>Ga0315540_10000199_pt1 | contig 32980 bp, 25 predicted proteins | sample SalMarSW160110MG_FD_203677 | JGI IMG/M metagenome (GOLD analysis project Ga0315540, IMG submission 203677) | Salt marsh sediment microbial communities from the Plum Island Ecosystem LTER, Massachusetts, United States - Salt Marsh Sediment SW1601-10 ...
GCCTCCTTTTCGAGAAAAAATGCTCCCGCGTGAGAGAAGTCGGCGGGATTATACTTGCCCTCGTATTTCTGCCTGAGAGACTGGATACGGCCAAGGTCCTGGAAGAGAAAAGACCTGATGAGGGCGTCAAACAGGGGGGGAATCCCCCGGAGCCGCTCAACGATTTGCTCAAGTTGGTTGAGCTGTGAGCCACTGACCCCGATAATTCCTGTGGCCAGGGGCCCAAATTCACGCTGGGCCAGTCTGTGCAGGAAGCCGAAATCCTGGAATTCCTTTCTGTCTCGAACCACCAGTGCCTGCATCTTTCTTGCGGTAGCGAGGATATAGTCGATGATGGAAGACTTGAGGTAGAGGCGACCGGATACGTTGAGACCACGGAGGGCGGTAAACTCTGGAAGAAGGAAGTCTGTGAGAGCAGGGGCGTGGGCGTAAAAGCGATTGATGTCTGTGAAGAACGTTTGCGGTTCAAAGAGGGCTTTGCGGAATTTGATCAACAATTTCTCCCGGATTCTAACCGCCTGTTCATACCATTTCTTCTGCTTTGCGGGAAGCCTCAAATCAGCACCAAGCTGGTCCAGGAGCCTTTGGTGGCTCTGGGAGAAGCTTTCGAGATGGAAAAAGAGAATCTCCAGTCTCGTCAACACAGCGGTGGATATTTCTGACGTTGTTTTTTCCTGAAGGTTGTCGAGCAACGAATCCAGGACATTGATATCTCTTGTCAGGTCCACATATTCCACATCAAGGGCCCCTGTTTTAGTATTAATTCGCAGCTGGAATCCGGTTCCCACGATAAATGTTGAACCGTGGTGATCCAACTGATTGCTCAGCTGTTCCAGGGTGAGAAGGTCCAGGTAGCGGATGTTGATCCCCCTGGCTTCGTTTTCCAGGTCCTTTACCCGTTTTTCCAGGTGGGCGGGTTCAATATCAGTCAGGAGCGGATTGAAGTTGATCACCTTTCCGCGAACCACATTCACGGTAATCCAGAGGAGAATGAAAATGACCCGGGAATCTATCTTTTCAAAGAGATGGGAAGTGCCGTGAAATTCCATGTCAAGGAATTTCCGGCAGAACGCAGGAAACTGGAGTGGGTCCGAGTTGAGAAACGTGCTGATAAAATATTCAACAGCGCTGACCACGGCGATGACGTCTTCTATCCTGGCAAGCTTTCCCCTGTCGTAGTCCGCTAGCGCCTCCTTTTCCATTGCTCCTTTTTCGGAAAGTTCCTGCCAGGTGTAAAGAAATTCAAAGTGGTTTGTCATCATGAGGATCCGTTGGATCAACTGGTCACGTGTGCCCCCGGCGGAACTTGTTTTTTCATCCATCAGGACATCCCAGTCGAGATCCCTGTTTGTCACCACTTTGAAGGCGGTTTCATAGATATCGAAAAGTTGGATCAATCTTTTCGTGGTTATGGGGCCACCCTTTGCCGCTACCGTTTCAGCGAGTGTCATGAGCCGGCAATAGCGGAGAAGGTTCAATGCCTGTTGCCGATCGTATCGCCGGGCGAGGTCTGAAAGGGGTTTCAGACTTCGTTCATTCAATTTACCGGAGATGATTCGGCCCATAGTGCTGTGGCCGAGCACGATGAGGATGATTTCTCTGATTTCCTGCTCAGAGAAGCCAAAAAAGGGAAACACGGCAAGATTATCCAGTATTTTGGTGCGGGGGACTTCTGTTCGGTCAGGATTCAGATAGCCTTCTACCCTCTGGAGAAGAGAAATCTTGCGCACCAGTTTCATAACGTGGTTGAGAGCAATGAAGCGCCTTCTTTTGTTTTCAAGGGGTTGGATGAGTCGATCATGGAGAATCTGGGGAAATGTCTTGCTGTAACCGGTCTTCAGTTCCTTTACGATCTGCAGGGTGCTGATGACATAGCCAAACGAGTCCTTATATTCTGCCAGAAAGGGGAACTGGCAACCGGCAATGCTTGAATTGAGTACGTCCTCCCGAATTTTATCCACTGAGTCAGGATAGGCCTTTTTTTGCCCGAGGTAGATAAGCATGTAGTGGGGAGTATAATCAATACACGAAAAACGTTTCTGCCATTCTTCTATGATCGGCTGAGGAGTTAAGGGTTTCAGAAAGACCTTGTCAAAGAATCGAGAAAGGAGCTGGGACCATGTTTTTTCCTGATCCCGGAGAAGCGGGGATTCCTCAAGGCTTTTATCCAGGTAAGGGAGGAGCTGGATTTCATCAAGGGTCATGGTTTGGATATCTCTTCCGCTCAGGAGCTTGCTGATGACTTCCGGTTGTACTGAGGCCCCGCTCAGATATTTTTGGAAATCAAAGAGGTTCGCCTGGAGAGACGGCCCTATGACTCGATATCGTTTCTTGGTTTTGAACAGGTGAGTAAAAAGGGCGAAATTTTTCTTTTCCAGAGAGTTCTTGAAGACAATGGTCGAAGTTCGGTTCGTTTTCGGACTGTATCTGGTAGCGAGGACAAGCAGTTCACCCTCCGGGGCCAGGAGGTTATAGATTTTCCAGAGCATATGGGTTGCATATTGCTGCAACCGGGTCCTGCTCAGTTCTTTTTCCGGAAGAGAGGTCCCGATTTCGTCGAGAATAAAGGCGTAGAAGTCCTTGGTCAGTATGACAAGATCCAATGGTTGCTGAAGAGCGGTGAGGCTTTTGAGGGAGTCAAGAATGAAAAAGCGGTGTTCTTTGAACCGGAGAGAAAGCTCACGTACAATGAAGTCGTCCTGTTGTGCCAGCAGGCCGATGTCATAATGTTCCTTCAGGTATTTTTTCTTGTGGAAGGTAACAACTTTTTCAATCTCATTCAGCTTCGGTTGGATGTGGGACAGGGAACTGGATACCAGGTGCACCGGGATGAGGTAATACGGCTTGCCTTTTGACGAGAAACGGATCAGGATACCGGTTTTCCGGTAGAGTTCATTCAGACTCTTATAATGCGTTCTGATTTCATCAGGATCATCAAAGGATAAGGATTGTATGAACGCAATGTCTTTGGGATTCAACCGATCTGAACTTTCAAAAATTCCAAAGCCATAGGCATTTCCCCCATAGGTACTCGGGAGCTGAGAAGGGTGTTTCAGTGCGGGAAACGTGCCCAGAGGGATGTCGGCAGGGTCAATCCCGAATGCATCATATTCTTCGGGCCTGATCATCCGGAAGGAATCCCTGCTCGAAAAAATATCAGTGCTGGAAAGTTCAGAGGGATCCATGTTCGCCTATGAGGCCCCGTTACGAAGTAACGCTCGCAACGGATCAGTCAAGTTTCTTGAAGGCCTCTTTTCGTCCGGTATACTTGACCCTCATTTGTGGTTTCATGAGTTTGCCGGTGGGATTTCTCATGACCGTATCAAAGATGACCTTGCGAGGGACTTTATAGGTGGCCAATTTGGATTTGGCAAACTCTATCACCTCTTCCTCAGTCAAGATTTCTCCTTCCTTGAGCTGGACAATGGCCAGGACGATCTCCACCAAGCGATCGTCCGGGTAGCCGATGCACGCCACATCATCTATCTTGGGGTTATCCATGAGGGCATCTTCGATCTCAACCGGGAAAATATTCTCGCCCCCGCTGGTGATCATGTCCTTCTTTCTGTCAACGATATAGAAAAATCCCTCCTCGTCCAACTTCACCAGGTCACCGGTAGAGAGCCAGCCATCCTTGAGGAATTCTTTTGTCATCTCGGGGTTCTGGTAATATTCCCGCATCATCCTGGGTGTGGTAAAAACAAGTTCACCAACTTCTCCGGGAGGAACTTCTTTCCCTTTAAAGTCCACGACCTTCCCTTCCACGCCGAAGGTAGGTTTGCCGATGGACCCGGGTTTCCGCAGGACGTCTTCGGGATACAGGTTAAAGGTCCCGCCTCCTCCCCCCTCGGTAATGCCATAGATATTGGATACCCCGGCAGGGAAGGCCTCCACGAGGCTCTTCATGACATCGAATGGAACGGGCTGTGCTCCGATCTCGAGGTATTTCCAGCTTGAAAGGTCATAATCAGAGAGTTTGATCTCACCATTCTTGATGGCATTCAAGAGGGCGACGGCAATGGGAACCACAATCAGGATCTCGGTTCCCTTTTCCTCCGCTATGGCCTCGATGATCCACTTGGGGTCCTTGAATTCCCTCAAGATGGTGCCCGTTGCTCCGGTGGCATAGAAAGGCCCCCAGAGGAACAAGGTGCCGCTGTGATAGAGGGGAAGGAAAAAAACATAATTATCATTTTTCTGCACAAAATAGCTCATGCCGACGCCGATCGCCGTGCTATTCAATGAGTAATGGGTGTGGAGCACCGGTTTGGGTTTGCCGGTGGTGCCCGAGGTAAACATCATGGCAATGGCGTGCTGGTCGTCTACATCCACCAGGGCTTCTGAAATGTCATCATATGCGGCGATGGTCTTGTAGTCCGTCATGTCAGCGGGCACAGTATCGCCCACACAGATGTACGACGAAACAGTGGAGAGATCCTTTTGAACCGGCTGGACCACCGGGAGGAATTCAGATCCCAGGATAAATACCTTTGGGTTACAGACTTCTGCAGCATAAAGGATGTCGGAGCCGACAAATCTGAAGTTCAGGGGAACGATGACGGCGCCGATCTTGGCAATTCCGTAATACGTTATGAGCCATTCAAGGCTGTTATTCTGGAGGTGCATGACATAGTCGCCATCTTTGACACCCAGTTCCTTGGAAAGGTAGTTGGCGGCCCTGTTGATTTCATCATTGAACTGTTTCCAAGTGAGCGTTCTCCTTTGATTCCGGGAGGGCGTTCTTTCAATCAGGCAGACCTTGTCCGGGAGATGCCGGGCATGAATCTTGGCATAGGTTGCATAGTTCATTTTGCATTTTCCTCCTTCAAATTGGTTGCAGCATGGCTGCTCAATAGATAATCATATTACGATAGCCCCCCGTATTTCTTTCAGTAAAGCAATCCACGGTTGACCATTATCATGAAACGTGCCCTAAATCTGAGGCAAAAAAAAGGACCAGGATAGCATCGAAGATTGAGATCAATCGTTTATATTACATAAAACCAAATGCCCGCGGGAGCCAAAGAACCATATTCGGCATATACGTTATGATTCCAAGCACAATGAGCTGGATGGCCAAAAAAGGCAGGACCGCCTTGGATACATAGACGAGATCCCGGTTGGCCATCGCACCGGTAATGTATAAGCTCACCCCCATGGGAGGCGTGCAATACCCGATGGCGAGGTTCACGGTGAAGAGCAATCCAAAGTGCATGGGATTGATATTGAACGCGTACACCATGGGCAGGAAGACGGGTCCAAGAACGAGGGTAGCCGAAATGATATCCATGAACATCCCCACAATCAGCAAGAGAATGTTGCACACCAGGAGAAACACAATGGGGGAATGGATGCCTGCCATGACCGCTTCAGTAAGTCTAGAGGGAATACCGGTAAGGGTCAGGTACCGGCCGAAGCAGGTGGCGCCCGCCACAATGATTAAAAGCGTTGCAGAAGTCACGGCGGAATTGACCGTAACCTTTTTTACATCGGACAGCTTCATTGACTTGTGGATAAAAATCTCGACAATAAAGGCATACACACATGCTACCACTGCGGCCTCATTCGCGGTGAAGGCCCCGGAAAAGATACCGCCGAAGATGATAACGGGCAGCATGAGGGACCAGAAGCCTTCTTTAAAAACATCCCACAGCTCTTTTGTGCTGGGAACGGGCATCCGGACCAGTTTCGGTTTTTTTCGACAGTAAAAAAAGGTGTATGCGCACGTCCCGATAATAATGAGCAAGCCGGGAACGAACCCTGTCAAAAACAGACCTTGCAAAGAGACGTTACTGATCATGCAATAGAGAATCATGCTGATACTGGGCGGGATGATGACCCCAAGGTTGGGTGAAGTGGTCATGAGACCCAGGGTGAACCGTTCCGGGTACCCGTTATCAAGCAAGGCGGGAATCATGAATCCACCGATGGCCACCACCGTTGCCACGGTGGATCCGGATATGGCGCCAAACAGGCCACAGCCGATGACTCCCGCCATACCCAAACCGCCCGGCAACCAGCTCACGAAGGTATTGGCCACCTTGATAAGCTTGTCCACAATGGTCCCTGCGGTCATGATGTTCCCGCAGAGAATGAAGTAGAGGACCACGACAAGGGCAAACTTGTCCATGCTGCGGAAAAGTGTCTGTGCGAGCAGGAGGAGAGGGAGGTTGCTGAAGAAAATAAAGCAAAGGACTGAAGTGAAAAAAAGGCACATGAACACAGGGACGGTAGCGGCCATGGACCCCAAGAGAATGAGAAGCATCACAATGTCAGAAATATTCATGCTCATATCGTAGATCGTCTCCGTATTTCGAAAGAAACATAACTACTGAGGGCCTTCACAATAATTCTCGTTTCTGGATTGAAACTCTCTATGCCCAAAATCTATTTCTCGATGGGCTCTGCCTGGGATGAAGCATCCTCTGCTTTTGATCGGATCTCCTGGATGTCCTGATAAGTCAACTGAATGATTCGGATAAACATCATGATTCCCATTGCAGGCATAAGCGCATACAGGTATACCAGAGGAATACGCATAATAATCGTATGTTGATGGGTAGCGACCTGGAGGGCGGCCATTTTCCACCCGTAATAGATCATCATGACTGAGAAAACAGCCGTTGCGAAATTACTGAAAAAAGTGAGCGGCATCTTGAGACCGGCGACGATTTGGGGCAAGGCATCGATCTTGATCATGGAACGGGCCTTGATAGCAGCGCTGCAGCCGATGAAGGTCGTCATGATAATCACTTCCCTGACCAGTTCTTCGGCCCAGGTAAGGGAACTGTGAAAGAGGTAACGGAGAAATACGTTTGCAAAAAGGGCCAGCAGAGCAGCCATCGTGGCGATAAAGAGGGACCAGTCTTCGACAAAACTCAGTATGGCGTCAAGGAAACCCAATATCTTTTTAATCATAGGAGTCCTCATAAAAAGGCGGGGGAAGCTTTTTTTGCCTCGCCCCGCCCTTTTTTTGCTAATTGTTATTTGTAATGCATAAACTTTTCGACTTCTTCCAGGTAATTCGCGGACCGGTACTTATCACCGGGATACAGTTTGTCAATCTCAGGGGCGAATTCCTTGTGGACCTTGTCTGCTTCTTTTTTCAAGAGAGCCATTTCATCGCTTGATAGCTTGAAGAATTTGATGCCTTTTGATTTTGCATTGGCGATTTGGTCTTTTTCCTGTTTCCTGGTTTCCACGCGAATCTTGGCGCACACATCATGAACCACCGCCTTGAAGGTCTCCTGCAGATCTGCGGGCAGGCTGTTGAACCATGCTTTGTTAAAGATCCAGATAAAGAGTCCCTGCGCGTAGTTGATTTGCGTAAAATATTTAGCAATCTCGAACTTCTTGGTGATGTTGCATACCATGGGGGTGTGGTCCAGCCCCGTGATGACCCCCTGTTTCAGGGCAACCGGCACATCCGGCCAGGGCATGACCACGGCGGTGAGCCCCCACGCCTTGTAAGTAAGCTTATTTACGGCCGCCTCAGCAATACGGAATTTGACTTTTTTGGCGTCGGCGATGGTCCTGACGGGAATAGTCGTGGCCCAGCCATAATTGCCGTAACCGGTAATGTCGAGCCCCATGATTCCCTGATGGTCCATGGCCATCATGAAATGATCAAACAGTTTCCCGCTGTTCACAAATCTGTCTAGTTTGTCGAAGGAGTTAATCAGGAACGGGAGGTTGATCAGGCCGAACCGTGGGCCGAGGTTGGTGGCCGCCACCGAGCTGCACCCCATCCCTTGGATGGCACCCATCTGCAACTGGTTGAGCACCTCCACCTCTCCTCCCAGCATGGAGAAAGGTTTGTAGTCAAAGTAAATCTGGCCGTTCGTCCGTTTCCATAGTTCGTCGCGGATTGCAAAGCCGGCGTAAACGCCTTTAATAACAGGATGGGAAACATTGGAGACGATGCATTTGTATTTTGCCCCGGAAGGATCAAATTTGGCCTTCCACGCGGCCAGAGAAGGGGCCTTTTTTGCCCATGCTGAACCACATACCATCACGAGACCAACTGCAATCACCAACACGGAAAATAGTAAGTTTCTTGTCTTCACGATGTACTCCTTTCTCCCTGAAAAGTTAAAAGATGAAAGAAACCCAGCCTTTTTTGCCTTGGAAAACATGCGAAATTCAAACAAAAATTTTCCTTCTTGTCAAGAAAGAAAAGCCATTTTCCGCGTTGTTTTCAAGCTAAAAAAGTTTCCTATTGTGAATAAGTTAATGCGTATCCAAGAATCGACGATTTCCAATCTAAATACCTTTGGATCTCACTTTATCATCGTGCATGACCCTGGTTTGGATCCCCTTGGCCACTTGGTAGGTGCGGCTGAATTCAGACCAGAAGTCCTTGTCCTTGTCCTTCCAATCGGGGCCAAATTTTTCTTCAAAGAAATCTCCGAGTTTCTCAAAGAGAATCTGCCAGGTGGCCTTCCCGGCGGCCATGGCGCCAAAAAGTTCATCAAGAATATCGTCTAGTTGGGCGAGCTTCTCCTTGGGAATATAGAAGATAGCGCCTTTTCTTATGGAGCTCATCAGCGTTTCGGGATTCATGGCATGGGCGGTAAGCATCACGGTGGGAATGTTTTTTTCAACTGTCTTCTCGAGGAGTCCCAATCCATTGACACCCATGATATCGAGAATGGCAAGGTCATAGGGATAGAGACGGATTTTGTCCACTGCAGTATCAAAGTCCTGGGCCCGGTCCACCCGGGAAGACTCAAGGATTTCTTCTATAGTGTCAAGGACATCCTCTTCATCGTCCACAGCCAGGATGTTTTTGTGAGCAAGGTAGGAATTCTCTCCGGGCATTTCGGATCTCCTTCTGGCGAAAACAGGTTGAATAGAAGCGAGGTAGGGTCACTCTTGCGATCCATAATCACTATTCGCAGGAGTTTTTCCCCAGCCTGAAAAAACTCCTCTAAAATTTGAAAATAGGGGGTTCGGCTTCTTTTGTCAAGGTCAAAAGAGAAACATTCCAAATACAACTATTTGCCACTCTTTGATGTCAGTTTCAAGGAAAAATCTTGACAGGAGGGAAACAGGATGCTAACAATGACATGAATGAATCATCATTCATAAAGATGGAAGCTATGAAAAAGAAAAAAAATGATAAACATCAGAGAATCATAGAGGCGGCAACGCGGATATTCGCCCGGAAAGGCTTTTTCCCGGCAAAGGTTTCCGATATCGCCAGGGAGGCCGGTGTCGCGGACGGGACCATCTATCTTTATTTTGCCAATAAAGATGATATCCTGATTTCGCTCTTTGAGGAACAGATGAAAGCCGTTCTTGACAATATGATCAGGGAACTTTCCAAAGAAACCGATCCAGTCAAGAAACTGCACCAGTTTGCCCTGACGCATTTGAGACTTATAGAAGAAAATAAAAATGTCGCTGAAATTATCCAGGTGGAACTCCGGCAGAGCGACAGATTCATGAAAGAATACAAGAACGAGCGATTTGCACAGTACCTTGATCTGATAGCGGACATTATACGGGAGGGGCAGGAAAAAGGATTATTTCAGCCGGATATTATCCCCGGTATTGCCAAGAGGGCATTTTTTGGCGCCTTGGACGAGATGTCAAGATTTTGGGTATTGTCAAGCCGAAAAGAGTATGATATTAGGGCGGCTGCTCAACAGATAAGCGGCTATTTCTTACGCGGTATATCTATTCCGCGCACATGAACTGCGCAGAACAATATGAAAGGAGGAGAAAGTGAATATTATCGTTTGCTTAAAACAGGTACCTGATACGGAGACGCAGATCAAGATTGCTCCGGATGGCCAGTCCATCGTCCAGGATGATATTAAGTGGGTCATGAATCCATATGATGAATTCGGGGTGGAAGAGGCCCTTCGGCTGAAAGAAAAATTCGGAGGGGAGGTCACCGTTGTCGGTTTGGGGCCGAAGCGTGCTACGGAATCCATTCGAACTGCGCTGGCCATGGGCGCTGATAAGGGCATTCTCATCTGTGACGACGCCTTGGAAGGAAGCGATTCTCTCGCGACAGCAAAGGCCTTGGCGGCGGTGATTAAAGACCTCGAATACGATGTCATCTTCACCGGCCAGCGGGGCGTTGATGAAGATATGGGAATTGTCGGGGCATCACTTGCGGAATTCTTGGGAATCCCTCAGTTATCACTCATTTTGAAGGTGGAAATGGCGGAAGATGGCCAGTCAGTCAAGGTGCAGAGGCCGGTAGAGGGTCAGACCCTGGTGCTGGAATCGAATCTTCCTGTGCTGATTACGGCACAAAAAGGACTCAATGAACCCAGATACGCGTCCCTCCCCGGTATCATGAAGGCAAAGAAGAAACCTTTGGACGAAAAAACCCTTGCGGATCTCGGTATTGATCCTTCAGAAGTCGGTCAAAATGCACGGAAACTGAAGACTCTTGAGTTGTCTTCACCTCCGGAGAGAGGGGCCGGGAAAATTGTTGAGGGAGAGACATCCCAGGAGAAGGCGGCTGCATTGGCCAAGCTTCTCCATGAAGAGGCAAAAGTAATCTAGCAGTGCCCATTGCGTGAACAGGACAGGCACGAGCGAGTTTCCAATTCATTAAGAAGGAGATGAATCAGATGGCACAGGGAGTATGGGTAGTCGCAGAGGAAAGAGACGGAGAAATCCGAAAGATAACCTATGAGGTGGTAAGCGAAGGAAGGCGTCTGGCTGATGCGCTTGGACAGGATCTGACGGCGGTCCTGCTGGGTTCCAGCATGAAGGAAAAGGCTGCCGACCTCGGGCAATATGGAGCAGACAAGGTCCTGGTGGCCGATGATCCGAGACTGGATCCTTATACCACGGATGCGTATGTTACCGTAATATCACAACTTGTCAAGGCAAATGAACCAGCGGTACTCTTAATGGGTGCGTCGGTCCAGGGGAAAGACCTCTCAGGGCGGTTGTGCGCGAGGCTTGACGTGGGCATGGCCCAGGATTGTACTGTTTTTGAAATCCAGGACGGGAATCTGGTAGCCACACGGCCCATTTATGCAGGGAAGGCCTATGCCAAGGTGACATTCGAAAACAGCTGGCCGCAGCTGGCCACCGCGAGGCCAAACGTGATGCCGGTGAATGAACCGGACAGCTCTAAATCGGCCGAGGTGATCGATGCGGATTTCACGCTTGACGATGCAGAGCTGAAGACCAAGGTGGTGGATATCATCCGGGATGCGGCCGGAAAGATCGACCTGACCGAGGCCGAGAGAATCGTTTCCGGCGGCAGAGGTATGAAGGGACCGGAAAATTATGAGATTCTCGAGAAACTGGCCGACCTCCTGGGAGGAACGGTAGGCGCGTCACGTGCAGCAGTTGATGCGGGGTGGCGGCCGCAGACGGACCAGGTAGGGCAGACCGGGAAAGTGGTTTCCCCGAATCTGTATATCGCCTGTGGGATTTCCGGCGCCATTCAGCACCTTGCGGGCATGGGGACATCAAAGGTGATCGTGGCCATCAATAAGGACCCCGACGCTCCGATCTTCCAGAAGGCGGATTACGGGGTGGTTGGTGACCTTTTTGATGTGGTACCGGCACTTACTGAAGAAATCACGAAGTACCTGTAAGAAGAGAAAGGAAGTCTTCAAGGGTAAGGTCAGGAGGACCCGGGGGAGATGCCCCCTGGTCCTCTTTTTTTTAGAAAACCCCCGGAAAAGTGCCGGGGGATTAACCGGACGTGCCGTTACTAAGAATAGTATCTCTTCTCCTAAGAAATCAGGGAGAACCCCGCAAATGCAACGCACACTCCAGTATTAAAAAAAAATGAAGCAACTTTTATGCCGCTTCTGAGAGGAACTTGATTAATATGAAATATCAAGTAGTTAAGAGAGCAATAAATCGAAGGCAGCTGATTCGTGTTTCCGTTCATACACAGCACACGTAGTAAGATTGCCACAGGCGTGAGGCCGCGTATTATTTGATTGACAAGAAAAGATATTTTTCACATATATAAAAAGTTAAGGATGAAGGCCTTGGCGGTGTAGCTCAGTTGGTCAGAGCATGCGGCTCATATCCGCAGAGTCACTGGTTCGAGTCCAGTCACCGCCACCAGGAACAACAATGACGAAAATGCGTTTCAGGTGTTGACATCTCTTGTGCCAGCCTTATCTTCATGACAATCGGACACCGGAGAAATGTTGCTGAGATGAGTGTGAGGACGTTCAGAGAGAGCGATCTCGCGACATTGAGCGAGGCGCTGCATGTCGCCGAGGGAAAGATCAGTGATTTCTTCAAGTTTTCCTATGATCTGTGGAAAAAAAATCAATACGATGTGAAGACGGTAAAATCACTTGCTTCTGATGACATTAGCTCGTATGCCCTTGCGGTCTTGAGAAGGGGGGTCCGGAAAGGGGTTGCTGGCTGGAAAGGCAAAGAGAAAAACTTCTATTTTATTTGTTTGCAAGACCATCAGATACTGAAAGCCGTACAAAGGGACAGGGAGCTGATGTTGCTTCCTTTCCTTACCTATATTTTCACCCATGAACTGGTGCATATAGCCCGGTTCGGCAGTTTTCTCCAAAGGTATGACGTCTCCGGAGTGGACAAGGAGCGGGAAGAACAGATTGTCCATGGAATTACCTTTGACATATTGAAGGACCTATCACTTCGCAAGATGGATTACGTTTTGGATGCCTACCGGGACCACCGGATTTGTGAAGTACATCTCTCCTGAATTCTGAGTACTGAGGAGGTTTGAAAAGATGCCGATTTATGAGTATCAATGTATGAAATGTGGACACGTAACAGAAGCGTGGCAAAAATTTTCCGATCTCCCCTTGGGAGAATGTGAATTGTGTCATGGAAAGATGAAAAAGCTCATTTCACCGAGTACATTTCACCTCAAGGGAACAGGTTGGTATGTAACTGACTACGCACCAAAATCGGGCAGAAATGATGGGCACCCGAAGAAGCCAGAAAAAAAGACCGGGGAAAATGGAGCGAAGAAAAATGACACTGCCCGAAAGGGTATTAAAAAAAAGCAGCATCAGACACATGAAAGAGTTGTCCCTTCTAAAGGAAAAAGCGATTTTAGATCATGAAAAGCTGGGATACAGGACGGGTACAGAATAAGCTCATCAGACAACTGGAGCGGCAGGAAAGGCGTGAGGCCTTCCAAAGGGACAGGTTTTTCAAATTTAAACTGACGGAAATACATAATCGGCTGACGCAAGCGCTCTTGATGAAAAAGATTGTGGAAACGGGCAATCCGGCTGCTCTGTCTGATGCCCTCTTGAAAGGCCTGAAAAAGGCGCTCAACAGTACGGAATTCGACTTCAAATATTTTATTGCGCCCATCCGGGACCTTGTGCCCCGCCCCAATCCCTATTCCATCTATATGACTCAATACATCATGGAGGTCCTCATTGATGATCCCAACGTGATTGATGTCTACGGGACGGACGAGGACATTTACAGCGCAGTGAATGAAGTCATCAGTCAAATCAACATCCAGTTCCAGAGGGCAGAGGAAGAGATTGAAGAACAACTGGCCCGGAATAAATCCCTCACCCCGGGGTCACGGGAATATGATATTGCCGTGGATCAGCTCATAAAAAAAGCATTCGGTGAACCGCAAAGAACAACCCCGTAGTCTTCTTTTGAAACACAAGCACCCTGCAGCTCTTTCGTTATACTTTCATCATTTGTAATAGGGGGAATGCATGTCTGAAAAAATAGCCTACCTGTTCCCTGGCCAGGGATCCCAATTTATCGGGATGGGCAGAGACCTGATTGAATCATTTCCGGCCGCGAAAGAAATTTTTCAGCAGATGGATGAGCTGTGCGGGAAGCCCCTCTCCCGCCTGTGCTTCGAGGGCCCGGTGGAGGAATTGACCCTGACGGAAAATTTGCAGCCCGCCATCACGGCGGTGACCCTTGCCGGCCTGAGCGGTTTGCAGGCATCGGGCGTTCAGCCCCATGTCTCTGCCGGGCACAGCCTGGGAGAATACGCTGCACTGGTTTCCGCGGGTATTGTGCGTGCGGAGGATGCCCTTCGCTTGGTGCAAAAGCGGGGTCAGTTAATGCACCGGGAGTCCCTGTCCCATCCAGGAACGATGGCGGCGGTCATTGGCCTTCCGGTGGAGACGGTTGAGCATATCGTTGCGGAGTCCAGAGGAGATGACATCCTTGCGGTGGCAAATCATAATACGGCGGAACAGATTGTGATCACCGGCCAGGAAGAGCCTGTTTCACGTGCTGTTCAAGCCGTAAAAAAAGAAGGAGCAAAGGCCATCCCCTTAAAAGTGAGCGGCGCATGGCACTGCCTTCTCATGGAAGGAGCAGTTGGGGAATTCAGGGCATTCATGGATGAGATCCCTTTTTCCCGTCCCACTTCCAGGATGCTTTTTAATGCCACGGGCGATTCCGAGAAAGATCCTGAAACCATGAAGGAGATCATGGCCAAGCAACTGGTCAGCCCGGTGAAATGGTATGATATTGTTCGGCAGATGGTTTCGGAAGGCGTTCAAACTTTTGTCGAGGTGGGACCCAAGAAGGTGTTGACCGGTTTAGTTCGGAAGATCGTCCCCAAGGATGCTGAGATACGTTTGTTTCAGGTGGAAGATACCGCCAGCCTGGAAAAATTTCTCGATAGGGAAATTTAAGCGTGGCCTTCACGGAGTTTCTTCTGTTTTCGATTCTTTGGGTTAGGGAAGACGGAGCAACTGGAGACGTGTACAAAAATGCGAAGCCCTCCCGCCGGTAACGAAAAAAGGTATCGTATCCTGTGCCCCATAGGCATGCGTTGCTAATAATATGTTCTAACCGGATGGGATATATTTCTTGCCCTGCCAGGAATCTCGTTCCTCCAGCCTCCTGCGGATGGCATTGAGATTCTTTGTCTTTTCCGTTGCCCATGCGGGCGCAATAAGGTCCGCCCTGCCCGGGTCACCCGTGAGCCGCTGGATCACCATTTGAGGCGGAAGAAGCTCCAGGAAATCAACCACCAGGCCCACATATTCCTCTGTTTTCAGGCACCAAAGTTTCCCCCGTTCATACTGTCTTGCCAGGGGCGTCCCTCTGGTGATATAGAGAAGATGAATTTTGACTCCCTGGACGGGAAGACGGGCCAGGAAACGGGCCGTTTCAAACATCATTTCCCTGGTTTCGCCAGGAAGCCCGAGGATAACGTGGGCACAGATATTCAAATTCCATCTCTGCGCTTCAAGCACAGCACGCTGAAAGCAGGCCACGGTATGCCCCCTGTTTATTCTTTTCAGCGTCTTGTCGTGGGCGGACTGCAGGCCATACTCAAGCCACACAAGGGCGCGGTCCCGGTATGAGCTGAGAAGCCTCAGGACATTCGCGTCCACACAATCGGGCCGGGTGGCAACAGAGAGCCCCACGATGTCGCTGTCGACCAGGGCCTCGTTATACATTGCGTTCAACGTTGGCAACGGCGCGTAGGTATTGGTGAAGGATTGGAAATACGCAATAAATTTGCTTACCTTGTATCGTCTTTGCATATAGCTCCGGCCCCGCTCGATCTGGTCCTTGATGGAGTGGCCTTTGTCCACGAAGGCACCGGTGCCTGATCCCAGGCGATCGCAGAATACACATCCTTCCTTTGACAATGTCCCATCACGGTTTGGACAGCTTAGACCCGCATCCAGGGGAATTTTCTGCACACGCTCCCCAAATAATCCTCTCAAGTAGGTGTTGTAATCGCGATACCTCTCCATGAGGAAAGCATAAGGGACGAGCAGGTGAGATGTCAATTGCCTTGCACAGCCAAGCAGAAATCTGCTAAGTTCTTTTCAACAGTCCAGATGTTTAGGCTGAAGGTTGAAGACTGAAGGTACTACCTCAATAAATGTGGTAAGTTAGACATCAAATGGTCGCGACCGGGAGGTCACTCCTACAGAGATCAATGGTGAAACTGGCTGCAGGAGCAACATCCACGTTGCGAATGGAGAAACAAGGCCTATGGCAAAAAGTGCGAAATTAACAGTGGACGGGACTACCTTTGAGCTTCCGCTTGTGCAGGGAACAGAAGGGGAACAGGCAATAGACATCTCGCAGTTGCGCAGCAAGACAGGGCTCATTACCCTTGATCCTGGTTTTGCGAATACCGGAAGCTGTGAGAGCGGTATTACGTACATGGACGGGGAGAAAGGTATTCTCCGGTACAGGGGCATCCCGGTGGAGCACCTGGCTTCGAAATCAACGTTTGTGGAAACATCCTACCTGCTTATCAACGGAGAACTACCGACAAGGGAGGAACTGAGACAATTTTCGATCATGTTGAATGATCATTCCCTGGTGCACGAGGACATGCGGACCTTTTTTCAGTATTTTCCAAGGGGTGCACACCCAATGGGCATCCTTTCTTCCATGGTCAATGCCCTCCGGGCCTTTTACCCGGAAATTCCGGAAAGGAGCGAGGATGAAGAGACGAACATGATGTTCACCCGGCTTCTTTCCAAGCTCAGAACGATGGCGGCAATGTCCTACAAGATTTCAAGGGGGCATAGGGTGGTCTATCCAAGGCATGACTTGACCTATTGCGCCAATTTTTTGAACATGATGTTTGACTCCCCTGTTCTGCCCTACCGCATTGACCGGGATCTGGTTACGGCACTGGAAGTCTTCTGGATACTCCACGCCGACCATGAACAGAACTGTTCAACCGCCGCGGTTCGACTCGTTGGAAGCGCACGGGTCAATCTCTATGCAGCCATTGCGGCAGGAATGAGCGCCCTCTGGGGACCGCTCCACGGCGGGGCCAACCAGGCCGTGGTGGAAATGTTGCAGCAGATCCATGACAGCGGTGGAGACCCCGCCCCTTTCCTGGCAAGGGCGAGGGACCGGGAAGACCCATTCCGGCTCATGGGATTCGGGCACCGGGTGTACAAAACCTATGACCCACGGGTCAAGATAATGAAAAAAGTCTGCGGGAAAGTCCTGAAAAAAATGAAGCGCCACGACCCTCTTATGGACGTGGCCATGCTGCTTGAGGAGGCTGCAGTAAAAGATTCCTATTTCAAAGACCACAATCTCTATCCCAATGTGGATTTCTACAGCGGCATCCTCCTGCGCGCCATCGGCATACCGGTAAACATGTTCACGGTCATGTTTGCCATCGGCCGTTTGCCCGGCTGGATCAGCCAGTGGAAAGAAGCCATGGATGATCCCCATTGGAAGCTCCATCGGCCGCGGCAGGTGTACATGGGATCAAAGGCACGGGATTATGTCCCGATGGAGAAACGAAAAAAACCGAAGAAATAGAAAAACGAGGGAGCTATGGATCTCAGGATTTTTGACCATATGGACGCGCCGGCTCTGAGGAAGTATGTCGCATTCTTGCTCTGGCATTACCGGGTGATGGACGCTTTTTGGTTCATTCATGTGACTGAGCAGTTTGACCAGCCAACTGCGGAAGTACTGAACGAAAAGGTGTGGGGACGTGTTGCCGGAATGGCCGCGAAAGACCTGCTGGACCGGTTTGATATCCGGGAACGGGGTCTGAAAGGGTTTGTGACGGCATTACGCTTATTCCCCTGGTGCATCCTGGTGGGATATGAAATAGAGGAGACACCGGAAGAGGTGGTCTTGACGGTTCCATCCTGCCCCGCCCAGGTAGCGCGGTTGCAAAGGGGGCTTGAGGAATATGTGTGTAAGGACATGCACCGTGCGGAGTTTTTGAGCTTTGCACAGATCGTAGACGAAAGGATCCAGGTGGAATGCGAATTCGCACCTCCGGATCCCCATCCCAAGGATCTATTCTGTAAATGGCGGTTTTCTATGCGGCCGGAGAGTTTTTCGTGAATTGAGGGACAATTATTATGGGAAAAGATTTGAAAAGGGATCTGGCACAACTGAAGAGGGAATATATGGCATTTGAGCGGACGGTGGAGGAAGAAAGAGATTCCCTTGGCAGGATTATCAATACCCTTTGTGTCTTTGCCGCAAAAGAAAACACCCTGTCCGAGGAAATTGATGCCATCAAGTCTCTGGTCAACTCCTCCGAACCCCTGGAACTGGAAAAGGCTGAAGAAATCACCTCCTCTTTGAAGGACAAGATCCTTGCGACGGAAAGTGAGACTTTGAAAAAACCCAGCGGGCAGGACATCATGGAGAATGCCAGGGAAGAAGCTCTTGAGGCCTGCAGGGCCATCAGAAGAATTATGGTGGTTCTCCTGGAAGGTTTTTACCCCCTGACCCGGGAATTGGAGGCCAAGGCGGCAGACATCCAGGTGGATTGCAAGGCCATTGAAAATCTTCGCTTCAAAGAGGAAACAACGGCGTTGCTGGACTTTCTGGATGGAGTGAAAAAAAAGATCTCGGCGGATTTCGAATATATCAATGACGCTTTTCTGGTGCTTCTTGAGAAGGTAAAAGACCTGGAAAAAACCCTTCACGCGCAGTTTGGCAGTAAAGAGTATGACAAAGAGGTGGAATATTTTGAAATGAAAATCAACGGAGAGGTGACATCCATTGCCAATTCCTTTGATATTCACACCACCATTGATGAGATCAAGAAGGTGGTTATCCAGAAAATTCAAAATATCAAGGAGGTGGTTTCAGAGAAAAAGCGGGAAGACCTGAAGAGGGCGCAATTAACCCGTCAGAACATGAAGTTATTCAGGGAGCAGATCGCGGAGGCGGAAAAGCACGCACAGGAAATGTTCAAGCGGGCAGATGAATTGAAGATGGCGGCCATGAAAGACGGTCTTACCGGCCTTTACAACCGAAAGGCATTTAATATCAAGGTAAAGAGTACACTGGAAAAAGCACGAGAGGCAGGAGAACCCCTAACCGTTATCCTGCTGGACGTGGACAGGTTCAAGGAAATAAATGACACCTTCGGCCATCTGGCAGGGGACAAGATCTTGGAAAAAGTGGGGCAGTCCCTGAACGAAACCTTTCGGGAAAATGATTTCCTTGCGAGGTACGGTGGTGATGAATTCGTGGTGCTCATTGAGCGATTGACCGAAAAGATGGCCCATCAACGCATAGCGAATTTTCGGAAAAATCTCGCCAAGAAACACTTTGTCTCGCACAAGAAGGGAGAGATCACCATTTCAGTCAGCGCGGGGATCGCCGTGGCAAGATCCGAAGATATCCCGGAAAGTCTCTTGGATCGAGCTGATCAGGCCATGTACAAGGAAAAACAGTCACACGCGCAGAAAAAATAAGGAACTCGGCTTAGATGCTGGATCCGGATTCTTCGTTCCCGGGCACGCTGTAGCACGCATCCCAGAGCCTTTTATAGGAGGAGACCTCATCCTCCCAGCGTTTCAGATCCCACCCCAGTTCTTCCCGGCAGATATCGCGAATGCGGTCAAAGTAGGCGATGCCGCCCTTTTCCAGCAGTATGCCCAGGCGGGTGCGCCTCAAAAGAAGGTCTTCCAGGTGCATGACCGCTTCGCTCCTTGCCGCCCAACGCACCTCCGCCCACAAGGTATCTGTGCCTGGAATCCGCTCAAAACCATCTTCTCTTTCACATTGCATGACTTGTCCGTCATGCCTTCCATACCGGCCTTCCAGCCGACGCCTGAGCGAGTGATTGAGGGGGAGCGGAAGTGTGCCCGCGGGTTTCTCTTGATGGAAAACATCAGCGAAAGCATCTTTTTCATCCACGGAAGAGAGAAAAGGAGCGGCAGCACGCAGGACATCCAGGGCGATCAAGCGAAAGGTTGTCAGTTTTCCCCCGCTGACCGAGATCATCCCATCCTGCTCCCAGATACTGTGGTCCCTTTTTTCCTTTGAAGGCCTTTTCTTGCTTCCGCCGATCACCGGGCGAATTCCCGCGTAGGTGGAGAGGATGTCCCCTTTTTCCAGGCGGAGGGAAGGGAATTGAGAGCGGACAATGTCGAAGAGGTACTCTATTTCCAAGGGTGAGATCTTTGGCTCCTTATTCAGGGATTCGGCATGGTCGAGATCCGTGGTGCCGACGATGGTTGCACCCTCCCAGGGAAAAACAAAGACAGGCCTTTTGTCGACGGGGTGCCTGAGGGTGACTGCCTGGGAAACGGGGAGTTTCCAGAGGGGCAATACGAGGTGGCTTCCCCGCAAGGGACGAATGTGGGGACCGGCGTACCTTGCTGAATGGAGCTGATCAGCCCAGACACCGGTGGCATTGATCATGACCCGTGCGAAGAGATCGGCTTCCTTTCCGGTGATCTCGTCTTTCACGGAGACACCGACCACACGGTTTTTTGCAAAGAGCAGGTCCTGGACTCTCACGTAGTTGATTGCGAGGGCCCCGTCAGCACATGCCTCCTGGATGGTGCGCAGGACCAGCCGGGCATCGTCAACCACTGCATCAAGATAGCGATTCCCGCCTTTGAGCCCGTGCTGGTCTATGTTGGGGGCAAAAAAGAGGTATTCCGGGGCTGGGTAATAGTGATGGCTTCCTGAGCCTGAGAAGAGATCATAGACCCACAGCAGCCCCCCGAAGAGGTGCGGCCCCGGAAACCGTCCCTTGTAATGACTGAAGAGAAAACCCAGAGGGTCAACCAGTCCGGGTACCTGGGCCAGGAGCTGATCCCGTTCCCTGACGGAGGCCCGGACGAGTTTCACATCTCCCGAAAGGAGGTACCGGAGTCCGCCATGGATCATTTTCGAGGACCTGCTGGAGGTCCCCCACGCAAAATCTTTTTGTTCCAGGAGTGCGGCGGACAGACCACGCCTGGCCGCCTCCCTGAGGATACCCGCCCCGGTGATGCCTCCACCAACAACGAGGATATCCCATCCCCGGGAGGTTCTTGATCCTTGCTCCAGGGCCGTTTCCCAGGTTTCCCTTCTCTGGTTGGCCAAAGAAAAAGGAGCGGCGTTCTGCATCAGGAAACCAGCTTTCCGGGATTCATCAGACCGTCCGGATCGAATGTCCGGCAGAGTGCCTTGATTGTGTTGATGCCGAGTGGACCTTTTTCAGAAAGAAGATAGGGAGCATGGTCAGTTCCCACACCGTGGTGGTGGGTGATGGTGCCACCATGTTCCATAATGGTTTCTGAGGCCGCCTTTTTTAGGCGTCGCCATCTGGCAAGTGTCCCTTCATAGGTATCGGCAGCGCGAAAGAGGAAGGTGGTGTAAATGCTTGATCCTTGAGAATAGAGATGTGAAAGATGGGAAAAGACGAGCACTTTCTCTCTTTCCCCGACAAGGGTACCGGTCAATGTCGATTCTACCCCAGCCATAAGCGGGGAAACCCGATCCCAGTTGATGGCTGTCTCCAGAGTGTCAACACAGTAGCCCCGCTCCCAGAGCAAATTTCGCAGGTAAGGAGCACGGAAGCGGTTTTTTTTCCACTTGTGGCCCAACACTTTGCCGGCATGAACCGCTTTTTCCTCATGAAAGATGTGGGAGGCCTCTTTCAGGGCGGTTCGGTGGAGCCGTTTGGTGCCGGTAATGCCAACCGTAACCATGCATTTCTGCACGCCGGCGCCTCGGAACGCCAGCCATTTCTCAAGGAGCCGAACAGCCTTTCTGTGTCCTGCAAGGGCCAGTTGTGTCTCGGTTTCTGTTTCATTGCTCAATCGAAGCATAGAGAGGGGAATCCCAGCCTGAACGATTCTTCGAAGTGCCTCACATCCGGAATCCCAGTGGGGAAGGAAGAAGACCCGGAAACTCTCTCGGGGGGGCAGGGAGCTTACTCGCATCTTGACTCTTGTCAGGATCCCCAGCCGGCCCTCAGATCCCATGACTATTTCGCGAAGATCAGGTCCGGCCGCCGACGCCGGGAAATCCTGGATCTCCAACGGCCCGGAAGGCGTCTCCATGGTTCCGCCGGCAAACAGCCGCTCAATTTTCCCGTAGCCAAGAGATTGTTGACCGCTGGAACGGGTGACAATCCAACCTCCCAGGGTTGAAAACTCGAAGGATTGGGGGTAATGGCCCAGCGTGTAGCCGTGTGCCCGGAGCTGGGATTCAACGTCAGGGCCGGAGGCCCCTGCTCCGAAAGTGGCGATATGACTCTCTTCGTCAAGGTTCAGGAGCCTGTTCATCCTGCTCAAATTAACGGTGAGGATGGGACGATCGGTAGCCGGTGGATTGATGTGCCCCACGACACTGGTCCCTCCGCCGTACGGGATGAGGATCCCGTCCTGGTCCTTCACGAATGTGATAAGTGCACGAACCTGTTCCGCACTTACGGGATAAGCAACCCCATCGGGAAAAGCACCCAATTTTCCGCTGCGAAGAGCGAGCCAGTCAGGAAGACTCTGACCTCGGGCATGGAGGATGCGATCTCTTGGGGCCTTGATAACAAGAGGATGATCGGGGAGACGTGACGGTGGGACCACGGCCATGACATCCTTGAAAGAGGCGTCGGGCAGGGGGGTGGGTTTGCCCAATCGTTGTTCCAGGAAGGGTTGCGCGCTCGCCGGCAGGGGAAAGTCAATGGTGTCGTCTCCCCATCCGTTCCATCGTCTCATGCTACTTTCCTCCCTTTACCTGAGCAGTTACCTTCAGATTTCTTTGAGCAGGGGAAGTCCTTTCCCCAGGATATCCAGAATATTTTCAATCTGCTCAGTACTGAGAAGACCCTGCTCCAGAAGGATCCTGCCGACGAGACGATGTTCACCTTTTTCCATGTCTTCAACAACCTGGGTCTTGAGGGCTTCTATCAAGTTTTCAGGTTTGACATATCCCTTTTCGACCGCAATGAGACCGAAGCGTTTTTCAAGATGTTCTCTTTCCATGTTGTCTCTCCCTAGGTTGACTTTTTCAGATTGCAGAAAACCGATGCCGCCGTCAATCCTTTTTGAACAAGCAGACAGCTTTATTGAATCTAGGATATTTGACAAAAAATAGCAATAAGGGTGATGGGCTAAAGAGGGAAGCGGAGCTATACGACGACGTTGGGAACTTCCATTTCTCCCCGGGAAAATGCCTTGAGAAATGCCTTGACCACCTTGGGGTCAAATTCTTTTCCGACCCCGTTTTCTATGACATCCTTTGCCTCAAAAGGCGACATGGCCTTCCTGTAAGGCCTGTCACTGGTGAGAGAATCATAGACATCTGCAACGCTGAGGACCCGCGCTTCGAGGGGAATTTTGTTTCCCTGAGTCTGATTATACCCTGATCCGTCGTATTTTTCGTGATGGGCGAGAATAATGGGCAGGATTCGGCCCAAGGGACCTTGTACCGGCTGGAGTATATCACTGCTTTTTTGCACGTGCAGCTTCATGTTGCCGTACTCCTTTTGGGTCAGGTGGGCAGCCTTGTGGAGCAGCTTCCTGCTGATTTCCAATTTTCCGATATCATGGAGCAGTGCCGCCGAGCGGATGTCCTCGATTCGTTCCGTATTGAATCCAAGATAGGCGGCTATTTTGGCAGCATAGACGGAAACACGGTAACAGTGATTTTCAGTATACTGATCATTGGAGATGAAACGGCGCAGGATTACCAGGATCCCCTGGTAGGCTTCCCGCAGTTCATTGACCTTTTTCTTGTCGCGGTCATAAAGAGTGCCCATGGCGTAAGCGGTGACCATCAGGATTCCTCCCCAGGCCATGAGTTCATACCATTTTGCCGCCATGAATGATGTGTTTTTCGCCTCGACAAGCCATGCGGGATTGTAATAAATTGCGGTCCCTACTAAGATTACGCTGAGAAAAGCAGTGAGAGTTGCATGACGGCGTCCATAGAAGTAAGCAGAAAACAACGTGGGCAGCGTATAAAGGCCCAGCAGCATGCGCTGGGAGGCTAGGAGATAATTCATGGCGCCCACAATAAGGATCAAGGAAAAAATCACCCACAGTTCCTTATTTACTTCTATGAGTTTCTCAAGGAGTTTCTGCTGCCATCCCTGTTTCTGTGGCCGGTCATTGATGGAAGAGGTTCCCACGGGGTCGGTGTCCAAATCCTCTGCGACCACATCTGTATCAATTGCCTGATCCGTCCCGTTTTCCGCGAAAGTTGCATCGGCCGGTTTGATCTTCGGGACGTAGCTCGCCGATGCACCCAACATTTGAAGCCTTGAAGCGAATGTCTCACCGATCTTTTCATTGGTATGTCTGCTCAAAATGAGGGGTGTTTTCTTGATCAAATCGTCCAGCTTTTCCCCAGGGACATTCTTGGCATAGCGCGAAAGAAAAACCTTGACCTTTTCTTCCACTTCGGGATTGGGTATGGCGTTGAGGATAAGCGTCCCGTTCATTTGGCTGTTCATCAAATACCTCCATGGTCCTATATCTGGAGCTACACGCACGTTCGCAAATTTCTGAAGCGTTCGTGTTATTGCATTACGCAGTTTTTCCAGGAAATGGATGTGTGACAAGTCCTAGATCGACGCAAAAGGGTAAAAACTTTAAGGTTTTTGTTGAAAAGAGGGTCCTTGTCTTGAGAATTCGCTTGCATTGGGGGAAACCGATTCCTAATATTAGAGAAAAGCCAACGAATTGATTCGCCGGCAATCATTTGGACCTTATTGGGGATGTAAGGAGGTTGTGGTATGACCGAACTGATCATCTGGAAAAACAAAGAGATGGATAAAATGAAAAGAGATGTGGAACGTCTCTTTGATCGCATGCGGATGGAGTTTGGTTCCACACTCTCTTCTGGTTTGTCAACACTGGGACCTTCCCTTGACGTTTCCGAGACGGAAGATACCGTGGTTGTGCGTGTAGAACTCCCCGGTGTGGACCCCGATGATGTGCAGATTTCGGTAACGGACCAAACGTTGTACCTACGGGGCGAGAAGAAGCTGGAGCATGTGACGAGCGGAGTACATTTCCATCGAGTGGAACGTCGTTTCGGGTCTTTTTCACGGACGGTCGATCTTCCGTGCCCGGTAGAAGTGGAAGAAATCGAGGCAACCTATGAGAAGGGCGTCCTGATGATTGTCATGCCAAAGCGCAGAGACAAGAAGGAAAGAGAAGCCGTGAAACTACAGGTAACGTAATAAGATATTCAGGCGGCGCCCTCTCCACGGAAATAGTGATGGTGCCCGGAAATTGGCCACCTGCAGTGTGTGTTGAACCAGTTATTAATCGGATGAAGAGAGAGAACTGAACAGAGGAGGGATTCAATGCCCAGGAAAAAGAAAAGTGATGGTATACCAGTGGAGAAGCTCAGATGGCGGCTAGACCCCGCAACCCTACCTTTTGAAACGACCGGGGATCTTGAACCCCTGAAAGAGATAGTCGGACAGGAGAGGGGCGTTGAGGCGTTCCGGTTTGGGATGGGCATGAACAAATCAGGATACAACGTATTCGTCACGGGGATGTCAGGAACCGGACGGATGTCAACGGTTAAGAAACTCCTTGAAGAAATGACAAAGGAGTCAAAAGTTCCTGAGGATCTCTGCTATGTGAATAACTTCAAGAACCCTGAAGCCCCAATATTGCTGAAACTGAAAGGGGGGACCGGGGCGGGCTTCAAAAAGGAAGTGCATGACCTCGTGGAAACCCTGAAGAAGGATATTCCGCAACTTTTTGAAAGCCAGGAATACATCAATCTCAAGAAAGAGATCATGGAAACTTATGAGGCCAAGGGCAAGAGCTTCTTCAAGGGGCTGGACCAGAAGGTCAAGGAAGAGGGCTTTGCGCTGGTAGACGTTCAGGTGGGGCAGTATAAGCGACCGGAAGTAATGCCGATTATAGATGAAAAGCCCATGACTATTGACCAGGTGGAAGAGATGGTTGCACGGGAGCGCTTTCCGAAAGATAAATTTGAGGCAATGCGGGAAAAACAGGCGAAACTGCGGGGCCAGATCGACCAGATTTTTCTGGAACTGCGTGACCTCCAGAAAGAGGTGCAGGAAAAAATCGAAAAAATGGACCGTGTCATGTTCATGAAAAACGCCTCGGAGGTCGCCAGTCCCCTGATCAAAAAGTACAAGGGAAAGGCTGTCCGGCGGTATATTGAGGCATCGCTGGATGACATGGCGGACAATCTGCAGATTTTCAGACCACAGCAACAGCCGGCCATTGCAGGAATGCCCATGCTGCTCTCCGAGGGTGACTCCTTTCAGCCGTATCAGGTGAACCTCCTGGTGGACAACAGTGAGCAGAAAGGGTCCCCCGTCATTGTTGAGGCCTATCCCACCTACCGCAATCTCTTTGGGAGCATTGAACGGATCGTCGATCGGAGCGGTGTATGGCGGACCGATTTCAGCAAGATCAAGGCGGGATCTTTCATAAAAGCGAACGGCGGATACCTGGTCTTCAACCTGATGGATGCCATTGTTGAAGCGGGTGTCTGGCAGGCCCTCAAGCGGGCGCTCAAATCCAAAAAGCTGGAAATCGAGACCTATGATCCTTTTTATTTGTTCACCACCTCAGGCCTGAAGCCTGAACCGATCGAATTGAATGTGAAGATTGTTATTATTTCAGACAGTTATCTCTACCACCTCCTCCTTCACTATGATGAAGATATGAAGAAGATATTCAAGGTGAGGGCCGATTTTGATACCTCGATGGACAAGAACCAGGAGTCAATTCAACAATTTGCCCAGTTTATTCGAATGAAATGTGATAACGAAAATCTGAAGCCCTTTGGTCGAGATGCAGTGGCGGCCCTGGTGGAAGAGGCTGTTCGTATGACCGGGAGGCAGGAGAAGATCTCCACGAGTTTTCCAGCCATCACGGATCTCCTGCGGGAAACAGATTTCTGGGCCGGACAGGAAAAGCAGGATATCGTTCGCGAAGAACATGTGCGAAAGGCCCTTGAGGCACGCATATATCGGTCCAACCTCATTGAGGAGCGCATCCAGGAAATGATCGATCGGGGAACCCTCATGATTGATGTTTCGGGTTCAGCCGTGGGGCAGGTGAATGGCCTTGCGGTCTATGATCTGGGAGATTATATGTTCGGGAAACCGTCCCGGATCACGGTCTCCACAGCCATGGGTCGTGCTGGCATCATCAACATCGAGCGTGAAGCGGATCTCTCCGGCAGCACCCACAACAAGGGTGTCCTGATTCTTGGGGGGTATCTCAGAAAAAAGTATGCCCAGGATAAACCCCTTACCATGAGCGCAAGTATCGCCTTTGAGCAATCCTACGGCGGAGTGGACGGGGACAGTGCTTCAAGTACGGAAATTTACGCCCTCCTCTCCAGCCTTTCGGAAGTCCCCATAAAGCAGAATATCGCGGTCACCGGGTCGGTCAATCAGAAAGGGGAAGTGCAACCCATCGGTGGGGTGAACCAGAAGATCGAAGGTTTTTTCGACTGCTGTAAGAATCTGGGGTTCAGCGGGGATCAGGGTGTCATGATCCCCGAGGCAAATGTCAAAGACCTCATGCTCCGAAAAGACGTGGTGGAAGCGGTGGAAAAGGGAACATTTCACATCTATGCCGTCCGCACCATAGACGAGGGCATTGAGATCCTGACGGGAAAAAAGGCCGGAGAAAAACGGGCCAATGGAACCTATCCCAAAGGGAGCATTAATGAGCTCGTTGACCGGAAGCTGAAAGAACTGGCGGAAGGTTTGAAAAGCTTCAGTGAAAAGGAGGAAAAGGAAAACAAGAAAAATACGCGCGGGAAGAAACGGGGCAGTGGAAAAAAGGGATAGCGATATCCATGGCTGACATTGCCATTTCCGGGGCCATAAAGGAAAAAATCTCGTGGGCGAGGAAAATCTATGGGAAGACGGGGAAACGTCTCCACCGTGACGAAGAAACCGTTCGGCTTCTTTCTTCTTTACAGCAGGCTGTAATCAGAGCCAGAGAGGCAATGGAGGAAGCAGGCGTGCTTGAGCGGTGCAGGATCTGTGACGAACTGGAGGGCGGGTCCTGCTGTGGAAAAGGGATTGAAAACCGCTACGATGGATATCTGCTGATCATCAACCTTGCCTTGAGTGCTGACCTTCCCGCAGAACCGTGGGACAAGAAGAGTTGTTTTTTCCTTTCGCCGGGAGGATGTTGTCTGGAGGCCCGGCATGTTATCTGCATTAATTACCTGTGCAAGGATGCCCTGGATCACGTGGATCCTGCCGCTCTGAAAAAACTCCAGGTGCTGGAGGGGGAGGAGATTGATCTGCTGTTTCAGCTTCACGAACGGATCAAGAAAGTTATCCGGGCCTCAAGCGATACGTCGTTCTTGAAACAAGGCAATGGATAAGAAGCTGAGAGAAACCCTTCTCCAAGTGGCACGGTTTTATGACCTGAGAAAAGTCGGCGATGTGGGTTCCCTGGGGTTCAGGAGATCGAGCGACCTGGCTGTGCTGGTGGGCTGTGTCGAGCGTCTTTTGCAGGAGCACCTGATTGTTCCCCGGCAATCGCGTTTTCTTGACCTGGGATGCGCCGACGGTCGGGTAAACATTCTCTTCAGTTATGTTGTGCAAACATCCGTCGGGATAGAACTGGACCCCTGGACTCTTGATGAATACCGCCCGTTACGGCAAGCACTGAAGCGTGAGCTGCAAAAAGCGGCCTTCATGCTGCCGCCGGAAAATATCCACCTTTTTGAGGGCGATTCTCTTGATCCCCTGGTTCACCGAAAGATTGCACAACAGACCGGCCTTACCCTTGAGGATTTCAACGTCTTCTATACCTACCTGATTATGCACGAGGAGTTTGCGGCACTGATCGCGGAGCGGGCGGCAAAGGGGGCGGTCTTTCTTGTCTACGGGTTGGACAAGATTATGCCCCGCTATGAAGGGCTTCGACTGCGAGAGGACTTGAGCCCACTGGAAGGAATCCTGGGCGTCTATGAGAAGGTATGACGTGCCGGTACCGCGAGGCTCAGGTACCGATCGCCTTCATTGAACATGAGCCGCTTCGCCACCATCATCTTCAAAAAGGGCAGAAATTTATCTTCCTGCAATGGAGAGAAATGTGCCAGGATTGCGCGGAGCGATCGGTGGGCCTGACAGAAGAGATAGATCGCCCTTGAGGTCCCGGTCAGCCGATGGGTCATGTCATCCTGCCCCGGATGCCGCTGCCGGATGATCATGAACTTTTTTCCGTCAAGAAACGACAGAATCGGACCGCTCCCCGGGGATCTATGCAGTTTCTCGTACGTTTCCTGCCAGTGATGCACTTCTTCCTCAACTCTTTTCCAGATTCGACGCTGGTACCGCTTTTGCCCGGAATAATCCTGCATCATGAGGGTGAGGTTCCTGACGACCGGTCCTGGAAAAAATCGCTTATAGAAAGGGTGGTTCCCGCGTTTTCTGATGCCGTAAGCCCGAGGATTCCGGAAAACCGGGCTTTCATAGCCAAGCCAGAACGCCGCCGGTTTTAAAGGGCGGAATGGGGACGCAAATGCAAGGTTCGCTAGGGTTTCAGCCACATCCTGCTCATCACTTGATGGAAAGTGCATGATGAGATTCCCGGTAAGGTTGGGCAGGCCCGGTGTTTCACAGTCTCGCATGATCTGAAGGTTTTGTATGGCGGTGGTTCCCTTGTTGAGTTTCTTGAGGAGGGATGTGCTCAGGGCCTCCACGCCCACCTGGACCGTTTCGGTTCCGGCGGCTCCCATGGCCGCCAGGACCGGGGCGGGAGTGGTGGCACGGATTTCAGCAAATAACTGGAACTGCCTCCCGCAGGCGGCTATTTCGGTGAAAAGCTCTTCAAGCCCCTTTGCAGGTAGGAGATTGTCCATGAAGGAGAGGGCCAGGGACTGGTGCTTTGCCGATAAGGTATGCAGTTCCGAGACAACACGGGCACGAGTCTTGGACCGATATCCATCCCACTGGAGATTCAGGTTACAAAAGGCGCATCCGCTCTGCTCCCCCACAGGGGATTTTTTTCTCCACCAGCACCCTCGGGAGATTTCCATGGGGATCTTCGGGAAGAAGCGTTTTTCGGGCGGGAGCCTGCGGAGCATCTGGAAGTAGTCGTCATAGTCAGGGATAGGGAGGTCATCGAGAGATGGAACTTGTACCATTCGGCCTTGCCGTGAAGACCCTGAAGATCCCCTGGCAAGGACTCCCTCGAAAGAAGACTGATCGGGGTTCGAATACCCTTGTTTCAGTGAACAGGCCAACCGCGCGAGGGGTAGTTCCCCTTCCCCCTGGGCAACAAAATCAATTTCAGGAAAAGTCTCGAGCAGAGATTCGCCCATGTCGCCGGCGCAGGATGGTCCCCCGACCACTATCTTTACGTGGGGCGCCAGGCCCTTGAGGTGCCGGATCAGGTAAAGACTGCTGGTAAGCTGTCCGAAGCAGATTGAAAATCCCGCCAAGAAGCAGGTGCTCCAATCCAAACAATTCATAGAACGATGGGTTACTTTCTCCACCTCGCGGCAGAGCCACTGAAAATTGCGGCCGGAGGGAAAAAGAGACGACGCAAAAGAACTGCGCCACCAGGACCTCTCTATGGTATTGAATTGTTCCGGATAGAGAAGCGCCCCGTAGACCGATTCAGCCAACCAGTTCCTCTCAGAGATGTTCCTGTACAGCTCATACCCAAGAGATTCAGCAATATCCAGATAGAGATGGTGGGCCAGGACCGGTATGGCTGGAAGATCTTTCCGGAGAAATGCCTTGAGAGATCCAAGCTGGATGGAAGGGCGGTTAAAGAGAGGCCAGGGGGCTGACACCAGGGCAATGGCTTGCTTGTTCCCCAGTTTCAGCACCCCCTCTCCAGTGCCCGTCCATAAATGGCTATTTTGCCCGACATCGTCGTTATGCTCAAATTTTAATCCTCGAAATACCTCACTGTATTCCTGTGGCTAAAATTTTCGCATGCCTAAATCTCGAACAAACTATCTCATTTATGGATGGGCACTTTCCAGATCAATTAGCCTTTGCCGCTTCAAATCCTTTGTCGAATGCCGCGAGATTCGATTCCAGGAATGCCTTTTTCGTTGAGGTGGAAATGGTATTCTTCATATCCTCAGCCGTGATGGGGATGGTCCCCGATCCTATGAGGGCGCCCAGCATAACCATGTTGAGGGCCAGGGGATTTCCCACTTCTTCGGCAATGGTATCTCCATCCAGGGCGATTACTTTTCCCGCCTTTTCGCGAATGAGGGACAATATCTCTTCCACATCCGGATAGGTGCCCTGTCCCACAGCCACCGTAAAGGGCGGAAGCGGATGGGTGTTCGTGATGATAACCGTATCTTTATTACACTTGCCCAAGGAACGCAACGTTTCCACCGGTTCAAAGCTTATGAGGACGTCCGCCTCGGCGGGGGAGACGATGGGACTGGTGACGTTGCCCATCAGGACCGCAGACTCCACGATTCCTCCTCGTTGTGCCATGCCGTGAATCTCACTTACGACAGCCGGAACCCCCTCAGTAAGGGCGGCCTCGCCCAAGAGGCGCGAGGCGAGCAGGTTGCCCTGGCCGCCTACTCCGACAAATACCAACCTTTTCGTTTCCATAGATGCCTCCCTTATCCCTTTAGTGGCAGTATAGCGTTTTCCGGACAGACCTGTGCACAGACCGAGCATCCGATGCACAGATACTTGTTGATTTTCACCTGCTCCCCCTCCAGATACATGGCCGGGCACGCCAGCTTATCAATGCAGTCCCGGTGGTTCTTGCATTTGTCGAGGTTCACGTAAAAAGACCGCTTTTTTTTGCCTTGGCCGATGGCCTTTTCGAAAAGCGGGCATATCTCCCTGGAGATAATCACCGACAGGCCGTCGTATTCCATTGCCGCCTTTACAGCTTCCATTGTCTTATTGACCTTGAACGGTTTGACCACATGGACATCTTTCACACCGCATCCCCGCACCACGTTTTCAAGGGAAACCTGGGTCAAATTAACCCCAAGAGGAACGGTATCAACGCCGGGATGAGGCTGATGACCGGTCATGGCCGTAGTGCCGTTGTCCAGGATCACCAGGGTGAATTTATGGTTGTTGTGGACCGCGTTGATGAGGCCCGTAATGCCGGAATGAAAGAAGGTGGAATCCCCGATGAAGGAAACTACTTTTTGGTCTGATGCCTCTGAAAATCCACAGGAGGAGCTGACCGAAGATCCCATGCAGATCAGAAAATCGGCCATGGAAATGGGCGGCAGAAGCCCGAGGGTGTAACAGCCGATATCCGTGGGATGGATTGCCTCAGGACCGTAAACCTGTTTGACCGAATAGTACGTGGCACGGTGAGGGCATCCCGGGCACAGGTTGGGCGGCCTTCCCGGAAGATCGGGAATGCCGGAGAGATCCAACCCTGCCGTTCCCTCGTATTCCACTCCAAAATACTGGGCGACAGCTTCACGGACCATCCCGGGATCGTATTCGAACAGCCTGGAGAGCCTTCCTACTCCTTTTCCCTTTATGGGAAGGATGAGCCCGTTTTCCTGGGCTATGGCCTTGATGTCGTTTTCCATGATGGGTTCCAGTTCTTCCACCACCAGGACTTTTTCCACCTGTTGCAGGAAACGGACGATGAGTTCCTTCGGCAGGGGCCATGAGAACCCGATTTTCAAGACGCTGACCTTGTCGGCAAGACCGAGGTCCTCCACCGCGTCCCTCACGTAGTTATAACTGACGCCGTTGGTCACAATACCCCATTTGCCTGATCCGATGATTTCATTGTAGGGCGATTTTTCACTTTTTTCGGTTGCCTGGTCATACTTCTGGAGGAGCAGCTTATGCAGGTTGCGGCCCACTGCGGGGACCGTAACAAAATGGAATGGATTTTTTTGAAAAGAACCCTTTGTCTTGATGGGTGTCATTTTACCCAGTTTCACGCTCCCGCGGATATGATTGAGCCTGGTCGTGGTCCTGATGAATACGGGTGATTCCAATTCTTCGGACAGTTCCAACGCATGGATCGTGATATCCTTCATCTCCTGGGGGTTTGTGGGTTCGAGCATGGGCAGACCGGAAAGCCGCGCGTAGAAGCGGTTGTCCTGTTCGTTCTGGCTGGAGAAAAGGAAGGGGTCATCTGCGGTGATAATCACCATCCCGCCCTTTGTCCCTACGTAGGCAAGGGTCATGAGTGGGTCGGCCGCGACATTGACCCCCACGTGTTTCATGGTTACCATGGTCCTGAGTCCGCAGACAGCCGCACCCGCTCCTACTTCCAGGGCAACCTTTTCATTGGTAGAATATTCGAAATAGAGATCCGATTCCTGGCTGATCTTGAAAAATTGTTCAGGAATCTCCGATGAAGGTGTC
>Ga0315540_10000200_pt1 | contig 32955 bp, 26 predicted proteins | sample SalMarSW160110MG_FD_203677 | JGI IMG/M metagenome (GOLD analysis project Ga0315540, IMG submission 203677) | Salt marsh sediment microbial communities from the Plum Island Ecosystem LTER, Massachusetts, United States - Salt Marsh Sediment SW1601-10 ...
GAATCGAAGAAAGGAGGATTTAAAGTGAAGTGGATTTTTAAAACAGAAAATAATCAAATAAATTGTAACTGGGAAAAAAATTGCAAAAATCATCCATTTAATTTTTTCTCCAAGTAAATAACCTATAAGGCAAGAAATAAGGATGATAATGAATCCAGAAAACAATTTCCCGATTTTGGTATGCGCGAGTTCATTATAGAGTTTTTCAAAGAACCAGAAAGAATTTTTATTGCTTTTTTGATAGTCTTTCTTTTGGAAATCCTTATTGGACTTTCGCTTCATACATAGCCCCTAAAATAATAAGCAAAATACTAAATTAATTACGGAAATCTATGGTAAGTTATTAATTTTAACGACTTACAAAGATAATATGATTTGTATTGTAGATATTTTTCGATTTTTTGACAAATTCTTTTATAAAACTTAATTTGAATTAGGTTGTTATAATTAAAGGGCTTTTATCATGAAGAAGAATCTGTTTATCGTAGTTTTAATATTATCTTTAACTTACCTTGCTTTCCCGCAAACCGTTCAAAAATTTCAACTGCTTGAAACGACAATTGCCAAAGTTCACCAGGCTTTCAGGTCGGGTGAATTAACTTCACACCAGCTTGTTGAAATGTATTTGAAAAGAATAAAGAAGTATGACCAATCTACGAGATTAAATTCAATTGTTGTGTTGAACCATCACGCATTAGCAACTGCCGACTCACTCGATGCATTATTTAAGAAAACAGGTAAGCTTCTACCTTTGCAGGGAATTCCGATTCTTGTAAAAGATAATTTTGATACTTACGATATGCAGACGGCCGGAGGATCATTAGCAATGAAAGGCTCAATTCCGCCAGATGATTCATACCAGGTTAAAAAACTTCGCGAAGCCGGAGCGATAATTTTAGGTAAAACCAATATGGCCGAATGGGCATTCAGTAATGTTGTAACAGTCAGTTCAATTGCTGGAATCACACGCAATCCTTACGATCTGAGCAGAGTACCGGCTGGTTCAAGCGGAGGAACTGCTGCAGCAGTATCAGCAAACTTTGCTGTGCTTGGAATGGGAAGCGATACGGGAAATTCTATACGGGGACCTGCTTCGCACTGCGGACTTGTCGGAATTCGTTCGACAATGGGATTAGCAAGCAGGGACGGAATTATTCCTTTGTATTCGAGAAACGATATTGGCGGCCCGCTTGCCAGAACAGTTGAAGATGCTGTTAAAGTTTTGCAGGTGATTGCCGGGTTTGATCCAAACGATCCGATTACAAAATTATCTGAAGGAAAAGTGCCGAAAGATTACACAAAATTTCTTGTGAAGGATGGATTAAAAGGTGCCAGGATTGCAGTCTTTATAAGATACATTGATACAAAAACTATTGATCCGCAAATCAAAAAATTATTTTTGCAGGCCGTAGATGATTTAAAGAAACAGGGCGCAACGATAATTTCTCCTTTTGATGTTCCTGATTACGATAGTCTTACACAGGATATCTGGCAGCCTGTATTTCAATATGATCTGAATAAATACCTCGCCTCACTCGGACCTAAAGCGCCTTATAAAACTTTGAAAGAAATTTATGATTCAGGTTTGTATCTGCCTTATGTAAAAGAAACGATGGAGGATGAATTGAAATATACAACTCCTCCGCAGGACAGAAATCCGCCAGTACTTGATTTATACCATACAGAAAAAAATATAAAATTCCGTAATGCAGTTTTGGCAGAGATGGAAAAATACGAAGTAGACGCAATAGTTTATCCGACGTGGAGCAATCAGCCGAGGGTAGTCGGAGATACAACAAGTCCCGACGGAGATAACAGCCAGATACTTTCGCCACAAACAGGAATGCCGGCAATTACTGTTCCGATTGGTTACACAAAAGAAGGATTGCCTGCTGGGATGACTTTCTTCGGAAAGCTATTTGATGAACCGACGTTGATCAAATTTGCTTATTCGTACGAGCAGGCTACTAAACACAGAAGGTCGCCTAAAAATTTTCCGGCAATAAAGTAAACGTAGAAGATGTTCTAAAGTAAAAACTATTTTATTGGAAAAAATTATAATAAATCAAAGGTACTACTGCTGTCCAAATCAATATTAAAATCCATAAATCACCTTTGAAAATATTGTATTTGCTCAAAAGTTTCTTCCAGCTATGTTTTGCAACATAATGCCCAAATAGAAATTCAAAGGCAAGAGTCAGGAGTAACCATAGAACGCCAACGAATATTGCTTCATTTTCTGATGTTAATCTCCAGTAACCAAAAATGAAATAGCAATATGTTGAAATAAGCAGCAACAATATGATTGAAGAAACCTGATGTGCTGTATGTTCGCCGAAAATATTTAAATAAGTAAAATCTCTTATTGCTCCATTAATTATTGCGAGAAGCAATAGTCCTAACCAGAGTAAGATAAATGTAATCAAAATATTTTCCCTGGGATTTACGATTTAAGAGGTCTTTTTTTAATCATTCCGCCTTTTGTATCCTTTATACTGGTCATAATTACAAAAGCATTCGGATCTATTTTTTCAATTTCAGTATTCAGTTTCCTGATTTCAAGCCTCGTAATAACGGTGTATATAATTTTTATATGACTTTGTTTATCATCTTCCTTTAGTAACCCTTTTTCACCATTGAAAATGGTAACTCCGCGCTGTAATTCATTTGTAATCATTTGACGGATTTCTTTATGAAAATCCGAAACGATTGTTACTCCTGTATATTCTTCAATTCCTTCAATAATAAAGTCAACGGTCTTGGAGGCAGCAAGGTAAGTCAATATAGAATATAAAGCAGTTTCGATTGATAGGAGATAAGCGGCAACTGAAAAAATTATGATATTGAAAATCAAAATTATATCTCCCACGGTCAGACTAATTTTCCTGTTAAGAAAAATTGCGAGTACTTCTGTGCCGTCTATAACGGAACCTCCTCTTACTGATAGTCCGATTCCCGCCCCGAGAAAGAATCCGCCAAATACTGCCACAAGTAATTTGTCGTTAGTTATTTGAGGGTATGGAATGAAAGCGACGCATGCGGAAAGACCAATAATCGCAAGTGCTGTTTTTATTACAAATTGTTTCCCGATCGCTTTCAGGCCAAAGAGAATAAAGGGAATGTTTACAATAACAATAAAAACCGGGAGGGGGATGTTGGTTATTTCTGCAAGTAATAGGGATATTCCCGTCGCACCGCCATCTACAAAATTGTTCGGCAACAAAAAACCTTTTAATCCGAAACCTGCGGAAAAAATTCCGGCGATTATTAGAAGCACATCAAAAATGAGATTTTTAACTGTAACAACTAACTTGTTTATCTTAGTATTAAAACCCTTTTTTGTGTTGTTCGGCTTTTTGATTTTCCGCCTTAAGATAGTTTCGGTGATTATGTATGTCCAAATAGGATTCATAGAATCTCTTTTTATTCAGACTTATTTGGTATGAGAAAAAGAATTTAAAAGTCAGATTACTAAATTAGTTAAAGCTTATAAGCAAAACCAAACTGGAAGGTCCTTAGTGTTCTTCCTGAGCTAAGCCAATCGTAGTTTGAATTCTTCATGGTATTGAATCTAAACTCCAGAAGTAATTCAAGATTGTCGCCTATGTCGTGCGAAGCTCCGATACCTACGCCTGCTCCAAAGAATGTATCATTTTCTGTGGTTTTATTTGAGGGAGTTAAAGTAACAGTTCCATCAGGATTATTTGTTTGATTAAGATTATAGGAATTAAATGTCAGGAAAGAAAAGCCTACTTCGATATTTACGAATGGTCTGAAAACAGAAGAATTGTTAAAGAAATATTTTGCTCCCGCATAGAAAGGAATTAATTTGTGGCTATCTTCTGTATAAGTATGCTGAAAGTTATTAAAAACCGCACCTTCTTTGTAGACAGCTCCATTGTCGTACGTAATATTATTGTTATTCCAATATAATATTCCCGAATATGCATAAATACTAAAGCTACTATTAATGGTGTGGTTAAACTGAACGGTTCCGAGAATTCCATGGTCTGAATCAGTTGCAGACATTAATCCACTATTGAACTGAATTGTATTTTCCCCTTGTGCAAAAAGTTGTAACTGAAATGCAGAAAAAATTATTAACGAAAGGATTACGCTCTTTTTCACTTTACATCTCCTCTAATTGCTGGTGAATGAAGAAATAGCAATAATCAGAATGGGTCTCCCTAAGTTAAAAGATATTGTGTCAGAACCGCACATAAGAAACGTCTTTAATTTAGTATATACACCATATCAAGTCAATGGAAAAATTATAAATTTGTAAAATGAATAGTGAGGCTTCCTTCTTTTTTATAGATTTTATAAAACTTTTGGTAATTTACCTGTCGCTCCAAAGAACCATCTGAAACATTTATGTGCAACATCAACTGGTTCACAGAACATTAGGGGGCAGCCACCGGGAATTACTTTCAGCCCCAGTTCTTTTGCTTTTTCGATTGCACTTTCGTCATAACTTCCGTTCCCGAATGAACGGTGAATCCAGACATCTTTTATTCCAAGTTTTCCACAATCTTCAATAATTTGTTTCGCAGCTTCGGGTTTTGTGCCGATTACTACTCCTTCTACTTTTCCGGGAATTTTGTCAAGGGTTGGATAGCAGGCGTCTCCGTCGATATGTTCCGCATTGGGATTGACCGGAAAAACCTCGTATCCACTATCTTTTAATTTTTTATAGACAGCATTTGCAGCAGTGTCTCCTTTGCGAGATACGCCTGCTACTGCTATTCTTTTATGTGAAAGGAACTCATTTGCAGCTTGCTTTAGAGTTGACATTTTACCCCCGTTAAATTTGAATGGTTTCGCATTTCCCATAAACAACTGTTCTTAAACTTAACACACTTCAAAAATTTAATCAAGATAAAAAAGAAATTGGAGGAAGTTCATCTGAACCCGATGCGGATTAGAATTGTAAATGGAATTTTAGGCCGGCTTTATAATCATATTAATCCATAACTGTAAAATCTGTTGACAAATGTTATCTTATATAATATTTTTTTAAGACACTTAAGTTCAAACCGGTAGATCAAAAATCAAATCTCTTTATTAAATAAGATAAGATTTAAGTAAAATTTTTGTTTATTTCTCTAAGGAAAGAAAATTGAAAAAACTTTTTAGACATTCTCAATGTATTTGTAACAATTTAGTGTACGTAAACGTCTATAACTTATTCATGCTCCATTAATTGCCTTATACTGTTTAATAATGCATCAGTAAAGATTATTTTACATCTTTTTAATAACAAACAATAACTTTTAATATTATACTAAAGGAGAATATAACAATGATTCTTAAAAAAATGGGTGTTATATCTGATGGACTAATTGCAATAATTGCTGGAAATTTATTATTTGTCCTTCTTGGTTCGACATTAATTCCTCAAAGCTGGATTAATTCTAATAATCTCTGGAATTCTGTTTTAGTACTGTTTTTTCAAATAGGAATTCGACTAGGATTAGTATTATTATTAGGCATTATCGTTTGGAAATTACGTTCTAAACAACCCCTTTCTGAAGCAGGTTTTTCTTTCAATAGGTTTAGTTTTTTTACTATTTATTCCAACCCTTATAAATCGATCATTTCTATTTTTACTAGGAGGATTGACGCTGATTGTTGTTTTGACAGATATGATAAAAAATCGAAAAATTTTTAATAAGGAAAAGCCGTGAAGTATAAGTACTAAAAATTAATTTTAATTATTCTAATAAATCTTACTCATACTTTAATGAATTTACCGGGTTACTTATTGCCGCTTTTATAGAATGATAACTGACTGCGAAAATTGTTAGAAGTAAAGTAACTAATAATGTCAGGAATAAAACCAGGTAGTTAAAGTTAATCCTGTAAGCAAACCCTTCAAGGAATTTGTTAGCTAGCAGGTATGCCACAGGCCACATTATTAAATTTGAAATTATAACCCATTTTACAAATTTCCTGCACAGCATAAATACAATATTGCCTGAAGAAGCGCCCAGTACTTTTCTAATTCCTATCTCTTTTGATTTCTGCTCGGTCGAATAAGCTACCAGGCCAAGAATTCCAATTAAGCTGATAAAAATTGCCATCGCAGTAAAAGTTATCAGAAGTTTTCCGGTTGTTTCGCCATCCCTGTAATATTTTGCAAATTCATCTTTCAAGAAAAAATAATCAAACGGATAACCTGAAGAGAATTTCGAGTATGTTTTTTTTATGAAATCAACTGTTCCTTTTATATTATTTGTGCTAAGCTGCAAAGATAAAAAATTGTTCCCCCCGTTTTTAACTCTTATAACCATCGGGGGGATGTTTTGTTTTAGAGATGAATAATTAAAATCCTGCATTACACCGATAACATTTTTCCAGTGTGCATCTTCATCATTACCTCCCATAGTAATTATTTTTCCATCTACTTTCTGCCAGCCAAATTTTTTCATTGCAGTTTCATTTAATATATAGGCGTTTGTAGAGTCACTGCTGAATTCAGACGAAAAGAATCTACCGCTCCTCATTTTCAATCCATAAGTTTTAAGGAAATCATAATCTACATCGAGAAACTGCATTTGCCTTTCGTCATCTTTGTTCCCACCTTTGGGATTGAAATTGCTGGTCCTTGAAACGTTACTTCCGGGTGTACCGTCGGAAAAAGAAGCTGAAATAATATTATGGTTAGTTAACAAGGCTCTCTTAAAGGCTTCACCTTTTTTAATAAGATTTCCATCGTTTAATCTGAGAACAAAAATTTTGTCAATAGGAAATCCCAGGTCTTTTTTCATCATAAAATCCAATTGCAGGTAGATAGTAATTGTCATAATCAAAAGTAGAACTGCAACTGCGAACTGGAAAACAACAAGAATTGCTCTGAGTGAATATCCTTTCTTTTTTTTCAGGATGGAACTTTTTAGGACCAGGGCTGGTCTTACTCTTGAAAGTATAAAAGCAGGATAAGCTCCTGCTGCTATAGTGGTAAATATTAGAATTGATAGAGAAATTAGAATAGAGGTTTTATTTAACAACAATGAAAAATAAATATCTTCTTTAGTAAGGTCCCTTAACGAAGGGAGAAGAAGTTCAACAAGTAAAAGAGAAATTAAAAATGATACGAATGTTATAATAAATGATTCACTAAGAAATTGTTTTATAAGCTGGGCTCTGCTTGCACCGGCTACCTTTCTTATTCCGACTTCTTTATTCCTTCTTGCTGATCTTGCAGTGGTAAGATTTATAAAATTTATTACAGCAATTGTCAAAATAAAGATTGCTATTAATCCGAATATAAGAAGAAAATTTTCCGGAATTGTTTTCGCATTATCGTATGTAATATCATCAGTTAAATGAATTTCGGTTAAAGGCTGTAAAAGCATAGTATATCTTTCGTAATAACTTTTTTCCAACCTGTTTTTCAGCATACCGGCAAATTTCTTTTCTACTAGTTTTAGATCAGCATTTGGTTTAAGAAGAACGTAAGTGTAGTCGTTTGAAAAACTGCCCCAGCCGGTTAACCTCGGATTATTCTTCTCGTTAAAGGTACTAAAGGAAGCAAAAATATTTCCTCTTAAATGTGTGTTTGTCGGCAGGTTTTTTATTATGCCCGTAATTTTATAGAGGTTACCGTGATTTATATTCAGGAATTTTCCAAGGGGGTCTTTTTTACCAAAATATTTTTCCGCAACATCTCCAGTTATTACAATTGTATTTGGTTCAACAAGGGCAGTTGAAGGGTTACCTTCAATAAATGGGAACGGGAAGACATTAAAAAAATCTTTATCAACATAAAGTGCACCTTCATAAAAGCTTTTGTCTTTGTAAGAGGAAAGAATTTGTTTTTCAGATATTCTTACCGCTTTTTCTATTTCAGGTATATCGTCTTTAGCAGCAGGTGCAAAGGGGAGCATTACCGGTGCAATTGTTATTGTACCGGTGTTTCTTTTAATTTGAGTTAGTACGCGATAAGTTCTGTCTTTGTTCGGGAAAAATTGATCAAAGCTTGTTTCATAAATTATTAACAGGGAAATCAAAATAACACACGATAATCCGACAGCAAGACCCAGAATGTTTATTAAAGAGAATCCTTTTTGTTTTTTGAAATTTCTTAATCCAACCTTGAAATAATTTAAAAGCAGGGTAGGGGAGAATCCCGATCTTTCCCAGGCCGGGTCTCCATTTAAAGATTTTGTATCTGTTTTAAAATATTCTTTCCCGATTATCTTTGAGTCTCCAATTTCTTCCTTTGCTTTCTTAAAGGCTTCTTCTTCATTCATTTCTTTGTTTATGTAATCTTCAATTTTATCACGAAGATGAGACTCTAATTCCTCAATATATCCGTCTTCAAGTGAAGGGTTTTTGTGAAGGGATTTTTTCCATTTTGTAATTTCATTTTCGAGATTAAACATTTTTATCTCCCGTTTAATTATTCATATCTGAGTGAATTCACCGGGTTTGTATTTGCTGCCTTAATTATTTTATATATGATTGTTGTAAAAGCGACTACAAGGGAAATCATACACCCCGCAATAAAGATAAGTGGAGTAAGACTTACTCTGTAAGCAAAATCCTGCAGCCAGTTTTTTAGAAAATAATATGCGGCAGGGCAGGCTATTAAATTTGCAATTATTATAAGGATAATAAATTCTTTTGATATGAGACCGACAATACTACTCAACTTTGCTCCTAGTATTTTTCGAATTCCTATTTCCTTGGTTCTGTTTGTTAATGTATGAACCATCATTGCATAAAGGCCAAGGCAGGCTATAAAAACAGCAATTGCAGTCAGCATAGTGATCATTTCCATATTTTTTTGATCATCAATATAGAGTTTGTTGAATTCTTCATCTAAAAATGAAAAAGTAAATGGATTCCTTGTCTCAAATTTTTCCCAGGTACGTTTAATATAAGAGATCGTGCTGCTTAAACCGGAGCCTCTTACTTTTATAGATGCATTTGAATACCAGTTATCAGGGGGAATAAACATAACTAAGGGTTCTATGCGCTTGTGCAAAGAGCGATAGTTAAAGTCCTTTACCACTCCAATGATATTTCCCCATTTCCTGTTGAAATAATTTATGGATAATCTTTTTGAAAGAGGATTTTTCCAGCCTAATTCTTTTGCTTCGGTTTCATTTATTATGTAATTGTTTTTGTCGCTTTCTATCGATTTGTTGAAATTTCTTCCTTTTATTATTTTCATTCCATATGTAGATATAAAATTCTGATCTACAACCAGCCACCGGGCTTCAGGTACATCCGCCTGATTTTTTCCCTCCGCCTGATATGGAATTCCCCAGTCACCGCCTCCGGGCAGATTTGCTGTAAAACTAATAGAAATTATATTGGAATTTGCTGCCAATGCATTTCTAAACGCATCCAAATTTTTTGTAATTCCGGCCGATCTCAATGGAAATGTAATGATATGGTCTTTATTAAAACCGAGATTTTTTGAATTTACATAGTTCATTTGTTTATAAATCAGGAATGAAGAAATGATTAAAAAGCTTGTTACAGCAAATTGAAAAATCACTAAAATTCTTTTTAAAAAATTCTTACTTGAAAATTTGGCTGTCCCCTTTAATATTGCTGATGGCTGAAAAGCAGATAAAACAAGGGCAGGATAAATCCCGCTCAATAATCCAATAAATAGTATAAGCCCGAATAATTGTAAAATAAAAAGCGGAAAATTTAAAAGGTTCTGGTCTAATTTTAATTGGATTAGATTATTCAGGGAGGGTATAATAAGTTCTACAGCCAGCATTGATATACCAAAAACTATAACGCTTAGTAATACCGTCTCGCCTAAAAACTGAAATATTAATTGAGATCTTTTTGAACCCATTGTTTTACGTAACGCAACCTCCTTAGCCCTGTTTACAGCTTTTGCCGTGGTAAGGTTAATATAGTTTACAATTGCAATTAGTAAGATTAATAGAGCGATCATTGAAAAGAGATAAATAGTGGAAATATCTTCATTTACTCCAAACTCCGATCTTAAATGAGAATGTAAGTGAATGCTTGTCAGTTTTTGAAGACGAACAGTTTCATTCCAGTTTGGATCGGTAATTTTTCCTTTCAGCCAGGTATCTATATTAGTTGCAAGCTCTTTAATATTTACATTATTGTTTTGCAATAGCAGGTAACTATAGAATTGGTGCATTTTCCAGTTATTAACCCACCAGGCTTTGTTAGTTGATTCAGAAACAAGAAATGAAAAAGTAAAATGAGAATTTGCGGGTATATTATTAATTAGGCCGGTTACCTTGTAATTTTGTTTTGAATCACCATCAAAAAATGTTATAGTTTTTCCTAAAGGATTCTCTTTCCCGAATAATTTTTCAGACAGTTGTTTGGTTATTACAATTGAATAAGGCTCAGCCAGAGCTGTTCTTGCATTGCCTTCGACTAAATTAAAAGAAAATATATCGAAGAAAGTCGAATCAGCGTATAATCCGTCTTTGTCATAAAATTTATTGGTCTTGTTCTCAATTAATGTTTCTCCAAAATGCTGCATCCTGACAAAGCTTCGAACCTGGGGAAATGATTCTTTAAGTCCGGGGGCCCACAAGTCGGGCACAGTTGCATATTTTGTTGTAGTCAATCGATAGATATTATCTTTATTAACATGAAAGTTGTCGTAGCTTAGCTGAAATTTTACAAAATATGCTATAAGAGCAAAGCAAGTAAATCCGAGAGCAAAACCAGCAATATTGATAAAAGAATGACTTTTGTGTTTTTTAATCATTCTAAATGCGATCTTAAAATAGTTTGCAGCAAGAATTAAAATTCCTGATTTTTCATTCCAGAGGATTTTTTTACTACCGGATAAATTATCAGTCATGTAAAATTCTTCACTTATTTTTTCTGTATCGCCAATTTCTTCCTTAGCTTTCTTGAATGCACCTTCTTTACTCATCCCATTATTTGTATAGTCTTCAATTTTATCCCTTAGATGTGACTCAAGCTCTTCAATATATCCATCTTCAAGTGAAGGATTTTTGTGAAGTGTTTTTTTCCAGTTGGTAATTTCTTTCTTAAGATCAAACATTTACATCTCCCGGTTGTTTTACTCAAATGAAGGAATAGGTTCCCATAATTCCAGAAATACTTTATGTACAGATAACCATTGTTTTCTTTCTTCAGCTAATTCTTTTTTACCTGCTTCGGTTATTTTATAATATTTCCTCATTCTGCCTTCGTAAAGTTTCCATTGAGTCGTTACCAGCCCGTCCTTTTCAAGACGATGCAGAACAGGGTATAGCATACCGTCAGCCCATTCCAGCTTTCCGCCCGAAATTTCTTTAACACGCTGAATAATCTGGTAACCATAATTTTCTCCTCCGCGCAGAATTGATAAAATCATTGGCTTTGTAGACGCCGCAACTAATGCTTTTGAGACCATTTATTTACCTACTATTGTTAGATACCTTGTGTTGCTATGTAATAAATGCAAACGTACTTTATTGATTTCTGATTGTCAACAACTTTATGTAAAAAGCCAGAATATCGGGAAGAGTGGTTAATGATATTGATGTACGGAAAAATAGCAAAAAAGTTAATTTTTACAAAAATAGTTGAAAATTCTTGTTTTATGAAACTCGCTCTACATGTGAATAGTTAAAAATCTGGTGATTTTTCTATTCTTGCTTCAGCGCAGGGCTTTAGTTAATTTTGATTCAATAATTTGGAGATTGATCTGTGAACACACTTAAGACTGTATTTTTAATGACCGTAATGATGGTCCTATTTCTGCTTGTAGGCGGACTGCTTGGGGGAAAAACAGGGCTAATTATAGCTTTTATTTTTGCACTTGCAATGAATTTTGGATCATACTGGTTCTCTGATAAAATAGTTCTCAAGATGTATCGTGCAAAAGAAGTTACAGAAAAATCGGCGCCGAAATTTTATGAACTTGTAAAACATTTGGCAGAAAATGCAAATCTCCCGATGCCAAAAGTTTATATAATAGATGATCAGACACCTAATGCTTTTGCAACTGGTAGAAATCCCGAACACGCTGCAGTTTGTGCTACTACAGGGATTTTACAAGGATTAAACAACGACGAACTTGCCGGAGTGTTATCCCACGAACTTGCTCACGTTAAACACAGAGATATTTTGACCGGTACAATTGCAGCAACTCTGGTAGGTACAATTACATTCATTGCACAAATGGCAGGCTGGGCAATGATGTTTACCGGACGTGTTGGCAGTAGCAGGGATAACGATGGACTTGCAGGATTATTTTTGCTTATCCTTTCTCCAATTGCTGCCACACTTTTGCAACTTGCAATATCACGTTCGAGAGAATTTGCTGCAGATGAAGGAGGAGCAAAGATTTCAGGTCAACCTCTCGCGCTAGCTTCAGCTTTGAAAAAGATATCGGGTGCAAACAAAGTCAAACCGGTTGATAATATTGGACCTGCAACTGCTCATATGTTTATTGTAAATCCCTTACGTGGAAGTGGTGTGATGAAATTATTTTCTACGCATCCACCGATTGAAGAAAGAATAAAAAGATTGCAGGAAATTGCACAGAACAGTTAAATTAATTAAATCCTAAAGCGGTTTCTCTAAATAAGGGAATTATTAGAAACTCAAAATCAGTTATTTGGATTTTTTAAAGTATTGCATCAGATTAAAAATCACATAAAAACCGGCTTCTCAAAAATTTTATTTGTTATAATATTTTCATTTCCTTTTTCATTTGCACAAACAAAAACGAACCTGCAGGTTTTTTATGATCTGGTTGACTCTTCTGTTTCTAAAATAAACACTGAAGTTAGTACATCTGATTTGAAAATAGACTTTTCTACCGGAAAATATTTTGGAATATTTCAAAACCAGGTTATATCTGATTTTACTAAACTTGGCAGGACTGTCATATCAGGCGTCCCTAAAGACTCTTCTTCGGTTACAGTGATTAATTATTCAATTGATAATGCGAGTGTAAAATACGGCGAGATGGAAAGAGATGGATTTCTGGGTGCTTTTATTATGCCGAGAGAAATAGGATTGAGCGGAAGTTATTCTCTAGGTAACAAAATTATAAATGCAGAAAGTTTTAATCTAATGTATTATGATACACTTGCTGTTGATGACGTTAGAGTAATTGAAAATCCATCATTCCCTTTCACACAAGGGGAAGTTCCGTCTGAGCCTTTTTTCTCAAGTTTGTTTGAACCTGTTGTAGCTATTGGAAGCGCTGCAATAGCTGTAATATTGTTCTTTACGATTAGAAGTAAGTGATGTTAGAAAATTTTAAAAAATGTGGTAATGATACTACCTCAGGATTATAAATGCCTTTGAAGCACGTTTAAATTTCTGTATAATTGTAACTTATTAATTTATGAATAAGCGGGAAATATGCGCAAAATACTAGTAATTATTAGTCTTTCTATTTTTGTATGGGGTTGTGGTTCCAGTGTTGATACGTCCAACTACACACCTGACCAGCGCCTCTCGTATGCCAAGAAGTTATATAACGATGAAAATTACCTCGACGCGGTTAATGAATTTCAATCTATTATATTACAATATCCGGGAAATCCTGTCGTTGATGAGGCACAGTATTATCTTGGCGAATCAAGATATCAAAGGGGAGAATATATTATAGGTGCTTATGAATTCAGTAAATTAATTAAAACAATGCCTGCAAGTAAGTTCGTTCCTAAAGCACAATTTATGCTGGCAGAATGTTATTATCAGTTATCACCTGATTACCGTTTGGATCAAAAATACACAAAAAAAGCAATTGAAGAATTCCAGGCTTTCATTGATTTTTTCCCGACGAATGAAAAGGTAAAAGAAGCTGAAAAGAAAATTACTGAGCTTAATAATAAGCTTGCTCATAAAGAATATAATACTGCTGATCTTTATGAAGTTATGGACGATAACCAATCTGCTCTTCTCTATTACACCAATGTTATTGAGAACTATCACGATACGCAGTATGCGCCAATGGCATTATATGATAAAATTAATTTATTGGTCTCGTTAAATAGGAATAATGAGGCACTTCAGGAAATTTCCAAATTTCTTGAAAGGTATCCGAATAATGGAAGGGCAAAAGAGTTAGAAGAACTAAAGTCTTCAATTGAAGTAAATTTGTCTTCTTCAAAGTAATGACCAAAGCAAAAAAAGTAAGTGAATCTCAGGTCACAATGACAGAGTTAGTTTTGCCAAATTACACTAACCAACTTGGTAAGTTGTTAGGTGGCCAATTGATGCACTGGATCGATATCTGCGCTGCAATTTGTGCTTCAAAACATAATAATTGTGTTTGTGTGACTGCTTCTGTTGACAGAATTGATTTTATTCATTCGGTAAATTTGGGTGATACCGTTACTTTAACTGCTTCAATAAACAGGGTGTTCAATACTTCAATGGAAGTGGGGGTTAAAGTTTATTCAGAGTCTTTTAAAGTGGGAAAAAGAATCCATACTAATACAGCTTATCTGACATTTGTAAGCGTTGACACAGAAGGTAAACCAGTTAAAGCAATTGAAGCAATTCCGGAAACTTCAGAAGAGAAGAGAAGATATGAAGAAGCTCTACAGAGAAGAGATCAGAGACTTAGGGAAAGAGTTAAAAATTTTTAGCTTTCTGCTTTTTGTAATATCCTCTTTTTATCAGTCTTTTCCTCAGGTGCCTATAAACGGATTTTGTAAATTAAATAGTTTCAAAGTTAATGCCGGTTATACCTCGCTTTTCACATTAAATTTTAACAAAGATTCTCACACCGACCTTATTCTTTTCAATCCACAGAAAAAACAATTGACTGCGCTAACAGGTGACAAATCCGGAAACTTCGGAAGAAAGATAAGGTTTAACATACCTTATGAAATTAACAAGATAGTTGCCTATAAGGATAATTTTAACAATGTAATAGGTTATGCATTCACTTCGAGAAAAAACAGGAAAGTAGGTATTTATGATTTTACAAAAGCGGGTAGGCCATATCTTAAAAAGGTCTTTAAATTTGATTCATATCCTGAAAATATTTCATCAGCTATTATAGACAATGAAGAAAGAGAAAGTTTTTTAATTTCAGGCAGTGCGTTCAATGGACTTTCAATTATAACCGAGAATGGAAATATAATAAGCAATAAAAAAATATCCACTAATGTTAGTTATACAAATGCAATATTTATCGACATTAATAATGATGAATTCCCGGATATAGTTGCATATAATTTAATTGAAAGTACCTTAGATTTTTTTGAGAATGATACGAGAGGTGATTTCCGAAAAATCAGGTCATTAAAAATCAAAGATAAAATTAACTCTCTGCAGAGTTTCGACTTTAATCTGGATGGCTATCAGGATTTAATTTATAGTATTGGGAATTCTATAAATATTATTTACGGCGATTCTGTTTCTTCTTATGAAAGTGTAAAGTCTGTGGAAACATCTTATTATCCCAACAAAGTTATACTTGGTGATTTTAATCACGACGGTAAAATAGATATAGCCTATATAAATAAATACGATTCTATCCTTTCAATTATATTTAATAAAAAGGAATCAGAATTTTACCCGGAAATAATATATTTAAAAAAAGAAGGTATAAGCGATCTTATCCCTTATTACAGTAAATTCATAAATGGAATAGCCCTGGTGAGCCCGACAGGTTATCTTTATCTTGAGTCTTCATTACTATCAATTAGCGGTGATATTGATATATCACTTGGAGCAGAACCTACTGCGATATCTTTTTTTGATTTGAATAATAACGGAATTATAGATTTTAGTTTTGTAGATAGGTTTACAAATTCTCTGAAGCTAATTATCAGGAACAATTCAGGCATCCCCTCAGCACTTTACTCAACCAGGTTGTTTGATGATCAAACTAATATTGTAGTTGATAATACGGAGCCAAAGAAAAAAATATTTTATTGCTTTACTCCTAATAAAAATCTGATCGAAGTAATAACCTTTAATTTTTTAAAAGGCAGCACTCAGAGATATTCTCTTTATACCCACGGCAAAATTAAAGATGTAAAAATATACTCGAAGGAAAATGATGTCGCTAAAATTTATGTGGCAAATATTAAGGACAGGGAACTTGTCCTGAATGCATTTTATAAGAATATAAACGGTTTTAATAATACAGAATATGCGGGTATTTCAGACAGTGTATTTGCTGCTAACATTGCTACAATACCTTCACTACAATTGTTTTACTGGAAGATTTCCAATGGCAAACAGGCTTGGTATCGTGTTTCACTGGCGGATAATTTTAAAAAACCTGTTAAATATTTTCAACTTTCACTAAGTGACACTACTTTAATAAGTTCATTTGCTGGGGACTTGTTTAATAAAGATGAGGTAGTGTCAATCAGCTTTTTTGAAACAAAAGATAAGAATTTTGCTCTCATTTCTGGTGACAATTCTCCTTTGTCAGTTGTTAGTAAAAACTTTATAGATCATTTTAGGATTAAAAATAAAAATCAGTTATTTTTTGGTGAGATGAAGCCCGGTGGTCTGGAAAAACTCTTTATATATGTACCGGAAGTATCTGAACTGTATAAGATGGATTTTATTAATAACGGGAAAAAAATAGTGATCACAAAAGTAAAGAAAGAACCTAATGTGGAGAGCTATTTTGTAAAAAATATGAGTTATAGAGATTATTATTTTGTTTACACAGATATTTTAGACAATTGTATAAAAATCAGGCAGATCAACAAATGAAAAGATTTTTGTTGTTTATTTTGACTTTCTCTTCAGTCTCTTTTGCTCAACAATATACTAAAGCCCATTTAGATTCATTATACAACCAATATATAGGCATAAGAGAAGGTTCACTGATCCCGAACGTAGCTCCGGGTTTAATTTCTCATGCTGCTGAAAATCCTGCTGTTAAATGTGGATTCGGTCCGGCAAATGTTTTAAGATCAAATATTGATAAATTTTCTCCTGATCAGCAGACGATATTGAGAAAAATTCTTCAGCGACCTGCAACTGATACAAGTATAGTTTCACCTAAAGGGTATTTCAGAATTCATTTCTATAAATCAGGAAGTGAGTCACCTAATTATAATGTTGACTCTCTTGCAATTGCAGCTGATTCAGCCTGGAACTTTGAGATAAATTTTTTGGGTTATTCTCCTCCACCTTCCGACAATGGGGAAGGAGGCGATAACCTACACGATGTATATATAGTCAATCTTGGAAGTGAATATGGGGAAACAGATTTTGGTACAGAAATATCGCCTGGCAGCGGGAAATATACATCATATAATTTAATCGATAATGATTTCCCGGGATTTTATACAACCGGAATCAATGCTGCAAGAGTTACCATTGCACATGAGTTCCATCACTCAATTCAGATAGGCAATTATATTTTCAGGAGTTCTGATGTTTATTTTTACGAATTAACTTCCACTTCAATGGAAATATTTGTTTATACTTCTATTCCCGACTATGTTAGTTATCTTCCTTCATATTTTTACAATACAGATATAAGCTTTGGTGATCACGATGGTTATGATCTGGCCATCTGGAATTTATATCTGAAAGATAATTTTGGCTATGGGATAATAAAAAGACAATGGGAGCTATTGCCCGGTATGAGAGCACTTGCTGCTATTAATACAAGTTTGATTGAAAATAATTCATCGTTTGGGAAAGAATTTGTAAAATTCGGCGTGTGGACTTATTATACAAACTATCGTTCAATTTCCGGACAATATTTTTCTCTTGCTAGTAAATATCCATTGCTCAGGTCTCTTTCAACTGTTTCATTAACGCCACCATCTAAATCTGTTTATGTTAATACGAAACCGGCAACAAATAATTTTATTTCATTCATTAGTTCTTCATTGCCTGATACTTTAGTAGCACTGGTTTCAAATATTGATTATCAAGACGGAATTGATAGCTCTCAAAATATAAAATCTTTTCAATATACATTTTTTACTGATGCTGCAAGTGGTTCCGTTCCTATTTCGTCGAATTATTCGGCAGAATTATCTGTAAGCTCTTCAAGTAATTGGTTAAATGCTGATTTTCTAAATAATCAATTGGTAATTGCAGATACAATACCCGCTCCTCCTGTATTAACTGAAATTGATTATGCTTATCCATCTCCGTTTTATTACAGCAGAAATTACACAACCGGTTCACAGATATACATTCCTGTGTCGTTGAATAATAGTGGAAGTGCAGATCTTAGTATTTATTCATCTTCACTAAATTTAGTCTATTCCGGTTTAGCCGATGTTTTTTCAAACAATGGTCATTCTGTTGTGATATGGAACGCACTTAATAAGAATAATGAAAGACTGGCAACAGGTGTTTATATTTATGTTACTAAAGCAGGGGATAATGTTGTTAAAGGAAAGCTGGTGATATTTAATCAATGAGTACTAGCCAATATTCAACCCAAGGTGATTCGATTTCAAAAAATTTTGGTAGGAGAGTAATATTTAAAAATCTTTCCTTTCAATTTGACAAAAACGATGTTTATGGTATCTCAGGTCCTAATGGTTCCGGTAAATCCACGCTCATAAAAATTATTGCAGGAATAAATTCACCTACTTCCGGCAAGATAAATCACAAAAACAATCAGAAGGAAATTATTCCTGAAAAGCTCCATAACTACTTGGGATTTGTATCGCCTTACCTTGTACTTTATGAAGAATTTAGTGCTTGGGAAAACCTGGAGCAGTTTGCAAATATTCGAGATGTAAAATTCAACAAAGAGAAAATAGAATTACTATTGAATGATTTTCTTCTTTATGACAGGAAAGATGATCTGGTAAAAACTTATTCGTCAGGCATGAAGCAGAGAATGAAATTTATTTTTGCTTTGATGCATTCTCCCAAATTGATTTTACTTGATGAACCAACTTCAAATCTTGATGATGAAGGTAAAAACACTGTATATAAAATTGTTAAAAGAGAAGCTGAAGAAAATATTGTTATTATAGCTTCAAACGAAAAATCAGATCTTGCATTGTGTAGTGAAACTATAATGCTGGAAAAATTTAAAGTATGAAAAAGGTAACCGGTTAATTGTAATGAAATCAAAAGCATTTGCATTATTCCTGAAAGATTTTCGTTCTGAGTTAAGAACCCGATACGCTGTGAACTCGCTTGCGATGTTTATCATTGTTGCAATTAGTGTGATATTGTTTTCAATCGGACAGGAAAAAATTCCACAAAACTTAACAGGTGGATTGTTCTGGGTGGTTATCTTTTTTTCTGCAATGTCAGGCCTTGCAAGAGCTTTTGTATCAGAAGAGGAGAGAGGCACAAGCCTTACGCTTCAATTGATAGCTTCTCCATCGACAGTTTTTACGGGCAAGTTGTTATTCAATCTTATTCTTGTGTTCATTATGAACATAATAATTGCCCTACTTTATTCGGCTCTTTTTGAAGCGTTTGTAATTCTGAATTTCTATTTGTTCCTGGTAACATTTATTTTATCAAATATCGGGCTGGCAGTTTCTTCAACAATAATTGCAGCTATTATTTCAAAGGCAGGTTCTAAGGGAACGCTTTATCCTGTTTTATCATTTCCAATTTTATTACCTTTAATTTTAACATCTGTGCAATTAACCTCAGCCTGCATGGTTGGCACAACATTTGGTGAATCTAGTATAAATTTAGCTGTTTTGGTCTGTTATGATGTTATTATGCTTACAGCCTCATATATGTTATTCGATTTTATCTGGAAAGATTAAAAAACAACTAATTAAAAAGCTATGAAAAAATTCGATATTGTCTGGAAAACATTTTTGTTTCTGCTTCTTTGTTTTGTCTCCGTAGCTGGAATAGCTTTTCCCATAGTTGAGAATCCTGTCCATTGGTATCAATATCCTATAATTAGGGGGCTTGAGGAAAATGCAAAAATAATTTTCTTTCACGTGCCAACAGCCTGGCTAACAGTAGTTGCCTTTTTAATGTCAACAATTTACAGTATTAAATACCTTAGAAAAAAGAATCTTGATGACGATGCAAAATCTTATGCTGCAGCACAGCTGGGAATTATTTTTTGTATTTTGGCAACCGTTACTGGATCAATCTGGTCAAAGTTTGCCTGGGGCGCTTACTGGAGCTGGGATCCGAGACAAACAAGTATCTTTGCTCTTTTATTAATTTACGGCGCATGGTTTGCTCTTCGTTCTTCAATTGAATCTGAAGAAAAGAGAGCAACTTTGTCGGCGGTTTATTCAATTATAGCTTTTGTAACTGTTCCTTTCTTTATTTTTATTATGCCGAGAATTATGATCGGGCTGCATCCGGGAGCTGAAGATGTTGTTAATGGCAAACTTGTTCAGAGCGCAAGCCCTGTTATTGATTTTAAAATGAATGGGAATATGCTGTTGGTCTTTTTCCTGTCACTTGCAGCATTCACAATACTATATTTCTGGATGTGGAACCTTAGTTATAAATCCTTGATATATAAAGACAGAATTCAAAAACAAATTACACGAGGATAATCTTGAACGGTTTTTACGAATTTTTACACAATAACGCAATTTACATTGTTACTTTTATCGTACTTATTGTTTGGGTTGGAATATTTTTATATCTCAATAATCTCGATAAAAGAATGAAGTCAATAGAGAAAGATCTTAAAGGAGAAAAGGATGAAAAGTAAATATATATTCGGTGGGGTTATAATTGTAATATTTTTAGGTCTTATGGGTTACCTTTTTACGCAAAGCAACATTAAGTATGAAAATGATTTTGCGGTAGTAATGAAAAAGGATAAAACTGTTAAAGCAGCCGGTAGCTGGGTAAAAGCAAAAAGTTACGAAATAAATAAAGAGAACAGAACGTTCAGTTTTTATCTTGAAGACACTCAGGGACATGTTATGAAAGTTGTTTACGATGGAACAATACCAAACAATTTTGAAAGTGCTCAGAGTGTTGTTGTTACAGGAAAATATCAGGATGGATATTTCCACGCAAAAGAAATTTTAACGAAGTGTCCAAGTAAATATGAAGGTGATAATGTAAAAGCTTCCGGGGTATAGGCTCCGGAACTTAACTTACTTAGCCTAAGTCAAACTTAAAAAGTAAATAGAATACCGAGGATAAGATGGTAGGAAGTATTGTATTATCGTTAGCATTATTTTGCGCAGTTCTGGCAGTGATAATGTATTTTTTGAATTACAGGGGATATCAGAATACACTTAACTATGCGAGAATAGCTTATCACGCAATGGCTATACTCGTAATTGTTGCAGCAGCTTTATTATGGCACGCCATCCTTTCGCATTCCTATGAATATAAATATGTTTATGACTACAGCAGTAATGATCTTCCTTTAGGACATTTGCTTTCAACTTTCTGGGGTGGACAGGAAGGAAGCTTTATGTTGTGGCTTCTTCTTTCAACTATAATTGGGCTCATTCTTCAGTCTTACAGCGCTAAAAGGGGGGACCTTGAACCTAGAGTTATGGCGGTTTTTACTCTGGCTTTGACTTTTCTTTTAGTGATGGTTTCACCAATGTTTAAAAATCCTTTTGCATATATCTGGACTGAGCCTGTATTTGTTTCAGCAAAACATATTAACTCCGCATTCCTTTCCTTGCCGTTTCTGCAGAATTTTATTTACAGTGATGCACAGTCAAACCAACAGTTTATCAAAATGAATACTGATCTTTACTCTGCTTTAACAACATCAGGTATTTCGGTTAACCAGTTTATTATAGATGGAAAAGGATTAAATCCGCAGTTACTCAATTTCTGGATGCAGATTCATCCACCTATTTTGTTTACCGGTTTCTCGATGTCAACTGTGCCTTTCTCGTTTGCAATGGCAGCAATGATGAAAAATGATTACAAAGATTGGGTTAGACAATCTTTTCCATGGGTTCTTGCAGGTGTCGGAATTTTAGGACTAGGAATTATGCTTGGCGGTTATTGGGCATATGAAATGTTAGGTTGGGGCGGTTACTGGGCATGGGATCCCGTTGAAAATTCCAGCTTGATTCCATGGCTTATTGGTATAGCTTCGGTACACACACTTTTGGTTCAGAGAAAAAGCCAGGCTAAAGGAGGAATAGGAAAGTTTGCGAAAACGAATCTTATTCTTTGTTTACTTACTTATATTTTAGTTCTTTATGCAACCTTCCTGACAAGAAGCGGTGTTTTAGGCGATGCATCAGTTCACTCATTTGTTGATCCCGGGATGCTTGTTTATTTATTCCTGGTAATTTTTATCGGAGCTTTTTTTGTTCTGGGATTTGGAACACTGATTTACAGGTGGAAATATTTAAGTGATAAAATGCAGGAAGAAGAAGGACTACTTTCACGCGAGCTTGCGCTATTTACAGCAGCCATAGTTTTAAGTGCTTCAGCATTAATTGTTTTTGTTGGAACTTCGGCTCCATTAATTAGCCATGCAGTTGAGACAACTTTTTACAATGAAATGCAACTGCCGATCGTGATTATTATCGGAGTCCTGAATGGTTTAAGTTTACTGATAAAATGGAAACACTCAAAAGGGCAGGAGCTTTTGAAGAAATCGGTTTTCTCAATTTCTGCTTCTATTATTTTTACTGTTGTGGTTGCAATATTTGGAGGAGTTACCAACCTGATGGTAATTCTTATGCTTCTGTCAACTGCTTTTGCGTTCTTTGTCAATCTTGAAATTGCAATTAAGATAATACGCGGTAATATGAAAATGCTAGGCGCTTATGTTGCACACATTGGAATTGCAATTTTTATTCTCGGCGTAATTGGTTCAGCAATTTATAGTAAAGAAATGGATATGGATTTAGTAAAAGGCCAGCCCAAAGAGGCGTTTGGATATAAAATGACGTTTGAAGGATGGCAGGCGATTGATAACGGGAAAAAATACGCATTCAATATTCATATGGATAAAGATGGGAAGGAATTTCACATAAGTCCTGTTATGTACATTGCAGAATATAATAATAGCCTGATGAGAGAGCCTGCAATTAAAGTTGGAATGACAAAAGACCTGTACATTTCTCCTGTAGGTTATGATGAAGGAAATTCTTCCGGTCAATCAGTCTCGTTATCAGTTGGACAGGAAACAAATATTGACGGGGTTAGTATTAAATACGAGAGTTTCGATCAACCTGATCTTGCTAAAATGACAAGCGGGGGACAGATAAAAATGGGGACAAAGCTTGTCATCAAAAAAGGTGATAAGTCTTACACGGTTGAACCTTTGATCGAAGGCAGTATGGGAAATTTTAAATATGTCCCTGCAGATGTAAAAGAAGCAAATCTGAATATTCAGATTAAAAAAGTGGATCCGAATACCCAGAAAGCTGATTTTGTCATATCAAAGATTGTTAAAGAAAAGGAAGCAACTCAGCCTAAAGAAGTTCTTTCAATACAAGCCAGCATAAAACCATTTATCAGTCTTGTATGGATTGGGATACTAATAATGGTTCTGGGATTTTTTGTTTCCGTAGCACGAAGGTTAAAAGAATCCTTGATCTGAAAAGTTGTAAGTTTTTAAAATTGCCCAGTTTTCAACCGGGCTTTTTTTGCAAAAAAAATCATTCATCACATTTCAGTTAATCTTAAAAGAAGAAAGTTGTAAATTAATTGTTAGTATTATCCCTGTGAGGGGATATATTTAAAAATAACAGGTGGGTTACCATTATGAAAAGACTTTCCTCATTATTAATTATTTCTTTTTCACTTTTACTAATTGGGATGATTCCTTTTCAGCCGGACGAAGGGATGTATCCGCTCAGCGAGATCAGGAAACTGGATCTGAAAAGTGCAGGATTAAAAATCGGGATAGATGAAGTTTATAATCCAAATGGTGTTAGCCTGGTTGATGCTCTTGTACATGTAGGCGGATGTACAGGATCATTTGTTTCTGACCAGGGTCTGATCATTACAAATCATCATTGTGCCTTCAGTGCAACACAAAGAGCAAGCACTGTTGAACATAACTACCTTGAAAACGGTTTTCTAGCAAAGACAAAAGAACAGGAAATCCCTGCACAGGGATTGACCTGCAGAATTACTGAATCTTATGAAGATGTTTCAGATATAGTTTTAAAAGCTGCAGATGAAGCGAAAGATATAAATGAAAGGGCAGATGCAATTTCAAAAAAGATTAGTGAAATTGTGGCTGAAGAAGAGAAAAAGGATACAACCATAGAGGCCAGGGTTTCGGAAATGTTTACCGGACAGTCCTATGTTTTGTTCAGGTATAAAGTTATACGCGATGTAAGGCTTGTTTATGTACCACCAAGAGCTATTGGAGAATTTGGTGGAGAATCTGATAACTGGGTCTGGCCGCGCCACACTGGTGATTTCTCTTTTATGCGTGGATACGTTGCACCGGATGGAAGTTCAAAACCTTATTCAGAAGACAATATCCCTTATCAGCCGAAAAGATTTTTAAAAGTAAATCCTGATGGAGTTGATGAAGGCGATTTTATATTTATTCTTGGTTATCCCGGGAGAACATATAAACACCAGCCCTCACAGTTTTTAATTTACCAGCAGGATTATCAACTTCCTTACATTCAAAATCTCTATTCCTGGATTATTGACCGACTTCTTGAAAAAAGTGAAAACAATCCCGGAATAGCTCTGAGCCTATCTACAAGAATTAAAAGGCTTGCTAACGTTGAAAAGAATTACCGGGGCAAAATGATCGGCCTTGCAAGACTCGATCTTGTAAACAAGAAAAAAGCCGAAGAAAGAAATCTGCAGGAATATATCAACGCAGATAGTGAGTTGAAAGAAAAATATGGCAATGTTCTCGATGAGATTAATCATGTCTACAAGGAGATTTTTGAATCTGGCAGAGTGCCTCTTATACTTTCACAGATGAGCAGAAATATGGCTATGTACCGTGTAGCCGAGCTCCTACTAAATTACCAGGAAGAAATGAAGAACCCCGATTCGGATGAAAGAACTAAGAATCTGCAAAGAATAAAAAGATATCTTAATTATTATTATTCAAATTATTATCCTGATATTGAAAGAAAAATTGCAAGTAAGATTTTATCCGATGCCCTGAAATTTCCGGAATTTAAGGCCACGGGTTTGTTGAGTGATGTTAATTCTGTTGAGGAATATGTAAATAATATTTATGACAATTCGATAGTTGAAGACAAGGATAAATTCCTTGGTTTGTTTGATAAAGCAGCCGATGAAGTTTCAGGACTGAACGATCCGATGATTGAGTTTGCGAGAAAAGTGAAGGCTGTAAGCGAAAAAGAGGATAAAATGAGAGAAGAAGTTAACAGCCGGTTGAATATTCTACTTGCAAAATTTATGGAAGTAAAAAGGATCTGGATGAACAAAACATTTATCCCGGATGCAAACGGGACATTGAGATTAACATACGGATATATCAAAGGCTATTCTCCTGCAGATGCAGTTTATTATTCACCTATTACAACATTAAAAGGCGTTGTTGAAAAAGGTAAGGATGATGGGGATTACAAACTTCCACAGGTGATAAGGGATCTTTATGCAAAAAAGGATTTCGGCAGATTTAAGAGTAAAAAACTCAACGACGTTCCTGTTGCAATATTATATAATACGGATACCAGCGGAGGAAATTCCGGCAGCCCAATAATGAACGCTTACGGGGAATTGATCGGTGTAAATTTTGACCGACCTTTTGAAGCGACAATAAATGATTTTGTCTATAGTAAAGATTACAGCCGTTCACTGGGGATCGATATTCGCTATGTTTTGTGGATAGCACAAAAAGTCAGCGGTGCAAATAATATTATAAAAGAGATGGGGGTGGATATATAGTTATTAAAAAAGCGATTAAAAGGCCATTGTGGATTAAATTCCGCAATGACCTTTTTAATTTAATACTGTACGCCCAGAGTAATTGCAAAACCAGAGGGATTAACTAAATATGGATTTCCATTTATAGTGTCATTTACCTTGCTGGCAAAATAATATCTTGGTTCCACGAAAATCTTTCCTATCAGTACTCTAAAAAACATCGTTCCGAAGATTGCACCGCCACTTTTATTATCAGTTGTATTGGTCAATCCGCCTCCTAATAATCCTCCTGAACCGCTTGAAGTAGTAGCTCCAAAGAAATATAGATAATATCCGCCTCCAACACCTGCATAAAATTTAGTACTTGCATCCGGGATATCTGCAAGTTTATAGCCAAAATTTATATGAAGAGGGATAAGTATCATCTGTTGATCACTAACTGAAGGCGATGGAGTGTTTGTAAAAATGTTAAATGTCTTTTTGTAATAAAGATCTGCAGCACCGCTAAGAAAAAAATTGTAATGCAAGAATTCAGTAATACCATCTATGCCAAATAACAGACCATTGTTCAAACCATCACTTGGATTGTAAAACCCAAATTTGCCGCTGTAAGATTGATTAATGTTTTTATTTTGAGTCTTGGTCTCTGTTTTGCTACTATCGCTTTGTTGAGAGAAGCAAATACTGGATAATAAGCACATCGTAATTATAGTAATTCCAAGCATTTTCATTCTAAACCTCCGTGCATTTTTAGATAAGGGATATTTATCAGTTTGTTTTAAAGTAGATATATTAGGCTAAAAAAAAGATAGTCAAAAATAGTATTTTAAAGTGGCAGATTCTACTACATAGAAACTAAATGTACTAACAAAAGATAAAAATAACGTTATATTTTATGCCTAAAAAATGAGAAGCCCCGAATTCATTTTCAGGGTTTTATTGCTCCACCTAATGGACAATGTTAGAACCTATTTTATTGAAAACCCGAAATATAAGCTAAATTATCTGCCAGATTTCTAAAACAGTCTCGGCATATAAAAGATTTCGAAAGGTCAAGGCAGATTGTTGCATATTCATTTATACCTTTGCTTGTCGGTAGAATATTTTGCCCTTATCCATGTAATAAGCTGGGTCGGTTCATTGTTTGTGCTGTACGGTCTTTATCTTTTACACTAGGCCTACTTTATATAATGAAAACACTAAAAGATTAAGCTGCAATTTATTTCATCGTTTCGCTGGTTGTAATGGTAATTGTTTACCGGGTGAAAGCCATAGTGCTTACCGTATTTACTTTACAATAGCTCGATAAAAGTAGGATTACCTGTCGGGATGGCTGAAAAATCTTTTTCAAGACGTAAGATTTCTCCACACTTGCTGAAACAAGCTCGTCGAAATGACCGTGGATATACCCTGGTTATCTCCTGCGTCGGATGGCGATTTATCAAGTTTTCGGATACTGACAAAATGCTACTAAGTATCCCTTTTTTCTTCCGCCCGTGTAATTTAATTGTTTATTAACCCACTTTTTGTAGGAACCATTAATTTAAATGTTATCTTTGAGATTCAAAATTACAGGATTTTTATGCAAATGTTAAGCGATAGTAATGAACTGATAAATTTTCAGCAGATAGCAAGGAACATAAAACCTTCTCCCGGTGAAATTCCTATGGTAGATGGATTGGATATTTATGGTGAAACAATTTCTTTGTTGGGGGAGGTGTGTGGGGATCATATTATTTACGTTGATTTTTCAAAACGCTTTAACCTGGATGAAAGAATTAAACGGGCAGAACTAACTGATAAAATAGAAGTAAGCAATAAATTAAGAGAGCTGAAATACAAATCGGGTATTCTCCTCTCAGATGTTAGTGGACATAGTATAACCGATGCCCTTTTGAATGCTATGCTTCACCAGGCTTTTCTGTTAGGCGCGAGTTACGAACTTTCTATTTATGGACATATAACAGCCGATCTTTTTGAAACCATAAACAACAGGTTCTACCAGTCATCGAATATTGATAAATATATTACTATGATATACGGAGAAATTCAAAACAATGGAGATTTCAGATTTATATCTGCAGGTCATCCGCTTCCTCTGATATTCTCAAATGAATATAATAAGATAGTTAACATCGATAACCTTAACCTCATAAACTTTCCGCCGATTGGTACTCTTCCTTCCGAATCTGACATTGATAGTAATAATGTAAAGAGTATTCTTGGCTTTAAACAGAGATATTCAATTAATACACTTAATGTTATGGGTAGCGGTGATATCCTTGTCCTTTTTACCGATGGATTTTCTGAGCAGAAAGACGGACAAATGAATTACGTTGCAGATAGACTCGAAGAACAATTGAAAATATCGAAACATAAAAATGCTAAAGAAATCTTCTATGATGTGAAAGAAGACTTTATGAATTATTGCTGTTCTCCGGATGACGATGCAACTATAGTCTTTATAAAGAAAAATTAGTTTAAAATGAAAATAACCCGTCTCCTCTGAGCCGGGTTATTCATTTACTAAGGAACTTTATTTCTCCAGGTCCTGTTCTGCGGTAATGTCGTTTTTTTTAGTCAGCCATTTTTCAGCATCTTTAATGACGTTAAAATATTTTACGCTGCACCACCTTGCTGCATTTACGGATTTATTATTTAAGGAATGTTCCTCGTCCGCACTTAAAAGAATAATTGCCACACGATCTGTGCTCTTAAATCCAAAATTTTCCAAAGCGGCCCCATCTGTATGCAATTTATACAAACCGTGTTCAAGCCTGGTATCTGTATGATCGATTAAATATTTATTACAATTATTAAGGTGGGCGAGTTTAGTAGCTTCAACTGAGTATTGACTGGCTTTCTGGAAATTCAGCCGTCCCTCATTCTTTATATTTACTATCTTTTTGCCGGGGTTGTAACTGACAGTATATTCCATATTATTGATTCTCGAATAATAAATCAATCCTGATCTATTATCTTCACTCCTTTACCACAACATATCGAATTAATAGTTACCGTCCTAAACATTTAAAATGGTATAAGCATATTAGTTTACTTTTCAAACATTTTACACTATTTGCTATACGATTTATACTCCTTTGTTCGCCTGACAATGATTCAGATAAGAAAGTGTTTATGTTAAGCTGTTAGATATTCTTCTGAAATGAAATCCATAAATAGTAAAAAGTATCGCCAGTGAGAACAATTGTGGTTTACGAAACAGCGACCAGAAAAATAACTTCCAGTAGTAAATTCTTTCCTCACCTAATAACCCCAGTTTATACATCGATTTAAATAATGCGAGTAAATAACTAAAGTTAAAATGAAATACTTTCTTCCTTGGTTTAAAATCTTTTAGGAACCTGGTTACACGTTCGTAGTAATATTTCGGGGAATATATCTTGTCCAGAATTTTCTTGTATCCATCCAGCAATGTTTTATGACTCATTTGTGGAATAAAATTAATTGATAAGTCGGTATTGTTGCCGTTGAAATCTTTTAAAAGCCTTCCTTCGTTTTCCAGTCTCTTTTGTAATTTCGTTCCTTTTGGTGCGTTCAATAATCCAACCATGGCAGTTACAATTCCGCTTTCCTGAATAAAGTTTGTCAGCTTCTCAAATATTGACGGCGGATCATTATCGAAGCCGACAATAAATCCTCCTTGAACTTCGAGTCCGGAGTCCTGAATTTTCTTTATGCTTGAGATAAGATCGCGGTTTCTGTTCTGATTTTTATTGCACTCAATCAGGCTTTCGTCATTCGGAGATTCAATGCCTATAAACACCGCTTCAAATCCCGCTTTCACCATAAGACGCATAAGGTTGTTATCATCGGCAAGATTGATTGACGCTTCAGTATTCAGGAAGAAAGGGCTTTTTCTCTTGTCCATCCACTCAGCAATTGCCGGAAGTATTTCTTTTTTCAATTTTACTTTATTGCCGATAAAATTATCATCAACAAAAAAGACCGGTCCGCGCCAACCGGAAAAATATAATGCATCCAGCTCGGCAATTACCTGTTCCTTTGTTTTAGTGCGAGGCCTTCTTCCGTAAAGCACAGTAATATCGCAAAAGTCACAATCATAAGGACAACCACGTGAATACTGAATGTTCATTGAGCTGTAGTTCTTCATTCTTACAAGCTCCCATAGCGGAAGGGGAGTGGTAGTGATTTCTGCCCAATCTTCTGTAGTATATTTATTTTGTGGAGTTCCTATGTCCAGATCTTCCAAAAACTTAGGAAGCGTAATCTCTGCTTCATTTAAAACAAGGTAATCAACATCTTTGAAAAGCTCCGGGCTGCTTGTGAACAAAGGCCCGCCGCCTACGATTTTTGTTCCCAGTTTTTTACATCTTTGTATTACATCTTCGGTGGAACTACTTTGAATTGACATAGCGCTTATGAAAACATAATCTGCCCAGGTGATATCATCGTCCTTCAAATCATTTGCATTCATATCTACTAATCGCTTGTTCCATTCATCAGGCAACATTGCAGCAACAGTTAAAAGACCTAACGGGGGAAAGCTCGCTTTCTTCGATACGAACTTTAAAGCGTGCCTAAAGCTCCAGAAAGTATCGGGGTACTTCGGATAAATGAAAAGGATATTCATCTATTTCTCAGAAAATATTTTTAAAACTCATTTTATACAGCTATTCTCTCCATATCTGCTTTTAAATAAGCAATATGATCGTGGTATATTGCTCCATCCGGCAGCCAGTCCCACAAGGGGCCCAAATCTGTTTTTATAGAATTGAAATAGAATTCCGGCAGTTCTCTGGTTTCCTGCTCAAAATAATTGCGGAATTTAACGTCGGTATTGAGCTGCTCCAGTATCATTTTATTATACCTGACTCTGCCGAAACCTTCAGCCGATATTGCGCGAACTACATTCATCCAACGCGGGATAAATGCTTTGGTTGCTATCATACGTTTTGTAATTGCTTTCCACGCAAAAGTGTGTTCACCGAGGCCGATTACTTGTGAATAAAACTCAGGCCACGAATAGTTAAGCGGTTTTACATTCATTGCATGATTATTATCAAGAAAGTGAAATGGAAACGGTATGACCCTGTCAGATTTCTGGTATTCAAGATTAAGCGGCGATGCCTGGCCGAAAGCCGAAAGCAGTGAATAGCCGGGGAATGCGCCCGGTGTCAGGTCGACAAATTTCTTTGTAAGCTCAAACGGTTCATCTCCTTCATCTGCATCAAGACCCAGCACAAAATTTGCCTGAATATACGGAATGTATCTCAATATCATATTAACCTGTTCGGCAACAAGTTTTACCTTATCCATTCCAACCGTACTTCCTGTTTTTGATTTATTCCCCAGATCGAACCATGATTCTATTCCTGGAAGCATTGCTCCAAATCCGTTTCTTTTTAGCCGCTTAACGTGAGGCTCGGATAGAAGAGATAAACTGCTTTCAGCGATAAAGTCTATACTGTTCTCCGGAATCGCTTCTTCAATTGCATTCATATAATCATTAAACCGTATTCCGAAATTCGGATCGTGCCAACCGACGAGAGGCCGTTTATATTTAGTGAGCAAAAATTTCAAGTCTTCTTTCATCACTTCAAAGTCCAGAGGCTGATAGGCTACAGTTGCATCGATGCAGAAGCTGCACGTATAAGGACAACCCAAACTTCCGAGCATTGGAACCATTTTAATTAACGGCGCTTTTTTTAATGTGGGCTCAATAAATTTCCAGCGTTCCTTTACCCCGGGAAGTGACAAAGGCTGCTTTTGAGAAGCTAAATATAATCCTTCGGGATTGTGCGGTGAACAGTCGTCTAAAATTTTTTCAATAATTCCTTTGTTGGTAAACCCTGTGACATAATCAAAATACTGTAAAGCATCTTCCGGGTAGCAGCGCGCATGCGGTCCGCCTAAGACCGTAACTGCACCCCTCGAACGTAGCAGGTTGCTTATTGCATAAGCTGTTAATGATGATTCTGTGAACGCGCAAATAAATACCAGGTCTGCATCAAATGGAAGATCGTTGACAAGATCCTCTTTCCCGGTGTAACAAAGATAACTTACGTTATGTCCTTCTTCTTCGCACCATACTCCGATTACCTGCGGCATTATGCTTGCAAAGTTTGCATTCATTATTCGAGCAAACAAATTATTAGTTGGTTTTTTTGATACAAGATCAACTATACCGACTTTTAGGATTTGATTCATTAATTGGACTACCTTATTGGTGATTGAAAAGTAAAATTAATGCAGGCTCTTCGATTTTCTCTTAACCCGGTTACCTAGTTATAAAGATATGAAATGTATTTAAAGTAAGAAAGTATCTAACGGCTATAAAATGGATTAATCCTTTTGGGTGATGTAGGTATGCATTTAAGAGCCTTGCAAAGTCAGATGCAATCATTATTTTAATTAAAATGTTGATTGGCTTATCCTGTATTCTTTCTAAAACGATCCTGCTTCACGAATTGTCAGGAATAAGATAATTTCCGATTGATCTAGACCTGTCTCTTTTTCTTTGATGATTTTCTAAACCGTCTTTTACCGGAATTTTTTGCAAATCGAGACGAACCTGACCTATTTGAAGTTCTGAATTTTTTAAACGGTATTTCTATACTATTTTTATCCGGTTCAGCAGATTTATACGGATGATCCTCAATTACCGGGATTGAAGCTTTAATCAGCCTGTTTATATCACGCAGATAACTTCTTTCCTCAGAGTCACAAAATGAAAGAGCTGTTCCGCCCAGGCCCGCTCTTCCTGTACGTCCGATTCTGTGTATATATGTTTCAGACTGATCGGGTATATCGAAATTAAAAACATGAGATAGACTATCTATATCAATTCCTCTCGCGGCAATGTCGGTTGCAACCAGTACTCTTGTTCGCCGGGATTTGAAATTATTTAATGCCTGTTGCCTTGCGCCCTGTGATTTATTACCGTGTATAGCTGTAGCGTGAATTTTTGCTGAGTTTAAAAATTTCGTAACAGAATCCGCACCGCGTTTTGTTCTTGTAAACACCAGTGCTGATGAAATGTTTTCTTCTTTCAAAAGGTGTATCAACAGATTTTTTTTATCCGGTCTCGATACAAAATAAACCGCCTGTTTTATTACTTCGACAGTTTTTGTTTGAGGAGCTATCTCAATTTTTACGGGGCTTGTTAAAATAGTATTGGCAAGTTTTACAATTTCTGCAGGCATAGTTGCAGAAAAAAAGAGCGTCTGTCTTTTTGAGGAAATTTTTTCAATGATTTTCTTTATATCATTAATAAAT
>Ga0315540_10000201_pt1 | contig 32869 bp, 29 predicted proteins | sample SalMarSW160110MG_FD_203677 | JGI IMG/M metagenome (GOLD analysis project Ga0315540, IMG submission 203677) | Salt marsh sediment microbial communities from the Plum Island Ecosystem LTER, Massachusetts, United States - Salt Marsh Sediment SW1601-10 ...
GGTTACTGCGCTGTAATACATGCATTACAATTAAGAGGAATAGACGGACACTACGGAAATCAACGCAAAACGATCATTTTTAGTTTTGGCGCGGTCAGCCGCGGCGCCATATACGCCCTGAAAGCTCGTGGATTTAGAGATATTACAATCTGCATTCAGCGTCCCGACCATGAAGTCCGTGAGGAGGTACTTGATACCCATTATGTTCGTATTCGGGAAGGTAATGCTGGAGAAGCACGTATGCTGGTTGTGGAACACGATGGTACTGAGCGACCGTTATCTGATTTAATCAGCGAAGCAGACATCATCGTTAACGGAACCTTTCAAGAACCTGATCATCCGCTTATGTTTGTTACAGAAGAGGAAAGATCATGCCTTAAGCCCGGCTGTCTGATAATCGATGTTAGCTGCGATGAGGGTATGGGATTCTATTTTGCAAAACCAACAACATTTAAAAATCCTATGTTCAAATTTGACAAAGTAGATTACTACGCCGTGGATCATACCCCAAGTTATCTGTGGGAAAGTGCCTCGCGATCTATATCTGCTGCTCTCATTGTCCATTTACCAAGTGTAGTGGCAGGACGTGAAAGCTGGCAGCAAAATGAAACCATACGGCAAGCTATTAATATTGATGAAGGTGTAATTCAAAAACCTGCCATTCTATCTTTTCAAAAGCGTCAGTCGATCTATCCCCATGCACACATCGATACGGAGAATAGCTAACGACTTGAAAAACAGTTAATCAAAAATCTACCGTTGAAATAAAATTAAATCAGGCAGCACGCAATATCGTTATTCCGTCTTCGGCAGATAAGTAAAACTAAAAATTAATTAACTCAAATGTTGTTATCTCTTTTTACAAAATATAAAATAGCTTAACATTCTTTCCCAACCATTCTCCCTTGATAATACATAACGTCGATATTAGTTTGCAGTAATCGGCAATAGACTAATTTAGTTTCAAGTCCAACGATTTTAAAAGGAGTAAACCATGATTAAGATAATTTTGATTTCTCTCAGCGTTCTTGTTTTATATGCCTGTTCGGACAATTCTGAAAAAGTAACGCAATTACAAAATGAAGTAAATGAATTACAGAAAAAAGTTGATAACTCATACAAACCTGGTTTCGGAGAATTTATGAGCAACATTCAGATCCATCATGCCAAGCTCTGGTTTGCAGGAATAAGTCAAAACTGGGACCTGGCAGATTTCGAGATCAATGAAATCAAGGAATCATTCGATGACTTAAAGAAATATGAAACCGAAAGAGAAGAAACGAAAATGATACCGATGATTGATATTCCTCTCGATAGTGTTAATTCTACAATACAGAAAAAAGATCTGAAATCTTTCAAGAATGATTTTGTTGAGTTAACAAGAACCTGTAATGCATGTCACCTTGCAAATCATTTTGAGTTTAACCGGATAAAAATCCCGGAAACGCCACCGTTCAGCAACCAGGTTTTTACAAAAGAGAAAAAATGAGTAATTGATGTTATGTAAGAATTCATTCCCCCGATCCCGATGTTTGTCGGGGGAGCTGGGAATCCGAGAAGTGTCTAAAACCCTCGCTAATCCGATTCCGGACAAGCCGGAATGACTATATTAAGGTTGTATTATGTAGAGCTTCTTAATAATTTATATATATAGGTTATTAATAATGAACAACTTAAAAATTAACATCTCAATTCTGCTTCTAAGACTAGTAGTAGGATTTGTTTTTCTTTCAGAAGGTATTCAAAAATTTCTTTTCCAGGGTTCTCTTGGCATAGGCAGGTTCACAAAAATAGGTTTACCCTTCCCACATTTTTTAGGATACTTCGTTCCTATTTTCGAAGTCGGATGCGGAGCCTTAGTACTCACTGGTTTATTTACAAGGCTTGCCTCAATTCCGTTAACGATTATTATGCTTGTAGCAATCGCATCAACAAAAATTCCGATCTTGATGAATGAAGGATTCTGGAAAATGGCACACGAAGCAAGAACAGACTGGGCAATGTTACTCGGTTCAATCATTCTGTTATTGCTGGGTGCCGGAAAATTCTCGTTAGATTCATATCTTTCAAAAAAATCCGGCTAAAAGAATTGAAAGAACTCAGGGAAGTCGCTCTTTTATTTTTGAAGCTGGGAATTATCACATTCGGCGGACCTGCGGTACACATCGGCATATTCGAAGATGAAGTTGTTAGAAGACGTAAATGGATGACTCACCAGCATTTTCTCGATCTTGTTGGTGCAACTAATTTAATCCCCGGTCCAAACTCAACTGAAATGGCAATGCACACCGGTTACAATCGTGCAGGTGTCGTTGGTTTAATTACAGCAGGGATATGCTTCACTCTTCCGGCAGTAATTATCACGGGAGTATTCGCTTACTTTTATGCCCTCTATGGTAATCTTCCCGATGTTAAGCCTTTTCTTTATGGAATTAAACCGGCAGTTATCGTGATAATTCTTAATGCTGTTTATAAGCTTGGCATTAAAACAATTAAGGGATGGAAAATCATATTCATTGGAATTGCTGTTGTGATAATCAATTTCTCCGGCTTGAATGAAATTTATTCAATTCTTGCGGGAGGAATCTTTGGCGGCATTTTTATTTACATGAGCGAACGAAAGAATACATTAAATTCATTTTCTATAATTTCAATTCTTACATTCGGTTTACTGCCTTCATTATTTCTTGCTGTTGAAAAATCGGAAGCTTCTCTCACAAAATTGTTTTTAACCTGTTTAAAGATCGGTGCGGTCTGGTTTGGCAGCGGATATGTTCTCGTTGCATACTTTAACGGAGAGTTTGTACAGGGACTACACTGGTTGACAAGACAGGAATTACTCGACGCAATAGCGGTTGGACAGTTTACACCCGGTCCGTTTCTTTCTTCAGCAACATTTATCGGTTACCAGATTGCAGGAATACCGGGCGCAATTTATGCAACAATCGGGATTACAATTCCATCTTTTATTTTAGTAGGCATTTTAAATCCACTAGTTTCGAAACTTCGACGTTCCAATTTCTTTTCAAAGTTTTTGGACGCTGTAAATGTAAGTGCACTTGCAGTAATGTTCGTTGTTGCCGTGAAACTCGGAGCAGAAATTCTGATTGCTCAGCCTTCTGGATTGATTGACTGGCGTAGTACCATTATTGCTTTGTTAAGCATAGCAGCTTTTTTATCTTTTAAGAAAATCAACTCTGCTTATATTGTTTTGGGTGGAGCAGTTATGGGGTATTTATTGTTTCTTATTTAAGTGAATGATTTCGTCCTTTTCTATTCAAGCCATTCATCAGTTAAAAACCTCATTTATCAATATTACTATTATATTTTTTTGTTCAGTTTCATTTATTGCGGCGAACTACATATTTTGCAGTCCACACTTAAAACAAATTAAGAGGAGACATACCAAAATGAAAAAAATATTTTATTTACTATCTATAACGTTTTTTATTATTTCAGGATTTGCTATTAATGCTCAAACACTTGATGAAATTCTGGCAAAACACTTTGAAACAATCGGACAGGACAAGCTATCACAGGTTCAGACTGTGATCACAAAAGGGAAATTAATTCAGGGAAACATCGAAATACCTATTGTCGGCTATTCAAAACGTCCTAACAAAACAAGATTGGAAGGAACTTTCCAGGGATTAACATTCATTTCAGCTTACGATGGAGAAAACGGCTGGCAGCTAAATCCTTTTATGGGTGATACACTTCCCCGTGCTGCAACAGAAGATGAACTCGATCAGTTAAAAGACCAGGCAGACATTGATGGTATGCTTTACAATTACAAAGAAAAAGGTTACACACTTGAGCTTGCAGGTACGGACGATTTTGAAGGACAAAAAGTTTATCTTCTGAAGCTTACAAAACCTAATGGCAACGTTTATACTAATTATATGGATGCAGAAAATTATGTGGTTCTTAAAACCGTTTCGAAAGTTAAAGTTCAGGGCGTAGAACAGGAAGTTGAATCCTTCTACAGCAACTACAAACCGGTTGAAGGAGTTATTATGCCTTTCAGTATTGAAAGTAAGGTTTCTGGAAATACAATTGCTCAGTTTGTATTTGATTCATTTACTTTCAATGATGATATTGATGATTCATTATTTGATATGAGCTCTTTTTCCAAATAAAATTTCTCTTTTAAAATAGTACGCTGTTGTGTCAGGATTAATTATGATTAAAACTTGTTTAAGCTAATCATAATTAATTTGCGTACTGTTAATATTTTGATATTCATCCCGGAGGGGATATGAAAACTTCATTATTAATTTTAGTTGTTTCCTTTACTTCCTTTCTTTTTCCACAAAGTAAATCAGATATTTCTCCGGATATTTTTGGTTCACTAAAATCACGGCATATTGGTCCTGCAGTTACAAGCGGAAGAATAAGCTGTCTTGATGCAGTAAACAGTGACGCAAGAATATTGTACGTTGGTTCAGCAGGAGGCGGTCTGTGGAAAACTACAAACGGCGGCACCACTTTCAAACCTGTGTTCGATAAATTCACACAATCAATCGGTTCGGTAACCATCGATCAAAATCATCCTGATACAGTTTGGGTTGGAACCGGAGAAACATGGGTAAGAAACAGTGTTTCTGTAGGAACGGGAATTTACAAAACCACAGATGGTGGAGATAACTGGAAATTAATGGGATTGGAAGAAAGTGAACATATAGCGAAGATTATCATCGATCCGAAAAATCCGGATATCATTTACGTTGCAGTTTTAGGTCACTTATGGAACAGCAATGAAGAACGAGGTGTTTATAAATCAACAGATGGTGGAACAACCTGGAATAAAATTTTATACATAGATGAAAATACAGGTTGTTCAGATCTTACAATGAATCCTTCCGATAACAATACTTTATTTGCCGGTATGTGGCAATTCAGAAGAAAAGGTTATACTTTTAATTCCGGCGGACCCGGAAGCGGATTGTATAAAACTACTGATAGTGGAGTTAATTGGGAAAAAATAACTGACGATATGCCCCAAGGAAAACTTGGAAGAATTGCTGTTGCTTATTCACCTGTTGATACAAAGAAAATTTACGCTCTAGTTGAAGCAAAAAATTCTGCCCTCTTACGTTCTGATGATAACGGTGAAACCTGGAAAGAAGTAAACATCGGTTCGCGAGTTGCCCAACGCCCGTTTTATTTTTCTCTAATTATTCCCGATCCTGTTGACACAAACAGAATTTATAAACCTGGATTCAGTTTATATATGAGTGCTGACGGTGGTAAGTTATTTACATCGCCTTATGTTGAAGGTGGAAGAGTCCATAGTGATCTTCATGCATTATGGATAAATCCAAATAACAACAACCAGATGTACCTTGGAACAGATGGTGGAGTTTATACTTCAATTGATAGAGGAAGTACCTGGAGACAATTTGCGAATTTACCGGTTGCGCAGTTCTACCACGTTAGTGTTGATAACAAAAAACCTTACAATGTTTATGGAGGTTTGCAGGATAATGGTTCCTGGTCTGCACCATCGTCAGATGCAGGCGGAGTTGAATATAGCGACTGGAAAAATATCGGTTACGGAGACGGTTTTTATGCCTTTGCTGATAAATATGATGCTGATATTCTTTACTGGCAATGGCAGGGCGGTAATATTGTAAGGTATTATAAATCTTCCGGTGAGGTAAAAGAAATTCGTCCATACTCTGATGAGGCAAATAAAAAATTACGATTTAACTGGAATACCCCTGTTGCTTTTAGCTCCACACAAGAAAAAGTTATGTACGTTGGTTCTGAATATCTATTTAAATCAACAGACAGAGGTGATAGCTGGGAAAGAATTTCACCCGACCTTACAACCAACGATACTGAAAAACAAAAACAGGAAGAATCCGGCGGACTCACAATTGATAATTCAACTGCAGAAAATTATTGTACGATATTTACAATCAGCGAATCACCTGTTGATAAGATGGTAATCTGGGCTGGAACAGACGACGGCAATTTACAGGTTACATCAAACGGAGGAAAGAGCTGGCAAAACGTTGTTGATAATATTGAAGGACTACCCGCTAATACGTGGTGTTCGAGTGTAAATGCAGGCAGCTTTGATAAGAACATTGCGTACGCAACTTTTGATGGACATTATAACGGCGATATGAAAACCTATGTTTACAAGACAACCGATCTTGGAAAAACGTGGACTTCCCTTTCTCGTAATAATATTAAAGGTTATGCACACGTTATTAAAGAAGACTTTGTTAATAGTAATCTTCTTTTTCTCGGAACCGAATTTGGTTTATTTGTATCAATCGATGGCGGTAATTCCTGGGGTCAGTTTACCGGAGAAACACCAAATGTTTCTGTACGCGATCTCGTAATTCATCCCACCGAATCTGACCTGGTGCTTGCAACACATGGAAGAGGAATTTTGATTGTTGATGATATAACACCGTTAAGAGAATTAGCTCCGGCAATGCTGGATTCAGAACTGGTTGTACTGAAGAGTAAACCATCAAAGATTAGAAATCCAAGATCTCAGCAAACCTTTCCCGGTGATGATCAGTTCATTGGACAAAATCCGGACGAGGATGCAGAGATAATATATTATCAAAAGAAACGTCACATTTTTGGAGATATGTATATCGAGATTTATGATCCTGAAGGAAACCTGACAAAAAAACTTCCTGCAGGAAAAAATAAAGGTATAAACCGTGTACCCTGGTCAATCAGGAAAGATCCGCCTAAAGTTCCGAGATCGCCGGGGATTCTCGGTCCGGCATTGTACGGTCCGACTTACCCTCCGGGAGAGTATACTATTAAAATTGTAAAGGGAGACAAAACTTATAATGGGAAAATATCATTAATCAACGATCCGGATTTGCCGTACTCGACTGAAGACAGGAAAATGCAGTATGAAACTGTTACCAAAGCATATGATGCACTTGAAAGTCTCGCAGCACTCGATATACAGATAAATGTACTAAACGATTCAGTAAAATCAAGAATAAAAAGTCTGAATGATTCAGATGAATTAAAAAACACTCTGACTAATTTATCTGAGCGACTTAATGATTTCCACGAAGAGTTATCTTCTACAAGTGCAAGCAGATTAGCTGGTCAGGAAAGACTGCGTGAGAAAATCGGCGATATATACGGTGCTGTTCTGGGTTATTCAGGCAAACCAACTAATTCACAAATCAAGAGGTTGGATATACTCATTAGCGAATTGAATAATAAACAAGAACAGCTTGGCAGAATAATTAATGATGAGTTACCTGATATTAATTCTTCACTAAAGAAGGCTCGTTATAATATTATCGATAATGTTATTCTGAAATTAGATAAATAAAAAAAAGTTACTGGCTATATCTGAAAATAATAATTACAAAAGTGAGATAAGAAAATGAACATCAAAACTGAAGCTGCAATTCAAAAATTTGCTGCCGGATATAACTGTGCTCAATCCATATTGTTCACTCATAGTGACGAAATAGATATTGATAAAACTACTGCATTAAAAGTTGCATGGGCTTTTGGTGCCGGGATGGGAAGAAAACAGGAAATCTGTGGTGCGGTAACCGGTGGAATAATGGCAATAAGCTTAAAGTATAGCAGGTTCCAGAACGAATATAATTCTACAACCGAAAAAATATATTCAAAAACAAGAGAACTTATGGACAGGTTTCAGGACAAACATGGCACTATTAAATGCAGCGAACTTCTGAAGGGATGTAATCTACAAACCGAAGAAGGACAAAAGTTTTTTAAGGAGAACGACTTGTTGAATAAAACGTGTACTGAGTGCATTAGAAGCGTATCTCAGATTCTGGAAGAAATTCTTTGAAAAATTATTAATTCCGCCTGTATTTGTTTTATAAAGCCTGACATTAATAGTTGTATTTTACTTTTTCATACAGGAATTAAATATTATTCCATTCCCAATGAACCTTTGGGATTTGTTTAGGAACTTGATTTATCGAATTCCTACAATTAATTATCATCTAATTCAAAATCTATTTTTATTCTTTCCTTTTGTATCTTAGCAATATGAATAAATTATTAAGAACAGCTTTTATCCTCAGCCTTATAACTATATTCTACAATATTGCAGAAGGTTTGATATCAATTTATTTTGGGACAGGAGATGAAACACTTGCTTTACTTGGATTTGGTATCGACAGCTTTGTTGAAGTGATTTCAGGAATTGGAATCGCGCACATGATTTTACGTATGAGATATTCAAAAGTTCAAGCCCGTGACTCATTTGAAAAAACTGCATTAAAAGTTACAGGAACTGCTTTCTATTTTCTCACGGCAGGATTAATTGCCGGATCGGTTTTAAATATTGTCAATGACGTAAAACCAACAACTACAATTCCGGGAATTGTAATCGCAATTATTTCAATCTTAACAATGTACTGGCTGATGTCTTCAAAACTAAAAGTGGGTAAAGCTCTAAAATCCGATGCGATAATTGCAGATGCAAATTGTACAAAAACATGTTTTTATCTTTCATTTATTTTGCTTGCATCAAGTGGTTTATACGAACTGTTTAACATAGCTTACTTCGATATTATTGGTTCACTTGGAATTGCCTACTTTGCTTTCAATGAGGGTAAAGAAGCATTTGAAAAAGCAAAATCAGGAAATCTCTCCTGCAATTGTGAAGACGATTGATAAGTAAAATAAAAGTTACCCATAATGGCTATTAATCCGGTTCATCCGGTAAAGTTTCTTTCGTAGCTACATCAACTTTTTCGGAAGATTCCGGCTCTTCAGGCTGAATCATATTCATATTAACTAAGAACTGCGCCAATTTGGTAGTATTAATAAGCATAACATTATTCTTTTCATACTTCTCGCTCCCCTCTTCAAATTCCCCTCTGGTTATGATGAAAATGTTATTGTTTTTTGAAGTTGATGCATCAAATATTGTTTGTTTTATCTCTTCAACTGAGACATTTTCTTCGATAAAAACTCTTCCGAAAAGAAAAACTGATCTGCCTCCGCTCTTACCTTCCCCGGCAATATCAAACGATGCTGAATTTTCATGTTCCAAAATATCAATTTTTGCATAACCCAGCGAGAAGAAAAATCTTGAAAGAGTTGCTCTGAAATCTGCAAGTGAAAGTTTCCCCATTTTTTCAACAGTTGAATCAATCAGATCCTGTCGGCTTGAAGACTTATTTTCTACTGGCATTCCGAAAATTTCCAACCATTCATCTACACTGATTAGATCGTTCAATGCATTTAAAGACATTGCACTTATTATATTTTGCTTAACTAAGTTTTTATCAAACAACAATTTCTTCACCTGCTCATCTATTGCACCATAGATTTTGTATAAGAATACAAATGATTTGTGTCCCTGTATAGCCTTTTCTTTATGCTGGAACATATTTTTTGTTTGCAGGTTTGAGGCAGGATTCCACCAGGAATCGAATTTAACAATGTACGGAACATTCATATCTCCGAAATTAAGCCTGCTTTCCTTCACGTTTGTTAAAAAGGCTGTAATACCTTGTTTATTTTTAAACAGATAAATAGCCTTCTTAATTTCTTCACCCGATAAGCTGGAGGGTGCGTTAATATAATTTATTTTATGTTGTTCTAAAAATTTCTCAATCTTTCTCGTTCCCTGTTTATCGTACTGAGATAAAATAATAACTTTGTGTCCACTACTTTCAATCGACTGGAGATGCTGCAGAAGCAAATTCGATTTAGGACTTGTTTCATGACCCTGCGCAAAATTCTCAACCTGGTAAAGTTTATGAAGCAACATATAAATGTTAGCCTGGAACCTGAAAGGATTTTCTGACTCAAGTATTTTCTTTAGTTCTTTACGACATTGCTTTACCGTTTCATAATATTCAACTTGCTGATGTTCATCTAAATTAAGCCAGAATTCACTGAAAGAAATATCAGGTCGATCATCATCAAGATCCGATAATTTTTTTGTTTTATATGAGTGAATACGACAGCTTATATCCAGAAGATTATTTATGTCAGAAAGAAAATTGTTATCAAGGATTGATGAGAACGCCCATAACATTTTCGGTTTAATCTGCATCAGGAGTTCTTTCGATGCTTCATTTCCATTCAGCCAATATTGAATTTCATCAAAAAGAAGACAATCAAAACGGGATATATGATTTAGATCTAAAATTTTAGAGCGAAAATCATTTAATAATGTTTTCTGATCCGTTAAATAAACAGAAGCGGATTTATTCCAGCATTGTGCCCTTTCTTCATCCTCACCTTTGACAACTGATACCGGCAACTCGGGGCAAAGATTTTTTAACTTGTTTAACCAACCCGAATCATTTCCTATTCCGGATGCGTCCCTTTCATTTTCAAGTGAAGCACCAGGCAGAACGATCAAAGCAGAATTAATTATTCTACTCATTAATATAAATTTTAATGCAGCTAACGATTCTTTTATTCTATCTAATCCAAGTTCTTCAGCAAGAAATGCATATTCATTTTCCGCTAAAAAGTGAGCATATTCATCCTCAGCCGCGGTTAGGTTTATATGATTATCATTCTTCTTTTCCCATTCAACTTTATAAGTATTCTTAAGTACCAGTGATATAACATCCTTTATCTCACCGGGTTTTTTCAGGTAATCAGTTTTTAGTTCTTTATCGGAAGTCAGTTCCCTGTCCATACCATCATAGTATTTTACTGATTCAGTTTGTTCAAAATAATATTTGCCGGCTGCGACAGAAGGTATAGTAAATTCTAGCCTGGGACTTCTTGAAATAGCACTTCTCTTTAAAACGTTAATTTTAACTGCTGAAATAGTGGATTTGTATTTACCCATTTCAGGTACTTTTACCTGGGAAAGTTTCGGCGCTTTATCTATTCTTTCAACCTTAAGCTTACTAACTTTTAATTTACCAAAGCTTTTAACCTCGTACTCATCAATTGATTGTTTGTCAGCCTCGGGAATTAATTCTTCCGGTTTTAATAATTCAATATTCCGGATTTTTGTCTTCAGATTTTCTAGATGATCAGTAATTACAGGAGTGTCTAAAAGTAATGAATATTCTGCCGGAACCGGAAGATTAAATTTAACCCGGAACTCCTGCTGAGATGTTGAACTAAACAGGAATTTAATCTGTTTTGCTGTGTAGCCTGCTGGTCTTGGTTCTATATCAACATGATGTAATACTTTTGAAGGGATATATAACAACTGGAAGAAAACAGGATTCGTACTTATCTTTCCAAAGATATACTTCTTATCTACGGGATAAAGTTCCGATTCGTTTAATTTGAAAAAATGTTCTGTGAAGAATGGCTTGGGTATTTCGTACTGGATATCTGGAACATCAAGTAACTGAGATGTAATTACACCGACTGAAACTTCTTCAGTTGGATGAACTCTCAGCCATTTATTGTAAAGAAAATCCTCTTTTAGTTCTATCTCGGTAAGAGAAGCAACTAATTTTCTTCTTATCCCGCGGACCATTAATATTATTCAACAGATTTTTGTTGACTAACCTGTTCGCAAGCAAGTTTTAATCTTTCAAAAGGTTCAAGCAGATTTCTACCTTCAGAAAGTTTATTAAGTTCTTCTTTAATTGCAGAAAGTTCTGCTTCGAATTTTTTTGATGTTTCGATCAATGTTTTACCATTACCGTTTACGCTAAACGATAATTCTTCAGACTTAGAACTTTTTCTTGCTTTATCTTCCCCTTCGTGAAAAACTCTAAGCACTCTTACGCCCTGCTTACTGTTTGCCCCGAGGAAAAACTGGTCCTTAACAAGAATAAGATCTACTTGTTCGTTAATTGCATTTAGTAACGGAACCGATATTAACTCAACCAAAATATGTTCGTGCAGAACATCCCCATAAAGTGTCTTCTGGAATCCGGTTGGTTTTATGGGCGCCGTAACTCTGAATTCAAGAGGCTTTGTATCTGCATCGGTAACAAGAATTGCTCCCATCAATCCCCCGTTATCGGCAAGATCATAAGTCTCAAGAAACGCAATTTTCTGTAATTCCATATTTATCTCCACTTAATCTTGTTTCTACATTTTTATTTCTTCATCACCAACGTAGCATTTTCAATGCCATCACCCTTATATTGTTCGGGATTAAATTATAAGGAGGACAAAAATGTCCGTCAGGATTTGATTTAAATTGAATTCAAATATTCCCTCTTACATCAGGCTAATATTCATTGGAATACAACAAAACAGGGAACAGAAAAAATATTGCACTTGTCAAATCTGACAGTTCGGCGTTTGAAATGTCTTGCCGACTAATAATATTAAAATTTACATGACTTGAAATGGAATATTTTAAATAACTATGTTGTAATTTTTACCGTTGGGAGAGAATGTGATTATCGATACAATTCTGCCTAAAATTAAAACATTTTTTATTATGCAAACTTGTCGTTTGCAGGCAGAATAATACTTACTACTGTCCCAACTTTTAAAGCACTTTCGATATGCAATTCGCCCTTATTCATTTTTAATAAATCTCGACTGAGAAATAAACCTAAGCCGGTTCCAAATTCGCGTCCAGTGCCTGGTGTTGAAAACATCTCTTTATTCTCAATCCTTTTCATATCTCCTTCCGATATACCTGTTCCTTCATCACGAATTTTTAATCTAACTGAATTTTTATTTCCGTTGCTGGATTTATATTCCTCAGCGCTGATAATTATAATTCCGCTCTGATGTGAAAATTTTATTGCATTATTTACCAGGTTATTTAAAGCAATATTTAAGAGATCTTCATCTGCATAAATAAGTAAGTGATGATCAATATTAGTTCTACAAAGTAAATCCTTCTTTTTGATTAAATCTTTCTGAGATTCAAGAACAATTCTCACAGATTCTGCCAGGTTCATAACGCGCGGTTGATAGTTATACTTGCCTAGCTGGAATCTTGAATAATGCAAAAGATTATTGGTCATCCCGAATAAGTTTTTTGCCGACTCATTTATAACACCAATGTATTCTTTCAATTCTTCTCTTGTTAAAGTATCATATTCCGTCATCATTATTTCGGCAAAACCTAACAGTGAGTTAAAAGGATTACGAAGATCGTGTGAGATTAGTGAAAATAACTGATCTTTGGATTTGTTCAGTTCTTTTAATTGTGATATTAGTTTTTCACGATTTGCTTCCTGCATCTTTCTTTCTATTGCACGTGAAATTGGATATGCAACAACATCTAAAATTTGCTGATCTCTTTCACTGTATGTATCAACATCTTCATAATCCTGAACAACCATTGCGCCTATTACACTATCCTGAATCTTAAGAGGTACACCAAGCCAGATTTCGGATTGCGGACCTAATAATTCCACTTCGCCTTTTGCCACTAATTCGGAATCCATTTTCCTATCTACGAGGGCAGATTTACCCTTTTTAATAACGTATTCGGTTAATCCCCTTCCGAATTTAACCGGCGAGCAATCATTCTTATCGTACTTATCAACAAAATATGGAAACGAAATAAGATCCTGGCTTTTGTTGTAGTAAGCAATATAAAAGTTCTCGGCTTTCATCAACTTGTTTATTGACCTGTGAATAAATTTAAAAATCTCATTCAGATTTTTTTCTGAATTTGATTCTTCCAGTATTTGTGAAATAATCCTTCTTATTTTTTCTTCTCTTCTGCGTTCAGTTATCTCCTGTCCGGAAGAAATTATCGAAACAATATTCCCGCCTTTATCTTTGATAAGAGAATTATGCCACTCAACAGTTTTTACTTCATTCTTTAATGAGATGATCCTGCCGGTAGTGTTTTTTGAAGCATGGCTTTTCTCCGAAATAATGTTTTTGACATAAGTATGAAATGATGTTCTATTCGCAGGTGGAATAAACTCTTCAAGATTTTTACCCACGATGTCTTCTTTTTCTCCATTTAATATTCGGCAGCCTTTTTGGTTTATCATTAGAATATTTAAATCCGTATTGACCTGGATTAACATCGCATCCGATAAATCAAAGATTGTATCTAAATTATTTTTTTCCGTATTCAGTTCATTGATAAAATTTTGAAGTGCGGAATTATCCCGTAGAATTCCTATAGCGTTTGATCTTTCTTCATTTTCGTTTATGTAAGCGAAGGAATTATCTTCAATCCATTTTAGCTTGTCCTCAATGGTTTGAACTAAATACTTTGCATAAAACTCTTCAACAAAAACATTCGACTGACCATTCAACCTGTAACGATCAACTTTTTTTGAATATACTTCTTTAACGATGCTTCTAAAACCATAAATATTCAATTCCTCCATTGAATAACCGGTAAGTTCTTTTATGCCGGGACTCATAAACACATACTGACCACTCTCAAAATCGTAGTTATACATTACATAAACAGAAGAATCATATGATAGGCTGTCACTAGTAAGTAATCGGGATAATTTTTGAGTGCTTGTTTCCACAGTTGCGGATGCTGCTATTTGTAACTTCTCCACTAAGTTTTATCTTAAAATGTTTGAAAAATTTAAATTAAGGGACAAAAATAATACCATTTGGTTATCAACTATTTTCCCCAAAATAATTTTTTATTAGTGGTTGATTCGGTATTTGACGGCAAATATTGCTAAGTTGATTTCTTATGGTACTAAAAAATTTACTATTAATATCTTGCTTTTTATTATTGGTAGCTCTATTTTTATGTAGACTAAATCTAAATAATAATTAAATTTTCGATATAGGTTAAAGAATGAAGACTGCTGCAGAATTAAAATTCGGAGAGAAAGTTAAAATAAATGATATTGATACTTCAAATCCGTCTCATCAAAGAATTATTGAATTCGGATTTACACCAGGTCAGGAAATTGAATTAGTAAGCAAAGCAGCTTTTGATGATCCTTTAGCATTTTCGGTCAGGGGTAGTTTAATAGCAATGAGAAAGAAGGAAGCCGGCTGTATAATAGTATCATGAAAGGTACTGTTGCCAAGAGCATCCCTTTAATCACTCTTGTTGGTCCACCCAATTCCGGTAAAACAACACTCTTCAATTTACTCAGTGGAAAAAATTATAGAACAGTAAATTATCCCGGTTCTACGGTTGAATATTCCACCAGTAATTTTTCAGCGAAGTATAATTTGAATGCTGAAATTCTTGATTCGCCGGGAATTATAAGTTTAATCCCAAATTCTCCCGATGAAAAAGTCTCTGTAGATTCTCTTTTTTTCCATCCAAGATTGGGCTCTCCGGACATCGTTATATGCACTATAGACGCGAGTCAGCTTTCGCGGCATTTACTCCTTGTACTACAATTAATTGAATCTCATTTTAAATTGATTGTCGTTCTCACTATGAACGATATCCTCTCGAAGAAAAAACTCGAAGTATCTGCTGAGAAATTAAGCAGCTATCTCGATTGTGATGTGATTAAAGTAGATGGTAGAAGCGGTAATGGAATTCCAAATGTTATTGACGCCGTTAATAAAAACCTGAACGAATTAAACGAAAACAGCAAAGTAAAACCAAAACCGTATACGGCGGAATCCGGTAAGCAGGGATTGATAGATTTCTATAACAGGATTGAAACTATTACAGATGAGGTTCTGTCTGATGTACCGGGAAATGGTAAAATCGATCTTGCTAAAGCAAACAAACAATTAAAGATAATAAGCACACCTTACGTTGGCAAGAAAAATTCACCGGATGAATTAACGTTAAAAATTGATCGGATTTTACTTCATAAATTCTGGGGAATACTAATTTTTGTTCTGATAATGGGAATAACTTTCTCATCAATCTTCTGGCTTGCAGATCCCGTTATGGGATTAGTTGATTCTGCATTTAGTTATCTCGCACAATTCACTATTTATATTCTCGGTCATAACTGGCTCTCAAACCTTCTTGCCGATGGGCTCATAAGCGGGCTTGGATCGGTAATGGTCTTTGTACCTCAAATTGTCATCCTTTTCTTAATACTCGGAATCCTCGAAGATACGGGTTACCTCGCCCGCGGTGCAATGTTGATAGATAAACCACTTTCCAAAATCGGGTTGAACGGACGATCATTCGTACCTATGCTTTCCGGTTTTGCGTGTGCAATTCCTGCAATGTTAGCGGCACGGACTATTCCCAACAGACGTGAAAGATTACTGACAATTTTTGTAATCCCATTGATGAGCTGCAGCGCTAGGCTACCTGTTTATGCTTTGTTAATCGCTTATCTTACTCCAAGCGATAAACCCTGGATCGGCGGATTTTTACTTGCATCAATTTATATTTTCAGTATAATTACTTCAGTTACAGTTGCAGCAATAATTAATAAATTCAGAAAGAAATTAATTAAAGCGGAAGATAATTCATCTTTCATCCTGGAACTTCCTACTTATAAAATTCCTAAACCGATAACATTATTCAGAAATACTTATTCAAGTACCAAGCAATACATTTTCAGAGCCGGACCTGTAATACTGGTCTTTTCACTTGTAATATGGTTTTTAACTTTTTTCCCGAATGTATCACCCCAGATTGATACACATAATAAAACAGAAGATGAAATCGTTCAGATGGAACGTTCGGAAAGATTGGAAACTTCTTACGCGGCAGATTTAGGAAAAGGCATACAACCTTTTATGACACCAATAGGTATGGATTGGCGAATTGGTGTTGCACTGATTTCAGCTTTTGTCGCACGTGAAGTATTTGTTTCTTCACTGGCCTTAATTTTTAAAGTCACTGACAAAAGCAACGATATTCAATCATCTTTGCTGAGTTCAATGAATAAAGCTGAAATACAAAATTCCGGGAAGAAATTGTTTACTACTTCAACCATTGTCGGATTAATTGTGTTCTTTGTCTTTGCTCTTCAATGTCTTTCAACAGTTGCAGTCTCCCGAAAAGAAACCGGCAGCTGGCGAATACCCGCACTTCAACTTGTTATTTTTACTTCTTTAGCTTATTTAATGACTTTTATTACCGTTAACGGTTTAAGATTTTTAGGAGTTAATTGAAAATAAATATATTACTTGTTGATATTAGACAGCTTCCATAATATTTTTATAAGTCAAACGCAGGATAAAAAGAGAACTTGAAACATAAACAAGCAGCGGAAATCTTCAGAAGTTTCCTAAAAAAGGGAAAAAACCGTATTACTCCGGAAAGATTTGAAGTAATGGATGCAGCCCTGGATTACGATGGGCATTTCGGAGCCGATGATTTATACATTCTTATGAAGAATTCGAATTCTAGCGTTTCAAGAGCTACGGTTTATAAAACTCTTGAACTTCTTGTGCAGTGCGATTTAATCAGCAAAAGACACTTTGGTGAAAACCTAACACGCTATGAAAGCAGCTTTAAAAAGCAAACACACGACCATCTGATTTGTATGGATTGCGGAAGAATCGTTGAGTTTACAGATAAAAAAATAAAAGAGATGCCTGATAAAATAAGCAAAGATCTGGGATTTGAATTCGAAAGCTATTCATTCAATATTTTTGCTCGTTGTACAGATCGAAAAAATTGTAAATATTTTAAAGAACGGGGTTAATGAAATCGACATTGTTTATTCCAAAAGACTAACAAAATGAAAGAACAGAAATATCCCCTTACCTGGAAGAAAAAAGATTTTTCAATTAAAATATTTTGCTCGATTCCAAACATCGCTACCGGAATTTTATTACGGGCGGGAAATTCTTACTCGGTAATTGATCCCGGAGATGGTATACTCCGCGATCTTAATCATGAAATTGGAATTAAACAGATTCTTAATATCTCAGATATTTTTATAACACATGGTCATCACGATCATGTTGGGGGAGTTTGGTCCCTGCTTACTTATCTTTGTGTTATGAGAAAAAAATCGCCGCTTAATATTTATTACCCTAAAGGTTGTATAGAAATTGAGAGTATTTACAAAGCTTTTGAACGGGTTTATCTCGATACGATTTCATACAAGATAACTCTGAAGCCGATCAAACAAATCAAGCAGTTCGTACGGAATAAAGTTACTGTTAAGCCTTTCCCTGTTATTCATAAAGAGATCCTGAATGACGGCACCAAAAGACAGGTTCCCGCTATGGGATTTAAATTCAGTTATGAAAATAAAAAGATCTGTTATGGAGGCGATACTGCCTACTGCGAAGAATTGATTAAGCATGCAAAAAATTCCGACCTCGCAATAATAGAAGCAGGACACGGAGAAGAAGAGGATGATGATATGCATATGACGCTTGCAGAGGCAAAATCAATTGGCTCATCAGCAAAAGAATACTTTTTAGTTCACGTTCCCGAATAACAAATTTAACTAAATACTATGAACCGAATTCTCATAATTTCTTTATTGTTCTTTTCAATGCTTGCCTTTGGATTTATAGTTTTTTCCTCAGGAGATAAATACAAAATCGAAGGTGAAAAGCATCTTGCAAATATAAAAATGCTTACGGATGAAGGAGAAAATGCCGAAGCTTATCTCTCTTTCGATGAGAAAAGACTGATCTATCAAACTTCCCACGGCAATATAAAATGCGACCAGATATTCACAATGAATATTGATGGTTCTGATAAAAAAATGGTTTCTACCGGGTTTGGGAAAACCACTTGCTCATATTTTCTACCGGGAGATAAAAAAATTATTTACTCATCAACACATTTAGCTGATAAAAATTGTCCACCACCACCTGATTATTCAAAAGGATATGTGTGGAAACTTTATGATTCTTTCGATGTTTTCTCAGCCAATGCTGATGGTTCAGATCTAAAACAGCTAACATTTACTAAAGGGTATGATGCCGAATCGACAGTATCACCCGTTGGTGATAAAATTGTTTTTACTTCTATGCGGGATGGTGATCCTGAAATTTATATAATGGATATTGACGGAAGCAATCAAACAAGACTAACCCACGAAAAGGGTTATGATGGTGGTCCGTTTTTCTCTTTAGACGGAAGTAAAATAGTTTTCAGAGCAAGTAGACCAAAAACGGAAAAAGAGCTTGCAGATTATAACGACCTCGTTCAAAATGGTTTAGTAAGACCGACCGCACTTGAACTTTACGTGATGGATGCTGATGGAAAAAATATTCAGCAAGTTACCAATCTCGGAAAGGCGAGCTTTGCCCCATTCTTCTTTCCCGATGCTAAGAGAATAATTTTTGCCTCAAATGTTAACAGCGAAAACGGAAGAAATTTTGATCTCTACAAGGTAAATGTAAATGGAACAGGATTAGAACAAATAACTTTTAACGATACATTTGACGGTTTCCCTATGTTTACAAAAGATGGGAAGCATCTTGTATTCGCTTCAAACAGGTTTAATAAAAAAGAAGGTGATACTAATATATTTATTGCCGATTGGATTGAATAAAAAATTTTAATGAAAAATTCAGGATGAGACTAATGCTTAAAAATTTATTTCTCGCTTTTGTAATTGCGGTATTTAATTTCCTTCCCTTGCTTGCACAGGATATCAGCAGTCCGGATATTACTACTGCAGAAATTAAAAAACATATTTACTATTTAGCTTCAGATGAACTGAAAGGAAGATATACAGGTTCTGAAGAATGTCTGACAGCAGCGCATTATATTGAAAATCAATTTAAATCTTATGGACTCAAAACTGCTTTCGATGACAGTTATTTGCAGGAGTTCCCTTTTGTAGCTGGCGTTAAGCTAACTAAAAACAATTCCCTGGAATTTTTGTCTGGCAACAAAAAAATTACTCCAAAAATAAATGATGATTACACGACCGTTTCATTTTCAGGGAAAACAAATATTAATAATAAATTGGTTTTTGCCGGCTATGGTATTTCCGCGCCTGATATTGATTATGATGATTATGCCGGTTTAGATGTAAAAGGTAAAGTTGTTTTAGTTTTAAGAGACCATCCCGAAATGAACATTCCGCATTCTAAGTTTGATAAATATGCACCATTGAGAAAAAAATCAGTAGTTGCCCGAGATAAAGGTGCAGCAGCAATAATATTTGTAAACAGATTCGATCCCAACAATGATAATGATGAATTGCTTACTTTAAAATACGATCAGGCCGGAGCAATGGATGATTTTGGTGTGTTAAATATGAAAAGAGAAGTTGCAGAAAAACTTTTCAAAACCCAATCAATTAATCTTATGAATTATCAAAAAGTAATTGATGATTCGTTAAAACCAGCTGCTTTCATTTTCAAAAATGTAAATGTAAATTTATCGACCGAAGTTCAGGAGATTGAAAAGATAAGCTGGAATGTTTGTGGTTATCTCGAAGGAAATGATCCTGAATTAAAAAATCAGTACTTAATTATTGGCGCTCATTTCGATCATCTCGGAATGGGTGATCAAAACTCACTTTACACCGGAACAGAACCACAAATTCACAACGGTGCTGACGATAATGCTTCAGGAACAACCGGTGTTTTGGAACTTGCTCAAAAAATCGCCAGTGAAAAAGATAAACTGAAAAGAACAGTCGTCTTTGTTACATTTTCAGGTGAAGAAGAAGGTCTACTTGGTTCGGCATATTTTGTCGATCACATGCCTTTTCCTGCTGAGAATGCAGATGTAATGATAAATATGGATATGATAGGACGACTTAGAGATAAATCATTAATAGTTTATGGCACCGGAACTTCCTCCGACTGGAAAGAAATTTTAAAAAAGGATAACACGGATAGCCTGGAACTTTCCTTCAATGATGAAGGATACGGGCCAAGCGACCAATCTTCTTTTTACGCAAAAAAAATTCCTGTACTTTTCTTCTTCACCGGCACACACGAAGATTACCACAAACCTTCCGATGATGCTGATAAAATTAATTTTGAAGGTGAAAAAGAAGTCCTGGATTATGTATACTATGTTTTCAATTCGATTGATGACACAAAAGAAAAACCGGATTATCTTTTAGTTGAACGAAAAGAACCGGAAAAAATGCCGAGCAGAAAAGTCTGGGTCGGTACAGTACCTGATTTTGCCGGTAATGTAGATGGTTATAAAATTAGCGGTGTAAGTGAAGGCGGACCTGCAGAAACCGCGGGATTACAGGGCGGGGATATCATAATAAAATTTGGCGATAAAAAAATTTCCAACATTTATGATTTTACTTATGCCCTCGCCGATTACGTTCCCGGAGATGTTGTAGAAGTTGTTGTAAAACGTGGTGATGAAGAAAAGACATTCCAGGTTAAACTGGGAACAAGATAACTAGATAAAGTTTTTTCTGTAGAGCGATTCCCCGAATCGCTCTTTTATTTCGATTCTATTCACTTATATTGGCAAAACGATGTTTTGCTCTACATAATTTCGAATATTCAGACTCTACGTATAATATTCTCTAAGTTTTCATTCCACTCTTAATCTCTTCATCATCAAATGAAATTTTACTAAAATCATAGTATATTAAAAGCAAGTCTACAAAGAATTTAATATGAAGAAATTATTTAATTCATTGATGCTGGTTTTACTGATAGCCGCAATATTCGTTTTTTATGAAGAAATGAAACCAGTCAGGATTAATGCAAATGATCTTGCCAATGAATACTCAAAAGACAAAACTGAAGCGGATAATAAATACCTTCAAAAGGAAATTGAAATCAAAGGAATTGCAAAAAGATTTTATGAATTAAGCGATATTAATAATATGCTTCAGTTAAAAACCGATAGTAACAGTGTAAACATCTATTGTATTTTCCCTGATAGTCTGAACCAATCATCACATATGAATTTTCAACCCGGGGATAAAGTACTTTTAGAAGGAACCTGTTTAGGTATTGATAAATTTAAATCATTTGAGGGTTTAAAGATTGAAATAAAGAAGATTAATAAATGAAGATAATTCAGAAAGAAATAAAACTTAAACCTCTTTCGCGTGGATTTCATCTCGTCACGAATGAAATAACAGAGCAGTTACCCGAGATGAATAACATCAAAACCGGGATTGCAAATTTACTTCTTAAACATACTTCAGCCTCTCTTACGCTGAATGAAAATTTTGATCCAGATGTACGAAGAGATTTTGAAAGTTATTTTAATCATACAGTTAAAGAAAATGAATCATATTACCGGCATACGAGTGAAGGTGGAGACGATATGCCTGCACATATAAAATCAAGTATGCTTGGAACCTCATTAACACTTCCAATAACAAACGGCAGATTTAACCTTGGCACATGGCAGGGAATTTATCTTTGTGAACACAGAAATCATGGGGGTAGCCGGAGAATAATAATTACCATTCAAGGGGAATAAAAAAAAATTACACAAAATTATTTTAATCTTTTTGCATTTTTATATTTCAAATTTCAATTACTATTAAAATTATTGATGATGAAAAAGAAAATTTTATTCGTTTGCATGGGTAATATTTGCAGATCGCCTGCAGCGGAAGCAATTATGAAAAAATTAATTGTGGATAACGGTTTATCGGATCAGATAGAAGTTGATTCTGCCGGAACGATAGACTATCATGAAGGTGAACACGCTGATTCAAGAATGGTTGCGTCTGCCCGTAACCGTGGATATAATGTGGATAGTATAGCAAGTCAGTTCGATCCGCAAAAAGATTTTGAGAGTTTTGATTATATAGTTACAATGGATAATGATAATTTTGAAGATATTAAGTCTCTGGATTATCAAAACAAATACAGTAATAAAATTTTTAGAATGGCGGATTTTTTTGAAAATCAATCTTATAACAAAATTCCCGATCCATATTACAGCGGCAAAGATGGTTTTGAACTCGTGCTCGATTTGCTGGAAGATTCTACAAAAGGATTACTAAATAAAGTGCTTAGTGATGTTAAACGATAAAATAAAATCCAAAATTGAATATATTCTTGGTTCAAAAATTACCGAGATGAATCCACTTTCCGGTGGATGTATCAGTAATGCTTACGAAGTAAATACTAAAAATGGCAATTCTTATTTTCTGAAAAATAATTATTCATCAGGTAATGATATGTTCTTTACCGAAGCTCACGGATTACAGGAGCTTGGCAAACCGGGTGTAATTACAATTCCAAAAGTTATCAGTTTTGATGAGGAATTCATTTTACTTGATTTTATCGAAAGTTCCGGCAGATCTAAAAATTTTTCGGAAGACTTCGGAAGAAAGTTTGCTATGCTGCACAAATTCAATAATGAAAAATATGGATTTTATGAGGACAACTACATCGGTTCAAATCCTCAACCCAACATTCCTGAAAATGATGAAGCAAAAAACTGGACAAAATTTTATTTCAACAAAAGAATTTTATACCAGTTTCATCTGGCAGAAAAATCGGGCAATTCAACCTCAGAATTAAGAAGCTCAATATCTAAACTGGAAAATAAAATCGATTCAATCATTACGGATAATAGTGAAAAGCCTTCATTGCTTCATGGCGATTTGTGGGGCGGAAATTATATTGTTGATAAAAACGGTTTTGCATGTTTAATAGATCCGGCAGTGTATTATGGAAACCGTGAGGCTGATCTGGCAATGACAAAATTATTCGGCGGATTTGATTCAAAATTCTATCAGGCTTACAATGAGGAATTTCCTCTGGCGGAAGGCTACGATTATAGGGAAAGCATTTATAAATTATATCACGTATTAAATCATCTCAACCTTTTTGGAAGCGGATATTATTCACAGGCAATCAGTTTAATCAAATATTATCTGTGATCTCCCTGTATCTAATGAGAACTAAAAACTATTTATTTGATGTCCAGCAATTCTAAATCGAAAATCAATGTGGAATTTGCCGGGATTTGGGGTAGCGAAATATTTCTATATGCAAGCAATGGAGGTAAAATTAACCTTACTTTTCCGCCTTTTTTCAAAAGTCTTACTCCTTCATCAAGACCATCGATCACCAGTTTACTGCCTACGACAAATTCAAACGGCTCATCTCTTTCAACAGAGCTATCGAACTTTGTGCTATCCTTCAGGTAACCTGTATAGTGTATCATTACAGCATTTCCCTCAGAAGGATAACTACCTCTCCCTTCACTTATAATCTCGTATTTCAATCCGCTTTCTGTCATTTTTAATTTAGATGGATCAACATCCCACATTTCTGTGATAACTTTATCTTTAACCTCAAGCAATTCAACAACAACTTTCAGATCTGAGTCCGGTTGGATCGGATCCAGTCCCTGTTTTCCATATGCAAGTTTTGAAGGTATAAAGACTGTACGCATTCCTCCCGTTTTCATACCGACAATTCCTTCATCCAAACCCTTTATGAACAGATTTTCCCCAAGAACAAATTTAATTGTTTGTCCCCTATGGTAACTATCACCTACGAGATATGCAAACTTAGATGTATCGGAAACCCAGTCATTAAAAATATCAGTTGTATCATTCACCATCCAGGCTCTGTAATTAATTGTTACCAGGTCATCTTTTTCTGCTTCTCTTCCTTTACCGGGTTTCTCATCAAGGTATTTTAATCCCGATGGATTAATTTTAATCTCTTTTTGTTTAGAACAACCGGTAAAAAATAAAATAATTACGATAAGTGTGAATACTGGCAAATATTTCATTTCAATCTTTCAAAAATTTGTGGACAAATTTATCCATTAAAAATAAAATATCAATGTTGTCCTATAATTTTACCTTGTAATTATTTTCATTGTTCTTTTAAGTTTATTGTATGAAGAACTTGTTAAAATGGTTTGTGGTTCAAATCAAATATTTATTCTATTTCAGCCTTCTGCTCACTATAACTGTTCTTTCCGGAATTGGTAATACAAGGGCTAAGCCAAATGATACTCTCGATAACTCGGAGGGCGAAAATACTGCAGTTGTTATTGATGCAGAATATACTTTAGAAGAATCATTAATAGGAATTACAATTCCTGCTTATATAAAAAAAGATTTAAGACTGGTTACAGTGCAGTATTATGGATTTGATGGAATGCTTCACCAGGGACAATTAGTTGTAAATGTAGCAATTGAAAACGATGTGAAGGATATTTTTAATCTAATAAGAAAGCTAAAATTTCCTATTGAGAAAGTAATTCCTATTTCAGAGTACAACTGGTCTGATGAAATGTCGATGAGGGACAATAACACTTCCGCATTTAATTACAGGTATGTATCGGGGACAAAAATTTTATCGATGCATGCGCAAGGTCTGGCAATCGACATCAATCCGCTGCAAAATCCTTATGTTAAGAATGGTAGTTGCAGCCCGGAAGGTTCATCATACGATATAAAAAAGAGAGGAACATTTAAACCTCAATCAGAAATAGTTAAAGCATTTAAAGAAAAAGGATGGGAATGGGGCGGTGATTGGAAAAGTCTGAAAGATTATCAGCATTTTCAAAAAGATGTACAATAATCTGAAATCATTTCAATAATTTCTTAGAATCTTTATTTCCAAACATAAAAATTAATGGACGCCAAATTCTTTTAGCCCAGAATTTTTCGCTGTGTCCTGCTGAAGGATCTTTAAAGTAGTATAAATCTTTTCCCTCCGTATAACCTTTCTCCTCCAGAACAGAAATCATTTTACCTACTCCATACTGAAGCAAAGTATCAATACCGATTCCACCATTATCAATGTATAATTTTATTTGCTTTTTAGCTCCTGAATATTGCTCTAACGGGGTGACAAAATCATACCTTTCAACCTTAAAAGCCGGAGAAAGACATGCCGCTATTGAGAAAACATCGGGATGTTCCCAGACCAGCATAAATGAAATCAGCCCTGCTAATGAAGAGCCTCCCGTCGCCGTATTTTCTCTGTCCGGGAATGTTCTGTACACACTATCGATAAAGGGTTTCAGATTGTGTACGATAAAATTCATATAAGCATAACCTGTATCATTTACGGCATATTCACTTGAACGATCCGGAGTGTTATATATTCCCACAATTACTATTGGTTTAATCAAATGTTTTTTAATTAAAGTATCTGCTGCTTCATCCATTTGCCAGTCTGTACCAAAAGCCGATGTCTCCGGATCAAAAATATTTTGCCCATCTTGCATATACAATACAGGATAGTGTTCATAAATATTTTCATAGTAATGAGGGGGAAGCCACACAACAATATCACGGTTTTTAATTCCTTCTCCTTTAAAATCCCTGTAATATTCTACCGTACCTGTTACCTGTCCTTCAATTACTCTTTTCTCTTTGTTTGCCCACGAATTAACATTTACATAAATGGTTGTATCATTCACCACATCTAACACATTATTTCCCGGTATTGAACCATTTTTATCAAGCGCTTCATTCTTCCAGTTCCCAAGCGTGAATTTATATTCCAGGTGAAATCCTGAAGGCAGGCTAAGTGTAATTTCCCATTTATTACCTTCAAACTTTTCAAGGTTTACAACATCAGCTTGCCAGTTTCCTAATGAGACATGGTTCCCCGTGATGTAAATTGATGAATCTTTTGGAACATTATCAGATTCAACTACAAAATGGATTTGTTTCTCTCCTTGAGCATAACTCAATTGAATTATAACAATTAAGAAAACGATAAGATATTTCATTTTAATTTTAAGTTTAACAATAATTCATATTAAATCACCAATTATTGAATTCAAACTGAGCTACTGTTTTTGTAGATATTTTTATTAAACAAGTTTATCTAATTTTAATTTATGAAAATAAAATCTTTCATGATTTTAACATTCTTCGGATTAGTGTTAATCTCATGTCGTGATAATATTAACCAACAAGATAGTGAAAATCCGAATATCGTAGGTACTTATACCAAAATCACGGGAAATCTAAATGGCATGCTTACTATCGATAACTCACCGTATTTAATTAACGCCAATGTGAGTGTTCTTTCGGGTGATACACTTACCATAAAACCGGGTGTCAGCTTGTTTTTTAAGCAAGATGCAAGATTGATTATTCTGGGAACGATACTGGCGATCGGGATGAAAGAAGAACCAATACTTTTTAGCTATTATCCGGATGAATACTGGCTCGGCATAAGTATAAAAAACGGAAGTTCACTTTCAAGATTTTCTTTCTGCATAATTGAAGGCGTGTATCAACCATACGATGGAGAAATCTCCTACGGTGCAATTGAAGTAACAAATTCGGAAGCCGATATAAGAAATTGCATCCTAAGATATAATTTTACACCATACGGCGGCGGACTTTGTCTTATCAATTCACAGGCAACTGTAGTTAATAATATTTTCAGAAGTAATGATGCAAATATATACGGCGGTGCAATGTATGTACAGAATTCAATTGTTTCTATAATTAACAATTCTATTGTCGACAATTTTTCTCACTTTAAAGGAGGTGCAATAGTTTTTGAAAATCCGACAACAACTGAAATTCAAAACAATATTTTTTATTATAATAATTCTTTCCAGGGCGATAAAAGGATTGATGTAATAGAAGGTGATTCAACAAAAATACATCAACAGTACAATTATCTTGATCCCGACAGTACGACTCCGGGTTTTATTTCAAGCACAGATCTTCATCTTACATCACTATCTGTTTGTAACGATAGTGGAAACCCTTCTGAAGAATACAATGATTACAATGGAACACGAAATGACCAGGGAGCTTACGGCGGACCGGGCGGGAATTGGTAAATTGTTATTATTGTTTCTCATTTTCTTCTTTGATTTATAACTTGCAGATGAGTTAATAATTCATTTCAGGAATTTTCAGATTATTATCTTATGGAAATAGATTTAGGTGAATATAAAATTCGAAGCTACAGAAAATCTGATAAGGATGCTCTTATCAAGTATGCAAATAATATTAATGTTTCAAGAAATTTACGAGATTCATTTCCTTTTCCCTACACAAAGAAAAATGCAAATGACTGGCTGAGAACAATCTGCAATCAAAAGATTGAATTGAATTTTGCAATTGCGAACGATGAAGAATTAATTGGTGGAATAGGATTAATGCCGCAGTCCGATGTTTATAAATTTTCTGCAGAGATCGGTTACTGGCTTGCCGAGCCATTCTGGGAAAAAGGCATAACAACTAAAGCAGTAATTGCCTTGACCAAATTTGCATTTGATAATTTTAACTTCAACAGGTTATTTGCTGCTGTCTTTGAAGGAAATCCGGCATCGATGAGAGTTCTGGAAAAAGCAGGATATAAATTAGAAGGAATACTTAGGCAAACTGTATTTAAAGAGGGTATATTTAAAGATCAAATGATGTATTCAATATTAAGAGAAGAATCCAGACAACTTAATTTATGAAAAACCTAATAGCAGAAAGATTAACAAGGCTTTACCAATCCTGGGCAGGTGAAGAACCGGATTCTATATCTCCCTTGCCCCAGTCTGCCTCATACAGAAGATATTTTAGGATCAGGAACAAGAATAAAAATGCAATTGGTGTATTCAATGCAGATAGAAAAGAAAATGATGCATTTATTTCCTTCACGAAACACTTTTTAAAACATGATCTTAATGTTCCAAAACTTTATGCAGAAGACCTTGCAAATAATGTTTATCTCTTAGAAGATCTTGATGATACAACCTTGTATTCTTTATTAACCGAAAAAAGGAATGATGATCAGTTTAAAAACAAAGTCTTGAGATATTACAAACGTGCTCTAAAGGAATTAACAAAATTTCAGGTGAAGGTTTCACGAGATTTAAATTACTCTGTGTGCTATCCAAGGGGCAACTTTGATCAGCAATCCATAATGTGGGATTTGAATTACTTTAAATATTACTTTGTAAAGCTTACTCAAACACCATTTGATGAACAAAAACTTGAAGATGATTTTAATTCCTTCGTAAAATTTCTATTATCGGCAGAGACAAATTATTTTATGTACAGGGATTTTCAATCTCGCAACATTATGATAAAGGATGATGAATTATTTTTCATCGATTACCAGGGCGGAAGGAAAGGTGCACTTCAATATGATGTGGCTTCACTTCTATACGATGCCAGAGCAGATTTGCCACAGGAGATAAGAGACGAACTTTTAGAATATTATATCCCTTTGTTGACCGAGTCTACTAAAATTAAAAAAGATGAATTCAAAAAATATTTTTTTGATTATGTGTTACTAAGAATTCTGCAATCTTTGGGAACATACGGATTCAGAGGTGTATACGAAAAGAAAGCACACTTTTTAAGAAGCATACCATATGCTATTAAAAATTTAGAATATCTCTTCCGAAATAACTTATATCCGAATGGATTGAACGAATTAAAATCAGTTTTGCAAAATATTATCAACAATGGTTCACTCCGTAAAGTAAGTGAAGTAGAAAATTCAGATAGACTTACAGTTTCAGTAAACAGTTTTTCTTACAATTCCGGTATCCCAACAGATTTAACCGGGAACGGTGGTGGTTTTGTATTCGATTGCAGATCGCTGAATAATCCCGGCAGACATGATGAGTTCAAAATGTTAACAGGAAAAGATAAACCAGTTATCGAGTTTCTGGACAAAGGAAATGATGTAAAAGAGTTTTTACATGAGGTAAAATCTATAATAGAACCTACTATAAAAAACTATAACGAAAGAAATTTCAAACACCTGATGATCAACTTCGGCTGTACAGGCGGACAACATCGATCCGTTTACTGTGCAGAAAATATTTCCGAACATTTAAGACAGCTAAATAATGTTAATGTGGTTACCAGGCACACTGAATTAGAGAAAAAGGAATCATCTTAAATGAAATCGATGATTCTCGCTGCCGGATTGGGATCCAGGCTAAAACCTCGTACCGACTCGACTCCAAAAGCATTAATTAATATTAAGGGGAAAACTCTTCTTGAGATTGGGATAAACAACCTGATTAAAAACGGATTTGATAAAATAATTATTAATGTTCATCATCATTCAAAACAGATTATTCAATTTTTAAATGAAAATAAATTTGCTGCTGAAATAACTATTTCCGATGAAACTGATAAACTTCTCGATACTGGCGGCGGATTAAAAAATGCTAAATGGTTTTTTAATGATAATTCACCTTTTCTCGTTTATAATGTTGATATAATATCGAATCTCGATTTGAAAAAGCTATATGCCTTTCATACAAATTCATCGGCAATTGCAACTTTAGTCGTAAGAAAAAGAGAATCCGGCAGGTATCTTTTATTCAATTCGAAAAATATTTTATGCGGTTGGAGAAATACGAAAATTGGTGAAACTAAATTAATCCTCAGCGATAAGCTTCAATACGAATTTGCGTTCAGCGGCATCCAGGTAATAGATCCGAAAATTTTTTCCTTAATGCCGGATGAGAATGTATTTTCTTTGATTGATTTGTATTTGAAAGTTGGATTCAAACATATAATATCAGCTTTTATCGACGATGAATCTTACTGGTTGGATGTTGGAAAACCTGAAAATTTGAAAGCTGCTGAAAATATCCTAAAAGTTATTGATTAACTTAAAAAGATTGTTTCGAAAAATCTGTGCTCATTCTGGTCTGTCCAGAATCCGAAATACGATTTGCGCACTGAAAGATCCCACGCTCTCCAGCTATTACGAAATTGCCGGATTGATAAAACTTCACTAACTATACCTATCAAGGCGAAACTTTTCACCGAGATATAATTTCTTTACTTCATCATCATTAGCAAGCTCGTCTGAAGTACCTTGCTTAAATATTACACCATTGATCAGAATATATGCTTTATCAACAATACTCAACGTTTCATGTACATTATGATCTGTTATTAAAACGCCGATTCCCCTGCTCTTAAGATTTGCAACGATGTTCATTATATCTTCAACCGCAATTGGATCTATTCCGGCAAAAGGTTCATCCAGTAAAATAAAACTCGGATCTGTTGCAAGCGCACGGGCAATTTCGGTTCTTCTTCTTTCACCGCCGCTTAACTGAAAACCTTTACTTTTTCTTATATGTTTGATTGATAATTCATCCAGCAGCCGTTCCATTTTTTCGTTTCTTTGTTCCGCCTTTAGATCTGTCATTTCAAGCACTGCCATTAAATTATCTTCTACCGATAATCTTCTGAATATTGAATCTTCCTGCGGAAGATAGCCCACTCCCATTTTTGCTCTTTGGTACATTGGCACTTTTGTTATTTCTTTATCGTCCAGAAAAACTCTTCCGGCTTCAGGTTTTATCATTCCCATTATCATATAAAATGTTGTTGTTTTCCCTGCCCCGTTGGGACCAAGCAATCCGACAATTTCACCTTTTGAAACTTCAATCGAAGCTTTGTTAACTACCTTACGCTTCTTATATATTTTAATTAATCCTTCACTTCTTAAAGTAGTTGCCATATTTATTCCTGCCGGATATCTTTTAACAAATTATTTTTAACAGGACGGTTTTTATAAAATTTGAACTTTGGCAAAGTGAATGCTTTTTCCTTTCCTACAACCTGGTTTTCAGGATGATATTCACTTGTCGGTTTTCCATAAAGCTTTACCTCGGAAACCTGATTATCTTCAAAAAGAATTGTTGCACTCATCGCACTGGATTTTGTTAGACCGTTTGCCGTACTATCTTCGTAAAGATAATAGATACTTCGCACATCTCCCAAAAATTCTGCTTTTCTGATCTTACTGTCTGCAAAAAACAACTTTATCGTATCTGATGACGTTTGATCAAATCTGTCCGTATAATCAGGATTTTGCGATAACATAAATGCATTTTCAACAACGTCAAGACGATTGATTTTTTTATCCTTTATATAAATTGCAACTGAATCGCCTGTAAGCTGTGAATTCTCATGCCATAGAACCGGCTGTTCGCTTTCTTCACTCATTTTTTTTGTAATTAATTTTTCATCAGATCGTAGATATAAAGTAAAATCATTTACCGATGCAAAACCTCCTCTTAATATTTTTACCGAATCAATTGCTTTAAATATATCGGACGAATCCCTGAAAGCTTCCATTGATTTTGCTTTGATGATAAGTGTATCGAGTCTGCGGGTACTATCTGCCGAAATTGAAGTATCGATCTGCATCAGAACAGGTCGCTCATTAATTAAGGTATATTTGGATTTAGGATAATCTTCAAGATGATCACCAAAGATCATGGTATTATTTTCAAGACTTCTGATCTTAACATCACCATCTGCATAACTTGTTTTGGTTTTCCTGAAATGTTCAAGCGTATCGGATGTAATCTCATTATTTTCGTCAACAACTTTCACATTACCAATTGCTACAGCCCTATCCTCTTTTTGAAAATAGGTTAATTCATTTGCAAACATTGTTGTTGTCGTGTCGTAAAGAATTACATGCGATTGGAAGAAAGCCCTGTCTTCATCAAAGAAATATTCCCCGCTGTCTGCTTCGAGAATTATCTTTTGATCATCGAGTGTAATGCCGGTAGTACTCTTCGTTTTCTTTTCATTACCGAAATAAAATCCTTCTTCAGTTGTAATTGTCAAACTGTCTTGTCTTAATATCACATTGCCAGTAAGCCTTGCATTATTTTTTGAAAAATATTGAATTGCCTGATCACAAGTAATGACAACATTTCCCTGAGTCAAAACAACATTGCCAAACACTTCTCTTACAGATTCTCCATTGATTTGTTTTCCTCTGAGACTATCACCTACTACTTTTATAATTTCCTGTTTTTCCTGAGCAATCAAGACAGGAATAAAAAATATTAATTCCAGAAGAATGACCTTTATAATCCGCATTATTTCACACTGTCCGCATTTGCAATATATGTGATATCGTATATAACATAATTCCTCAGGTTCTGATCGGATTCAAAACCGTAGCCTTCAATTTTTTCTTTCGGCGAAACGATAGTAACATATTTATCAGAAACAATTTTTCTATCCTTATTTCTCCACATCATTTCATCTGTTTTAATAACAACACCGCTGTCATTTACAGCTACAACACTATCCATTGCATAGAGATTATTTGTATTTTCATCTACTTTACCTCTCTTTGCTGTAAGCGTTGTGGTTTTCACCTCTTTGCTATTATAGAAATCGACTTTAATATTGCTATCGAGTAAAGTTGTATTTGTTTTCCCGAACACTCTTAAATGACC
>Ga0315540_10000202_pt1 | contig 32685 bp, 34 predicted proteins | sample SalMarSW160110MG_FD_203677 | JGI IMG/M metagenome (GOLD analysis project Ga0315540, IMG submission 203677) | Salt marsh sediment microbial communities from the Plum Island Ecosystem LTER, Massachusetts, United States - Salt Marsh Sediment SW1601-10 ...
AGCAGGTGGATGTCGGCGGCACGCACCCGGCCGTCGAGCAGGCGCATCACCATCGGGTCCACCGCATCCAGGTTCTTCAGATGCTCGGCCTGCATCAGGTCGGGCTCGTAATGCCAGATCCCCTTACCGTCGCTGACGTACAGCTGGGCGTACGGCTTCAGATACTGCCAGCGGAACCGGCCGGGGCGGCGTACGTCGAGCAGGCCGGTGTAATGGCGCGCGCTGCCATCGGAGAAGGTCAGCGTCTGCTCGAAATCGCAGGAGAATCCCTGCAGGGAGGACAGATGGCGGATGCCCTGTTGCAGCGGCGCCGGCATGGCCACAGCCCAGGCCGCCACCGGCATCAGGCCGCCCAGGCACAGCAGCGCCAGGGAGTGCATGATCCGCCTCACTCGACGACCCCGCCGCCGTCGGCCTGGCTGCGGGCCAGCACCTTGCGCACCCCGCCCGAACCCGGCGGCGTCACCAGCCCCTCGCGCTCCATGCGCTCGACCAGGCGGCTGGCCCGGTTGTAGCCGATGCGCAGGTAGCGCTGCACCATCGACACCGAGCACTGGCCCTTGTCGATGACCAGCGCCACCGCCTCGTCGTACTTGTCGTCCGCATCGGGATCCTCGCCGAAGCCGCCCGCATCCTGGTCGGCGGCGGCCGGCACCTCGAACACCTCCTCGCGGTAATCCGGGCTCCCCTGCGCACGCAGGTATTCGACCAGGGCGTGCACCTCGCCATCGGAAACGAAGGCCCCGTGCACGCGCCTGAGCTCACGGCCGCCGGTCAGCACCAGGCTGTCGCCCTGGCCCAGCAGCTGCTCGGCACCCATCTGGTCCAGGATGGTGCGCGAATCGATCTTCGACGACACCTGGAACGAGATGCGGCTGGGGAGATTCGCCTTGATCAGGCCGGTGATCACATCCACGCTCGGGCGCTGGGTGGCCAGGATCAGGTGGATGCCCGCGGCGCGGGCCTTCTGGGCGATGCGGCAGATGGACTGCTCCACGTCCTTACCCGCCACCATCATCAGGTCGGCCAGCTCGTCGATGACGATGACGATGAACGGCATCCGTTCCATCACCTGCCCGTCGGCACCCGGCTTCTGGCCCTGCACGGCCTTGTTGTAGCCCTCCAGGTTGCGCACCTTGGCCTCGGCCATCAGCTGGTAACGGCGTTCCATCTCGAACACGGCCCAGGCCAGGGCCTTGGCGGCCTTGTGCGGATTCGTGACCACCGGCACCAGCAGATGCGGGATGTCATCGTACATCGACAGTTCCAGCATCTTCGGATCGACCATGATCAGGCGCAGGTCCTGCGGGGTGTAGGTCATCAGCAGGGAGCAGATCATGCCGTTGACCGACACCGATTTGCCGGAACCCGTGGTACCCGCCACCAGCAGATGGGGCATGCGCGCCAGATCCACCACTACGGCATGTCCGGCGATGTCCACGCCCAACGCCAGCGGCAGCACGTGGTGCTTGTCCGAGAAGGTCTTGCTCGCCAGCACCTCGTGCAGCAGCACCGTTTCCCTTTCCTCGTTCGGCAGCTCGATGCCCACCGCGTTCTTGCCCGGGATGTTGCCGGCCACGCGCACGCTGATCGCCGACATGGCGCGAGCCAGATCGTCCTGCAGGGCGATGATGCGGCTGACCTTGGTGCCGGGGGCCGGCTCGAACTCGAACTGGGTCACCACCGGCCCCGGCTGCACGGCCACCACCTTGCCCTCGACGCGGTAGTCCAGCAGCTTCTTTTCGAGCAGGCGCGCCATGGCCTGCAGGGCCTCGGTGGTATGCTGCCGGCGTTGCTCCTTGCGGGCGTTGAACAGCCCCAGCTCCGGCAGCTTGAAACCGCTCTTGGCCGGTGCCTTGAACGCCAGTTCGCGTTGCTGCTCCACCTTGGCCCGGCGCGAGACCTCGACCTTCGCCGGCTCGGCTACCGCCGGGGCCTCGGCCTCGACGATATGCACCGGGCGTTGCTCACGTGCCTCGGCCCGTTTCTCCCGGCCCTCGATGCGTTCCCGGCGGTGCGAGGCCATCGCCCGCAGACGGCCCAGCACCTGCCTGACCCTGGCCACCAGCAGTCCAAGCCCGCGCAGCAGCTGGCGGGCCAGCCCCAGCAGCGACAGGTGCGACGCGGCCACGAAGCTGCTCAGCACCAGCACGATCAGCAGGATATCCCGGCCCAGGGCATGCAGCGGCCGCACCAGGCTGCCGTCGAACAAATGCCCGAGCGCACCGCCGGGACCGGACGGTAGCGACGGCAGCCAGACGGAAAGGCCGGCGCCATGGGCATGCATCAGGGCAGCAATGCCGACCATCAGCGGCACCCAGAACAGCGACGTCCAGCCGCCGAGATACGGCGCCCTGCCCATGGCCATGCGCAGGGCCAACAGCCCCACCAGCAGCACGAAAAGCCAGGCGCCGTAACCGAGCAACTGGTACAGGGCATCGGCCACGTAGGCGCCGACGATGCCGGCCTGGTTGGCCACGCGGGTATGTGCGATGGCATGGTCGAACGAGGGATCCCTGGCGGTATAGGTCGCCAGGGCGAGCGCCATCATGGCCGCCATGCCGGCCAGCACCACCGCCAGCACCTCGCGCACCAGCGCCTTCGGCGTCATCATCTCAGACCTCGATCACCACCGGCACCACCATCGGATGCCGCCCCAGGTTCTTCTTGCACCAGCGCCGGGTCCAGATGCGGATCTCCTCCTTGGCGGCGTCGACATCGGACAGGAATTCCTGGCCGGACTGCTCCAGATGCGCCAGCAGGCCCTCGGCCGCCTCGTTCAGCTTGTCCTCGCTCTCCTGGTGCAGCACACCCTTGGCCACCATCTCCGGCGTACCCAGCAGCGTACCGTTGTGCTGATTGACCACGACCATCACGGTCATGATGCCATCCTCGGCCAGTACCCGCCTGTCGCGCAGCACCAGATCGTCGATCTCGTCGCGGTTCATGCCGTCGACGAACACGGCGCCGGCCGCGAAGGGCTCGCCCAGGCGGATGCCCTGCTCGTCGGCCACGATGCTCTGGCCGTTCTCGGCGATGACGATGTTCTGCTCCGGAATGCCGACGGCCCGGCCCAGCAGCTTGTGCTCGACCAGGTAGCGGTACTCCCCGTGCACCGGGTAGAAATATTTCGGGCGCGTCAGGTGCAGCATCGTCTTCAGCTCATGCGCCTGGGCATGCCCCGACACGTGCAGCTGCGCCTGGCCGGCGTGCAGCACGCGCGCCCCGCGCCGGTAGATATGGTTGAACAGCCCGGCGATCGTCCGTTCATTGCCCGGGATATTGGACGACGAGAACACGACCAGGTCGCCGACCTCGAGCTTGATGTTCGGATGCCGTCCCTGGGCGATGCGGGCCAGGGCCGCCTGCGCCTCGCCCTGCGAGCCGGTGGCGATGATCAGCAGCTTCTCCGGCGGCACGCCGGCGACCTGCTTGATGTTGACCATGGTGCCCGCCGGGATGTTCAGGCGGTCCAGTCGCTGCGCGATATCGGTGTTGCGGTCCAGGCTGCGTCCGGCCAGGGCCACGCGCCGGCCGGCGGCCACGGCCGCATCGATGATCTGCTGGATGCGGAACATGTTCGAGGCGAAGGTGGTGACGACCACCTTGCCCTCGCATTGCATCACCGCCTGCTTCAGGGCCGGCCCGACGCTGCGCTCGGCCGGGCCGCTGCCGCTGCGCGTGGCGTTGGTGGAATCGGAGGCCAGCAGCACCACGCCGGCATCGCCGAGCGCCGAGAAGCGGTGCAACTGGGTCGACCGGCCGTCGATCGGCGCCAGGTCGAACTTGAAATCTCCGGTATGTACGATGGCGCCGTACGGCGTGTGGATCACGACGGACACCGCATCCATGATGCTGTGCGTGACCGGGATGCCCTCGACCTCGAACGGCCCCACGGCAATGCGCGTTCCGTCCTCGGGCAGTGGCCGCAGATCGCCCTTCAGCTTCTTGTCCTCGGCCAGCTTGCCCTCGACCAGTCCCAGCGTCATCGGCGTGCCGTAGACGGGCACGTTCAGCTGCGGCAGCAGGTACGGGATGCCACCGATATGGTCCTCGTGGCCGTGGGTCAGCAGCAGGGCATGCAGCTTGAGCCCCAGTTCCTGCAGGGCCGAAACGTCCGGCACCACGACATCCACGCCATGCTGCCCCGGCTCCGGGAAGCCCATACCGCAGTCGACGATCACGGCATCCTTGCCCAGGGCGTACACCATCATGTTCTTTCCGAATTCCCCCACCCCGCCGAAGGGGTAGATGCGCAAGGGCTGTGGCATCAGGCGGCCCCGCGGCTGCCGGGCTTGACCGGCGGCAACAGCCCTTCCCGGCACAGCGGGCAGTCGTCGGCGGCATAGGTCGGCACGTCGAGCTTGATCAGGGTATCGAACGGCACGTCGAAACGGTCCTCGGCAGCCGGCGCGCGGTCCACGACGGCCAGCACCCGGAACGGCGCCCCGCCATGCTCGCGCACCACCTGCATGCATTCGCGCACCGAGCCGCCGGTGGTGATGACGTCCTCAACCACCAGCACCCGCGCATCCTGCGGCACGGAAAAGCCGCGCCTGAGCTGCATCTGCCCTTCCTTGCGCTCGGTGAAGATGAACGGACGGTTCAGGGCGCGCGCCACCTCGTGACCGATGATCAGGCCGCCGAGCGCCGGCGACACCACCATGTCCACGGCATCGGCGTCGACCGTGGCCGCCAGTTCGCGTCCCAGCCGTTCGGCATGTGCCGGATGCATCAGCACCAGCGCCGACTGCAGGTAGCGGCCGGAGTGGCGGCCGCTGGACAGGATGAAATGCCCGTTCAGCAGCGCACCGGAGTTCTCATAGATTTGCAGTACTTCCTGTTCGTCGATCATGCATGTTCCTTTGGAAATGGTTTCAGGGCCAATATCAAAATTCGCGCGAGTGTAGCAGCTTACCATACAAGGCTGAACCTTGAGCCATCCCCCTCTGCTACACTGGGCTCGTGAGCCGTTCCACCCTGCAGGCCGTGCTGCTCGACCTCGATGGCGTGATGTACGTCGGTGATCGGGCCATCGCCGGCGCCGGGCGCACGCTGGCGGCGCTGCGTGACGCCGGCTACGGTCTGCGCGGCGTCACCAATACCACCACCATGCCGCGCCGGGCCATCGCCGACAAGCTGCAGCGCATGGGCCTGGATCTGGGTGAGCGGGATCTGGCCACGCCGGCGGCACTGGCCGTGCAGGCCATCGGTCATGACCGTGCGACCCTGTTCATCCGCGACAGCCTGCGCGAGGACTTCGCCGGCATCCGTGAGGACGAACACCAGCCGGACTGGATCGTCATGGGCGACCCGGGCGGCCCCGGCTACCCGCCGGAATCGCTGCAGCGCATTTTCCGCCTGTGCATGGATGGCGCCAGGGTGCTGGCTCTGCACAAGAACCGCTTCTGGCAGAAGCCGGACGGGCTTCACCTGGACCTCGGCGCCTTCGTGGCCGCCATCGAATATGCCACCGACAAGACGGCCACCGTGCTCGGCAAACCCTCGCCGGACTTCTTCCTGGCCGTCTGTGCCGACCTGGTCGTCGAACCGGAACGCTGCCTGATGGTCGGGGACGACATCGAGTCGGATATCGGCGGTGCCCGGAACATGGGCATGCGCACGGCCCTGGTACAGACCGGGAAATACCGGCAGGAACATGTCCGGAACATCATGCGCACGCAGGGCATCCGGCCGGACCTGACCCTGCCGTCCATCGCCGACCTGCCGGAGTCCCTGGCGCTGCTCTAGACCCTAGGGATCCTGCGGCCAATCGCCGCGCACCGCCCCGGCCAGCATCGCCAGTGCAACCACCTCCGTCCGGGCCTGGATCTCCGCCCTCGACCCCGCGAACACAAACCGGCGACTGATCACCGGCGCATGCGGCACGCTGACGGCGATCCACACCGTGCCGACCGGCTTGGCGGCGGTACCGCCATCGGGGCCGGCGATGCCGCTGACGGCGATGCAGGCGGCGTCGGTCGCGATGCCACCGATGACCATTTCCTCCACCACCTCACGGCTGACCGCACCGTGCGCTTCGATCAGCGCAGCCTCCACGCCGAGTTCCTGCTGCTTGGCCTCGTTGCTGTAGGTGACCCAGGCGCGATCGAGCACCCCGGAGGCGCCGGGCATGCGCGCCAGGCGCGAGGCCAGGCCGCCGGCCGTGCAGGACTCCGCCAGGCGCAGCCTGAGGCCGTGATCGTGCAGCAGATGCAGCGTCTGCTCCTCGGGCAGGTAGCCGCCGTCGTTCATGGCATAGCCGGCACCGCCGGGCGGGGCCTCCCCGAGATGGGCGCACAGCCCGGGCTCCAGCGCCATGCCCACTGCAGCATCCCCTTCCAGGCAGACATGCAACGGGACAAAGGCGCGACCGTCGTTCAACAGGTGCAGCCATGTCTCGCGGTTGTAGGCCAGGTCGCCCGATGACAGCAGCAGCGTGCGCGCGGCGTCGGCGCCGTGGCGGTACATCCAGGCCGTGCGTTGAGGATTCCCCAGCGGCAGGGCCTCGGCCGCCAGCACCGTCCGCCGCTGTGCACGGTCCACACCGATGCGCTGCCCGTGCTGCAGGGCGGCGCGCATCAGTTCGTCCTCATCGGCGATGATCACGCACCAGCCGGCCGCATCCTGTTTCCATGATTCCGATTCGAAGGCATGCACCATGACCTGGCCGGCGCCGGCACTCTTCAGCCAGGCCGTCAGCCAGCCGACCGTGATGCCGGCCGTGGCCAGACTTGTCCGGCCCGCCTCGCTGAGCACCAGCAAGGTCAGCAGCGCGTTCATCCGATCCACCCCCCCATCACGGCGATCACGCCGCCCCCGATGGCGCCGGCGGCGATATCGTCGGCCATGATGGCCCACCATGGCGGCCCCAGGCGTTCCAGTCGCGAGATCGGCCACGGCTTGAGGATATCCAGCAGGCGGAAAGCCACGAACGAGAGGACGAGTGTCGGCCATGGTGCACCGCCGGAAAGCGCGGCCATGCCCAGACACAGCCATTGCCCGGCCCATTCGTCGATGACGATCCAACTGGGATCCTTGTCTGCGAGATGCGGCAGCACGCGCGCGCAGGCCACGCAGCCGAGCACCAGCAGGCCCGCAGAGTCAGCGATCAGCGGCCATGGCCCGAAGGCCATCAGCAGGCCATAACCGGGAAGCAGCGCCACGAGGCTCCCCCAGGTGCCGGGGGCCTTGGGCAACCAGCCGGAACCGAAGCCGGCGGCGATCCAGCTCGCCATGCTAGGCCCCCGCTTCCGAGGCAAAGTGGTCGTAGCCATGGGCCGGCAGAGCCACGGGCGCCCCCGCCAGGCTCGCCGATACCCCCTCGCCCGCGCGGCATGCGCCGATCCGGTGCGCCAGGCCGGCCAGTGCTTCGCGCAAATGCGCCGACGCCGTGAACAGCAGGGCGTAGTCCTCACCCCCGGCCAGGGCCAGGGCCGCGGCGCGTTGCTCGCCGCACATGGCGGCCAACTCCGGCCAGCCGGCACAGGTCTCGAGGTCGAGATGCACGGCCACGCCGGATGCCCTGGCCACCTGGCCGGCATCCTGGGCCAGCCCGTCGCTGACATCGATGCAGCAGCGGACCCCGAGCTCGCGGATGGCGACGCCGGTCGCCAGCAGCGGCTCCACCTGTGCGAATGCCGCGGCCTGGTCGGGATCGCGATCGCCGGCCAGCCAGCGTTCCAGTCCCAGGGCCGAAAAGCCGACCCTGCCGGCCAGCCACACGTCGTCGCCCGGCGCAGCGGCATCCCGGCGCATCGCCGCGCCCGCCGGCAGCAGGCCCGCCACGGTCACGGTCACGGCCGCCAACGGCGCCCGCACGGTATCGCCGCCGGCCAGTTCCAGGCCGAAGCGCTGCACGGCATGGCGGACCCCGTGCCCCATCAGGCGTATGGCTGCGGCATCCGGTGCCGTGACCGCCACCCAGACCTGCCTGGGCTCGGCCCCCATGGCCGCCAGGTCCGACAGCGCCGCGCACACGGCCCGGTCGGCCGCCTGGTCCACAGGGAAGTCGGGCGGCCAGTGCACGCCGCATACGGCCGTATCGGTGCTGACGGTCCAGGCCATGCCCGGCTCGCAGGCGTGCACGGAGGCATCGTCCCCGTTCGGCACCTCCGTGCCGGGCTGGTGGTAGATCGCGCCGGCTCGGAAGGCCTGATCGATCAGCTCGAATTCGGATCCCATCGCGGCTATTGTGCAGGTGCGCATGGCCCAAGGCCAGCCACAGCAAGCAGATCGACGGAAATCACCCCGGCCGGCCCGCGATCATCTACAATCAGCACAGATACCCGTCAGCAAGGGAGGTCGCCATGGCCATCTGGGTTCTGGTCGCCGACAACAGCCGCGCAACACTCTTTTCAGCACAATCGGGCAATGGCGCCCTGGCGGAGGCCGGAAGCTTCGCGCATGCCGAATCGCGCCTGCACGACCGCGATCTGACCAGCGACCTGCCGGGGCGCGCCTTCGACAGCGTGGGCGGCGGACGGCACGCCATGGAGCAGCGGGTCGACCCGAAGGACGAACAGGCCATCCGCTTCGCCGAGGAGCTGATCGCCCATCTCGAGGACGGGCGCGTGCATCACCGCTACGACAGGCTGTACGTGGTCGCCCCGCCGGCCCTGCTCGGCATGCTGCGCGAGCGCTACGGGAAAATCGCGCCGCTGGTCGCCGGCGAGGTCGACAAGCACCTGACCCAGTGCACGCCGGACGAACTGCGCGCGCACCTGCCCGAGCATCTTTAAGGCTTGTCCTTCCTAACACTCGAAAACATGAAGGCCACGCGATCGCGTGGCCTTTTCCATATGGAGCGGCCGGAATGACTTCATGCCAGCCCGCAAGCCATCCGTTCATCTGATGACCTGGACATAGAAAGCGATGGCAAAAGACAACACCAGCGTCACGACCACCAACACGATGGTTGCTGTTTTGACGATCTTTTCGAGCCGATCGGATTTCTCGTCCATGTCTTATCCATCCCTTGGGCATGCCGGCAAGCGTGCGTTGCTTCACCCTAGGCATCGGGATTCCGGACTCAAGGGCACTGGCTGCACCATGACGAAAAAAAACAAGGGGCCACGCGATTCGCGTAACCCCTTGTTTTTACTGGCGCGCCCGGAGCGATTCGAACGCCCGACCCTCAGATTCGTAGTCTGATGCTCTATCCAGCTGAGCTACGGGCGCCTGCCCTATGTTTTCGGGGTCGCCCCCGAAGGTGGCTGGGCCGAAGACGCCTGAATGCTAATGTCTTTGGCCCATATTTTCCACTCGGCGATATCAGGCCCGAACAGTTCCGGGAAGTTCTGATACAGCCAGCCGTGGTAGATCACCTTGCCATCCTTGCTGATCTCCACGAAGGCGGCGGGATTATGCACATTCTGGTCGTCAATGAAAGCCCCGGACTTGATGCGCAATCCCTGCGCCAGGCCGAGCAGGCGGATGCTGAAGCCATGACTCTCGACCGGCTGCCCTCCCTCGCTGACATTGACGTCGAACACCCGGGCCGTGTCGGTATGCAGCAGGGCGATGTCGGCACTGCCCTGAACGGCCGGGGCCCAGTCGGGCAGGGCCTGCTGCATGCTGGCGCCGTGCGGATCCTGAGGCGTGGCCAGCGGCAGTTGCCACTGGATCTTCTCCGCCTTCTGCTGGTCGCACGAGCCGAGCAGCAGGGCCATGAGGATCAGGACCGACCCTGCCAACATAGCGGAGAGAGCGCGATTACGTACGGGCATCCTGCCCTCCATCCAGCGGGCCGCCGCCAGCGGTGATCGCATCGGCATTGCTGCCGATGCGTCGAACCCGTCGCGTCATGCGCGACCGGCCGGAATCACCCGCGATAATGGCGGAGAGAGAGGGATTCGAACCCTCGATACGGTAACCCGTATAACACCTTAGCAGGGTGCCGCTTTCGACCACTCAGCCATCTCTCCGTTTCCCGGTATGGGCGCGCCGGAGTCTAACAAACCGAATGGCAAATGCACGCCTGCCGGTGTGTCGACCGCATCCGGCACAAGGGGTGGGATGACTCGGGCTACGCCCTCGCCCTGCGGGCCGCCGCAAGCGGCGTTCAGCAGCACGCTGATTTGTCGACCCACCTTTCGTGGGTTCTCACCCACCCCACGCAGGCACTGGGCTCTATCTCGTCCAGCATGCGGACGCGATGATCCAAATGGCGGAAGGGGTGGGATTCGAACCCACGAAAGGTTGCCCTTTGCCGGTTTTCAAGACCGGTGCATTCAACCGCTCTGCCACCCTTCCTTCGTGCCGGGAACGATACGTCTAACCGATACGCTGTAAACCGCCCATGTACGGCTGCAGGACCTCCGGGATGCGCACCGAGCCGTCGTCCTGCCAGAAATTCTCCAGGATGGCCACGAGGGTGCGGCCGATGGCCAGGCCCGAGCCATTCAGCGTGGCCACCGGCTCCGGTTTGCCGGAATCCGCACGGTAGCGGATGCCGGCCCGGCGCCCCTGGAACTGGCCGAAGCTCGAGCAGGACGAGATCTCACGGTACATGCCCTGGCTCGGCAGCCACACCTCGAGATCGTAGGTCTTCTCGGCCGAGAAGCCGAGATCGCCGGCGCACAGCGACACCATGCGGTACGGCAGCTCCAGCGCCTGCAGCACCGCCTCCGCGTGTCCGGCCAGCTCCTCCAGCTGCAACAGCGCCTCTTCCGGACGCGCCAGCTGCACCAGTTCCACCTTGTCGAACTGGTGCTGGCGGATCATGCCGCGCACGTCGCGCCCGGCCGAACCCGCCTCCCTGCGGAAACAGGGCGTATAGGCGCAATGGCGGATCGGCAGGGCATCGGCCGCCAGCACCTGATCCTGGTACAGGTTGGTGACCGGCACCTCGGCGGTGGGGACCAGGAACAGGTCCTCGCCGTCCAGCCGGTACAGGTCCTCCTCGAACTTCGGCAGCTGGCCGGTGCCGGTCATGGTCCGGCGGTTGACGATGGCCGGGACCCAGACCTCCTCGTAGTCGTGCCGGTCGACATGCAGATCGAGCATGAACTGCAGCAGCGCCCGCTCCAGTCGCGAACCCGCGCCGCGCAGCACCGTGAAGCGGCTGCCGGCGAGTACGGCGCCGGCCTCGAAATCGAGGATGCCGAGCCTGGTGCCGATCTCCCAGTGCGGCGGCACCACATCCGCGCGCGGATTCCCCCAGCGCCTGAGCTCGACGTTGCCCGATTCGTCGGCGCCGTCGGGCACCGTGTCGTGCGGCGGGTTCGGGATGCTCAGCAGCACATCCCCGAACTCGGCCTCGGCGGCCCTGGCCTCGCCCTCCAGCTGCTTGATGCGGGCGGCGGCATCCTTCATCGCCGCCATCTCGGCGGCGGCATCCTCGTCCCGGGCCTTCTTCTCCCCGATCAGCTTCGAGACGCGGTTGCGCTCGGCCTGCAGCGCCTCGAGTTCGGTCTTCAGCTCGCGCTGGCGCACGTCCAGCGCCCGAGCCACGCCCCACGGACTGTCGGCGGCCACGACATCGGCGCCGCGGCGCGAAAGCTGCGCCTGCATGGCATCGAAGGATTTGCGGAACTGCTGACGATCGATCATGCGTCCGGGCTGCCCTCGTCGTCCTGCGCATCCAGTTCATCGACCTCGTCCTGCTTCTCGATCACGCGCACCAGCCCGGTCACTCCCTCGTTGGCGCCGCAGTTGATCAGCTTGACGCCCTGCGTGTTGCGGCCGATCACCGAGATGCCGTCGACGCGGATGCGCACCAGGCGACCGGTATTGGTGATCATCATGACCTGATCGTCGTCGATGACCTGCAAGGCACCCACCATCATGCCGTTGCGCCCGCCCGTCTTCAGCGTGAACACGCCCTGGCCGCCGCGCTTCTGGCGCGGATACTCCTCGATCGGCGTACGCTTGCCGAAGCCGTTCTCGGACACCGCCAACAGCGTCGTGCGCTCGGCCGCGATGGTCATGCCGATCACATGCTCGCCCTTGGCCATGCGCATGCCGGTGACACCGCGCGTGTTGCGGCCCATCGGCCGGGCATCCGATTCGGCGAAGCGGATGGCCTTGCCGCCGCTGGAGGACAGGATGATGTCGCGTCCGCCGTCGGTCAGCAGCACGCCGATCAGGTCGTCGCCGGCATCCATGTTGATGGCGATGATGCCGTTGGCGCGGATGTTCCGGTACTCGGAAAGGCTGGTCTTCTTGACCACGCCGTTGCGCGTGGCCATCAGGATGAACTGCGTGTCGCTGAATTCGCCGCGGATCGGCAGCGTCGTGGAGATGCGCTCGTCCTTCTCCATCGGCAGCAGGTTGACCAGGGCCTTGCCGCGCGCGGCACGCCCGGCCTCCGGCAGCTCGTAGACCTTCTTGCGGAACACCCGCCCCTGGCTCGTGAAGAACAGCAGGTCGTCGTGCGTCGAGGCCACGAACATCGAGGCCACGAAGCCCTCCTCCTTCATAGTCATGGCCGTGATGCCCTTGCCGCCGCGGCGCTGTGCCCGGTACAGCGACACGGCGTTGCGCTTGATGTAGCCGTCGCTGGAGATGGTGACGACCATGTCCTCCTCGGTGATCAGGTCCTCGATGGAGATGTCCGCCACCTGGTCGACGATCTCGGTGCGGCGCGGATCGGCGTACTGGTCGCGCACCGCCTCCAGCTCCTCGACGATGACCTGCATCAGCAGGTTCTCGTCGGCCAGGATCGCCTTCAGGCGGGCGATCGTGGCCTGCACCTCGGCGTATTCGGCCTTGATCTTGTCGCGCTCCAGGCCGGTCAGACGCTGCAGGCGCATGTCCAGGATGGCCTGCGACTGCTTCTCCGAAAGCCCGAACTTGGCCATCAGCCCGTCCTTGGCCTCGGCCGCCGTCTGGCTGGCGCGGATCAGCTTGATGACCTCGTCGATATGGTCGAGCGCGATCAACAGGCCCTCGAGGATATGGGCCCGGGCCTCGGCCTTGGCCAGCTCGAACAGGCTGCGCCGCGTGACGACCTGGCGGCGGTGATCGACGAAATGGTTCAGCAGCTCGCGGACCCCGCACAGCTTCGGCTGGCCGTCCATGATGGACAGGTAGTTGCAGCCGAAGTTGCACTGCAGCTGCGTGTGCTTGTACAGGTTGTTCAGCACCACCTCGGGGATCTCGTTCTTCTTCAGCTCGATGGCGATGCGCATGCCGTCGCGGTCGGACTCGTCGCGCAGGTCGGAGATGCCCTCGATCTTCTTGTCGCGCACCAGCCCGGCGATGTTCTCGATCAGGGTCGCCTTGTTCACCTGGTAAGGCAGCTCGGCGATGATCAGCGAGGTCTTCTTGGTGCGGGCGTGCGTCTCGACCACGGCGCGGGCGCGCATGGTCACCGAGCCGCGGCCGCTCAGGAACGCCGAACGGATGCCCAGGCGGCCGTAGATGAAGCCGCCGGTCGGGAAGTCCGGGCCGGGCATGATGTCCATCAGGGCCTCGTCGTCGATGTCGGGGCTGCGGATCAGGGCGATGGTGGCGTCGATGGCCTCGCCCAGGTTGTGCGGCGGGATGTTCGTGGCCATGCCGACGGCGATGCCGGCCGAACCGTTGACCAGCAGGTTCGGGAACTTCGCCGGCAGCACCCGCGGCTCCGTGAGCGAGTCGTCGTAGTTCGGCGAGAAATCGACGGTGTCCTTGTCGATGTCGGCCAACAGCTCGCTGGCCAGCCGGCTCATGCGCGCCTCGGTGTAACGCATGGCGGCGGGAGAATCGCCGTCGATGGAGCCGAAGTTGCCCTGGCCGTCGACCAGCACGTGGCGCATGCTCCATGGCTGGGCCATGCGCACCAGCGCATCGTAGACGGCCGAATCGCCGTGCGGGTGATACTTACCGATCACGTCACCGACGACGCGGGCCGATTTCTTGTAGGGCTTGTCGTGCGTCGAGCCCAGTTCCTGCATGGCGAACAGGATGCGGCGATGCACCGGCTTCAGGCCGTCACGGGCGTCAGGCAGGGCGCGCCCGACGATCACGCTCATGGCGTAATCCAGGTACGAGCGGCGCATCTCCTCTTCGATCAGCACAGGAACCGCAGGATTCAGCGTTTCTTCAACCATGTTTCCCTAGCCTCCCCATCATACGACTGGTGCCCCCGACAGGATTCGAACCTGTGGCCTACGGTTTAGGAAACCGGCGCTCTATCCAGCTGAGCTACGGGGGCGCAAGCGAGCGACATGATAGCGTCGAACACCCCGTTCTGCACGACCCCGGTCGGGGCGCGATCCCCGTGGCTCAGTAGGTAATCAGGCTGGATACCGGCACATCGCCGAGGCGTTCGCGACCGTTCAGGAACCCCAGCTCGATCACGAACAGGCAGGCGGCCACACGGGCGCCCAGCGCCCGGACCAGATCGACCGTGGCGCGCGCCGTGCCGCCGGTGGCCAGCAGGTCGTCGACGATGACCACCTTGTGGCCGCTGGACAGGGCGTCGCGGTGGATCTCCAGGCGGTCCAGGCCGTATTCGAGTTCGTAGTCCACGGCGTGCACGTCGGCCGGCAGCTTGCCCGGTTTGCGTACCGGCACCATGCCGAGGCCCATCTGCTGGGCGAGCGCGGCCCCGAAGATGAAGCCGCGTGATTCCACGCCGACGATGACGTCGACGTCGTGCGGCACGAAACACGAAAGCTCCGAGATGGCGGCCGAGAAGGCGTCGCCGTCGGCCAACAGCGGCGTGATGTCCTTGAACACGATGCCCGGCTTCGGAAAGTCCGGTACATCCCGGATATGATCGCGCAGGTTGATGGCGCCGAGGCCGTTCATACCAGGTCGTCGAGGTGGATGTTCAGCGTTTCGACGATGCGGCGCAGCTTCTGCAGGGCGCCGACCTGGATCTGGCGGATGCGCTCGCGCGTCACGCCCATGTGCTGGCCGATCGATTCCAGCGTCCACGGCTCGTCGATGATGCCCAGGCCGTAACGCAGGCGGACCACCTCGCGCTCCTTGTCTCCCAGCTGGTCCAGCCAGGATCCCAGCATCGAGTCCCTGAGCTCCTGATCCAGATGGTCGCCCGGCTTCTCGGCATCGTCGTCCTCGGTGATGTCGTACAGGTTGAAATCGCCGCCGTCGTGGAGCATCTCGTCGGCGCTCTCGGTATGCAGGCTCGCCCCCAGCAGCGCCCCGATGCGCTCCGTCGGCTTGCCCATCGCCGCGGCGATCTCCTCGTCGGTGGGCTCCCGGCCGAGGCTGGCGCGCAGCTGGTTGGCCGTGCGCATCATGGCGTTGAATTCCTTGCCCACATGCACCGGCAGACGGATGGTCCGGGCCTGGTTCATGATGGCGCGCTCGACCGACTGGCGGATCCACCAGGTGGCGTAGGTCGAGAAGCGGCAGCCGTGCTTGTCGTCGAACTTTTCCACGGCCCGCATCAGGCCGATATTGCCTTCCTCGATCAGGTCGGCCAGCGGCATGCCCCGGTTGATGTAGCGGCGGGCGATCTTGACCACCAGCCGCAGGTTGGCATTGATCATGTGCTGGCGGGCGCGGTCCTCGCCCTTGGCGATGCGGCGCGACAGCGCGATCTCTTCCTCCGCCGTCAGCAGGTCGTAGCGGGAAATCTCCCGCATGTACATGGTCATAGGCTCCAGACTGCGCTGCTTACTCATGCCGACGACACCTCACCACAATAACCATTGCTAGGGTATAGCAATCTACCGCCTTGGCAAGTACACCAACGGGTTCACCGGCGTCGGCCCGCGGCGCACCTCGAAATGCAGGTGCGGGCCGGAGGCGCGGCCGGTCTGCCCGACCCGGGCGATGATCTCGCCCCGTTTCACCTTGTCCCCGCGGGACACCAGGTTGCGCTGGTTGTGGGCGTAGGCGGTGAACAGGTCCCCGGCATGGCGGATGATGATCAGCCGCCCGTAACCGGCCAGGCGGTTGTCCGAGTAGACGACCACGCCATCGGCGGCGGCCCGGACGGGCGTGCCCCGGGGGGCCGCGATGTCGATGCCGTCATGCATGCGATGGCCGCGATTACCGAAACCGCTGGTGATCGTCCCCTTCACCGGCCACTCCAGCCGCATGCGGGCAAAGCCCCGGTCCGGCGGCGACACATCCTCATGGCGGGGTTGCCTGGGCCGGTGCGTGCGCGCCACCCGCTCGCTCGGGGTCGGGATGGACTCCGAGGGCGGGGCCATGCGCGTCAGGAACAGCTCCTGGCCGACATAGATCGTATACGGGTAGCGGATGCGGTTGCGCCGGGCCAGGAGCTTGTAGCTGATGCCGAAGCGCTTGGCGATGCTGTACAGGGTATCGCCGGGGCGCACGCTGTAGACGGCGTAAGCGCCCTGCCGGGATACGGCGGGGGGCGCCGCCGCACGGTGGGGATACGGCGCCGGCGTGTAGTAGCAGCCGCCCAGCACGAGCACGGCCACCGCCAGCAGGATTCTCATTGCCATAGCCATATCGCCACAAACCCACCTATGACCAGCAGCACCACCAGCACCGTCATCCATTCGAAGCGTCGTTCCACGAAAGCGCGCAGCCGCATCCCTCCCCAGCGTAGCAGCGCCCCCTCGAGGAAGAAGCGCGCGCCCCGGGAGGCCAGCGTCGCCGCGACGAAGCCCGGGAACGCCAGCCCGAAGGTGCCGGAAGCGATGGTGATGACCTTAAAAGGTATCGGCGAGAATCCTGCGATCAATACCAGCCACACGCCCCAGGTCCCGAACAGCTGCTGCACGTGCTGGAACTGGCCCATCAGGCCGTAGAATCTCAGCAGCGGCTCGGCCACGCTGGCGAAGAGCAGCATGCCGATGGCATAGCCGATCATGGCGCCCAGGGTCGAACCCAGCGTGGCCAGCCAGGCCAGGCGCATGGCGATGTCCGGGCGCCCCAGTGCCAGCGCCAGCAGCAGCACGTCGGGCGGGATCGGAAACACGCTGGCCTCGATGACGGCGATAAAAAAAAGGGCCCAGTGGGCCTGCGGGTGATCGGCCCACGACAGGGTCCAGCGATAGGCGCGTCGCAGCCAGGATGGCCGCGCGTTCCGGGAGGGGGCGCTCGGCCTACCGGTCATTGACCCCGGTCAGCAGCGGCACGAAGGAGCAGGCATCGAAGCGCTCGCGTACCATCTCGGCTCCGTGCTTGCGCAGGCGCAGCAGGGTGTAATCCCCTCCCGTGCCGACAGGCATCACGAGCACGCCCCCGTCGACGAGTTGGTCCACCCATGCCTGCTGCAGATCTCCGCCGGCGGCGACCAGCACCGCATCGAAGGGGGCATATTCCTCCCAGCCCAGGGTACCGTCGGCGCATTTGAGCATGACATTGGCATGGCGGGCGGCACGCAGGTTGCGCCGGGCCCGTTCGAGCAGGCTGGCGATGCGCTCGATGCTGTAGACGCGCCGGCACAGGCGCGACAGCACCGCCGTCTGGTAACCGCAGCCGGTGCCGATCTCGAGCACCCGTTCATGCCCGCGCAGCTCCAGCAGCTGGCTCATCTTGGCCACCATATAGGGCTGGGAGATGGTCTGCCCCTCGCCGATCGGCAGCGACGAATCCTGGTAGGCGTGGGCCGCCAGGGCCGGGTCGACGAACAGGTGCCGCGGCACCGTGGCCATGGCCTCCAGCACCCGCGGATCGGCGATGCCCCTCGGCACGAGCTGTTCGGCCACCATGCGCCTGCGTGGGCGTTCATACGAAAGGCCCGCCTGCCGGTCGCTCATGTCGACCGGCCGACGGGCCTGCAAAGCTGGTCGGGACGAGAGGATTCGAACCTCCGACCACCAGTCCCCCAGACTGGTGCGCTACCAGGCTGCGCTACGTCCCGCTGCATCCACAATGTTCACAAAACGGAATTAGTTTGTCAGCAGTTCAGCAACCTGCGCCAACTCCTGCCGGATGGTCTTCAGGGTTTGCTGCACGTCCTGCTGTTCCACCACCTCGCCCATATCGCCCTCGAGCAGGCGCTTCTTGGCTCCGCGGATCGTGAAGTTCATATCGTACAGCAAATGCTTGATCTGGAGTACCGTGTACACATCGCGCTGACGGTAGAAACGCCGGTTGCCGCTTTTCTTGACCGGTTTCAGATGCTTGAACTCGGTCTCCCAGTAGCGCAGCACGTGCGGCTCCACGCCGCAGATCTCGCTGACCTCCCGGATGGAAAAGAACAGCTTGTCCGGAAGCTCCGGAACCTCGACGCCCGCCAGGGCCAGTGCCTGGGCCGGATGGCTCATTCAGGGTCCCCGCTCATCTTCATCTTCATCAGGTGGCTTGCCCGGAAGGTCACCACGCGCCGGGGCGTGATCGTGATCTCCTCGCCGGTCTTGGGGTTACGACCGCGGCGGGCGCGCTTGGCGCGAACCATGAAGTGTCCGAACCCCGATATCTTCACATCCTCTCCCTGTTCCAGGGACTGGCGGACCGTGTCGAGAACGGCATCAACGATCTGCGCGGACTCCTTTTTGGAGAGTCCGACACGTTCATGCACAATCCTTGCAATCTCGGCCTTCGTCACACCCATCCCTTTTGAAAACAACCTATTACGGCAATACCTTCAACAGGAGCTATAGAGTCTAACAAAACTTCTTGATTCGTCAAAGTTTTTACGCTCCGGCTATTCGAGGACGCCCCCCTTCAGGCGCACCATGCGGTCCGAGGCCGAGGCCAGGGACAGGCTGTGCGTGACCATGACCACCGACGCCTGTTCCTCGGCGCACAGCTCGCGCATGGCCGTGAACACCTCGTTGGCCGTGGCCTCGTCGAGGTTGCCGGTCGGTTCGTCGGCCAGCAGCAGCTTGGGCCGGCCGACCAGGGCCCGGGCCACGGCCACGCGCTGGGCCTCGCCGCCGGAAAGCCGGGCCGGCACGTGGGATTCGCGGTGATCCAGGTGCATGCGCGACAGCAGCGCATGGGCCCTGTCCCCGGCCTCCGCCGTGTTCACGCCGCGCACCTGCAGCGGCAGCATGACGTTTTCCAGCGCCGTCAGCTCCGGGATCAGATGATGGGCCTGGTAGACGAAGCCGATGCCCTCGTTGCGGATACGCGCCTGGACGCGGGCGGAAAGCCCGAAGATGGACCGACCCTCGAACAGCACATCGCCGCCGTCCGCCGGCTCCAGCGTGCCGAGGATCTGCAGCAGCGTGCTCTTGCCGGAGCCGGATTCGCCGACCACGGCCACGAACTCGCGCGGCTCGACGCGCATGCTCACGCCGCGCAGCACATCGATATGCCCGGACGGAGAGTCAAACCCCTTTTGCAGGTTGTCGACCTGGAGAACTGCCAAGGTGGATATCCCCGTCAGCCGGGCTTGCGGCTCATCAGGGTGCGGATGGTGTCCTGAACGCGTTGCTTCTGGTAGGCCTCGACGACCTTGCGTACGGAAGGGAACTTGGCGACGATCTCGTTGAAATCGTTGCGGCTCAGCTCCATCAGCTCCAGCTGGCTGGCCGCCACCACCGTGGCGGTGCGGGGCTTGGAGGTCAGCAGGGCCACCTCACCGAAGAACTCGCCCTCGCGCATGATGCCGAGCTCCACTGCCTGTCCGCCCGCATCCATACCCCGCGTCGACACCCGGACGGTGCCGGAACGGATCAGGTAGAAGCTGTCGCCGCTCTCCCCTTCCTTCACGACCTCCTCGCCCTGCTTGAAGGTCTTGAGATGGAAACGGCTGGCCAGCGCCATGCGCGCATCCGGGGGCACGCCCTCGAATACCGGGGTGATCGTCAGCACGCGCGCCAGGATGCGCCGGCGGTAGAAGTCCTCGACCGTCTCCTTGATGGTCGGGTACTTGGAGACCCAGCCATCGAAGGTGTGGCGGCTGATCATCAGCAGGCTGCAGTCGGTTTCGGCGATGGCCGCCTCCTGGTGCCGGGAACGGGACATGAAGGCGTATTCGCCGAAGAAATCGCCCTCGCCGAGATGGGAGATCACCTTGCGTTTGCCGGAGGTGTTCTTGGTCTCCAGGCGGATGGTGCCCATGCCGATCAGGTACAGGAAGTTGCCGTTGTCCCCTTCCCGGTACACGACCTCCTCGGCTCCCACGTGCTGCAGCTGCAGCGAGTCCATGAAGGCCTCGAGCTCGTTGCCGGACAGGCCGGACAGCAGCGGCGTGCGCTCGAAGCTCAGCTTGGCGCGGTCGCGGCTGCTGATGTCCGCCGTCGCGTTCTTGAAATCGGCCTGGGTCATGGTGGTGATCGCCCACTCCTCGCCCCGCTCGCTGGACAGCTCCTTGAGCCGGTCCTTGACCTGCGTCTTGGTCGGATCCAGGCGCAGGATGATCTTGTTGATGGCGATGGCCTGCACCACGAAGCCCTCTTCGGCATAGCTGTTGGCGATGGTCACGTAGTCGCGGATCGCACCCGTGGTGTCGCCGGTTTTCTCCCTGAGCTCGGCCAGCTTGACGTGCACGCGCAGGTCGGTCGGATCGGCCTGATGCATCTCGACATAGTATTCCAGCGCCTTCTTGTACTTGCCCTCAAGAAGCGCCATCTTCGCCTTGCTGCGCAGTTGTGCTATCGACATAGACCTCTACTCATAGCGCAGGGCATCCGCCGGCGGAACGCCGGCTGCACGCCAAGCAGGATAGAACGTGGCGCCGATGGCCATCACCAGGCTCCCCAAGACCACGATGGAAACGGATACCGGGTCGATGATGGACGGCACATGATCGATATAATAGACGTCGGGCGGCAGAATTGTCACTCCCGTGACACGTTCGAACCAGGCCAGCATGTCGCCCAGTTTCCAGGCCAGCAGCAGCCCGAAAACGGTGCCGGTCAGGGTTCCGAGCCCGCCCAGCAGCACCCCCATCATCAGGAAGATGCGCATCACCGAAGCGTGCGTGGCACCGACGGTTTTCAGGATGGCGATCTCCTTGCGCCGCTCCATGACCACCATCACCAGGGACGCCACCATGTTGAACACGGCCACCAGCACGATCAGCGACAGGATGATGCCCATGACCACGCGCTCCATGTTCAGGGCCCGGAAAAACGAGCGGTGCCGGTGCTGCCAGTCGGTGATCCATGCCCCGGGGGGCATGATCGTGCGCGCGATCTCGGCCACCTGGATCGCCTTGTCCCGGTCGTGCAGGAACACCTCGATGCCGGTGATGCGGTCACCGATGCGGTCCAGGGCCTGCACGGCCCGCATCGTCGTCAGGATCAGGCCCACGTCATACTCGTAGAAGCCGGAATTGAAGATGCCCACGACGGTGAAGGCCCGCATGCGCGGTGCCGCCCCGCTCGGGCCGATGCCCGGCGTCGGCGTGATCAGGCGGATCTGGTCGCCGACCGAAACCCCCAGCATGTGCGCCAGGTCCTTGCCGATCACCACCTCGAACGGCGAGCCGCCGGCAGACAGGAAGTGTCCCTTGACGATGTGCTTGGCCAGCCGCGTCTCGCGCTGCGGCTGGATGCCCTTGAGCAAGGCGCCGGTGGCGCGCTGGCCGAACGACACCAGCACCTGGGTGGAGACGTAGGGCGCGGCCAGCTTGACGCCGGGCAGGGTCTCGGCGCGCTTGAGCCAGTCCTGCCAGCCGTCGATCGTGTCGCCCTGGCCCTGGATGTCCACATGCGAGGAGAAGCCGAGGATCTTGTCCTTGAGCTCGGCATCGAAGCCGTACATCACGGAGAGCACGATGATCAGCGCCGCCACGCCGATGGCCACGCCGATCGCCGAACTCCAGCTGATCAGCGACACGAAGCGCTCGTCCCGTCGCGATCGGAGATAGCGGCGCGCCAGCATCCATTCGTAGGCCTTCATCGCATCCTCACCCGGCTCCCTACAGGAATCTCAGCGCCAGATAGACATGGGCGATGGCGACGGACACCAGCATGATCACGAAGGCGTGCTTGGCGAACTGCAGGAACGAGATGGGATAGCCGGCCCGCTGGGCGAATCCGGCCACGATCAGGTTCGCCGAGGCACCGATCAGCGTGCCGTTGCCGCCCAGGCAGGCGCCCAGCGACAGGGCCCACCACAACGGCTCCAGCGCCGCATGGCCGCCGAAGGTCGGGGCCATGTCCTGGATCAGCGGGATCATCGTCGCCACGAACGGGATGTTGTCGATGAAAGCCGAAGCGAATGCGGACACCCACAGGATGGCGGCGGCCGTGGCCGACATGTTGCCGCCGGTCAGCTCCAGCGTCTTGTGCGCCAGCAGCGTGATCACGCCGGTGTGCTCGACCCCCGTGACCACGACGAACAGGCCGACGAAGAAGAAGATCGTCGTCCACTCGACCTCGGCCATGACGCCCTCGTAGGCATGATCCTTGTCCGCCAGCGGGTGCCCCCAGGTCTGCAACAGCAACAGCATGGCGGCGCCGAACATGGCGATGGTCGCCGGCTCCAGGTGCAGCACATGCGAGATCGTGAAGCCGATGATGACCGCGAACAGCACGGCCAGGCTCTTCTTCAACAGCATCACGTCCTTGATCGCTTCCTTCTCGTCGAACTGCATCACCAGCGCCCTGGCCTCGTCGGTGGCCTTCAGGTCCCGGCCGAACAGCCACCACACGAACAGCAGCATGACCACCAGGATCAGCGGGATCACCGGCGCCAGCTGCACGATGAAGTCGGCGAAGCTCAGGTGCGCCTTCGAACCGATCATGATGTTCGGCGGATCGCCGATCAGCGTCGCCGTGCCGCCGATGTTCGAGGCCATGATCTGCGTGAACAGGTAGGGGTAGGGCCGCACGCCCAGCGCATCGGTGATCAGAAGTGTCACCGGCGCGATCAGCAGCACCGTGGTCACGTTGTCCAGGAAGGCCGAGAACACGGCCGTGACCAGGGACAGCATCAACAGGATGCCCAGTGGGCTCGCCTTCACCGCCTTGGCCGAACGGATCGCCACGTACTGGAACATGCCGGTCTTCTGGCTGATGGCGACGATGACCATCATGCCGGTCAACAGGCCGATGGTGTTGAAGTCGATGCCGGCCACCGCCTGCTGTTGCGTGATGACGCCGCCGAGCACCATCAGGCCGGCGCCGAGCAGGGACAGTACGGCGCGGTTGAAGCGCTCGACCATGATCATGCCGTAGACCGCGAGCAGGATGGTCACGGCGACCCAGGACGGCGGCATGCCCAGGATCATCGGCGCGGCGTGGGCGGCGGCCTCAGGCAACGGCTGCCCCGCCATTGCCCAGATGACGCAGGATGTCGGCGGCCGAGACCACGCCGAGCAGCGTCTTATGTTCGTCGGCGACCAGCGCATACGCATGCCGGTCGTGCGAGATCAATGCTGCGGCCACCGACAGCAGCGAGGCGTCCGGCTTGACCAGCAACGCCTCGGCATCCATCGCCGCCGTCACCGGCTGGCCGGCCCGCACCGTGTACTGGCGCTGCAACAGGCCGATGTCCGGCACGTAGGACACGGATTCCAGGTCCCCGCTAACGATGTAGTCCGGCACGATATGCGCCAGGATCGAGTACATCGTCACCACGCCCAGCACGCCGCCGCTGGCGTCCACGACGGGCAGCATGTGCAGGCCGTGCGCGAGCATCGTCTCCAGCGCCTTGCCCATCGTTTCCGAGCCCGGGATCGTCCGCGGGTTGCCGGTCATGACCTGCTGCGCCTGCATGGAAGCCTAGCTCCTGGCTTCCGGGCGCATGTGTGGGAATAGCAGCACGTCCCGGATCGAGTGCAGGCCGGTCAGCATCATCACCAGCCGGTCCACACCGATGCCCACGCCGGCGGTCGGCGGCATGCCGAACTCCAGGGCCCGGATGTAGTCCTCGTCCAGCGGCGGCGCCTCGAGATCGCCGGCCTGGCGGGCCTGGGCCTGGGCCATGAAGCGTGCGCGCTGGTCATCCGGGTCGTTGAGCTCGGAGAAGCCGTTGGCCATCTCCTTGCCGCCGATGAACAGCTCGAAGCGGTCGGTCACCTGCGGCTCGTCGGCGTTGCGGCGGGCCAGGGGCGAGACGTCGACCGGGTAATGGGTCACGAAGGTCGGCTGCATCAGTTCCGGCTCGACCAGTTCCTCGAACAGCGCCGTCAGGTAGTGACCCGCCTTCCAGGTGATCAGCGGCTTGATGTCGGGAATCTCCTGCAGGCAGGCCGTGGCCAGCAGCGCCTTGTTGCCGGCATGGCCCTTAAGGTCCGGGCGCTTCTCGAACACGGCCTCGTCCAGGCGGATGCGCCGGTACGGCTGCGTCAGGTCGATCTCGACGCCGCTCCACTCGCTCTCGGTGACGCCGATGCCGGCCGCCACCTCGCGGATCAGCGCCTCGGTGGTGTCCATGGCGTCGTTGAAGTCGGCATAGGCCTGGTAGAACTCGACCATCGAGAACTCGGGGTTGTGCGTGGCGTCCAGGCCCTCGTTGCGGAAGTTGCGGTTCAGCTCGAACACGCGCTCGAAGCCGCCGACGATCAGCCGCTTCAGGTACAGCTCGGGGGCGATGCGCAGGAACAGGTCCATGCCCAGGGCGTTGTGGTGCGTGACGAAGGGACGGGCCGCAGCACCGCCGGGCTGCACCTGCAGCATCGGCGTCTCGACCTCCATGAAACCGCGGTTCTCCAGCCCGCGGCGCAGCAGGGAGACGATGGCCGAGCGCTGGCGGAAGGCCTGGCGCGCGTCCTCGTTGACGATCAGGTCCAGATAGCGCTGGCGATAGCGCAGCTCCTTGTCGCTCAGGCCGTGCCACTTCTCGGGCAGCGGCCTCAGGCACTTGGCCTGCTGCTCGATGCGCTCGACCCTGATCGACAGCTCGCCGCTCTTGGTGCGGAAGACGGTGCCCTCGGCCCCGACCAGGTCGCCCAGATCCCAGCGCTTGGTGGCGTCGTAGGCCTCCTCGCCGAGCACAGCGCGGTTCAGGAACAGCTGGATGCGCCCGCTGCCGTCCTGGATGTGCATGAAACTGGACTTGCCCATGACGCGGTGGCCGGTGATGCGCCCGGCCACGCGCGCGCGGTCGGCCTGGCGCTCCAGCGCCTCGGCATCGACGCCGTCATAACGCCCGTGCAGCTCGGCCGCGGCGGCGTCCGGACGCCAGTGGTTCGGATAGGCGAAGCCGTCGGCGCGCATCTGGTCCAGCTTGGCGCGCCGGACCTGGATCTGCTCGCTCTGCTCCGCGGTATCGTCCATGGCGTTCAAGGCAACGGATTACTTCTGGCGGCTGTGCAGGTCGATGCCGCCGAAGAAGAAGTCGATCTCGGTCGCCGCGTTCTCCGGCGAGTCGGAGCCGTGCACGGCATTGGCCTCGATGGAGGCGGCATGATCGGCGCGGATCGTGCCCGGCTCGGCATCCTTCGGGTTGGTCGCGCCCATCAGCTGGCGGTTCAGGTTCACGGCGTTGTTGCCCTCGAGCACCATGGCCAGCACCGGGCCCGAGCTCATGTACTGGCACAGGTCCTTGTAGAACGGGCGCTCCTTGTGCACGGCATAGAAGCGGCCGGCCTCGTCGGCCGACAGATGCAGCATGCGCGCGGCGATGATGCACAGGCCGTTTTCCTCGAAACGGCGGATGATGTCGCCGATCACGCCCTTTTCCACCGCATCCGGCTTGATGATCGAAAGAGTACGCTGAACGCCCATAACAACTCCTGAGATTGGCAAAAAGAATCCTTGCCCGAATGCGGGCTTAGTGGGGCGGGGACTCTAATCCTGCCCGCCGTGAGTTCAAGCGTTGTGCGTCCCCCCGATCCGGGCCCCGAGCGCAGCAGTCCGGCCGACCGAACGGTCAGGCCGCCAGGGGCTCGGCCGTCTGCATGTGGTGCACGGCCTCGACGATGCCGCCACCGAGCAATTCGTCACCGGCATAGAAGGCGGCGACCTGCCCCGGCGCCGTCGGCTTCTGCGCCGCGTCGAATGACAGCGCCAGACCATCGCCCCGCCATTCGGCCCGGCACGGGGCCGGGCGCGACTGGTAGCGCAGCTTGACCTCCAGCCCATCCAGACTCACCGGCCGGCGCACCCAGCTGACGTCGGCCACGCGCACGCCCCGGATCAAGGCCTCGTCGGGCGTGGCCACGACGACGCGCGCGGCCTCGCCATCCAGCGCCACCACGTGCCACGGACCGCCGGACAGCCCCAGGCCCTTGCGCTGGCCCAGCGTGTAATGGGCGATGCCCTCATGCCGGCCGAGCACGTTGCCCCCGGCATCGACGATCAGGCCCGGCCGGAATCCGGCCTCGGCCCCCTCGCGCTGCAGGAAGGCGATGCGGTCGCCGGCCGGGATGAAGCAGATGTCCTGGCTCTCGTGCTTGTCGGCCGTGACCAGGCCGAAGGCGCGCGCCAGCTCGCGCGTCTGGTCCTTGACCAGGTGTCCGACCGGGAACAGCAGGCGTGCGGCCTGCGCCCGGTTCGTCGTGGCCAGGAAATAGCTCTGGTCCTTGCGCGCGTCCGCACCCTTGAAGATGCGCACGCCGTTCGCGTCGTCGGAGCGGCGCACGTAATGGCCGGTGGCCACGAATTCGGCTTCGAGATTGTCCGCGGCCTCCAACAGCGCCCCGAACTTGACGAAGCGGTTGCAGCGCTCGCACGGGTTCGGCGTGCGCCCGTGCGCATAGTCGGCGATGAAGGGATCGATGACGTCGCGCCGGAAGGCCTCGCGCATGTCCATGCTGTAGAAGGCGATGCCGAGGTGATCGGCCACGCGGCGCGCGTCGTAGGAATCCTCGAGCGCGCAGCAGGAGCCGTGGCGGTTCACGTCCTCGCGGTTGTAGTCCCAGACATGCAGGAACACACCGACGACGTCCGCACCCGCATGCGCCAGCAGCGCCGCCGTCACCGAGGAATCCACACCGCCGCTCATGGCCACGACGACGCGCCGCCCCCCGAGATCCGGGAGGCCGTCGGGCAGCCAGTCGCTGACGTTCACCTTGTCCATGCGCGCATTGTGACAGAAGCGCCCTTTGCCGTCATGACCGCCGGGCAGGTCGGAATGGGGTCAAGCCTTGCTTTCTTTGGGTATCGAGCGCCCCTTGCCTACGGAATGTCCCTTCACGAACACGATGTGGTAGCAATTGATGATCTCGCGCGCCGCATTGAAGGTCTCGACGGCACCGCCAAGATAGAACAGCCAGGTTCGGCGGAATGTCTCGTTGAAGCGCGCGGGATCGATCGCATGAATCCGATCCCAGTTCGCCTCGAAATTCTTCAGCCACTGGTCCACGGTGCGCTGGTAATGATCGGAGCGGTTCTCGATCGTTTTCACATCCAGGCCGTATTTCTCCATCAGGATCAGCGTCTCCGCGAGGCTGGGAATATAGCCTCCGGGAAAGAGATGTTTGATCGTACAGTAGTTGGTCGGACTCTTCTTCATGTTGAATGTCGAGGAGATCAGCCCGATGCCGCCCGGACGCAGACCGGTCGCAATACTCCTGATCCACGGCTCGTTGCAGTCCCGTCCCGCGTGCTCATGCACGCCGATCGAGACGAAACGATCGTAGCGCGATGGCTCCTGTTCCAGCTCCCGATGATCCTTTTCCAGGAGCGCCAGCTTGCCGCGGAAATGGCGGGATTCCATCAGCATGCGCATGCCGTCATTTTGATGCTTCACGAGTCCGTAAGCGGTCACATCGGCGCCGTATTTCTCCGCGGCGAGCATCGACATGTATCCCCAGCCGGGACCGACCTCGATCAGCCTGGTGCCGGGCTCGAGTTGCAGCTTCCGGCAGATCCGCTCGAAATTATTGTGCTGTGCCTCATCGAGGGTGCGGGTGTCTTCCTTCCACAGCCCCTCGCTGTAGCCGTAGGTATCGCCGAGCACGAGATGGAAGAATTCTGTCGGCAGGCCGTAATGGTAGGTGGCGTTGCGCTTTGCCTGCGCCACGTCCTTGTTGTTCTGCCGCCATTCGAGCAGGCGCCGCTTGACGAACGTCCACGGGTGCTCGAAACGGCCGAACGGCTTCTGGAACCCGAGATGGATCAGCCTGCGCAGGCCCTGATCGCCGACGATATCGACGTCACCATCGAAGTACGACTCGAGGAACTCGAACACGCCGCCCAGCACCATGCGCCATTCCGCGGAGCGATGCCGGAAGATGATCGTCACGTCCGGATCTCCGAGACGCGTGCTGTGGTAGGTGCTGTCGTCCGAAAAGACGACCTTCAGATGGACGTTTTGCCCCTCGGCAACGCTGTCGACGATCCTCCGGATGAGCCTTCTAACCATGGCGAACCCGCGCGTTCAGGGTGTGTGACCAGGCCAAGCCTCCAATCCCCCCTATGTGTTTCTCCGAACCGGTAAAGCAGATCATGGAAAACTTCGGCATGCGTACAACGGGCACTCAGTAATGCATTTCGACGGTCATATCGAGGTTTTTCCCGTTGTACAGGAACATGGCGGCGGTATACGTAGGCGCGCCGAGCAGGGCCTTTGCGTTGTTTGAAAAGCCGTAGCCCTCGGTCGGAATCCCCAACCAGTTGGTGTCGAGTTTGCCGTTCATGTTTTCATCATGAACGACGACGAGCGAATACGTTCCGGGCGGGATGTCCAGAAAATCGAAGCGCGCCTTCTTATCGTGAACCTTGATGACCATGATGTTCGTCGCCGAGCGCAGATACTCCGTCGGGAACCCCTTCGATGATTTGAACAGCGCGCATGCCACGGTTCCGGTGCTGTTTCTTATGTTCAGGACCACCACGTGGATTCCGGGACATGCTTCCTTGGCGAAGGCGATAGAGGGAATACATATGAACATCCATGCCAAAAGCCAGGCTGCGCAATGCGCCCGGCCCACCGCCGACTTCCGGATGGTTGATCCATTCACGGCCTTCCGTTCACCTCCCGTTTGCACGGCACCTATGGAAATCATAGATCAAACCGGCGCTGAATTCCCCCTGATGATTTGTAGCCGTATCCGGATGTTCGATGATGGCCGCCGAAAGCAGTCATTGAGATATCAAGAAGCAATCAGCCGACGGCCTCAACCATGTGCCAGCAGTGCGGCCGTCACCGGGGAATCCACACCGCCGCTCATGGCCACGACGACGCGCCGTCCCCCCGAGATCCGGGAGCCGTCGGGCAGCCAGTCGCTGACGTCCGCCTTGTCCATGCGCGCTTTGTGACAGATGCGCCCTTTGCCGTCATGGCCGCCGGAATGCGGGCGTTTCTACCACTTCTTGTAGGGTAGGAATTTTCCGGACATGGTCAGCTTGACCCGATCGCCCTTGGGATCGGCCTCCTTGTCCACGTGCATGGTGAAATCGATGGCGCTCATGATGCCGTCGCCGAACTTCTCGTGGATGACGGCCTTCAGCGGCATGCCGTAGACCTGCATGATCTCGTACAGGCGATAGATCAGCGGATCGGTGGGCACGACAGGCCCCAGGCCCTTCGTGGGAAAGCCGGTCAGCGTCTCGGTGGCCGCAGGCTCCAGGCCCAGGGCCGATGCCAGCTTGCCGGCCTCCTCATCCGAGGCCCTGGCCTGGCCATAGAACAGGGCCGCAACCCATACCTCGTCGCGTCCCACTAGCCCGCCGAGATCGGCGAAGCTCAATCCTGCTTTCTTCTTGGCAGCCAAAAGCATTTCGGTGATGTCCATGTCGGGTCTCCTTGAACATATCGTCCCGGCCAGCCGCAAAGGCTGGAAAAGCATCCGGGGACACCATACTGATCAATGGGGTCGGACGCGATCGATCCAAGGCCACGTATCGTGTCCACGCAATCCCTTACGATTGGCCTGTCGGCCATGCCTTGACCTTTTCCCATTCCGTGAGGGCTGCCGGCGGCAGCTTGTCCATATGTTTCAGGAACAGGGCAAGCGTCCAGATCTGCCGATCATTGAGCTCGGACTTCCACGAAGGCATGCCGGTCAGGCGGATACCATGCTTGATCTTCCAGAATGAATATCCTTCGGGATCGTCTTCCACCCCATCGGTCGCCAATTGAGGCGGTTTCGGATATTCGCCTTTCGCAATGGGAGACGGCGGAGTGCCTTTGGCACCGCCATGACAAACGGCGCAGTTCTTGGCGTACAGATGAATGCCCTGAATGAGGTTCTGGTCGGTCAGCGCCACCGGGTCCTGAACCTTGGGAGCATCCCGTTGCAGGGTCGCGTCCAACGATGTTCCCGCCATCCACAGCTCCAGGCCGCTGGGTTTACCATCGGCATTGGCCGGGATCGTTCCGCTTTTCAATAAGACATATCCGCCGCCCAGACCGACGATCACGACCAACAAGGCTCCCAGGACAATTCCTTTCAACATCATGCGCTCCTATACAGTGGATTTGGACAAGCACCTTTTCAATGTGTATGGCTATCGTTTCCCGAGGCATTGATCCGCGAGGTGGATCACCGACGGTCGAAATCCGACGCCGCGTGGCGCTCGGGCATCTGCTCGTCTTCTTCGCCCCAGGTGCGGTTGACCCGGCGCCCGCGCTGCACCGCCGGGCGCGCGGCGATGGCCTCGGCCCAGCGCTGCACGTGCCGGTACGCCTGCACCTGCAGGAACTCGGCCGCGTCGTTGTAGAGATCGCCGAGCGCCAACTGCCCGTACCAGGGCCAGATGGCCATGTCGGCAACGGTGTAGGCATCGCCTGCGACGAACGCATGTGCCGCCAGCTGCCGGTCCAGCACATCGAGCTGGCGCTTGGCCTCCATGGCGAAACGGTCGATGGCGTATTCGAATTTTTCGGGGGCATAGGCATAGAAGTGCCCGAAGCCGCCACCCAGCATGGGCCCGCTGCCCATCTGCCAGAACAGCCAGCACAGGCACTCGGTGCGCGCCGCGTGACCGCTGGGCAGGAAGGCGCCGAATTTCTCGGCCAGGTAGAGGAGAATCGCGCCGGATTCGAACACCCGCACCGGCTCGGGGCCGCTGCGGTCGAGCAGGGCCGGGATCTTCGAGTTCGGGTTCAGGGCCACGAAGCCGCTGGAGAACTGGTCCCCGTCCAGGATACGGATGGGCCAGGCATCGTATTCGGCGCCCGCAAAGCCCGCCGCCAGGAGCTCCTCCAGCATCACGGTCACCTTGACGCCGTTGGGCGTGGCCAGGGAATACAGCTGCAGCGGATGGCTGCCCACCGACAATTCCCGGTCATGAGTGGCGCCCGCCGTCGGGCGGTTGATGCCGGCGAACTGCCCCCCGTTTCCGGGCTTCCAGGCCCACACCTTCGGCGGCGTGTAAATCGTATCGCTCATGATGCCTCCTGCATGGACAGCCAGCGCTCCAGGATGTCGGTCACCGCCTCCACCGGCTGGTAACCGCGGGTGATCAGGCTGTAACCGTCGTCATCGGCGCGGCCGGCGATCAGTGTCGGGAAGCCCTGCACGCCGCTGCCCTGGGTCAATGCGAAGTCCTGTTTGGTGTGCGCCTTGGCCTCCTCGGAATGCCAGTCGGCAAGAAACCGATCCCGATCGACGCCGAGCTCAGCGGCGATCCCGGCCAGCGTCTGGGCATCGGTGATGTCGCGGTTCCCGGCGTAGAAGGTCTCGTGCAGGCGGCGCAGGGCGGCCATGGCGGTTTCCGGTCCTTGGCGGCGCAGCACGACCACCGCCCGGCACGCGGGTTCGGTGTCGTAGACGAAATGATCGCGTTCGAAGAAACGCCAGTCGAAGGGCTGGCCGGTGAGCTCGTGCACATGCTCCCAGTGCTCGCGTATCGAGGCCATGTCCTCGGCGCCCATGGGCTCCGTGGCCCCGGCGCGCAGGCCGCCCAGGATCAGATGCACGGGCAACGCCTCCCCGTAGCGGGTCTGTACAGCCGCAATGACGGGGGAAAAGCCATAGCACCAGGAACACATCGGGTCGGCGAAATAGATCAGGTGGAACTTCCCGTCCATGGGCGCATGCTGACAGACACTTGCCTTCCCGTCATAGGCGCCCATTTTGCACCGGCATGGGAGCGGCGGACCCTAGAAGCGCGCAGGTGTATCCGCGGGCATTCGGCGCTAGCATCCCCCTTCCATGCAACATCCATCGCCACACGACAGCGCCATCTCGGTCTCCGGCGTCCACAAGACCTATCCCAACGGGCTTGCCGCGCTCGACGACATCAACCTGGACATCCGGCGCGGCGAGATCTTCGCCCTGCTCGGCCCCAACGGCGCCGGCAAGACCACCCTGATCAGCGCCATCTGCGGCATCGTCCAGCCCACCGGCGGCCGCATCCACGTGTGCGGGCACGACATCGTCAGGGATTACCGCAAGGCGCGTGCGGCGATCGGCCTGGTGCCGCAGGAGCTGACCACCGACGCCTTCGTATCCGTGTGGAACGCGGTGCGTTTCAGCCGCGGCCTGTTCGGCAAGCCCCGCGATCCGGCCTATCTCGAAACCATCCTGAGGAACCTGGCGCTGTGGGACAAAAAGGACGAACAGATCCGCCGCCTGTCCGGCGGCATGAAGCGGCGGGTGATGATCGCCAAGGCCCTGGCGCACGAACCGGAGGTGCTGTTCCTCGACGAGCCCACGTCGGGCGTCGATATCGAGTTGCGCAAATCCATGTGGGCCCAGGTGCGCGCCCTGCGCGAGACCGGGGTCACCATCATCCTGACCACGCACTACATCGAGGAGGCCGAGCAGATGGCCGACCGCATCGGCGTCATCGACAAGGGCCGGCTGATCCTGACCGAGGCGAAGGCGGCCCTGATGCAGAAGATGGGCAAGAGCCAGATGATCTTCATCCTGCCCACGCCGGTGCGGGCAATCCCGGAGCGCCTGGCCGCCTACGACCTGACCATCGACGCGGACGGCCACCGGCTGGTCTACACCTACAACGCCGAGACGGACACGCACGACGCCTCGGAGCTGATCGACGCGCTGCATGCGAGCGATATCCGGCCCAGGCACATCGACTGCCGCCAGAGCAGCCTCGAGGAGATCTT
>Ga0315540_10000206_pt1 | contig 32427 bp, 36 predicted proteins | sample SalMarSW160110MG_FD_203677 | JGI IMG/M metagenome (GOLD analysis project Ga0315540, IMG submission 203677) | Salt marsh sediment microbial communities from the Plum Island Ecosystem LTER, Massachusetts, United States - Salt Marsh Sediment SW1601-10 ...
TATCTCGACAGTTGAATGTGAAAGTCAATAATAGATAAATGTTATTAATTACTACTCAATACACCGCTACCCTCGGTCTCCAACACAGCATCGATTCAAAACGGCTAACCTTACAAGACCATTATTGTACAAGCACTGAAAAACAGGAGACCCAAGGAAAGTCCGATGCTGTCTATACTTTCTGATACATACAAGTGCTTATCAGATAAAAGCGCTAACAAACGTTTGATAAACCTTGACTCAAGAAGCTATAACAAAAACTGAACCAGATGAAATCGCAATGTCACAAGAGTTCAAAGGTGTTGACAAGAAAAAACAGCTGAGCATACAAGAACTAATTGAATCCCTTAAAAGCACCGCAGACGACATTGGTCAAATAAGCGAACTAACTTCTGAAGAAAAGATGTTGGTTGCACAGTTTTTCACATCCTTACTAAAACTAATGAAACCGCTGACCCCCTCGATATCCGTTAGCGAATTCGCGCTTCCAGCCGAATTAGGCGATGCAGTCCAAGCTCACGTAGACCCAACCGGACATTTAATGATTCAATATACAGACGGACACGTAAAACTAGAAGACTTGAGTGAAGAAAAGAACAGAGATCTAATGGCAGCAGTAATAATCGACGTATTACCAAAATTCAAATCCTTAACAGCCGCTCAAAAACGCAAATTAGAAAATCGAATGAGAATGCTCTCAACTGTAACAAAGGAAATACAAAAAAGCGCTGACGCGTTGCCATCATCTTTAGTTCAAGAATAGATTGTAAATTCATAAATGATTAAAATAGAAAACACAATATTGATACAAAAACTGGAGAGGAAAAAATGACTATGAATAATAACAAAACAAGAAAAGAACTTAAAACAAAAATGGCCAAAGCCCTAAATTACAAAATTAATAACCTCTCAAGCAGTATGAAAGAAATTCTGCTCGATGACTTAGTCACTGCCTTCGAAAGCAGGTTTGAGGTATTAAGTAATGCCCAATCGAATGTGAAATGTTATGTAGAAATGGGAGTCAAGGTTGCAAATGAGACGTTCTAAACTCGAAGTATACATAGACATACTTGAGGTCTTAGCACTTAGAGGCCCATTAAAACTGACACACATCATGTATAAGTCAAACGTTAATTGCAGTGTACTAAAAGACCAACTAGAATTCCTCATCAAAAACACTCTAGTAGAAGAAAGAATTTTACGAAAAGAAAAAGTCGTGTATGCAGTCACTTCAAGAGGGTTACAAATCTTGAAATCCTTTAGAGAAATAAAACAAGTATTCCCAATTGAAGAAGAAAAGCAGCAATCACCCTTCTTCTACTAAACCCCCACATTATTAAAAAAGACTAATCGACCATCGACCATTAATTCTTAGTTTCAAGAATACTTGAATCGCAACCGCATTCAAGATTATTATCTTCACTATCCTTTTCAGCCTTCTTTTTAAAGTTTCTACAAATTGACTTCAAAGAACCCAAAGTATAATCAAGGACAGCTTTTCCATCAGCAGTTATTTGATAAATGCGCTGAGGTCTTCCAGTATTCATGTTCCAAGAAGACTTCAAAAACTTTTCTTGCTCCATCTTATTTAGAATCGGATAAATTGTACTTGCCCCAAACCGAACGCCGAACGAACGCCGTATTATCGATAATACTTCATACCCGTGCTGAGGTTTATTGTTAAGTATCTGCAGAATTATTGGACAAAGCAGATTCTTAGTCAACTTAACCTGAATGGATCGATTAGTACTCATTTTTATTTCGGCTCCTGAGGAAAAAAGAAGATTACGCCTTTCTCAAACTATTCCCTCATAAGATATCATACACTAAAACAATTTAAAACCTTCCACATACCAAATACATACCGAAACAGAAAAAAATCAACAATTCAAACAAAAAAGCATGGATAAAAAGACACGTTTCCCCCAGCAACCAGCCAAAAAGAATTCGTACAACACACAAACATAAAACTTACAACCACGACCAAACCGCTACCAAAACAACCAAACCCCAAAAACTTCAAAAAAACAGTTTTTTCTTCCACCAGTTTACACGATTACTGTTTAGTTAGACTGCTATAAATAAGCTTCAGTTACATACCTACGCATCATTCTATGACTGTTAAAATAATATGCAATTTTGCCAATAGAATTCTTCATCAACTTAATCCACTCGTCGTGTCTATCATAGAACGTTGGAATCAAAACATACTCAAGCTTATTATAGAGATCCCCAGTTTCCTTAGAAAAAAATGGTGTATCGTTTATGTTTTCAATAGAGTGCGGACCTATAGCCCAACCAGTAAGGTTTTCGATCCAACCCTCAATCCACCATCCATCAAGAACACTAAAATTTAGAACCCCATTGTGAGCTGCTTTCATTCCACTCGTACCAGAAGCCTCCATCGGTCGCAGCGGCGTATTAAGCCATGCATCCACACCTGCAACCATCTTTGACGCGATGTCCATGTCATAATTTTCTAAATAAACAATTTCAACATCATTTTTAAGCAGCTTAGCAAAACTGAAGATTTGCTCTATAAGCCGTTTCCCACCTTCATCTCGAGGATGAGCCTTGCCCGCAAAAATTGCCTGAAACTTACCTTTTCGACTAATCGTACGCAACCTATCAAGATTAGAAAACAACAAAGTCGTTCGTTTATATTCAGTTGCTCTTCGTGCAAACCCTAATGTAAACACATCAACATCTAAGGTAGCGTTTTCAGCTTTGTTTGCAAAATCCAATAATGCCCTTTTTTGTTCGACGTGAGCTTGCCAGACCTCACAGTCAGGAATAATGTCAACTTTTGCCAGAAGTTCAGGTTCAATCGCCCAACCTGGCAAATATTTATCAAAAATCTTTCTAAAACTCTCCCCAGTCCAAGTAAAAGAGTGCACACCATTAGTTACCGAGTGAATTTCATACCCAGCAAACATTCGGCTAGACACTTGTTGGTGACGCTTAGCAACCCCATTAACATAGTTACTCAAATTCAAAGCAAAAAGAGTCATGTTCAACCGATCTGAGCCACCATGCTGTCTTAACGCATCAATATCTCCTCCATCAAGCACTTCAGCAACCAAATCATAGCTGAACTTGTCGTGTCCAGCTTCTACAGGCGTGTGGGTTGTAAACACGCAGAGCTCACGCACTTTATCAACATCCATATTGTTTCTCCGCAAAAGCTCTAACGCTAAAAGACTCGAATGCCCTTCGTTCATGTGATACTTGCGAACTTTAAACCCAAGAGCATCAAGCATCCGAACGCCGCCCATACCCAAAATAGCTTCTTGCTTTAAACGGTATTTCTGGTTTCCACCATACAGATAGAAGGTAATTTCGCGGTCTTCAGGAGAGTTTCCTTCAATATCAGTATCCAAAAACAGTACAGGGACAACCCCGCCTGTTACGCTCTTGTATTTGTAGAGCCAAGCCTTAACTTTAACATCTCGACCTTCAACTTTCACATCAACTTCATTAGGAAGTTGAACCATCAGTTTTTCAGGAAACCACTCGTTAGATTGCTCAGTTTGCCTTCCATTAGCATCCAGTTTTTGCCTAAAATAATTCCGTTTACTAATCAACGTAACTGCAACAAGGGGAAGTTTTAAGTCAGCAGCCGAACGAATCGCGTCACCTGCAAGGGTACCCAATCCACCTGCATAAGTAGGGATTTCATTCGTTAAACCTATTTCCATCGAAAAATACGCTATTTTCTGACCTTTTAGCACGCCTTGTAACTCATCCAAACTGTTCCCTCCCCCAATAGAAGTAAATGTTAATTTGATTTTGCCTGCGCTTAATATCTACCTTTCCATAAACTAATGCATATTAAAATCTATGAAAAGCTCAAATGAACCAAAAAAAGGTTAAGACGAAGGCGCAGGACGAGTGCCCAACGTAACAGTCAACTCAGTTGGAACATTTGCCCTCATCACCGTCAGATCAATGTTGTCACCTGGCAACGTGTACTGTTCTAAATAGCTAGCTAAGTTATCATTGTTCTTAATAACAGTCTGGTTCATAGCGATAATAATGTCATCAACATGGAGCACGCCATCTGAGGGCCCACCGCTCACTATAGTTTTTATTTGCCAACCATAAGTCACACTTGAATGAGCTTGTTTAGCTAAAGCGTAATCCATGTCTTGGCCCGTCACACCCAAATACGAATGCCCACTATAGTGACCCGAGGAAATTAACGCTGATATTTCCCTAAGTATAGTATCTGACGGGATAGCAAAACCTAAACCTTGAGATTCAGAAACAATCGCTGTTGTAATCCCAACAACGTTCCCGACAGCGTTAAGCAAGGGGCCACCAGAGTTTCCAGGGTTAATCGGAGTACTTGTCTGAATGATGTTTGCAATCGCAAAGCCTCCAGCTGTATCTTCCTGAATCGTTCTTCCAGTCGCACTAACAACCCCCGTAGTTAAAGAACCAACCAAACCATAGGGATTCCCGATAGCAATAACGGGTTCCCCCACACCCAAAGAAGAAGAACCAACAATATTCACCGGCTTAAACTCCGAATCAGGGGCGCCACTTACAGAAACCACAGCCAAATCAGAATAAGGATCAGTTCCAAGAACCGTAGCTCCATAACCTTGTCCATCTGAAAAGGTAACACTTAAACTGGTTGTGTCCTGAACAACATGATAGTTGGTTAAAACAACATTTCTGCCAGCAAAATTGTAGACAAAACCAGAGCCCTGCACACCACTATCGCTAGTTTCACCTTGAACTAAAACTATCGAATCCCGAAGATTCGTGTAAATTTGTGCATAAGAAGTCTCATTCTGCAATATGGTAATGTTCTGATAAGTGGCATTCTGGAACCCTTGCAAATCTGAAAATTCATTTTGCAAGAGTGAAAGTTTACCATTCAATGTTGCTACCTGATGGTAAGAAACAAAGTAAACAAGTAGTCCGCCAACTAGCACTCCCGCAACAAACAGAAGCATGAAGATACTAGCCGAAGCTTTGCCATAGCCCTTGGATGCAAACATACAATTCGCCTTCAAAAAGAAGAGCAAATAATGAAGATAAAAGTTACTGTTTACCTTCGATCGATAAGATCCAAAGCTCCAGGTCCGGTACCGATAAAAACTATAGGAATGCCACTTCGGGTTTCAACTTCTTTGATGAAGTCTTTTGCTTCATTAGGCAAATCACCATAATTTCTTGCACCCCTACAGCTTGGGTAGATAATGTCAAGCTTAGTCAGGGCACCTTTTGTAGCACCATTTATCTTGGCTGTTTTCTTCGCCAAGTCAAAATCAAAAGGCGCACTACGCCGTTCCCTACCTGTTCCAGCCGCTACCTCAAACCAACCACGCTTCTGCGCTTCTTCTTTAGTTATCTCACCCGGCAAAGGTCCAGCACCAACTCGAGTTATAAATGATTTAAAAACGACTATTACATCATCAACTCTGGTAGGTCCAACACCTGCTTCTGAAGCAATAGCTGAAGCCCCTGTATCTCGCCCTGTCACATATGGGTATCCACCACTCAAGAAAAGCGATAACATAAAACCCTGAGTTCCTTCCAGAAGAACACTTTTGCCTTCATCCAGACCTTCGTTAACTTCAGCAACTTGATCGCAAATAAACGGCTTTAACTCAGGAATGTCTTTAGCAAGTTTAGCAGTGCGTCTAACACGTTCCTCAAGGGCAGGCCCAACTCCCCAGCCAGTAGTCCCAATACCTTTGTTGACAGCGCTCGCTTTGTCCTGGTCACTATGCTTCTGCTCAATAATAGAGGCATTTTGGTCAATACCAACAAGCTTCGCATCAGCCTTAGTAAGTTCCATCTCTTTGAAGAATTGACCGACATGAACGTTTGCACCGGCTGCAACTAAAAGACGTGTTCTTGGGTTTATGAAGGCAGCAGGAACCATGTGAAGAGCATATTTCTTACCTTCATACCAGATGGTATGAGCCGCGTTCACAGAACCAGTACGGACACAAAAATCAAGGTTATCTTTCAGAGCTAAATACGAGATAATTTTTCCTTTACCTTCATCTCCCCAGAAGGCACCAACAATTATTGAACAAGGCATAACGATTCACCTTTTGAACAGTCAGATTAAGAATTATTTAAAGTATTAGGATTCAGCTTTGAAAAGAAAACAAATGAATCCCCTATAGAAACAATTCAACAAAACAAAAAATCGGCTAAAGTACAATAAACTTGCAGCGTCTGCAACAAATCTTCAAGTTAATGACGCCTTTTGACGGCCTCGGAATCAATTTCTGAAAGCAATTTTATTACCCTCTTTCCTTTTTGGCTCTTTTCTTGTTCCGATATCGTATTTCTGGACTCGCAAATGCTATCTAGAATAATTCCGTTTTCCTCGTCAAGAATAACTGGATAAACTCTGCAACCCGAAGGCCTATCAGCATAAACGCGGCATTCGTGTTTTATGAGATCATAAAAGATGCAATATCCGTCCAAGTTCTTGAGTTGTGCATAACCTTGTTTATCATACTTGGCAAATTGCTTTCTGCTGTAACCTTTGTCTTCCAAGCGTTTAATGTCTTTTTTTGAGAGTAACATTTCTGTTTCGGTACAGCATACTCCACAGTTTGAGCAACGCATGAACCATAAAAATACGCGGTGATATTTGTCCTTTGTCTGGTCTATGCCAGCTTTTTAAGCCGAAATGTGCATTAAACTAACGTTGAGCATTTCAGCCCAAGCGATACTTCTCATCGGTATACGTGTACTTCTGCGCTTTTTAGGAGGAGCATATTCGATTTGATTGTTGTTTTTCCCCGCCACTTTGTGCAGTTTGGTTAATTGAACATTAACGATAACTGAACCGTCTTTTAAATGCAGATTTACGTTTTTCCCTATGAAAGATTTTGCACTATTAACACTAAAATTATCCATGCTCACCATTCCTCGTCTTCGTCTGCAATCTTAGTCCAGCATTGTTGACAAATAGGCAGGTTTTCACCTTTTAATTGAATGTACAGCTTTATGTTTTCATTTTTGCAGGATCCTTTCCAAGGGTTTTTACAATGCTCCAATTTTTGTTCCTCAAAAGCCAATGTGGTGTTTTTGCTCTTAAAGCATACCTTAGAAAGACTGCTACATGTAGAGGAGAGCTAGCTGAAAGTAAAATCCATAGGAGCAAAATGGGTTTTACTTTTAGAGCTAAAAACATCTCAATCGATTCAACAACCTATTGATCCTCCGCTACTGGTTAAAGCTCAATTATCTGTGGCATAATGGATTCTTTTGTGATTTTTAAGATGGCAACTGATGGCTTGTTCGTAATTGACGCCGGATCAGTTGGGCTGCCTGGGTTAATATAAACGATTTTTTCTTCCCAAGTGATATTTGCTGCATGCGTATGACCATAAACAAAAACGTTAAAAGAGTTTTGTTTAGTTATTTCCCGCATCTTACCGAATCCTGAATGGATATCTGGATCATGCATTACGCCTATTTTCATATCAAAAACTTTAAGTTGATTGAGTTTTGGCAGAGCACTCATCGTTTCTATATTGTCCATGTTGCCATGAACAGCTAAAACTGGCGCTATCTGTTCTAATTCATCAACAACAGCTAACTCAACCAAATCGCCTGCATGAATAATGTAGTCAATATTCTGAAAAATCTCAAAAACTTTTTCGGGAACTTTTAGAGCTCTTTTTGGAACATGCGTATCAGAGATTAGACCAATAGCTTTCGTAACTTTGAAGTCTGGGGGATCTTTACCTATTAACGCTTGTCCATTGAGCATGTCACTTTTTGCCTCTTGATTAGGCGAATTATAGTATGCATTACGAGGGTTAGTAATAAAAACTAAACTATCAAAAAAATAAAAATGGTTGTATAAATTCGAAGAATTAAATCATAAATCGCTTCACTGCTTCGTAAAATATGCTTGTTCCGAAGACCAAGTTCTCTATCGTTATCCGTTCATCAATGCCGTGCATACGTTTTTCCAATTCATCGTTAGGTTCATCTGGACGCATAGGATGAAAACCATAACAAACACTTCCCGTTTCCCTAAAGAAACGCGAATCAGTTCCACCAGTAGTTAAGGTTGGAGTTACTCGACAGTTTGGCTCAAACTCCTGCAAAACGTTACTTATTTCATCAAATAGAGGTGTTTTTGTTGAAGATTCGTTACCATCATGAATCTGGATGATTTCAAAGCTCAACTTATCGAGCCCTATATCTTTAAGTAAGCTCTTAAACAAAGAAAGAGTTGCATCAACACTCTGACCTGGCAAGACACGACAATCGAAGACCGCTTCGCATTCAGAAGGAATAATATTTTCTTTGATCCCTCCGTGAATAATTGTTGGAGTAACAGTGGTTTTGATGCGAGGCCTAATTTCCTCAGCCAAAATCTTTTCAGTTTCTGCTAGCTCATCAAGAATTTGTTCGCTTTGGTCAGGGTTGTGAAGAAGACGCGAAAAATGTGTTTCAAGATCAGGGTTAATTTTTGCAATTTCAGTCAAGAATTGACTTAGCGTTGGAGTAAAGAAAGTTTCGGGTTGGTATTCACAGAGTTTTGTTATAACCTTATTCATTCGCACAATCGCGTTGTCTGCCGTGTTAGGCGTGGAGCCATGTCCAGGAGTGCCTTTGGCTTTTATTTTAAACCAAAGAATACCTTTCTCTGCTGTCTGCACGGGATAAACGTTACCTCTTTTCTGCGGAATAGCTAATCCTCCACCTTCATTTAGCACAAAGGGACACCAAATTTTTTGTTTGTGATCTCGAAGCAAATAACCTGCGCCTTCTTCGCCGCCTTTCTCTTCATCTGCTGTTGCCGCCAAAACAACATCTCCTTTCAGCGGGACTTCATTCTTCTTAAGCAACTTTAATGTAAAAACTTCAACTGCTGTCATACCTTTCATGTCATAAGCCCCCCTTCCATACACATAGCCATCTTTTACAGTTCCAGCAAACGGATCAACGCTCCATTCCACGGGATTTGCAGCAACAACATCAAGATGTGAAAGCAACAATAAACTTGGTTTTTCCCCTGTTCCCTTAAGTCTTGCAATAACGCTACCTCTGCCTGGAGCTGATTGGATGATTTCTGGAGAAAAACCGTCTTTGGCAAGATCTTTCGCAATAAAGTCTGCAGCTTGTACCTCGTTTCCAGGAGGATTAGTTGTGTTTATTCTTATTAATTGACTCAGGAAATGCGTAATTTCTTCTTTAATCTCAGTTAACATTTGAATTGGCATTTTTCGAGGCGCCTCACTGTGCTAAAGGCGATTTTTCTCTTAAGAGTTGCTGTTGTGTGCTCATATTACATTGAAACGATTTTGTTGATTATTTAACATGATGTTTATATATGATGCACAAAAATGCTATTGAATAGAAAAAAACGAGCGGATTGCAATGAAAGAATTAAAACCGATAGATTACAAAATTCTGTTTGAGCTCATGAAAGACTCCCACAGAAGTGATAGGCAACTTGCAAAAGCCTTGGGTGTTTCTCAGCCTACTGTGACCCGAAGACGCGCAATGCTAGAAGAGAATTATATTGAAGGGTACACTGTTATCCCCAAATTCGGGCAAATCGGCTTTGAGATTGCATCAATAACATTTTTGAAGAGTAAATTAAAATATCAAAGGAATGAAGATAAAAACCAATCACTGGTTAAGATGAAAGAATGGTATCTAAAACAACCCAATGTCATAATGGTTTTAGATGGCAGAGGAATGGGTTGGGATGCAGTTTGTATTTCTATACACGAAAGTTTTGAGGACTTTGCAAAATTCATCAGAGCCCACGATTCAGAACTATCCGATTGGGTAATTGAAAGCCAAACATTCCACTCTGACTTGAAGGGCGGAATAACAATCAAACCATTCCACCTAAAATATTTGGCTTCACTAAAACAATAGTACGCCTAAAACAGACCTTTCCTTTTTTATTCTGTTTTTTAGTCAACACTAAGCAGAAATATTAATTATTTTCAAGTTTAAACGCGTCATCGCCGGATTTTATGGAAACTTATCTCCGGTTACTTTTCTTCAACAGTTTTTTCTTAGGCAACTTGGGTTTTTTTACCCTATCTGCATCTGCGGTCAAACATTCACCAACAAAATATTAGGAGTATTTGGCGGATATAAAGTAATTCCAGTTACCTTAAATCGAAAAGTAGAGTTAGAGTTGAGAAATCGTCCTTGTAAATTTGAAGTTAAATATTTTATTCACTATTTTCCTTTGCTTTGCTCTTTCCGAATCTAAATTTGGCTGTCAAGATCTTTTCTGTCGCAAAAAGTCTTGAGGCAATATACATTATAATTACAGTGAATAACGCAACATATATTATTCCGAAAAGAACAGTTGCGTAGTCGCCTGTAACTACAGCTTTTGAAGCAAGGATTGGGTGGCTATAAGGTATAGCATAAAACACTGCTTTTAAGACCAAGGGTAACGTATTCACATCAAGGTAGACTAAAGCTAAGGATGGAATGAAAATAAGTGGATAAACGTAACCCACCAACGCTTGAGCTCCACGAACATTCTCACTAAACGCTGACATTACAACAGCCAATGCTAAAGCAGATAACAAGGTAAAAAATAAGCTAACACCAAGCAAAATATATCCTAAAACATTGGGCACCAAACCCAAAGCAACCAAATTGACCCCTGAACCCAAACTGCTCGTTAAACCTGTGGATATAGACCCAATCATATAGTTGTAACCGATCAAAACAGTAACCGCTGCAACACCTGCTACAATTATAGTGCTAGAAACTTTGCCCATCAAAATAGCAAATCGATCTACAGGAACCGTAAGAAGTGTCTCTAAGGTTTTCTCCTCTTTTTCCATAGCTACGCTTGTCGCAGCAATCTGCATAGCATAAGTGAGCATAATCATAATTGTAATCGGTAAAGCAATTGCCTGCGAGAGCAACAAACCCGAAAGAGCAATAGAATCTACGCCATATTCAATCTGACCTTTAATAATACTACTCTGTGAAATCTGGACCAAATCAGGAGCAACTGCACGGTTAAAACCTCCAACTACAGTTGCCACGGTATTTCCACTCATCCCACTGAAAATTCCGCCACCCCCACTAAAGACACCATAAACGTTAACTAAACCTATCACATTCCAGGTCCCGTCAATGTGAACAGTCAGGTTTTGGCTAAATCCAGAGGGCACCTCAACAAGTGTAGTGCTATTATTTTTCGCAAGCAAACCCTGATCCAATACAACTTGTGGAGATACATTCTCAATAAGCACAATTTTCAGAGTTCTATTTAGATATCCAACAAAAACCTTGCTCCAATTACCGCCATCATTGTTGGTTACCAGTAGAGTCGCTGTTTGTGCTTCGGTCTGTGCGGATTGAACAGCATACCCCATAACTAAACCCAAAACGGGAAACATAATTAGGGGCAAAACTATCATTCCAACAAGGATTTTTGGATCACGCATCAGTTCTTTTAATTCCTTAAGAAGAATTATTGTAAAACCTTTAAGCATAGCCAACTACCTTCATAAAAACCTCCTCCAAATTTTCACACTTGTACTCTGCTTTAAGGACCTTAGGTTTGCCTTCTAAGATGAGTTTACCTTTGTTTATAAGCGATACACGGTCACAGAGGTATTCTACTTCAAGCATGTTATGACTACTGAGAAGCACCGTTAAACCGTGTTCTTTGACATACCTCTTGATGATTTCTCTAATATGGTAAGCATGAATTATATCTAAACCGCTTGCAGGTTCATCTAGTACAGCTAATTTGGGTTGAGTCATTAAGGCGCGAGCTACAAGCAAACGCCTTTTCATACCTTTGCTGTAAGTCTTGGTTCTATCACTTAGTCGACTCCCTAGACCACAGATATCAGCCGCCTCATTTGTCGTAACCTTGATGTTAGTGTTTGGCTTACGTTGTAGTTTAGCCATAAACTCAAGATACTCCATTCCCGTTAGGTTCTGATAAACGCCAGATTCTTCAGGTAAATAACTGATTATTTGACGTGTTTTTTCAGGTTGCTTAACTACGTCATTATCAAAAATTCTTATTGACCCAGAAGTTGGCTTTATCAACGTACAAATGATTCGCAAGCAAGTCGTTTTTCCGGCCCCATTAGGTCCAATTAAGCCGTATATTTCCCCGGGTTTAATGTTAAAACTAACTCCATCAAGTGCACGAATTTGCCCAAACTGTTTAATCAAAGATAAGGCGTCAACAGCTAAACTCAAGGTTGCCAACTCTGCAACTTTTCTATTGTAAGCTTATTTAAATTTTTCAACATAAATAGAACTTACTTCTCGCCTAAACCTTCCAAATAATCGATAAATTTTTCTAAATCATCTTTGTTCATATGCATAATAGCCGAACGTTCTGCTTTTACATATTTACGGAATGATTCCAAGCACAAGTTGGCACTCACATTTTCTTTAAATGTGCGAACTTGTTCGCGTTCAATTTTTATTCGGTACAATGTAGCTAAGAAAGTAGCAAAAACAACCAAAGTGTTGCTGACGATTACGATTAAAGATATGTCAACCATGAGAGCTCACGCTTGATACTAAAGTAGAGAATTGGTATTTCTTACTTTTCCTTCCCCTATGGGCAACCGTTAGTTTCTGGAGGGAGAACTTTTTGGATGCGAAGTATTTTTCTAAATTCGTCTTCTTTTAGGGATGCCCGACGACCGTTCGCATAAATTTGCTTCACTCTATCAACGACTGTAGCAATGGTTTGGTCGTCCGGAACGTTTCCTGACAGTTCAGTTATTTTGTGTTTAATAATACCTTTTCCAGATTGCTTACCAATCGTTAACCGGCGTTGGTTGCCTACCAATTCAGGTGGATACGGCTCATAAGTCCATGGATCGTTTAGCACACCATGAGTATGGATACCTGATTCATGAGCAAACCCGTAATCGCCAACTATTGCTTTGTTAGGCGGTAAGATGTAGCCTGTTGCTTTTGCGATATAATCTGCGGTTGGTTTTAGTTTTTGTGTTTTGCCATTGTATTTTTGAACCCCGTAATGTAAGTATAAATTCAACAATATCTTCTCAGTTTCAGCGTTACCTGCACGTTCTCCAATTCCAAGGTATGTTGTACTAGCGTAAATTTTTTCCCAAACACCTGAAGCTGCTTTAATTGCAGCCATCGTATTTTCAACAGCATTGCCAAAGTCATCATGCGCATGAATTTCAACGGCGCCAATTTTGGTTTCTTTTTTGATTGCAACAACTTTTGCGGGAATACCATGCGGCAATGGGGCATCAAAATCTGACAAACCAATACCAACAGTGTCGCATATTCGGTAACATTCTGCTCCTGCGTCTGCGATAGCATCGATAAATTTTCGCTCAAAGTTCCAATCTGCGCGTGTGCTGTCTTCGCCATGAACGAATGTTCTTAAGCCACAGGTTTTTGCAGCATACTCAGTTACATCAATTACGTTGGCTAAAATTTGCTCCTTGGTTTTTTCAGGCCATTTCGCATTGAAATGTAGATCAGATACGGGATGTGAGATACCCACTTCTTTGAAACCGCATTTGACGGCGCTGTCAATATCTTCTCTTACAGCTCGACACCAACCAGCAACGCGTAAATCTAGATTCAAATCTTCAATAAGCTTGGCTGCTTTCCTGTCTGGTTCTTGATAATGAAACATTTCAATACGCTCTACGCCCACTTCACTTAGCAGTTGGGCGATCTTTGCAGCGTCTTTTGGTCCTGTTGCTAATCCAGGCATTTGAATGCCATCACGAAGCGTCGTGTCGTCAATTACAGGTTCAGTCTTTAGAGGTTGCACCTTGAAATAGAAGTCTTTTAATTCCATTTTCACTCTACCTGTCTTGTTTTGCGCTTCTCCCAACACATTTTTGCAGCGCTAATTAACGCATACTTGCAATTGATAAATGTTTCTGCAACAATTATGAAGGTTTGTCTAGCTAATACTATACTTAACTTCAGAATATATTGTCTTAACTTTACTACAACTTTACATTTAAACTATCGAATATTCTTGTACAGTGCTCTAAGCGTACCAGAAACAGCCAAAACATGAACCGAGACATTCCTACCCGCAAAATTAACAATTGTCGCCAAAGAAGCCCGAACAGTCAACAAAGACTCAAGCGAAGTACGAATAACAACAATTTTTCTTTCAGCATCAAAGTTCATCAAAGCCAATCCTGTCAAACTAGCACCAACTTCCCCATACAATTTGGTTACAGAGATCCAAATTGCATCCATAATTTCACGTTCACTTGGCACATCCTCGACTTCAAGTCGCAGTGCAAGGTACCGGCGTTTTGTACGTTTCATGCTTTTTTTCCTTCTTTAATGACTTTCACACCGGGAGCTACAAATGTCGAATTTAGTTTTTCACGGTTTCGAGCTAAAATTGTTTCTGGATTTGTAGAAACTGCGTCAAGAGATTCTTTTTCTCCTAGTCCAAATAATACACCTAGACTCGCCATATCACGCGGTTTGCGCAACAATTTCTCTTCGGAAATACCGCTTGAAATTACGATTGGAACATGATATTTAAGGGCTAACAACACTTCACGTCGAAGTGTCGATAGATGTCTCGTTCTTGGTGGTCCTTCTAAAACTAGCAAGGGTTTGATGTCTATTTCTAACGCTGTTTGGCAATTGCTCGCTAGTTCAGCTTCAGCTCTATCAAAAAATCGCTTACGATAATCTAAGTTCGGAAAATTGAGTAAGTCGACCCTCCGATCTTTTGCTGCTTGCCGTGAAGTCTCCTTGTTATCGCATTGGATACATATTATTTCGTATTTTCGTCTGTATTTCCGCAAAAAACGGGTCATATCTTCCAGGTTTCTTGGTCTTAAATCGATGCGTGAAATGAAATTTATGTTATTTTGGGTTGCTAAAACCTTAAGTTGAACTGCAAAGTCTTCTCCATTATTAGGCTGCGGAATAGTTGGAATACCAATTTGCTGATACCCAAGTTTTGCAGCTTTAAAAATGACTCGTTGGATTGTTTGCTGATCTTTTGGATTCAAACGCAGATGAAGATCAAAAAATTGGCGCTTCATGGCAGAAGTCCTTTTTGCTTAAGAAGCTCGTTAATTTGTTGATAAGTTAAACTTTTGAAGTGAAGTCGTAAATGAATTGGGTCCACTTGAGAGAATTTTATAACACCTTTAATGGCTGACTGTTTATCAAATCGGAGATAAAGATTAGTTTTTTCTATGTGCAGATGAAGATTTTGGCTTAGTTCTTCTTTGTCTAAGCTGGACAGGTTCTTGCCGATTTTCTCTAAAACCATTGAAAGCGCTTCTTTATCCTGCAATTTAGCAGTAAAAAGGATAATGGGATTTCCATAGTGTCCAGTGCAATTAGCCTTTTGGAGAAGAAGAGGTTGGGGAGGTTCAGTTGTTGAGAGTAAGTTTTGGATTGCGTTTTCCACTTTTTCCTGGTCTTCAGTTGCGTGCGCTGATGCTCTGATATCGATGTATGCAATTTGCTGTTTTGACGACATTGATCCTCGTTGTTGTCTTGTGTTCTTAGAGTTTTTAGCTTTTTGGTTTTGCGTGTTCTTTCAGGCGTTTAACATTGTCGTCATGTATTGACTTTCGTCTTTCATCGACAGGTAAGCCCATTTGTTTGGCTTTTTGTCTAGAAATGCCTGCTTGTTTGATTTCATCTGGACTGAAACCCTTGCCCAGTTTTTGTTTCCCGTTTTGTTTTGTTATAGTCGGTTTTATATGGTGCATTAATATGGCTTCCTTTGTGATTTAACGCCACTGTGTTTCCTTGCACCTCTTCGGTGACTTGGACGAACTTTTTCCGCGCCTCTACCTCTGTGATGCAGTCCTCTTACGTTTTTACCTGCACTGGTTAGACTTCTGAAAACGCGGCTTGTGTGTTGTCTTTCTGCTATCCAACCGACATCTTTGTCTGTTTTGATAGTTGGTGCGTTTGGATCTACTAGTATGATTTCGAACCATTTATGTCGACCATCTTCTCCGACCCAGTAGCTGTTGAGGACCTCAAGATTCGGGAAGTGCTTTGCTGTTCTTTCTTCTGCTATAAGTTTAATGCTTTTTCCTGGTTTGAATTTGGCAACACCCATACGTTTAGGGCGTCTGCCTGATCTTGGTCGGATTTTACGCAACCCGCCTCTGCGGACTTTGGTTCTTGCAACCACGAAGCCCTGTTTGGCTTTGTATCCGAGTTTTCTTGCTCTATCGAGTCTTGTTGGGTTTTCTATGCGCAGTGTCGATGGCTGTTTTCGCCATTGTACAAGTCGTTGGCGCATTAATTCTTCGACGAAGCTTTTTTCGGGTTGTGCCCATTCTTCGGCGATGTATTTATATGCCATTTTTGTTTGTCTCCTTTAGTTTTTTTGCTTACGGTTCAGTCCCAAAGGGACCACATCCCAACGGACAAGATTGTCCGCCTGCAATTTCACATCAAACGTGCAAAGAGTAAAATAAACCTTTTCTATTGGACAAGCATTCTTAAGGTTAATATTCTTAACAATTTATTTGAAGTTCATGTTACTCTAATTCAAAAAAGCTTTCAATATAAAAGGAAAGATATTTTTTACTAAGAATCACGCGTTTTCTTTATTTCCTGAGTTGAACTTGATTTTCAAGGCCAATACGTTTTATTTCTACGACCTCTAACCCTTCAAGCCGTCTAACAAGTCGCCAAAGACTCGTCCTAGGCATATCAGGAAAATGCTGACGAATCTCAGCTTCAAATGCTTTTCCGTCTTTCTCAACCAAGAACTCCAAAACCCCTATTTCATCTTTTGTTAGATTGGGATTTCTTTTAAGCGTTTTTTTAATATTGATTCTTCTTTTTCTAATAAGAAATAGCGACAATATGGAAATAACAAATGTACCCAATATTCCTGCTATGACATACTGCACAATACCTTCAGAGTTAATTATAACTGGAGTTTGATTCTCTTGCTGAAGAGGCAAAATGTAACTTACCTCCCATGCAGCAGGATCCAGTGTTAGTGTTAAATCGTCTCCAGATGTATCGATTATTCTTGGAACCCCATTTAGGTAAATTATAGTTGAATTCTGAGGTAATCGAATTTCGATATCATATGGGCTATTTACAATTAAGGTCCAAACATCCGCATTCTTATTTGTTAATTCATTCGTATCGTATTCCAAAGTAAGAGCGGAAGCTCCAAATGTAAAAACTACTAAGCGAGTGGCATTAATTTGATAATCAACAGGTTTTTTGTCTTGGTCAAGAGTCAATACATTTTCGATTGCTGTACCCAAGAGAGGAATTTGAATATCAGCCGCAAATTCATCCACACTAAAGGTTTGTTTAATATGGGCTATTCCGTCTCTATAAACCTCGATTGTCGATTCTTCAATGTAAAAGGCTGATTGACCATCAGCACTCGGAGTACAGAGTAACGGAAAAAGTAGGAAGATTAACCCCATAATCTTAATGCTGTTTCTGCAATGTCTCATCAGGTTTCATATTTAATTTGTTGCTTCTCTTTTAAGATTTTATGTATTACAAATATTAACTAATCTAAGTTTGGAACTATTTTGAAATGCTTGTTTCAAAGTGTCCCTTAAGTTAATCGAATCATATATGGTGACTGATGATTCAATATGACCAAAACCAAAAAAATTAATAAAATAACCGTTGGTTTTATAGCGGTTTTACTGATAGCCTCTTTGGCAACAATAGCTAGCGCCCAAGATTCCCAGACAATTGGAATTAGCCCCACAATTTCTGTGGGACCCCCAACCGATAATTCAACGCAGGCAGTTGCCACTTACCAACAAAATAAAACTGAGATAGTTCCAGGAGCCCCAGAAAACGCATATACGTACAACAAAACCAACATTATACCTAAAAACCAAATGGAACAGGTAAAAGCTGGCGAACCAACAATTTTCCAATATAGAAACATGACAATGCTCATGAATTGCACAGACAACTGCAATGTCATATTTAGCGGAAACTCGGAAGTTACACCTAAAATTCTGGGAATCTCAATCGAACACGATCAAAACATGACACTTACGATGAATATGTACAACTCCCCTCTTGAAGGACAAAAAGTTGCTGAGCGAACTCTAAACTTCTACTTAGGCATTGAACCAAGTGCCCAACAACAATTGAAGGGTCAAATTAGACTCTACATAAATCAAACAGAACTAAACAGCGAACTTGAAAGAGAAGTCAACGCTTCCAAGTTAACCTGGATGTTTTACAACACCACAGCTGCCAAATGGCAAGCAGTTCCAAGTTTCATAGATTCTAACGGATACTTAGTATGTAACACCGACCACTTCTCAACTTGGACCGTGGCAGAATTGGTCCAAACTGAAGCTGAAAATCCCACTCAAACTAACCTTAACGTCAACTATTTCATTGCTGGCATTTTCGCTATAACAATAATTGTAGGCATAACAGTCAGCATTACATTATTCAAGAGAAGAAAATAAGAAACAGCGCTCTTCTCACCTTTTTTATTATATTTCCACGAAAAATAGTCTTTTTGGATGGTTAGATTTTAAAACGCTCGTTCCAAAGTATCCCTTAATTATCCAGGAAACATTAAAGGTAATGTAGTGTGTATAAACATAAAATTAGGTAAACTTGGCATTGCAGTAATTCTAACAATTTTGCTTTCAATAAGTCCATGTTTATTTTTTGCCCAAGGATAAAGTCGGAGTATTCTTGCCGAGATTCAATTATTTTCTCCGCATTCTCAGTTGTTTGGACACAGTTTAAGGGACTTTGAAGTTATGGAATTTACGCTATCATTCCTCAATATCTTTGGAAGAAGCAGTGCTTGCAAATGAGAGTGTCAGTATTTACTTTGCTCATTTTGACTTTTAAAATAAAACTCAGAGTCTACCAAACGAGAGAAGTGCGCTTATTGCATTATTAGAAAAATTAGGGTTTGTTGACTCGCGGGATAGTACAAACCTGAGGTCTAATGGTTAAGCTTGATTTTTCAGTGGTTGCCAATTCATAGTGTAATGTATTCTTTATCGCTTTTTTTGGACAACTGTCTGAGCATTGATAACAGAAGAGACATTTGTCAAGACTAAATTCAGGATGCTTCTTTCCTTCAACTTCAATCATTGTTATTGCTCTGGATGGACACTCTTTGCTGCATATGCCGCAACCGATGCAAAGATTTACATCAAATATCGGTTGACCACGGAAGTTATTGCTCAAATTTCGGGGGACATAAGGATACTGGGTTGTCGCGGGCTTACAAAATGTATTAGAAAATGCTCGCCTCATTATGGAGGGCACACGAGGTTTTTTAATCATATTAATATTTCACCATTGGTTGGATAGCAAAAACAATGGTCAAACCGCTTATGTCTGTTTTAAGCGTCTCGTAATTGGCGAGGAAGAAGTTTTAGCTATTTAGCAGTTTTACTGGCGAAATTCGATTGTTTTCCTTCGTGTTTTTTGCTTAAGCTGTTTTTGCCACACGCACTATATAACGTCGTTAAGCTTTTAATAGTTGTGGTAAACAAGCCAATCGCGTGATTTAGCGACGTTTGAAGGTCGGAGTAAGAGTCTGTGTCAACTATCAAGTTAATAACGTTTACTGGAAGACTGTTTGGGCCTAATGTTGAGGTCCCTATCGTTTTGTTAGTTATATTTGAAATCTGATGTTCGAGAGGTTGGAGAAGGCAATATTGAAAATAATTGGCGATTAAGCTTTCTGTAATTGCAGCAAATGCAAATTATTAATTATTCCAAAAAATACACCCAATTTTCCAAGTTAATTTTCTTATTGATCAACGGGCATCAAACATGTACTATTTTGATCATAGTAAAAAGCCAGAAGCTAAACCCAAACCCAGCCCCAACAAAATTGGGAATGGCAATCCAGGAAAGATACCTTTCTTTTCAAGCATATAAAATGTTATCACAGAACCCACTAAGATACCCACAACTGCCATTATGGTCGGGCGATAATCAGGTAAAAAGCTGAAGAATAAAGTACCTATCAACATTGAATAAAACACTAAGTCACCCAAGCCCATCTGAATATCTTTAAACGAAAAACTGAGTCCCTGCAATTGGTCTAATCCTGACTGAGCAATTTTTCCCACAGGTCCCTTGTAAACCGCAATAATGTCGTAAACAGCCAAAAAAGCCAATATAGCAATTGCACTAAAGAGAGGAATAGAGAAACCAAAAAATATGCCTAATGCTCCGCCGACGCAGACGACAGCTACATTGCGAGCAATACTACCTAAACGAAAGATTGCAAAATCAAATAGTACAGTAATAACTATTGTTGATGCAATCAAAATGTAGAAATCATAGTCGCTTGGAAAGTAAGACAGCAAAGCCGAGATGTACACCAAAGACAACAACAAAGACGCAGTTGTCAAAGCAACCACTATTAGGGCTTTAATGATATTTTTGCTGCGGCGCTTAATCAGAAAATAGAACATGGTTGCGGCAACAGCGAGCAAAACGACAAAGTACAAGGCGTTTCCAATAGGGGCACCTGGAGTAGACTCAGGAATTGGAGTAACAGGAATAGCCCCAGATTGCTGAGGAACAAGCAAATATGCACATCCTAAACCAAAAAGCATACTTGCCATTATTGGAAGTAAATACACTAATTGGAACTTGAACTTATCTTCTTCAGGTTTACTCTGAGTTGGCACTTCTTGCTTTTGCGTTATTGGAGGTTGTTGAGTCACGGCAATTACCTTATTTTCCCAATAGCTATTGAGACTTGTAAGTAGAATTGGTTACAGAATAAGTTTTGTTTTTTATCGAAAACGCCAATCTTCAATTTGAAGCTATATCTGGAAGTTTTCTCCAGTGCGTGGAGCCACTGCATCCAAACCTAACTCATTATGAGCCCAATTAGCTAACAATTCACAATTACCTTCAGCGCCATGAACAACAAATACCTTCGGATGCCCACCCACTTTTCGCAAAGCGTCTTTTAATTGGCTTGCACCACAATGAGAAGAGAAATCAAAATGCTGAAAGTGCGCTTTTATTTTTCGAACTTTACCATCAATGGTAGCGACACCCTTTTCCATCAATTGTCTGCCAGGAGTTCCAGGAATCTGATAACTTACAAGGAAAATGGCGTTGTTAGCTTTTTTACCTACTTTCGAAAGGTAAAATTGCGATGGCCCGCCTTTGAGCATGCCTGCTGGTGAGACTATTACTGCGGGATCCTTAAGTGCTCTTCGTCTATCTTGCCAACCCTCTACCCAATCTACCGAATGCATGGCGTTAACGTACATTTTGGGGTCTCGTAAGAATTCCTTGTTATTCATGATTATTCGGCTGGCAGCACGTGCCATACCATCTAAGATTATGGGATATTCGAAATGGTTCGCGGCCAGAACGCAAGTAATCTCTTGAGCGCGCCCAACTCCGAATGCAGGAATCAAAACAGTTCCGCCTCGATCCACGATGTCCGTGGCAGCTTCAACGAAACTCTTCTCTAATTCAGGTCTGAGTGTGTGATCTTCGTTGGCGTAAGTACTTTCAATTACTATGGCATCTAAGTCCTTATAATCCATAGTTGCGCCAGATAGGAGTTTACTATCTTCCATGTTGAAATCTCCAGTATAGAGGATTTTTTTACCGTCTGCTTCAATTAAGACTTGGGCGCTACCAGGGGTATGTCCAGCGTTGAAGAGTTGAAGTTTCATGTCCCCGATTTGGGCTTCATCACCAAAATTCAAATGTTTGCTGTTTTGCATCATAGATTGAAGTTCAAGGTACTCAAAGGGCAAATAATAGCTGGATAAGTGGATGAAATCTTGAATGAGAACTTGAGTTAATTCCAAGTTGAGTCGATTTGTGTAGAGGGGTTTTTTGTCGTTAATATAAAAAATGGGTAAAGCACCCGAATGGTCCAAATGGCTATGAGTCAAAATAACTGCGTCAACATCTTTAGGCGGCACATGCATAGGGAACCCAGGTTGACGGTCAAGCATAACACCGTAATCTATGACAACCATACTTTTCTCGGACTTCAGGGATATACCCATTCTGCCAACTTCTCTTGCTCCGCCCAAAAAACCAACTTGCAATTTAAAATCAGTCCATTTTTGTATACTTAACGAGTAAAAAGGAACTATGCTGTTTTAAAAATGTTGGGATGCAAAGTTTGCAAGTTTCTTCTGGAAATTGTTGCTTAAACACGTATAGGTGATAAAACAGCAAGGGCAATTCAATTATCTATTTTACTGAAATAACCTAATGTTTTGTCCCACGGGTCACTTGAGCAGTCACTTGACCTTTTTTTATTGATTGCAAAATCGAATCAACATTTAGAGATGCATTGACCTTATTGAACACGCTAAAAAGCTCCGAAATATTGTGTGCGTCACTTCCAGCAGTTCCAGGTAACCCTAAACTTCGTGCAAGGATCTTGGCCTGAGCATTCGCGTCGGAACTTGATCCGCCGTTTTGAACCTCGATGGCATCCAATTTGTAGTTAAATGCATTTTTGCCTAGACCATACATTCGAAATGGATGAGCCGCGACAGAAACACCGTCTATAGATTTAGCGAAATCAACAACTACTTCTGGCGTCCACGGTTTTGGCGGCAACTCATCGGTCCCCAAAACCAACACGTCACCTCGTGTAGTACTGATTTCCACACCTGGAATGATTAGGATATCTGGGTAAGCTGAAGCTAACTCAATTGTAGCTCGACAACCGCGAACGCTATCGTGATCTGTTACCGCTGCTACTTTAATGAAACTATGCGATACAAGCAGGTCTATGAGTGTTTTTGGTTGAATAACCGCGTCCGCAGAATAAATTGTATGAATGTGCAAATCGGCATTAATCAAGGTTTTTCGCTCAACTGTTTCCGCAAAATCTTCTCTAAACGAATTAAAATCTTTTTGCCCCCCTCTGCGACAGCATCAACAGAGTCAAATGTGAGTTTCTGTGTCTTGCAAACTTGCTTGCAAGCTTTTTTTATGGTATCCTGCCAGAGTTTAGGATCGTTTAACAGTGCAACACTTTGATAGTTGGAACGAGTAATGTATTCAGCGGTTTGTTTGGCCACGTAATCAACGGTTTCAACATCAAACGGTGATGCAGTCTCATGCTGCGATAACGGGTAAACCTCGTCAAGTTCTAATGGAACTACTCCAAAAGGAGCGCAATAAACGCAAATATGAATTTTAACTGCTAATTCGTTCCCTAATTTTCGGAACAAATGACGAAAATTTTTAAATTCGGGTGCTTTGTGGAAGGGTTTGTTTCGGGTTTGAGGAACCAAGAAAAGCACCTTCGCATTCTCGGGCGGGGTGTATCGTTCGCCGAGATTCTTTCGGTAATGGGTTATTTCTGGTCTTGTAAGACCCACGGAGTCAAAGTAGAAAAAGCCTTTGCTTTTCATAGTTGGACTGAACTTTTCAAGATAGTCTTCATTGCTACGGACACGTTTTAGAGCCGAAAGCAATGCTGGGTGGGCGTGAAGACGCATTTCGGTGTGTTCCCAAAGTCTGCCGTCACGGATAGCTTGTTTTATTCGTCGCAATTCTGCCAAGCAAACGTGTAAATTATGTTCGGCAAGGAATACTTCGCGTTCCTTGAGTGTTTTCTCCTCTAAACCTCTAGGTGTTTCGGTTGAGCATTTGGGGCAACTACATGGGAAATAATCCAGTTCTTTGAGGCGCCATGTACCATTTTCGGTCATGTAACGGTCTTCCCGAGCGTACAAAGCATATGCAGCCGAATCAAAAAGATCACACCCCAAAGAGACAGCCAAAGCAAACATTGAGGGGTGACCAGCTCCAAACAGATGCAGTGGACGTTGAGCTGGAATACCTCTTTTGGCAGTTAATATCATGTCAGCTAAAACGTCGTAGCGATAGTTTTCCATAACTTCGGTTGGGCTGCCAAGAGCGTGAATTTGAAAGGGTAGTTTTCCCATTTCAACCGCTGAAGCTGCTACTAAGTCTAAATGCCTTCCACCCTGAACGGGCCCAACCCACAAGATGTCATCCCGGGTTTTTTCCTTGAAGAAGGCTTTTGCTCTCCGAAGTGTTTCTGCCACTGTTATATCTGCTTGCTCTCGTGTAACTTTCCATCCGGTTGGAATGTCTAAAATTGTAGCGATGTCACTTCCGATATTTTCCTGGTAGGCTACTATTTCTTTTTGGGTAACATCAATATCCCCGTAAACGAGAATTTGGTAGGCCCCTGAATCTGTCATTACTGCCCCATCATAATCCAAAAAATTGTGTATACCCATTTCAATGGGTTTGTTGGAATATCTCTTTTTGATTATGTAGGAGTTTGTGATTACTGCTTGAACGCTGAAGACTTCCTTGAGACGTTTGGGCGGTATGGGTTGGATACTAGGGTTTATAACTGGGAAAAGAAGCGGCGTTTCCACTGTAACTGTTTTAGTTTTTAATTTTCCGATTCGACCAAGCAAGTCTTTTTCTTTAATTTCAAAGCTCAAGTATAAAGCCTAAACAAGAAACAACGTTCGATTATAAAAAACATTAGCATCTTGATCGCAATCATTCAGTTTTCTAAATTAGGCATGCTTATATGACAATGATTCCCTAATAACCCACAGAAGTGCCAGCCATGGTTTGCTCAATTGATATCTCAGAAAAACCACAACTCAATGATCCAATACTTATCGAAGGGTTACCGGGCATTGGGTTTGTGGCTAACATTGCATCTTTGCATCTGATTAAAGAGTTAAAAGCTGTAAAGTTCGCACAGGTATTTTCCTCTTCATTTCAAGATTTTGCGATAACTACGGAAACTGGAGGCGCCTTATCCCCTGTCAACGAGTTGTACTATGCTATACGGAAGAATGAACGTGATTTGATTATTTGGTATGGGAACACTCAAGCGTTAACCACTATTGGGCAGTATGAATTAGTCGGCAAGATACTTGACATTGCGCAGGAGCTTGGCTGCAAATTTGTTATTTCCATCGGTGGTTTCAAGAAAGATGAAGCCACACCTGTTCCAGCAATTTATAGCACTGCCACGGACTTGGATACAATACAGCAGATACTTGATTTAGGAACAAAGGTTATGGTTGGCCATGTTTTTGGCATTGCAGGTTTATCGATTGGTCTAGCAAGAATAAGGGATTTAAGAGGTTTTTCACTTCTTGTGGATACGCCAGGCATGAACCCGGATGTTAACGCTGCTCGATATGCTTTGCTTACATTAGGTAAATACTTGAAGCTGAATATTGACCTAACAAACATAGAAACAAACGGGAAAGAAATTAAAAATATGCTAGAATCATTTGGAGTAATTCGGAGTATAACCGAAGAAAAGAAGAAAGAGGAGCAGCAACTTCGCTGGTTTATTTAGGCTTTGGCTTCAGCTATAAATGCATCGTAAACTTTTTGCACGCGGTCGGCAGCTGGACCTGATCCTTCTACGACACCTTTTTCAGTTAGTTTTACTTTGTCCATTACCCATATGAAGCCCTTGTCTTCGTAGAGTTTAACCATTGTTGGAAAGACTTTGTCGAGTCTTTGAGATAGGGATTTCAAGTCAAAGGGTTTTTCTGCGGTAGATATCGATAGGACTACAGATCCGTTAATGACTAAGCGGTTGAGGAGTTTTCCAGAATCATCTTTTACGTCAGCTAAACTGAGACTAAGGTTGTCAGGGTTTATTCCAATAAGGGTACCGTTGAAGTTTTTTCCATTAGTGGTGATTACAGAAACAGTTCTCTCGGTCAATGCTGCTACATCAGTGAAATATTTTCTTTGCGCTACAGACAATTTTATTTCTCCTTGATCGGTACATGAAATTACATTTCAACTATTTATCTTTAGCATGTTCCAGCGAACCAACTATTGAAAAATCTATCGAAAACTTGCTGCAAACGTCTTTTAACGCTGTGAGGTGTGCTCTTGAGTAGGATGACAGACATTATCGAAGCGTGGTTATTAAGTTTTGAATGCGGTAGAAAGTGGTTTAACACAATATCCTCAGCAAGAACAAAAGAAATGTATTCTAAATGTTTAAAGCAATATTGTGACGCTGTAGAAAAGACGCCAGATGAATTGCTTAAAGCGCGCGCGCTAAGGAGATACTGCAGTTATTTGGCGATTTTGAAATTGACCTTACTTCTTCGCTTCTAGAGGCTCTTAGGGCTCTTGAGATAAAACAGTATGATGTTGTTGTATCCGGGTACTTTTTTGATTCAGGTGAAACCGGGTTAGATTTTTATAGGGAGCTAAAGGCTAAAGGCAATAAGCTTCCATTTATACTGCTTTCTATTCATGATGAAGTTGCAAGTGATGCATTGAATTTGGGTGTTGCAAAATTTATTAATAAAAGCGGAGACTGTGAGAAAGCCTATTCCGACTTGTCAAACACGATAAAAGAACTCAGTAAGAGATGAAAAGATGCCTTAGAAAAGTGTAGTTCAAACATATTTTGATTATCGAGCAAACCAAAATATTAAATAAAGTCTTGAAAGCAATGGACTAACCTATAACTCGTTATATTTGCAAACTGAGGAATTATTTTGGGAGAAGATCCTGAAAGAGCAAAGGCAGAGCAGAAGTTTTTGGAAGATTCTTTAAAATATCTTGAAAAAAGAAAAATAAGATATAGCTAATCATGGTTGATTATCCAGCTTGCTACTGCATCTAACAGCGCGTATTGGTCTCAAAAACAAAATCAACTGTGGCGTCAGCAATAGGGATTTTTGGTCTATGTCTATCTTAAATAGCCCCCTGAACCGATAGAAACAATACCTGTTTCTTGAAAAAGCAAGAAGGCTGAAATTAATATTTTCCTGATTGGAAACTATAATTAAGTTTTCAGTACCTGTTTTCTATTATTTGTGTTATTCGTGTTTCAATTTCAGGTTGATTGTCAAACGGTGAATAATTCATTTTTTCCCATGTGAAACCCACCGATACACAAATATTGTCTGCATTTAGTCCTTCAAGAACTGCTCGGATATCTTGGATTATCACACCTTCTTTGCCTTTGGGACAAAAAACTAAGAGAATTAGGTTGTTTTCTCCATAGGTTCGCCAAAGAAATTTTACATACTTATTATTTTTAAGCAGATTTATGGCTTTGTTTTGATTAGCTTGTTTGATTCTTACTCCAATGTTTATCGGGGTGATATCCATTTTTTCCAAGTTTACGACGCAACTAAGAATGTTTTTAATTATTCCTCTATTTTCAAGGGTAGTTATTCTCCGATAAATTGTGTTTCGAGTAACGTTACAATTACGAGCGAGTTCTTGATAGGAGTTCGTCCCCAGACTTAGATATTGAATTATTCTTTTATCCAAATCGTCCATGACCGCAAAACAACCTTCCTATTATTAGCTCGTTTCATCTAAACTTGAAAAGCCCAATAGACTTTCCAGCTGCAAAACTATGGTCGAATGATTGCCTCTATTAACATATTAAAATAGAAAGCTAATAAACATAATGAATTAATCGACGTTAATTGATTAATAAAATATCATTGATAATAAGGAAATCTGGAGGAATACTTCAAAAAACAGAATATTTTAAGGCGCCTTCTTGACATTTAGGAAAAAAAAGCGGCTTAATTGCAGTATGTAGTTAAGTAATTGGTTTTGCGGTTTTGTTTTTCGTGTCCTTTCTTAAACTGCTTTGTTTATAACTTCTTCTTATGCATGTTTTTATGACTTTCAATTCTATTTGCGAGTTAGAAGGGATAGCGGATTCTATGCTTTGCTTTATTTCCTGTTTCTTCGACTATTGGAATCACTTGTTGGATATCCCTGAACTGTTTGAGCACTGTTATACCGCGTTGAGTAATAATGTAGACTTTTCGTTCTTTTCTAGCTGTCTTCAATTCAATCAGCTCTTGCTTAATCAAGAAACTAAGGTGCTCATCCAACACCCCGAAGTTAACGTTAGATTTGTACATGATGTGAGTTAGCTTCAACGGTCCCCAGTGAGCCAAAACCTTCAGAATATCCACGTACGTTTCCAGTTTAGATCGTCTCATATCTTGTCTTTTTTTTGAAGTGCACTCCTATTAACAACACACCATCAGTCTTGGTGTTAGTGCTCTTTTCTCCATGCACATTATAACCGATACTGCGCTTATATGCATAATGAATCTGGTCACGGAGTTAACTACATAAATATGGATTGTTGGATAAGCATATTTAAAAATTAATATTTCAAATGCAAAGACTTAGAATAATATTGATTATTGCTTAGAAGGTCTTTTTCGTCAATATGACGGTCATAGTTCCGCATTTTCAGGTAATTGGGTTTTAAGACACCAGCTTCATTGGTAGCTGAAAACATGAATTCAAAAACATAGCAAAATTCATAGTACTGATAAGTAACTTCAGTCATACTTATGATGAGCGGCGAATCCTGCTAAAACTATTAGGATAACCCTAACCCCACTATCTTCTCCCTTAGCAGGATTTGCTAGCCTAAAGGTGGCCAAATGGAGGGAGTTTCAAAAACTATTTTCAAATGCAACAACGAACATGGTCTAAATTGAGTGTTGTAGGTGCCAATTCGAGATATAAAGCAGTTACAGTGCGAGAAGCTGACTTTCCCGTTCAGGCGCAAAATTAGTTGAATTATATCGCTGCAGGATTATTTGCGCAGGCAATAAAAATCAGAAAAGCGATATTACGTTTCAACTCTTCAATACATTAGTTTGCATAATACCGATTGCATCAATAAACTATGAAAAAATGGTTTTCCTTATGTCTTAATTTTCACATTTTTTTATTTGGACGAAATTTCTCAATTAGCTGTTAGAACCCTTTTAATAAGAGCCGGTTGTAGCGCCTTTAAGGGTTTCGCGAGCTCTTTTCTGTATTCATCATCTTTTTCCCTTCTTAGAGCTTTCTGAACAAGTTTTCTGCCAACTTCCACGCTGCTGTTTCCAAAAATCTTAACGAAAGCAGTTGAGTGTTTTCCAGAAGATATTAAAGTCCGAGGTAGAACACAGAAAAAATTTAAAGGATAATCTTTTGATTTATCCAGATCCACCACAACTACTTGAACGTCTGTTTTCATTTTGAATTCCGTTTGCCCATTTTGTTTCTTTGACAGATATAGACTGGTTTTCATAATTAGTTCTCACATACAGTTTTTTGGCCCAAAAGACGATTTAGGGTGTATAAGAAATACACTCTGCTTCGAAAATAAGTTCATGTGAGTAGAGGTTTGCAACCACAAGCGTTGCAAGTACCTCCTAAGCTGAAAATAGGGGCTACTAAAACGCACTAAGAAAGTTTAAGCTTGTAGATGGGGTTTTCCACAAACATGACAATAAAAGGATTCACCTCGTATATTATACTATAATTAAGGAGTAAATGGAGCTTTTCGGGTTCAAATGAGTAAAACTAGAGCTAAGAGAATTCAAAAATTGTTGGCAGTTGATGAAATAGGAATTGCCAACATTCTGGAGTGCAAATCTGTTCCAGAGGATGAACACTTAAAGAAAGGTTTGCCAATTATTACTTGTGCATGTGGAGCCGAAATACTAGTGGTACCAGATCTGAAAGCTATGAATCGTGCCATCAAGGCTCATGTTGCCGAGCACAGAAAGAAAGAAACACTGAATACAACGTATTTACATCCTGGCAAAATCAGTCAACTATTAAGCGAACTTACACTGTTAAAAATGAGCGAATAAAACAATACTATTCTCCGACAGAGGCGTTAATGAGCATCACGCAAGTTTAGCATTCTGGGTGGCATCAACTGGTTGACCCTCTTCATGAGAAGTATCACAGTTTGTAGGCTTTTGGACGTAAAAACAGCAATTAAACGTTGAAGAAGTGGTCTAAATTTGAGGAGAACTAAACTGGAAACGAGCTTAAGTATTCTTGAAACATTGGCTAGGAATGGTCCTCTAAAAATTACTCACGTAATGCAAAAAGCTAATCTCAACTGTAACGTACTGAAGAATTATTTCAATTTTCTAATTGAACAAAGAGTAGTTGAAGAAAAATGTGTAGAGGGGGATAGAATTGTTTACGGAATTACAGAGCGAGGAGCGAATTTGATCAGGTATATTAATGGTCTAAACCAACTATTTCCTAAGACGAAAATTTGTCACACCCGGGCAATCACAGCAAAGAAAGAAACAGTTAGGAATGAGTGCAAAGAATATTGTTAATCCTGTAAAAACACTTTTCAATACAGAATGGTTTGTTTGTTAATCTAAGTATGTTATTGATTGTCATTCAATTGGTAGTTTATTTGTTTAGCTCTTCGGATTCCTGCCAGCTCATTTCAAAGTATCCGGTCAGCACGCCGATAAGGTTGGCGTCAGTTGTCCCCAAAGCTGGACTATCTTCAGACGTGCTTTTTGTATTGGTTGAAATCATAGCCTCTTTGCCATCAAAAACTGCAAATCGATTCAAGGGTTGACTGTTAAATTTGATTCTATGAGACTTAGCAATTAAAATGTGTTGCACTTGTTTCATTTGGGATTCATCAGATCTGAAATCCTCAATAATCTCTCGAAATGTTACTCCTTTTTGAACTGCTCCACCAATTTCAGAGGATAGGAGAAATGTGACATGTGAGATTTCTCTCAATGTGGCAATCCAAAAAACATCACTTTTGAGACTGGAAAATAAATTGGATAACTTGGCAATTACTGCCTTGCCTTCTGGTATTAGAGAGTACAGACTTTCTTCCTCACCCACCGCCAAAGGCTGCACCCATTTTGCTTTGGATAGTGATTGAAATTTCTTTTTCATTGTAGCAATCCTTTCATCAGATTTAACTTTTTCATCAAGTATTAAGGAAGCCAAAGCTCCAGCAACGGGGGTTGCCCGAATAATGGCGGGTTTGCCAAGCAACTTTTCCACTAGACCCATCTTTTCAAGTGTTGGTAAAACTTTGTATGTGTCTTCTCTTCTTATAGAAGAAAATTTCGCAATCTGACTGACTGTGGCATTACCGATCTTAAGGATTGTTTGGTACACTTTTGCTTGATTAGGAGTTAAACCAAGACCCATTAACAAATCTGACCTGTCCGATTCAAACAGTTCTCGAACCTCTTTTAAAAGACTAAAACTGGTTTTACCACTGTTGAAGTAAGATATAAGATTTTCGAAAATAAATAATGAGCAGATGCTATGGGGTTGGAACAATTCATGTAGAAACAGTTTTTGCCCTTGGTGTTTTTGTTCTATAACAATATTGTACTTAGTACGTCATAATATTTATTGGCTACTGACGCTTTCAGCATTACTTGAAAGATTCCAAGAAATGGGTGTTGATAAGAAGGAACAATAAAGGCCTAAGTTCAGTAATCGCATCGATACATACTAATAGCCGTCGCGATGGCAGAAAAACAGATAATGTTTCCATTGATTTAGAAGCAGTACGACGTGTCAATGAAATAATATATCTTAGACAATCTATTAGCTTGCAATATCTTACAGAAAAGCACCCGATAAACCAGTTAGTTTGAAGGAATAGCTATTGCTCAAATGGCAAATATACTGAAACTATTGTTTTATTGATTAGAAGTTACTGGGTAAGTTTTCAGTACCTGTTTTCTATTATCTGTGTTATTCGCGCTTCAACTTCTGGTTGTTTGTCAAATGGTGAATAATTCATTTTTTCCCATTCAAAGCCAACGGAAACGCAAATATTTGTAGCTCTATATTCTTCCAGAAGTCCTTTGATTTCGTGAATTAGATCGCCTTCTTCGCCTTTTGAGCAAAAAGCTACCATACTTATATTGTGATCTCCAAAAGTCTTCCAAAGAAACCGAACTCCGTTGTTTATTGCAAGCAAATTCAAGATTTTATCCCTACGTTGCTCTTCAATTTTGGCGCCTATAATTATTGGGATAATGTCTATTTTGGCGAGGTTTATGATGCAACTGATTGTGTTTTTGATTACGCCTCTATTTTCAAGAGATGATATTCGACGATAAACTGTATTTCTTGTGACATTGCATAGTTGGGCAATTTCCTCGTAGGAATTTGCGCCATTGCCGAGAATTTGCAGGATTCTCTTGTCTAGATCGTCTATTGTTTCCAAATCAGCCATTCCCCAGCAGTAAAGAGACTCCATATAATGTAAATCTGGTGTTACCATGGTTTTTTTAAGGCAGTGACAAGTGATTTCATTTCTTTATTACTGTTAACAAACGCTAAAATTGAGGGGCTTTTAAAGGTTAATTCTCATTCTGCTTGAAAAAATTGAATAGATTTGCTAAAAGTGCAGCGCCACTTTCTTGGAAAACAACAGCTGAACTTTTTTCTAAAATTGCCCTATTAGTGTAAACATTTGTTAATAGGCAGAGCTTTCTGATTCTTTGATCGGTGTTTAGGATGCGGGTCATTTCTCTTAGGCTTTGTATGGCTTTCATTTTCATGATTAAGAATGCTCTAAAGATGCCTGAGGGATTTCTGGGTGGCCTGCCTGGGCCGTTTTGGTGGTAGCATTGTTTTATTGTTTTGTTAGCAAAGCTTAAG
>Ga0315540_10000207_pt1 | contig 32367 bp, 32 predicted proteins | sample SalMarSW160110MG_FD_203677 | JGI IMG/M metagenome (GOLD analysis project Ga0315540, IMG submission 203677) | Salt marsh sediment microbial communities from the Plum Island Ecosystem LTER, Massachusetts, United States - Salt Marsh Sediment SW1601-10 ...
CGACCGCGGCATGGCGGTCCTCGTCAACCTCCCCTTCGGCCGCGGCCGGCTGTTCCGGGCCGTCGGCGAGCGGCCACTGCCTGACTGGGCAACCGCGCTGGGCTGCACCAGCTGGGCGCAGGTCTTTTTGAAGTACGTGGTGTCCCACCCGGCGGTCACCTGCGCGATCCCGGGAACCACCAATCCCGAGCACGTGACCGACAACCTGGGGGCGGCCCGGGGCACCCTGCCCGATCGGGCGCTCCGCCGGCGCATGGAGGCGTTCGCGGATGGGCTGTAGATGACGATGCGAATCTGCCTGCTCACGAACCAGGACATCGACTCGGACGATTTCCCGGAGGACGACTGGCCGTGCGACCCGCGCCCCTACCTGCCGGAGGTGAGCTGGGACGTGGCCGTGCTCGAGAAGGCGACGGCCGTCCACCAGGTGGAGCAGCTGTCGCGCAGGGGATACGACCTCTATTTCAACCTGTGCGACGGAGCCTGGGACGAAGACACGCCAGGCATCCAGGTCGTACAGGCCCTCGAGCGGCTCGGCCTCCCGTTCACCGGCGCGGCGTCGGACTTCTACGAGCCCTCGCGTGAGGCCATGAAGCGGGTCTGCCGGGCCTGGGGGATCGACACGCCGGACTACGTCATGGCCCGCGAGACGGCGGACGTGGAACGCGCGGCCGAGACGCTCCGCTTCCCGCTCATCGTCAAGCACCCGAGCAGCTACGCCAGCCTCGGGCTCACCCGCGCCTCCCGGGTGGTGACGCCCTCGGCGCTCCGCGAGCAGGCCCGCCGCATGCTCGACAGCTACGCAGGGGCGCTGATCGAGGAGTTCATCGAGGGCATCGAGTGCACGGTCCTGGTGGCCGAGAACCCGGACGCGCCGCACGACCCGACCACCTACAAGCCCATCGAGTACCGCTTCCCGGACGGGGAGACCTTCAAGCACGCCGACATGAAGTGGGTCGACTACCGCGAGATGCGGGACCTGCCGGTCTCGGACCCCGAACTGGAAGCCGGACTGCGCGCCGATGGGGCGGCCTTCTTCCGCGGGCTCCACGGCTCGGGCTACGGCCGCTGCGACGTGCGGGTGGCCGCGGACGGGCGCCGCTACATGCTCGAGATCAACGCCAACTGCGGACTCTACTACCGGCCCGAGGACGCCGGAAGCGCCGACCTGAGCCTCACGCACGATCCGGCCGGCCACGAAGGCTTCACCCGCCAGATCGTGCGCGCGGCGCTGGCCCGGCACGCCCGCCGGCTGCGGAAGTGGGAGGTCCGCACCCACCCGGACGGCGGTTACGGCCTTCACGCCACGCGGCCGCTGCGGCCGGGCGACCGCGTCCTGGCGTTCGAGGAGCGGGCCCACAACCTCGTGTCGCTCTCCCGGGTGGAGGCATCCTGGGACGAGCTCCGCCGCTCCTGGTTCGACCGCTACGCCTGGCCGCTGACCGAGGAGACCTGGGTCATCTGGAGCGAGGACCCGGAGGAGTGGAAGCCGGTGAACCACTCGTGCGACCCGAGCGCGTGGCTGGAGGGGCTGGACGTCGTGGCGCGGCGGTCCCTGGCCCCGGGTGACGAGATCACGCTCGACTACGCCACCTTCTACAACGAGCGCATGCCCGCCTTCGCATGCGCCTGCGGATCGGAGGCGTGCCGCGGGATCGTGCGGGGCACGGACCACCTGCAGCCGTTCGTGGAACGCTACGGCGAGCACGTGTCCGACTACGTGCGCTGCAAGCGGAGCGCCGCGGTGGAGGCGTGACCTGTCTTCCGGATCCGGGCGTCCCGCCCGCCCGAACTTCCGGGCTTTCCAGGGGCGCCGAGCGGACTTAGATTGCCCTAATCCTTGCCGCGTCGCCGGCCGCCTGTCGCGGTCGGCTCATCAGCCAAAGCTCGGACCGGGACCACGCCCCGCCGCCGCCCGTTCCCGGGTCCGCGGTCCTCGTGGATCCGGCCGGCCGTCGGGCGCGCGAGGGGCCATCCACCTGGAGGTCACTCGATGAAGCACCTCATTCCCGGGCTCGCCCTGCTCGCCCTGCCCCTCGTCGGGCCCAAGCCGGTCGCGGCGCAGCAGCAGGACGAGCCGACGTCGTACATCAGCGCCACCTACTACCGCTGCGACCAGAGCCGCGAGCCGCGCGCCACCGAGCTCATGCAGACGGTCGTCGCGCCGATCGTGCAGAAGCACGTGGCCGCCGGCCAGATCTCGGCCTGGGGCATCCTCGCCCACCACATCGGCGGCCCCTGGCGCCGCGGAATCTACTACGTCGGGAGCGACCTGGGTGCCCTGGAAGCGGCGCGGGACTCGATCACCACCGAGCTGACCGCGAGCCATCCCAAGGAAACCAATGAGTTCCTGTCCATCTGCCCCTCGCACGACGACTACATCTGGACGTACGTGGCCGCCTCCCAGCCCGCCACGGACGTCGCGGCAGCCCGGCCCGCTTTCGGCTTCTCGACCTACCAGGTTTGCCACGAGGCCACCGAGGGTCTCTCCGACGAGGTGATGAAGACGCTGTACGCACCCATCTACGACAAGCAGGTGAAGGCGGGCAGGCTCCACTCGTGGGGCTGGTACAGCCACTTCGTGGGGGGCAAGTACCGGCGGCTGCTGGCCATGGACGGGCCCAGCTTCGCCTCGGTCCTCGCAGCGCGTGATTCGATCATCGCGGAGACACAGGCGAAGTATCCTCAGATCAGCGCCGCGGTGGCCACCGTGTGCGACGGACACACGGACTACATGTGGGACATCGTGCTGGCGAAGCCGTAGTCACCCATCCACATCCTCCGGCGAGCGGGGGCCCGTCGAGGGCCTCCGCCCCCGGTTCACCGGCCCCCCGCGCCGCGGTCCGGAGCACGGCTCCCTACGCGTCGGGCGCGGCCCCTCCGTCCAGCTCCGCTCCCGACGCCACGGCCTGCTCGACCAGTGCGTCGACGTCGGCCCGGCAGGTCCTGTGGTTGAACAGGGCCGCGCGGATGACCACGTCCTCGCAGCGGTAGCGGAAGCAGACGATATTCAGCTCCACCGGCGCCATCAGCTCCAGCTCCGGCCTCTCCTCGACGCGCCACGCCACGTCCGGATCCAGGTCCGGTGCGGACATATGGCGCCTGACTCTATGAAGGGACAGGGCGGCCGGGGTCGCCGGAGTTGTGGCCGGGATCGATACCGTTCGCTAGCTTGCCAGTTCCGGCCGCCACCGGCACTTCGGGCGTCGAGGCCAACCCCGGAACGCGCGGCGGTCCGGCGCACGGCTGGACCGTGGTGGTCGCGGCGCCCGCTCGCCGAGTGCAACATCGTCGGGAGATCTCATGACCCAACCGACCGCCGGATCCATGATGTCGAGACTGGTCGCGGAGCTCCGGCGTCGTCGTGTGTTCCGCGTGGCGATCGTGTACGCGCTCGCCGGCTGGATCGTGATCCAGGTCGCCTCGACCATGCTGCCGGGTCTCAAGCTCCCGAACTGGACGGTCACGCTGGTCATAGCGCTGGTCGTCCTCGGATTCCCGCTCGCCGTCATCATGGGCTGGATGTTCGACATGGGCCCGCGGGGCGTGGAGCGCACGGCGGTCGCCGGGCCGGCGGGCGGAGCGACGCCGGCCGCCGAAGTCGCCGCGGCGGCGGGGCGAGCGACCCCGGGACGCCCACCCGCCGCTCCGGACAACCGGTCCACCGAATCGCGGCCTGACGCGCACGAGCAGGACCGGCGTGGGATCGCCGTGCTTCCCTTCGTGAACATGAGCGGGGATGCGGACAACGAGTACTTCAGCGATGGCATTTCCGAGGAGATCCTCAACCTGCTCAGCAAGCTGCCGCAGCTGAAGGTCGCCTCGCGCACCTCCGCGTTCAATTTCAAGGGCAAGCAGGTGAGCATCCCCACCGTCGCCCGCGAGCTCGGGGTCGGCACGGTGCTGGAGGGCAGCGTCCGCCGGGCCGGCGACCGCGTCCGGATCACCGCCCAGCTCATCGATGCGGCCACCGACTCGCACCTGTGGTCCGAGACCTACGACCGCGAGATGAAGGACGTGTTCGCGATCCAGGACGACATCGCCCAGAGCATCGTCCGGGCGCTGCAGGTGACCCTCACCCCGAAGGAGCGCCGCTCGCTTCAGTTCGTCGCGACTTCGGATCCAGAGGCCTACGACTACTACCTGCGCGGCCGCAAGTACATGTACTCGATGGCGCGCCGCGACTACGAGCACGCCATCCGCATGTTCGAGCAGGCCATCGCCCTGGACTCCAAGTTCGCGCTCGCCTATGCCGGAATGGCGGACGCCTACTCGCACCTGTACCGGTACGTGGAGGCCACCCACGACAACGCGGACAGGGCCGCGCGCGCCAGCGAGCAGGCGGCAGCGCTGGACCCGGATTCGGCGGAGGCGCACGCCTCGCGGGGCCTGGCGCTGTACATCAGCGACCGACACGAGGAGGCCGGACGAGAGTTCGAGGTGGCCCGCGAGCTCGACCCCAACCTGTTCGAGGCCTGGTACTACGACGGGCTCGCCTCCTCCTCGAGGGGGGACTTCGAGGGAGCGGCCCGCATGTACAGGAAGGCCTCCGAGATCAACCCGGACGATTTCCAGTCGCCGATCTTCCTGGCGCAGGCCTACCACTCTCTCGGCCGGCGGCAGGACGAGATGAAGGTGCGCCTGGGGGTGCTGAACGTCATCGAGCGGCACCTCAAGCTCAATCCGCACGACACCCGCGCCCTGTACTTCGGCGCCACCAACCTGGCCCGCGTCGGCGAGAAGGAGAAGGCGAGAGAGCTGGCCGAACGGGCCCTCAAGCAGGACCAGGACGAGCCCGTCGTGCTCTATAACGTGGCCTGCTTCTATGCCATGCTGGGAGATTGCGAGCGCTCGATCGACCTGCTGGAGCGAGCGGTGGAGCTGGGGTGGGGCGACCGGGCCTGGATCGAGACCGACAGCGATCTGGAGCCGCTGCACGGACACCCACGCTTCCAGGCGCTCCTGGCCAGCCTCGACTGAGACTCCGGCGAAGCGCCGGCAGCCTCGAGCCGGCCCCGCGGTGCCGGGCGACGATGGCGAGGCACGACCTGGCCGGATGCCCGAAGAGCCGCCGGATCTCCGGCGGCTCTCGTCATACCCCCTAGGGGAGTCGAACCCCTGTCTCCTGGCTGAGAACCAGGTATCCTGGGCCACTAGACGAAGGGGGCCTGTCGCGTGCGGGCCCTAATTGTAAACGGGCCGTCGAGGCTGTCAAGCCCCGGACCCAGCCCGCGTCGACAGGATGAACCCGCCGCCGGCCACAGTGTTCCGGCGCGCCGGGCCGGTTATCTTGCCGGGACCGCTCGGCACATACGCTGGATGGAGGCGCCCGAGGTTGCCCGCTCTGACCTGGAAGTACGTCCACCTCGTCCTCAATCCCTTCCCCATCGTGCTCTCCGTGGTCGGCATGGCCGTGGGACTCGCGGGATGGATCCTGGACCGGCCGAGCTGGGAGCGCTACGGGGTCACGAGCCTCTTCCTGGCCGGGCTCGTCGTCCTCCCGACCTACTACAGCGGGATCGCGGCCGGCGACGTGGTGTCGCAGCGCACTTTCGTGACTCCGGGACTCATCGAGACGCACCGGACGTGGGCCACCTGGACCCTCCTCGCGGTCCTCGCCGATGGCGTGTTCGCGGCGTTCTCGCTCCGCCAGCCCGACGACGGCCGCCTGCGCCGCTTCGTGCTCATGGTCGGGGTCCTGACCGCCTGTCTGGCGGGCGTCACCGGCTTCATGGGCGGCCGGATCGCCCATGGCGCGGACGAGCGCGCCCGGCCGGCGGCCGGCCGCGCCGACGCCGGAGCCGCCGCCCCCGCGGGCTCGCCGTCCGCGCCGGCGGCGCCTGGCGCGGCGTCCGACTCGACAGGGGGCCGCTCGCCGTGAGCCTGACGAAGGGCGTCGACAGGCCGGTGGGCGGCATTCCGGATCTCCCCGCGGTGGTGGGTCGCTCGAACCTCGACGCCGTGAAGAGCGTGTCCGCATCCAGGGTCACGATGACCCAGCTCATGGGCCCCCAGGACGCCAACCTGTTCGGGTCCGTGTTCGGCGGGATCGTGCTGGCGGCCGTCGACAAGATCGCCTACGTGTGCTCGACCCGGCATGCGGGCCGTCCGTGCGTGACGGTCAGCGTCGACCAGGTCGACTTCCGGACCCCGATCCGAATCGGGGAGATCGTCACGCTGAGGGCGTCGGTGAACTCGGTGGGTCGGACCTCGCTGGAGGTGGGCGTGCAGGTGGTGGCGGAGTCGGTGGCCGGGGGGGCGGAGCGCCATACGAACTCGTGCTACGTCACCATGGTGGCCATCGACGACGAGGGTGAGCCGGCGCCCGTGCCCCTCCTGCGCCTGGAGACGCCGGAGGAATGGCAACGGCACCACGACGCCGAAGAACGGCGGCGCGCGCGCCTGGAGCTGGCGAAGCGGAGGAGAGAGCGGCGGCGGGGCAGCGACTGAGGCCCGTCCTCCGGCGGGCACGAGCCCGATCCGGGCTCAGCCTCCCTGCGACACCCCGCCCAGGGCCACGAGCCCGTAGTAGGTCAGGGCCAGGAGGCACATGACCACGACCTCGGCCACCAGCTGCCTGGGGGGCAACTTGGCCAGGATTCCCACGACCAGCCCCACTACGACCGAGGCCAACAGCAACAGCCACAACGCCGTCATCCGGCTCTCCAGAGTTCTATCGTTCCACTCACGACGGCCCGAACCGGGCCGACTCTTCGCCCTTCGCTCTCCCGCTCCGCTGGAGCTGCACGAGCTCCGGCATGCCCGCCTGTCGGGCGATCCTCTGACCGCTGGGCGTCGCGGCCAGGCCCCCGAGCGCGGTCTCACGATAACGCACGTCCATCTTCCTGCCCACCTCGCCCATGACGTCGATGACCTCGTCGGGCATGACCGGAAAGTCAAGTCCGGCGAGCGCCATCTCGGCGCAGGCCACCGCCTGCACCGCCGCGCTGGCGTTGCGGTAGGCGCACGGAATCTCGACCAGTCCGGCGATCGGATCGCAGATGAGGCCCAGCATCCCCTGCAGCGTCAAGGAGATCGCCGTACCCACCTTTTCGGGGTCGCCCCCTTCGAGGTAGGTCACCGCCGCGGCCGACATGGCGGCGGCGCTGCCGGTCTCCGCCTGGCAACCCCCGCCGGCACCGGAGATCGAGGCCCTCTGCGCGATGACCGCGCCGACCCCGCCGGCCACCAGCATCCCGTCCACCAGCCGGTCCATCGACCAGCCCCTCTCCTCGCGCATGGTGAGCAGCACGCCCGGCACGACGCCGGCCGCGCCGGCCGTCGGCGCCGCCACGATGAGGCCCATGCGCGCGTTCACCTCCAGGGTCGCGATGGCGCGCGACAACATCGTCGTGACCGTCTCGCCCATGAGCCGCGGCCCGGCCGCCACCAGTCGCCGGGCCCGACCGCCGGTGAGCCCGCTGGGACTGGGAGCCTCCGAGGCGAGCCCCTCGGCGACGGCGTTCTCCATCACCTCGAGCGCGTCGCGGATCCGCGACCGGATCCTGTCGCGGTCGGCGCCGGTGTCCTTCATCTCGCGGAGCAGGACGGCCTCGGCCAGGTCGACGTCCTGGCGTGCGGCCTCTTCGAACCAGGTCTCTACCGACGTGAACATGGTTCCTCCCGGCTGTCGTCCGTCCCTAGACGAGCCCGCGCACGTAGCGGATCCAGTGGACCCAGTCCTGGCTCCGCATCGCGTCGATGAGCTTTTCGGGAATCTCGGCGTCCGCCTCGATCGTCATGAGCGCCTGCTCCCCCCGCCCGGTACGGTCCACCCGCATGGTCGCCAGGTTGACGCCCCCGTCCGTCAACATGCGCGTGAGGGTCGCGATCGTGCCCGGCACGTCGTCGGCGTTGACCACCAGGGTGGGAAGGGAGCCCGTGAGGTCGACGTCGAATCCGTCGATCTCGAAGATGCGGATCTGGCCGCCCCCGATCGAAGCGCCCAGGATCTCCGCCCTCTCGTCGCCCAGCCTCACGTCGAAGCGCGCCGAATTGGGATGCGCCCCCTCGCCCAGGTCGATGTTCTCGAAAGCGTAGTCCATCCCGTGCGTGTCGGCGTCTTCGAGGCTCGTCCGCAGGCGCTCGTCGTCGGGCAGGTAGCCTAGCAGGCCCCCGATGATGGCCTTCTTGGTCCCGTGTCCCTCGCCGGTCATCGCGAAGGAGCCGTGCAGGCCGATCCGGGCCCGCTCCGGGGTGCCGCCCACGATCGCCTGGACCACGTAACCCAACCGGCAGGCACCGGCGGTGTGCGAGCTGGAGGGTCCCACCATGGTGGGACCCAGGATGTCGAACAGTCCGGTCACGGGGCTCCTCCTCTGGCGACGCGGCGATGCTCGGCGGACCGATCGCGTCCGCCGGCGTCCCGTCCCGCGGCCGACGCCATCGACCCGGCTCGCGCGCGTAGCGTCTCCAGCGTGGAGGTCTCCCGCCGCACTCGGACCCCGAAAGCGGCCGAGAAGCCGGCGGCCAGCGCCTCCCCCAGCCGGCCGGCGCCCACGCCGACGCCCTCGGCGGCCAGGCTGGTCATGCGCACACCGTCGATCCCGCACGGCACGATGAGCCGGAAGTTCTCCATCGGCTCGTCGGTCACGTTGAGCGCGAAGCCGTGCCAGGTGACCCAGCGGCTGACGTGGACCCCGATCGAGGCGATCTTGCGCACGCTCCCGGCCAGGATCGCCCGGGTGATGGCGTCCTCGACGGGAGCCGTGGCACCTCGATCGACCCCGTCGGAGCCCGGCTCCTCGGCGAGGATCGCCCCTTCCTCGCCCACCCAAACCCCGGTGTGGCCCGCCACCCGGAAGGCCGGAAGCGACAGCCGGGCCAGGGCCCGAATGAGCGCCTCCTCCACGGACCGCAGGTACCAGTGCAGGTCCCTCCGGTAGCGGCGGAGGTCCAGGATGGGATAGCCGACGATCTGGCCGGGCCCGTGATAGGTGACGTCGCCCCCGCGCTCGATCTCGACCAGCTCGACCCCGCGGGCCGCCAGCCCCTCGGGGCCGGCGAGGAGGTGGCCGGCCTCGGTCCCGCGGCCCAGGGTGACCACGGGCTCGTGCTCCACCAGGAGAAGCAGGTCCTCCTCGAGACGGCCTTCGATGCGGGCCCGCCCCAGCGCCCGCTGCAGCTCGAGCCCCCGCCGGTACGGGACCCGGCCCGGCACGCGCACCTGGACGATCTCAGCGAGAGAGGCCACGGAGTCTCCCGGCGACGCTAGATGTGGATGGAGCGGTCCATGGCCGCGAGGGCCGCCTCCATCACGGCCTCCGACATGGTCGGATGCCCGTGCGGATGCGCCGCGAACTCCTCGGCCGTGGCCTCGAGCATGCGCCCGATCCCCACCTCCGCCGCCAGCTCGCTCACGTTGTGGCCGATCATGTGGACGCCGAGGACCTCCCCGTACTTCGTGTCGATCACCATCTTCACGAAGCCCTCGTTGTCGCCGGCGGTGAGTGCCCGGCCGTGGGCCGAGAGGGGGAACTTGCCCACCTTGACGTCGAAGCCCTTCTCGGCCGCCTGCTCCTCGCTGAGTCCGATGCTGGCCACCTCGGGGTGGCAGTAGCCGATGCTCGGGATGTTGTCGTGGCGCAGCGGGTGCGGGCTCTGACCGGCGATGTGCTCGGCGACGATGATCCCCTCGTGCGAGCCCTTGTGGGCCAGCATCGGCTGACCCGCCACGTCGCCGATCGCGTAGATGCCCTCCACGCTGGTGCGCAGCATCTCGTCCACGCGGATGAAGCCGTCGTCGGTCGTCTCGACCCCGACCGCCTCCAGGCCGATGTCCTCCAGCACGGGCCGGCGGCCGACGGCCATCAGCACGAGGCCGGTCTCGATCGTCTCCTCGCCCTTCTTCGTCTCGATCGTGAGCACCATCGGATCGGCGTCCCGGTCCAGCGACTTCACCTTCGTCCCCGTGCGGACGTCGATGCCCCGCTTCTTGTAGGAGCGGGCCAGCGTCTTGCCGAGCTCCTGGTCGAAGCCGGGCAGCAGCGTGTCCAGCGCCTCGACCAGCGTCACCTCGACCCCGAACGCGTCGAACACGTCCGCGAACTCGACCCCGACGTAGCCGCCGCCCACGACGACCATCTTCGAGGGCAGCTCGGAGAGGGCCAGGGCCTCGCGGCTGCCGATCACCTTCTCCCGGTCGAACTCGAAGCCGGGAAACGTCTTCATGACCGACCCGGTGGCGATCACGATGTGCTTCGCCTCCAGCTCCCGGTCCTCCCCGTCCTCGACTTCGACGTGGACCTTGCCCTTCCCCGCGATGCGGCCGCGTCCGATCACGGACTCGATGTCGTTCTTCTTGAACAGGTACGAGATCCCGCCGACGAGCTTCTCGCTGATGGTCCGGCTGCGCTCGACCGCCGCGCCCATGTCGTATTCGACCTGGATGGGCTTCACGCCGAACGCCGCTCCCTGGCTCTGGAGCTTGTGGGCCAGGGCCGCGCTCTCGAGAAGGGCCTTGGCCGGGATGCAGCCCCAGTTGAGGCACGTCCCCCCGAGCCCGCCCTCGTAGCTCTTCGACTCCACGCACGCCGTCTTGAGTCCGAGCTGCGCGGCCCGGATGGCGCACACGTAGCCGGCCGGCCCGGCCCCGATCACGACGACGTCGAACGAATCAGCCATGTATGCCTCGCCTCATGCCAACATTGCCAGTGGGTTCTCGAGCATGCCCTTGAACGTCTCCAGGAAACGGGCCCCCGTGGCCCCGTCGATGACCCGGTGGTCGCACGACATGGTGACGCGCATGCGGCGGCGCACCACGATCTCCCCGTCCACGACGACCGCCCTCTCGGCCGTGCGGCCGACCGCGAGGATGGCCGCCTCGGGCGGGTTGATGATCGCCGTGAACTCCTCGATCGGGAACATGCCCAGGTTGCTGATGCTGAAGGTCGCTCCCTGGTATTCGTCCGGGTCGAGCTTCCGGCGGCGGGCCCGGTCGATGAGCTCGGTGGCCTCGGAGGCTATGCGGACCAGGCCCTTGCGGTCCGCGTCCCGGAGAACCGGCGTGATGAGCCCGTCGTCGAGCGCCACGGCGATCCCGAGGTCCACGCGGCCGTGGCGGCGGATCTCGCCCTCGCCCCAGCTCGCGTTGATCTCCGGATGGCGGACCAGCGCCTCGGCCGCCGCCTTGAGCAGGAGGTCGTTGACACCGACCTTCGGGGCGTCCGCCTCCCCGCCACCGATCTGCTCGTTGAGCTCGGCCCGCAGCTCCAGGGCCCGGCCCATGTCGATCTCGGTGGTCAGGAAGAAGTGGGGCACCGGCCCGAGCGACTGGGTCAGGCGTCGCGCGATGGCCTTGCGCATCTGGCTGAGCTGGACCGTCTCCTCGGAGAGCCGGGCCGGGGTGCCCGCCGCGCGGCCGCCCCGCATCGCCGCGCCGCTCTCGAGCGCTTCCTCGACGTCGGCCTTCACGATGCGGCCGCCGGGACCCGAGCCCTCGATCCGCGACAGGTCGAGCCCCTCGTCCTCGGCCATGCGCCGGGCCACCGGCGAGGCCCGCAGCCGCCCTCCGTCGCGCCGGCCGCCGCCGGTCGGGACGGCGGCCCCGGCCGCTCCGCTCGCTCCGCCCGCCGCCGCGCCGGCGCGGGCCGGCTCACGGACCGCTTCCTCGGCGCGCTCCTCTTCGGCGGCCGCACCCTCGCGGCCCGCTTCCTCTTCCGCCTCTTCCTCGCCTTCCTCCCCGGCGGCCGCCGCTTCGGCCTTCGCATCCTGGAGGAGATCCTCGATGTCCTCGTCCTCCGCGGCGATGACGCCGATCAGGGCTCCGACGGGAACCGTCTCGCCTTCCTGGACCACGATCGTCCGCAGGACGCCGCTGCCGAGCGCCTCGACGTCCATGTTCGCCTTGTCGGTCTCGATCTCGGCGACCACGTCGCCCTGCTCGACCTCATCGCCCTCGGACACCTTCCACTCCACCAGCCGGCCCTCCTCCATCGTGGGGCTGAGCTGGGCCATCACGACCTTGGTCGCCATCGGTCAGTTCCCGTCCAGGTAGCACACGTGCTCGGCCGCCCGGACCACGTGCTTCGAGTCCGGGAAGACCTGCTTCTCCAGGTTGCGGGCGTAGGGCATGGGGACGTCGAGCCCGGACACACGCGCCACGGGCGCGTCCAGCCAGTCGAACGCCTCGCGCTGCACGTCGTCGGCCACCTGGGCGCCGATGCCGCCCTGCGGCCAGCCCTCCTCGACGACGACGACCCGGTTGGTCTTCTTCACCGACTCGACCACCGTGTCGATGTCGAGCGGACGCAGGGACCTGAGGTCGACGACCTCGGCGTCGAGGTCGTGCTTCTCCTTCAGGGCGTCGGCGGCCTGGAGCGCCTGGTGGACCATCTTCGAGTGGGCCACGATCGTGAGGTCGGAGCCCTGGCGCTTCACCTCGGCCTCCCCGATCGGAACCAGGTACTCTCCGTCCGGGACCTCGCCCTTCATGTTGTAGAGCAGCTCGCCCTCGATCACGAGGACAGGGTCGTCGTCCCGGATGGCGCTCTTGAGGAGGCCCTTGGCGTCCCTGGGCGTGGCCGGGGCCACCACCTTGAGACCCGGCACGTGGCTGTACCACGCGTCGGGGACCTGCGAGTGCTGGGCCGCCAGCTGGAGGGCCGCCCCGCCCGGTCCGCGGAACACGATGGGCACGTTGTACTGGCCGCCCGACATCTGGTACATCTTGGCCGCCGAGTCCACGACCGCGTCGAAGGCGAGGAGGGAGAAGTTGAAGGTCATGAACTCCACGACGGGACGCAGCCCCGCCATGGCCGCCCCCACGCCCATCGCCGCGAAGCCGTTCTCCGCGATCGGCGTGTCGCGCACCCGCCACTCGTTGCCGCCGAAGTGGTCGAGAAGCCCCTTGGAGACCTTGTAGGCTCCATCGTACTCCCCGACCTCCTCGCCCATCAGGAAGACGGACGCGTCGCGCTCCATCTCCTCGCGCAGCGCCTGGTTGAGCGCTTCGCGGTAGGTGATCACCGCCATGCGTCCCTCCGGTCGATGCCGCGGAAGTCGCCGGCGTACACGTGCTCGTAGATCGACGCGAAGTCGGGCCGCTCGCTCTGCTCGGCGAACTCGGCGGCCTTCTCCACCCGGTCGATCGCCTCCCGGTCCATGGCGTCGTAGTCCTCCTCCGTGATGACCCCGGCCCCGATGAGCCGCTTGCGGTACGTGAGGATGGGGTCGTCCTGGCGGTGCTGCTCCACCTCCTCCTTGGTCCGGTAGGTGCCGTGCGAGGGGTCGGCCATCGAGTGGCCCATGTAGCGGTAGCAGTGCGCTTCGATGAAGCTGGGCAGGTGCCGCTCCCGCGCCCGGTCGACGGCCTCCTGGACGGCTCGGCGCGTGGCCAGCACGTCCATGCCGTTCACCGAGGCGGAGGCCATGTTCTCGTACGCGCAGGCCCGGTCCGCCAGTTCCTCCACCGCGGCCACGCGGTGAATGTCGGTGCCCATCCCGTACGAGTTGTTCTCGCACACGAATACGACCGGAAGCTCGAACTTGGCCGTCATGTTGAACGCCTCGTGGAACGGCCCGCCGTTGACGACCGAGTCGCCGAACAGGCACAGGCAGACGGCGTCCTCCTCCCGGTAGCGGATCGCGTAGCCCACCCCGGCCGCGATCGGGACGTGCGTACCGACGATCGCGTGACCGCCCATGAAGTTGAGGCTTCGGTCGAACATGTGCATCGAACCGCCCATGCCGCCCGAGCAGCCGTCCACGCGGCCGTACAGCTCGGCCATGACCGCCTTCGGGTCCACGCCGCGAACGATGGCCTGGACGTGGTCCCGGTAGGCCGTGATGACGTAGTCGTCGTCGCGCAGGGGGGTGATGCAGCCCGCGGCCACCGCCTCCTGGCCCATGTACAGGTGGCAGAAGCCACCGATCTTGCCGGTCTGATAGGCCTCGGCCGCCTTCTCCTCGAAGCGACGGCCCAGCATCATGAGGCGGAGCATACGCCGCAGCTCGTCCTCGTCCAGCCCGAGGAGATCTACGTCCCCCTCGTTGCTCCTGGTCTCGGACTTCGTCTCGCTCTTCGTCGCCATCGCGCCTCTCGCTTCGCGTGGAGCGCGCCGCCGAACGCCGCCGGCCGCGTGCCCTCGTCCTCAGCCGGCCGCTGTCGCCCTGAGCCGGAGATCCTCCACCTGCTCGCGTGCGTGGTAGCTGGAGCGCACCAGTGGCCCGCTCTCCACGTGCAGGAAGCCCTTCTCCTCCCCGATCCGCTTCCAGGCATCGAATTCGTCGGGCGTGACGTACCGGTCGATCGGAATGTGGTCCTCCGAGGGCCGCAGGTACTGCCCCAGCGTGAGGATCTGGACGCCGGCCTCGAGCGCGTCGTCCATGAACGCGTCGATGTCGTCCTCGCGCTCGCCCAGCCCCAGCATGATGCCCGTCTTGATGAGAACGTCGTCGTCCAAACTCCGGGCCGTCGACAGCACTCCGAGGGACCGCTCGTAGCGGCCGCCGGGCCGGGCCATCCTGTGGAGGCGGCGCACCGTCTCCATGTTGTGGTTGAAGATGGCCGGCTTCGCCTCGATGACGGTCCGGATGGCCTCCGGGTCGCCGCGGAAGTCGGGCGTGAGCACCTCGACCGAGCAGCCGGGCAGGCGGTCGTGGATCTCCCGAATGAGCTCGGCGAAGATGCGCGCCCCGCCATCGGGCAGGTCGTCCCGGTCCACGGAGGTGATCACCACGTGGCGGAGGTCCATGGCTTCCACCGCCTCGGCCACCCTCCGGGGCTCATCCTCGTCCAGCTCCTCCGGTCGGCCGTGTCCGATCGCGCAGTACGGGCAGTTGCGCGTGCACACGTCCCCCAGGATGAGGAAGGTGGCGGTTCCCTGCTCCCAGCACTCGCCGATGTTGGGGCAGTGGGCCTCCTCGCACACCGAGTGCAGGCCCATGCCGCGCATCATGTCCTTGAGGTGGCGGTAGTGGGTGCCGCCCGGAGCCCGGACCCGCATCCAGTCGGGCTTGCGGCGCGGCCATTCATCCGGAGAGGGGGCCGGGCCGGTCCCCTCCGGGACGCTCGGGCCGCCTCGAGCATGGCCACCGGAGCGGCCGGAGCCAGCCGGCGAGCCGTTCGTCGTATCCAGTACCGTGAGTCGTCGCATGTCGTACCGTCTGCAGTGTCGTACCGGCCGCGAATTCGTCGTTTCGCGAGCGCGGATCGGCCGTTCGCCGAGCCCGGAAACATACCCGGAGCCTTCGCCCCCGTCCACCGACTTCGTCCCCGCGCGCGCCACTCGTTGGAGCAACTATCGCACCGGCGCGACCCCCGGCCCGCCCGGTGGCGCGTCCCTCTCCGTTGGCGTCGCTCGCGGGAAGCGTGACGGATTGCAGGGACCCGCACGGCGTCTTATTGTCCGGACGGAACTTCAGGGACGCGGGGCGGCCGGATCGTCCGCCCTCCCCGGCTCCCACATCGACGACTACGGACGACGATGACGTATATCATCACCCAGCCCTGCATCGGCCTCAAGGACGCCTCGTGCGTGGACGTCTGCCCCGTCGACTGCATCTACGAGGGGGTGGACCAGTACTACATCCACCCCGAGGAGTGCATCGACTGCGGAGCGTGCGTGCCCGAGTGCCCCGTCGAGGCCATCTACCCCGACGATGAGGTCCCGGAGCAGTGGAAGGACTTCATCGCCAAGAATTACAAGCACTTCGACGTGCCAGCACCGGCCTGACGGCCGCTCGTCCCGGCGCCGGACGGACGCGCCTCTCCGGCGCGCATCGGCCCTTCCGGCGAGGGGATCCATCATGACCTGCAGCCTCCGCATCGACCCCCAGCTCCAGCGCGCACGGATCCTGCCGCCGGCCGCCCTCCCCCAGGAGTGCGACCGCCGGCACGTCGCCCGCGTGCGCTTCGGGGCCTCCCTGGTGGCCGAGGAGATCCGACCATGAGGTTCCGGCATCGCGTTGCCGCCCTGGCCCTCGTCCTGCTCTCGACGGCTCCAGCGCCGGGCGCCCGCGGGGCGCTCGCGGCCCAGGACCGCCCTCCCATCCCACACGCCGGACACCTGTACATCCACGCCGTGGACCATGCCGACCGCCACGTCCTCGAGGTCGTGGTCGGGCCCGTGCGGCTGCCCGCCGGCATGCATCACTACCGCGTGCCCACACAGGTGGTGGACGTGCCCGACGTGGGCTGGATCCGCGGCTTCTCCTGGGAGATCACCGACTCGGCGGGAGCCCACCTGCCCGACCGGCTGCTGCACCACGTGAACCTCATCGACCCCGACCGCCGGCAACTGTTCACACCCATCGCGCGACGCATCATGGCGGCGGGACGGGAGACCGGGGCCGCCTCCCTGCCCCCGGTGATCGGCATCCCCACACACCCGGACATGCGCTTCGTGGTGGCCAGCATGTTCGCGAACTCGTCGAAGGAGAGCTTCGACCGGGCCTACCTGCACGTGCGGCTCGAGTACGTGCCGCGGGACGATCCCCTCATCCGCCCGCTGTCCGCCTATCCGGTGTACATGGACGTCATGGGGCCGCTCGGGGTGAAGGACTTCGCGGTGCCGCCCGGGCGCTCCGAGCACTCCTGGGAGGCCAGCCCGGCGGTCGATGGCCGGATTCTCGGGCTGGGCACGCACATGCACGACTTCGCCACCCGCGTGCGGCTCGAGGACGTGACCACGGGCGACCTCCTGTGGAGCGACCGTCCGTACGCGGGTCCGGACGGACGCGTGTACGGCGTCCCGACCGCCAACTTCTGGCTCCAGGGCGGGCTCCCGATCCGGCACGACCACGTCTACCGGGTCACGATCACGTACGACAACCCGCTCGACCACGCTACGCCCCTGGGCGGGATGGGGCTGGTGGCCGGCCTGTACGTGCCCACCTCCGGCACGGAGGCCCCGCCGGTCGACCGCGATGACCCTACCTACCGCCAGGACCTTTGGAACACCGTGACCGCGCCCATGCGCACCATCGCCGGCATGATGAGCAGCCACGAGACCGAGCAGGCCGGTCCGGCGCCGGCTGACATGTTCTCCGGGCACTACGCCGATGCGGGCGAGACCGGTCCGGTGGCGGGTCCCGAGCCGGGAGCCATGGAGGGCATGCCCGCGGGCGGGCACGACCACTCCGGACACGACCGCTGACCTGGGTCGTCCTCGGCGCCGGCACGGCGGTCCTCTACGCCGCGCAGGGCGCCTGGACGAAGCGGCTCGTCGGGCGGGTCGGCCGGGGGCCGGCCACCTGGGCCATCTTCGCCTTCGCCCTCCCGCTCCTCCTGGCCTACCTGCTCGTCCGGGGCGTGCCGCGCGTCGACTCGGGCTTCTGGCCCGTCCTGGGCGTCAACGTGGTCCTCGACCTGATCGGCTTCACCCTGTACGTGTCGGCCCTCGAAGCGGGGGAGCTGGGGCTCACCTACCCGCTCCTCGCCCTGACCCCGGTGTTCGTGGTCCCGGTCGAGTGGGTGGTCCTGTCGGAGCACCCGGGGGCGGAGGGCATCGCCGGCATCCTGCTGGTCGCGGCCGGCGTGTACCTGCTGGTGTCGCCGGGCTCGGAGACCGGGCTCCTGGCTCCCTTCCGGGCCCTGTCCCGCGAGCCCGGCGCCCGCCGCATGCTGGGCGTGGCCGCCGTGTGGGCCGTCTCCGGGACCTTCGACCGCGTGGCCGTCCTGCGCAGCTCACCCGCCTTCTACGGGGTGGCGCTCTCCACCTGCCTCGCCGTCGGCTTCGTCCCCTTCGCGCTCCGGCGGGGCCGCGGCGGCGCCCCGACCCGGCTCGGGGACAGCCTGCGGAACGAGCCGGGAGGGCTCGCGCTGCAGGGCCTCCTGTTCGCGGGGATGTTCGTGTGCCAGATGGAGGCGCTCCGACTGGCGCTGGCGGCCTACGTCCTGGCCCTCAAGCGCAGCGGCACCCTCCTCACCGTCCTGGCGGGCGCCCTGTTCTTCGGTGAGAAGGGGACCCGGCGGCGGCTGGCCGCGACCCTCATCCTGCTGGCGGGGGTGGTGCTGGTGAGCCGGAGTTGAGCATGGCCGTGCCGACGCCGCCTCCAGGTCCACCCGCGGAGCGGGCCAGCCCATGATCAAGTTCCACTACCACACGGCCCCCAGGGACGTGCCGCACGCGGACATCGCGAAGGGGGACCCGCTGTGCCACGCCTACAGCGACACGTCGGTGGAGGAGCTGGTCGCCTGGGGGAGGGAGCACGGGCTCAGGCCGGAGTGGATCGACCGCAAGCACACGCTCCCCCACTTCGACCTGCACGGTTGGTCGCTGGAGCGGGGCGGGCCCGGCGTGGAGCGCCGGGAACTGGTCCGGGACATCCGCCGGTGGAGGAGGCGGGAAGGGTAGGCAAACCCGCGAAATCTTGCTATTCTTGACCCGTCCCTGATCCCACCCGTGGACCGTTCCCCGAAGCTTCAAGCGCCGAACGCCCGGACCTCACAGCTCCGTGGCGCCATGGGCTTTCGGAATCTCACCCGGGACAGGGGAGGAGAGCATGGGAAGACGGATCCAGGGGCTGATCGTCGTGGCGGGACTGGGACTGGCCGTCGGCATGGCCACACCCTCCGGGGCGCACGCGCAGACCAAGCAGAACCGCATCGCCATCGTCGGGGGCGTATACACCTTCAACGAGTTCCAGGGCGACACCGACCCCGTGATCGGGGCCCGGTGGACGTCGTTCTTCGCCCCGAACGTGGGCGCGGGAGCCTCGTTCGACTGGATCCCGGCCGGAAACGGTGTGACCGTTCTGGGCTACGATGTCGACCTCGTGCTCCGCGTGCCCACCAGGACCACGACCGAGCCGTTCTTCACCCTGGGCGCCGGCGGGATCACCTTCGCCGGCTTCGGGACGGACACGTACTTCGCCGGGATCCTCGGGGCGGGGGTCAGGACATCCGTGGCGGAGAATGTCGGGCTCGTGTTCGAGGCCAGGGACCGGATCTACCACGTCCCGAGCGACCTCATCAACGATTTCCACTTCACGGGCGGCGTGGAGTTCTTCTTCTGAGCCGGTGAAGGCGGGGGGGCAGCCCCCGGGGATGACAAGGAGCGGGCCGGCCCCGACGCGTGAGCCGGCCCGTCCTCCTCTAGAAGGGCTCCTCCGCTCCGACGAAAGGTGAGCCGATCCCTCAATACCGGTGCAGCTCCAGGATCCCCTCGGCCAGGTCGTCCACCTGCGGCAGGATCACGTTCTCGAGGCGCGGCGCGTAGGCCACGAACGTGTCGGTGCCGGTGACCCGGCGCACCGGGCCGTCCAGCCACTCGAACACCTCGTCGGCGATGCGCGCCGAGATCTCCGCGCCCCAGCCCCACGAGCGCGGGTCCTCGTAGGCCACCAGGATCTTGTTCGTGCGCTTCACCGACTCGACGATGGCGTCCATGTCGAGCGGGTTCAGCGTCCGAAGGTCCAGGAGGTCGACGGCCACCGGCGTGCCGTCCTTCTCCAGCTTCTTGAGGGCCTTCCGGGTGCGCTCCACCAGGGCCCCGTAGGTCACCACCGTGAGGTCGGTCCCCTCCTCGACCCGGGCGGCGCGGCCGAAGGGGATCATGAAGTCGGGGCCCGGATAGGCGCTCTTGTTGTAGGTCTGCCGGTAGAGGTGCTTGTGCTCCAGGAAGAGCACGGGGTCCTCGCAGCGGATGGCGGTCCGCAGCAGCCCGTTGGCGTCCAGCGCGTTCGAGGGGCACACCACGTGGAGCCCGGGGATGTGGGTGAACAGCGAGCCGCTGCTCTGCGAGTGGTACATCGCCCCGCCGCCCAGATAGCCGCCGTAGGTCGTGCGGATCACGGCGGGCGCCGAAAAGTGGCCGTTCGAGCGCCACCGCATGGTGGCCAGCTCGCTGCGGAGCTGGTTGTAGCCCGGCCAGATGTAGTCGACGAACTGGATCTCGGCCACGGGCCTCATGCCGCGCGTGGCCAGCCCCACCGCCCGGCCGATGATGTTGGCCTCGGCCAGCGGCGAGTTGAACACGCGGTCCCCGCCGAAGCGGCGCTGCAGACCGGCCGTGACCTTGAACACGCCGCCCTTCCCCTTGACCTGGTCGAGCACCTCCTCGCGGCTCGCGTCCGCCACGTCCTCGCCGAAGACGACGATGCGCGGATCTCGCTCCATCTCGTCCCGGAGGCACATGTTGAGGAGGTCGACCATGGTGGTCTCGTTCCCCTCCAGCGCCGGCTCGGTGGCGAAGTCGTCGGAGGTCGGGTCCACGTCCTCCGAAAACAGGTGCAGGTACAGCGTGTCGGGGGCGGGCTGCTCGTGCTCCATGGCCTGGTCGGCCGCCTCGGAGACCTCCCGGTCCACCTCCTCCCGCAGCGACTGGAGGTCCTCCTCGGTGGCGTGGCCTTCGCGCACCAGCCACTCCCCGAACGTCTTGATCGGGTCGCGGCGGGCCTCCTCCTCGCGCTCCGCCTCCGTCTTGTACATGTCCTCGCTGTCGGACATTGAGTGGCTGTAGGGACGGACCACGTGCGCGTGGACCAGGGCGGGGCCCTTCCGCTCCCGGCAGTGCGCCGCGGCCTCGAGCATGACCTCGTAGCTCTCGAGCGGATTGGTGCCGTCACACTCGCGCACCAGGAGGTCCGGGAAGCCAGACACCAGCTTCGAGATGCTGGCGCCGGGCGTCTGCACCTCGACGGGAACCGAGATGGCGTAGCCGTTGTCCTCGACCAGGAAGATGACCGGGAGCTTTAGGTTGCAGGCCGTGTTGAGTGCCTCCCAGAACTCGCCCTCGGAGGTCGAGCCCTCGCCGCCGCACACGACCACGAGCTCGTCTCCGGCGCGCGGGAGCGTCTCCTCGTCGATCCCGATGGCGTCGGCCCGCACGACCGCCTCCGCGCAGCCCACGGCGGTCAGGTACTGGCTGCCGACGGGGCTGGAGGAGGTCGGGATGTTGTACTTCCGGTGGCCGAAGTGGGACGGCATCTCGCGCCCGCCGCTGGCCGGGTCGTCCGCCGCCCCCACCGCCTGCAGGAACATCTCGAAGGGCGTGACGCCCAGCTGGAGGCACAGGGCCCGGTCCCGGTAGTAGGGGAACAGCCAGTCCTGGCCGGACCTCATCGCCTTCCCGGCGGCCACATTGATGGCCTCGTGGCCCGCGCCCGAGATCTGGAAGAAGATCTTCTGCTGGCGCTTCATGGCCATCTCCCGGTCGTCCACCCGCCGGGAGGTGACCATGGTCCGGTAGAACCCGAGGAGGTCCTCCGGCTCGAGGCCGTGCGTGTCCTTGGTCTCTATCTTCGTGCCGATCGCTTCAAGGGGAGTGGCCATCCGCTTCCTTCCTGGTCGCTCGGTCGCGGCCCGCCCGCGGCCCCGCGCCGGCCGGGCGCGGGACGCCTGAGAGTAGCCCCGAGACCGCCGGAAGGTCCGGCCGCGCACGGCCGTCCCCACCCGCTCGGGGAACGATGAAGATAAGGCCACGGTCGGGGTGGAGACTACCTTTGGTGGAGAGCGACGGGGCCACGCGACCGGTTGTCCGTCGCCGGGGCCCGGACTAGCTTCCCCGGCGCCCGGAGAGACCGCCGGGCCCGACCCGCGATCCAACGTCCCCGCCCGGGTGTATCCGTGGAGCGCGAGGTCTTCGAGGGGCCGTAGCTCAGTCGGGAGAGCGCCTGCTTTGCAAGCAGGAGGTCACCGGTTCGATCCCGGTCGGCTCCACTTCTTCTTCCGCGTGAGCTGACCCCGGCGATCGACCGGACGCGGTTGAAGCATGGCCGCCCCTCCGAATCCGGTGGGTCCGCGTCGGGGATGCCTTCCGGCGGCCGGGCCTCGACACGACGAGGCGCCGGACCGCCGGCTGCCCCTGTGCGCTACCGGACCCGAGCTATCTATCTCCTGCAGCAGCTGGCAGCCGTCCGCGGAGATACGCCGCAGGCAAAGGTGTGGCAGCCGCGGGACGCGGTCCTCGAAGTCGGCGTGGGTGAGAAAGCCGGCCGGAACGAAAAAAGGGCGGCAAGAACGCCGCCCTCTCCCGTGAACAGATCGCTCGGCCTTAGTTGCGCGCGGCGATCTTGTGGAAGGTCGAGTTGGACACTTCGTAGCTACGAACCACCGGCGTTCCCTCGACGACGTTCGCCAGACCCTTCAGCACCTTGGCGTAGCCCTCGCGGCTATATGTCTCAGCGCTCTCCTTTTTGTCCCACAGGCTGATCGCGACGGCTTCCGTGCCGTCCGGCCCGAGGAAGGTGAGCTCGTCGGCAAACCCTGTCTGCTTCCGAAGCATGGGGACGATGTCGTTCTCGAGCGTCCGAGTGAACTCCTTGGAAGTATTCGGCTTGAGATGCATGGTGACGTTCCGGGCAAACATGGTGGACTCCTGGGTTGAGGTGGCCGATGATCAACTATGTTTATTTAACTGGATTACAACCTACGGTGATATACTTCACTTGTCAAGTACACAGCAGGTCGAGGCACACCTTGCGGCAAATAAGCCTCCTACTTAACCATTACAAGTAACTCATGGCCGGGGGGCCGAGGGAGGTACCGCGTGGATGTGTCGTCCGTGATCCGACAACGCCTCGAGGAGCTGGACCTGGAGCAGAAGGATCTCGCTCGAGCCGCCCAGGTGACGGAGTCCTACATTTCTCAACTGCTGACGCGCAAGAAGGCGCCGCCCGCTTCGCACCGGACCGACATCTATGGGAAGATGGAGAAGTTCCTGAAGCTCCCGGACGGGGAGCTGGCGACGCTGGCGGATTCTCAGCGGAGGCAGGAGCTGAGGAGACAGCTGGGCGACGAGCCTGCCCCCCTGTTCCGCGAGTTCCGCGAGACGATCCTCCGAAAGTGCGATCCGGAGAAAGAACAGCAGGTGCGCGCGATCTTCGAGAGGCAGCCCTTCGGTGAGCTCGAGCGTCTGGTCGCCCAGAAGCTGCTGGACGTGGTCAGGGGAGTCGCCAGGGATGAGCTGGAAGACGAGCAGTGGCTCCGCAGGGTGGCTCGGCTCGGCGGACTGAGCTACGAAGAGATGCGTGTCAGCGTTCTCGAATTTCTCGACACGGACATCTTTCACGTGTCCATCGAGAGCGGCCTCGCCTTTCTGGACCCGCTGATCGAATCCTGGGACATCGACCTCGAGACGTTCGCGCTCGAGGTGGTTCTGAACCCCCGTGTCATCTCCGAGCCGGTGAAGAGATTCGGGTTCGTCGAGCAGGAACCGGGGCAACCTCCGGCCGAGGAGCCAGGGTTCCGGGCATTTCTCGAGGATCCTTCCCTCAGCGGCACCGCGACCGAGGAGGAGGTCGCCTTTCTGGCGAGGCTGACGTTCAGGGACAGGCGGCCGACTCCCCTCTACTACTACCGGGAGTTACAGAACCTCAGAGACCCTCTCCACTTCGACTAGCCGCACTGCTTCCGCGAGGGCAGAGACCGCGCCATCCTCGACACCGGAATCCACGACTCGCCGTTCGTTCAGGTTTTGCGGCGGCGACGCCCGTCACCGAGTTCCGAGTGGGGAGCGTCTCCAGGTCGCTCACCTCGGCCGCGCTCGGGCTCCCGCGACCGAGGCCTCTCTCGCGACCCGCGTCCGTCCGTGGCACGACCATCGCAACGGGACGGAGGCGAGAAGCTGGTCCAGGACCCCTCAGCCGCCGAGCCGAGAAGGAGGAGCCCCGATGCCCGCCCCGAAGATTCTGATCCTGACCGGAGACGCCGCCGAGTCGCTCGAGGTCATGTACCCCTACCAGCGTCTGCTGGAGGAGGGCTACGAGGTCGACATCGCGGCGCCTTCGAAGAAGAAGCTCCACTTCGTGGTGCACGACTTCGAGCCCGGGTTCGACACGTACACCGAGAAGGCCGGCTACTCGTGGGACGCCGATCTCGCGTTCGCGGACGTGGACCCGGCCGACTACGCGGCCCTGGTCATCCCCGGAGGGCGCGCCCCCGAGTACATCCGGAACGACCCGGACTTCATCCGCATCGTGCGCCACTTCTTCGACGAGGACAGGCCCGTGGCCCAGATCTGCCACGCCGGCCTCGGCCTGGCGGCAGCGGGGGTCCTCGAGGGCAGGCGCACGGCCGCCTACCCGGCCATCGCCCCGGACGTCGAGCGGGCCGGCGCCACGTTCGTGGACTCCTCCGCGGTGGTGGACGGCGCCATGGTCTCGGCCCGGGCCTGGCCCGACCACCCGGCCTGGATGCGGGAGTTCATGCGGATCCTGCGCGAGAAGGCGCCAGTACGATGAGCATCGGCATCATCGGAGCGGGGCAGATCGGCGGCACGCTCACCCGGAGGCTCACGGAGTTGGGGCACGAGGTCTCCGTGGCCAACTCCAGGGATCCGGCGACGCTGGCCGACCTGGCCCGGGAGACCGGCGCCCGCGCCGTGTGGGCCCGCGAGGCGGCGCGCTCCGGGAAGATCGTCATCGTCACGATCCCGGAGGCCGCCATCCCCGACCTGCCCGACGACCTGTTCGAGGGCGTCCCGGATGACGTGGTCGTCGTCGACACGGGCAACTATTACCCGCGCCAGCGCGACGGGCGCATCGCCGGCATCGAGCAGGGGATGACCGAGAGCCGCTGGGTGTCCGAGCAGCTCGGCCGGCCCGTGGTGAAGGCGTTCAACAACATCCACGCCGCCCACCTTATGGAGCTCGGTCGTCCGAAGAGCGACCCCGATCGGATCGCGCTCCCGGTCGCCGGCGACGATCCCGACGCGAAGGCGGTGGTCGTGGAGCTGGTGGACGAACTGGGCTTCGACCCGGTCGATGCCGGGAGCCTGGACGAGTCCTGGGGACAGCAGCCCGGGACACCCGTCTACGGAACCAACCTCGACGCGGACGGTGTGCGCCGAGCCCTGTCCGAGGCCAGCCCGGAGCGGACGGCGGCGTTCACGGCCAGCGAAGACAGCCCGGGTGGCTTCACGGACCCCAGGTGAGGCGCGCTCTGGCCCGTTCGTAGCGCTCCAGGCGCGCGCGGGCCTCGCTGGACTCCGGGGCGGACCGGAGCGCGGCGCGGGCCCGGACGATGTTGTCCGCCAGGTCCGCGCGCTTGACGTCCCGGGCCAGTGGGTTCGAGGCGGCGCGCTCCACGAGCGTCTCGTAGCTCTCCCCCTCCCGCTTCGTGAGAGCGTCGACGGCCCGCACGACCGGGTCGGAGAAGCCCTGCGCTCGCAGTCCCTCGAGGGTCCAGTCGCTCTTCTCGACCACGTCGTGCAGGATGAACGGGTCGGTGTCTCGCTTCCGCTGACCGGCGTGGGCGCGGAGAGCGAGCGCCAGGGCCCGCTCCAGCGGGCTCACCCCGTCGGGCAGGCCCGGGACTTCGCCGCGGCGCCGAAGTCCCTCATCTCCGGCCACGCGCCGACCCCTCCCTCGGATGCCGGCGGACGACCGGTGTCCCGGGCTCGATCTCCCAGGGCCGGTCCTCCTCGAGCCGCCGCTCGCGGGCCTCCTTCATGAGGATCTCGTGGAAGTTGTGGGCGTCCTCGCCGGGCGTGGGACGTCGCTGCGTCCAGCTCCCGTCCGCCGCCAGGTCCCAGGCCAGCCGATCGTCAACCAGCGCCAGGTCCAGGATGTGCCTCAGCCGCTCCTTGATCGCCGGATCGTCGACCTCCAGCGCCGCCTCCACGCGACCCTCCAGGTTGCGGCGCCGCCAGTCCGCGCTCCCGATGAACAACCTCGGCGCGCCGTCGTTGTGGAAGTAGAAGATCCGGTCGTGCTCCAGGAACCGCCCCACGATCGACACCACGCGGATGTTCTCGCTCCAGCGGGACAGGCCCGGGCGGATCCGGCAGATGCCGCGCACCACGAGGTCCACGGGCACGCCGGCATCCGACGCACGGTACAGGTGCTCGATCATGCCCACGTCGTCGAGGCCGTTCATCTTCGCGATGATGCAACCGGTGCCGCGCTCGCGCTGGTGCTCGATCTCGGCGTCGATCAGCTCCTCCCACTGCCGCCTCATGTCCCGGGGCGCCACGATGAGCCGCCGGTACTCCTGCTCGGGCGCGTAGCCCGTGAGGTAGTGGAACAGGTTCACGACGTCGAAGGCGATCTCGGGTCGGCTGGTGAGGATCCCGATGTCCGTGTACTGGCGGGCCGTGCCGGAGTGGTAGTTCCCCGTCCCGATGTGGGTGTAGGCCCGGATGCCATCCGGATCGGCCCGCACGACGAGCGTCACCTTGGCGTGGGTCTTCAGGCCCACGAGCCCGTACGTGACGTGCACGCCGGCATGCTCGAGCATCTGTCCCCACTCGATGTTCTCCTCCTCGTCGAACCGGGCGGTGACCTCGACGAGGACCGCCACCTGCTTCCCGTTCTCGGCCGCCCGGATGAGCGCGTCGACGATCGGCGAATGCTGGGAGGTCCGGTAGATGGTCTGCTTGATGGCCAGCACGCGCGGGTCCACGGCGGCCTCCTCGACGAAGCGCAGGACCGTGGCGGCGAAGGAATCGTACGGATGGTGCACCATCAGGTCGCCGGAGCGGATCACCGCGAAGATGTCGGGCACGTCCTCGGACTCGCCCTCCCGTAGCACGCGGGCCGGAATGACCGGCTCCCAGGGCTCGAACCGGTGGGCCGCGCCGTTGGCGTCCGCCAGGGCGTGCAGATCGGAGAAGTCGAGTTGGCCGTCCACCCGGTAGACGTCCCGCTTCGTCAGGTCCAGCTCGCGAAGCAGGAGCTCCAACACGGTGTCGGGCATGGAGCGCTCGATCTCGAGCCTGACGACCTGGGCGAACCGTCGTTCGCGCAGCTCCTCGGAGATCATCCTGAGGAGGTCCTCCGCCTCCTCCTCGTCCCGGCGCATGTCCGCGTTTCGAGTGACGCGGAACAGGTGCGCGCTCTCGACCTCCATGCCGCGGAACAGCTCGTCCACGTGCGTGCGCACGAGCTGCTCGATCGGCAGGACGTGACCGGGCTCGTCGAGCTCGATCCAGCGCGCCTGGTTCCGGGGGATCTTGAGGCGCGCGAAGTGGACCGTGTCGCGCTGCGGGTGCCGGAGGACAACGGCCAGCGAGAGGCTCATGTTGGAGATGAACGGGAAGGGGTGCCCCGGGTCGACGGCCAGCGGCGTGAGGACCGGGTAGATCGTGCTCCGGAACCGGTCGTGGAGTCGGCGCTTCTCGTCCTCGCCCAGGCTGTCGTAGTCCCGGACCACGAGGCCGACCTCCTCGGCCAGGCGACCGCGCAGGTCCCTCTCCCACGTCTCGCTGATCCTGGAGTACACGATGTGCGCCGCCTCCTGTACCAGCTCTAGCTGCTCGGCGGGCGTGCGGCCGTCCGGCGAGGGCTGCACGACCCCGGCCTCGCGCTGCCGCATGAGGCCGCCTACCCGCTTCATGAAGAACTCGTCCAGGTTCGTGGCCGTGATGGCCAGGAAGCGCACCCGCTCCTGGAGCGGATGGCGGGTGTCGAGGGCCTGATGCAGGACGCGCCAGTTGAAGTCGATCCAGCTCAGCTCGCTGTTCAGGAAGAGCGACGGGTCGCCCGGCCCGGCGTCGGCCGGGACCTCTCGGGGACGCACCGCCCACGGGATCTCGAAGTCCGGGAGAGCGCTCACCGCCGGAGCCTGGGTCCCCGCCGCACCGGGCGGTCGGGCGCGAGGAGCACGGGCTCGAGACCGAAGACGTCGGCGAACATCCTTCCCTTCTTCTCCAGCGCCCATTTCTCGAGCAGGAAGTCCCCCTCTCCTTCGGGCCTCAGCTCCAGGCGCCCATCCATGACCCGGGGATGCATGTCGCCCACGCGCTGCAGGTGCTCGCGGTCCAGGGCGTCGGCCACCCTGAGGAGCGCGGCCAGCCGGATCACGCGGTCCTTCTCGGAATCGTCCAGGTCCCCGAACAGGTAGTGGGCATCCTTGGGTCCGGCGCGCCGGTGGTAGCGGGCCACCAGCGCCACCAGCGGAAGCTCCCGGGGAGCGATGCCCGGTAGCTCCGAGTGCACGATGAGGTAGGCCGAGTGCTTGTGGTGCTTCCGGTAGGAGACGTACTGGCCCACGTCGTGGAGGAGCGCCGAGGCGAGCAGGAGGCGCCGGTCGTCCGGACCCAGCTCGTGGACCTCCCCCAGGCGGTCGAACAGCGCCAACGCCAGGCGCGCCACGTGGCGGCCGTGCTCCTCATCGAACAGGTAGCGGCGGCCCAGACTGAGCGCTCCACTCCGCACCAGTCGCTCCCGGCGGTCCTGGTGCGCGACACCCGTGGTGAGCTCGTCGACCAGGTCCAGGAGCGCGCCCTCCTTCACGCCGAGGTTCGGGACGACCATCTCGCGCGCGCCGGCCAGGGTGGCGAGGCGTTCGTAGACGACCGCGGCCGGGAGAATCACGTCCGCCCGGTCCTCCCGCAGGCCGAGCTCCTCGATGCGCTCGGCGTACGACATCCGCGCCAGCTGGTCCATCACCCGCCGCATGTCGGACACAGGGAGCCGGCTCACGCCCCGCTCATCCGGGCGGGCGCCCGCCAGCTCGGCCAGCTCCTCGATGTTCCCGCCCGTCGCGATGAGGCCCGCGGGGTTCCAGTGGCGGGCCGCGGCCGGGATGCGCAGCGTCGAGGCGTACTCGGCCAGGAGCTCGCGGAAGCGCGCCGGCGACTCCGGGTGCTCGGCCAGCTCCTCCAGGAGCCGCACGGTGCCCATGCGGTGGGATTCGAACCACAGGAGGCCCGCGTCGTCGACGAGCGAGACCTCCACGCTGCCCCCACCGACGTCGACCAGCATCCACTTGGTCCGCCCGAGGTCGAGCCGGCTGCGGACCGCCGTCCACACCAGGCGGGCCTCCTCGTTGCCGGTGATCGCGACCAGCGGGATCTCCGTCTCGCGCCGCACCCGCTCGATGAACGCGTCGCCGTTTCGGCTCTCGCGGACGGCGCTGGTGGCCACGGCCCGGACCTGTCCAACCTCGTCCCGCTCCATGCGCTCCCGGAAGCCGCGGAAGGCCGCGAGCGCTTCGTCCATGGCCGACTCCGCCAGGTGGCCCGAGAGGAACACGCTGTGACCCAGACGCACGGGCACGCGCACGGCGTCGATGGCCACGAAGTCCCCGGGGGAGGCGAACTCCGCCGCGACGTAGCGGATGGCGTTCGAGCCCACGTCGATGGCGGCGACGCGCAGCGGGAAGTCCACTCCGGCGTCGGTAGCCTGCGCGGCCGCGGTGTGTGACCTCGTCATCAGTCCCCGGCGGTCTCGGAGGTTCGCTCGCGGGGGCCCAGTGCACGCTGCGGCCCCCGCCGGTCTCGGGTCCAGTGATGGATCGACCCGGAATCATAGATCCTTCAATTTCCCGGCCATCCCGCTCGAGCCCGTGACGGGACCGTAACGAACAGGTACAGGAGGGCGCCCCTCGCGGCGTGGGCCGTGGCACGGGCGGTGCTGCACGTGGGACGTCGTCGGCGGGCCGCGAGAGGACATCCCCGGGGCCCGGCATCGCCGCCCCTCACGCCCGGAGATCGCCCTGCCGGCCACCGACCGATCCGAGCCTCTCGCGCCGCCGCCCGCGGACCAGGCGGTCCACGTGTTCATCGGCAAGGGCGGGGTCGGCAAGACCACCTGCGCCGCCGCCACGGCCCTGCACGTCGCCGGCCGAGGCCAGCGTACCCTGGCGATCTCGACCGATCCCACACCCTCCCTCTCGCATATCTTCGGCCTGCCGAGGCAGGAGCGGAGCGCCGACCCGGCGGGAGCCCGCGAAATCCGGCCCGGGCTCGACATCCTGGAGCTCGGCCTGGACGAGGTGCGGCGCATGTGGGACGAGCGCTTCGGACGCGACGTGTACGCGGTGTTCTCCGCCTTCGTGGACGTGGACTATCCGACCTTCGTGGCCTTCATGACCTCGGTGCTCCCGGGCCTGAACGAGGAGTTCATGGTGGACCACATCCGCCGCCTGGCGGAGGAAGGGGCCTACGGCCGCATCGTGTGGGACACGGCGCCTCTCGGGCAGACGCTCGCGCTCCTGGAGACGCCGGCGCTCCTGGGCGAGCACCTACGGATGGCGCCGCGCATCTACTCGCGGATCCGCACATCGGGTGAGGGGCGTGAGTCGATCCTGGAGGTTCTGCGGCGCTGGCAGGAGCTAGCGGAGGCGTGCATGGCCTTCCTGCGGGAACGCGTCGGCTTCACGATGGTCACGATTCCCGAGGCCCTGGCCGTGGACCAGCTCGAGGGCGCGTTCGCCGAAATGCGGACGCACGGTCTGGACGTGCACCGACTGGTCGTGAACAACGTCGTGAAGACGCGGGACTCCGAGTTCCTGCGCCGAAAGGCGGAGGGCCAGGCGGTGCAGCTCCGCCGACTGCGCGATGCCTATCAGGACCTCCGGATGCAGGAGGTCCCGCTGTTCCCCTACGAGGTCAGGGGCGTCGACCGGCTCGAGGAGGTGGCGCGCATCCTCTACGCATAGGGAGGGCGGCCCGGAGAAGCCGGCCTGGGCCCGGCCGCTGGCCGGAACCCGGCCCCGTGACGCGGACGCCCGGCCGCCGTGGACCGGCGGCCGGGCGTGCCCTCAGACCGGCTCGGCCATGGAGAGGACCTGCTCGCGGGTCAGGTCCATGTCGTGAACCTCGCTCGCGTGCTCCTGCACGGCCGCGACGAGCGCCTCGTCCGTCTCCTCTCGAATGACCTTGCCGCAGTCGCAGGACACCTGCTTGCTCGCCATCGTTTGGCTCCCTTCGCGGGGGGTGTTCCGTTGTCACCGGTCGCCGACGGGTCGATAATACGCAACCGGGGTTGCCGGACGTTTGGCAGGAGCTTGGAATGAGCTTGGAGCCCGTTACCCTGCGCGTGTACCTCTCCGGCCGCATGACGGTCGACGCGGGCGGGACTCGTTTCGAAGCGGACGCGTTTCCCGGGCCGCAGGGCCGGGCCACTTTCGCGTTCCTGGTCGGCCACCGGGGCACGCCGGTCACGCGAGACGCCCTGGCGGAGGCGCTGTGGCCTTCCGGCCCTCCGCCGTCGTGGGACGCCTCCCTGAGCTCGATCGTCAGCAAGCTGCGCACGCTGCTCGCCGGCGCCGGACTCGGCGCTGGCGCTTCGATCGAGGCCGGGGGCGGCTGCTACGAGCTCCTCCTTCCCACGGGCACATGGATCGACCACGAGGTGGCGAGCGACGCCATCCACGAGGCGGAGACGTCCCTCAAACGCGGCGACCCCGCGGCCGCCTACGGACCCTCCGCCGTGGCCCACCACATCGCCAGACGACCCTTTCTCCCGGGAGAGGAGGGTCGGTGGTTCGAGCGACGCCGGGAGAAGCTCGCCGCCATCCTGGTCCGGGCCCTGGAGTGCCGGGCCCGGGTCTACCTGTGGAACGAGGAGTATCCGCTCGCCGTCGAAGCCGCGCGCGACGCGGTGACCTTCCGTCCGTTCCGCGAATCGGGCTACCGCCTCCTGATGCGCGCGCACGCCGCGGCCGGGAACGCCGCCGAGGCGCTGCGCGTGTACGAGGCCTGCCGGACCCTGATGTCCCGGGAGCTGGGAGTCACCCCCTCTCCCCAGACGAAGGCGGTACACTCAGAGCTTCTGCGCTCTCTGTAGGCCAGCCGGCGGCCGCCGACGCCAGCCCGTCCCGGCCTCAGAGGCCGGGACCGCGCCCGCCTCCCCCGACGCGTCTACGCCCGGGCCACCCCCGCCGCGATCCGGGTGATCAGCGTCTCGGTCTCCTGGGGCAGCAGCGGCGGGAAGAAATGGTAGCCCTGTCCGTAGTCGCATCCCGCCGATTCGACCACGGCCCGTTGCTGCTCGGTCTCGACCCCCTCCGCCACGGTTCGGATCCCCAGCTCGCGGCCGAGCGCCACCACGGCCCGGATGATGGCCGCGTTGCGGTGCCCATCGCGGAGCGGCTCCACGAAGGACCGGTCGATCTTGAGCTGGTGGACGGGGAAGCGGTGCAGGTAGTCCAGCGACGAGTACCCGGTCCCGAAGTCGTCGATGGAGAGCTTCACGCCGACGCTCCGCAGGCGGTCGAGGGACCGGGAGGCGGCCTCCGCGTTCTCGACCAGCACCGTCTCCGTGATCTCCAGGTGCAGGCACCCGGGCGGCAGCTCGAACTCGCGGCACACCTCCGCCACCAGCTCCACGAAGTCGCTCCGCGACAGCTGTCGGGCCGATACGTTTACGGCCATCGACAGGCCGTCCAGCTCCCCGTGCCGACGCCGCCACCCGGCCAGCGTGCGGCACGCCTCTCGCAGCACGAACGTCCCCAGCGGCACGATCACGGCCGTCTCTTCGGCAACCTCTATGAAGTCGGCGGGAGACAGCAATCCGCGCCGCGGGTGCCGCCACCGCACCAGGGCCTCCAGGCCCGCCACGCCACCGTCCTCCAGGGAGACCAGTGGCTGGTAGTGGAGGAGGAACTCGGCCCGCTCCATGGCGCCCTGGAGCTCCGTCTCCAGCTCCAGGCGGGTCCTCGCCTGCGCGTGCATCGAAGGCGTGAACACGGCGATTCGACCCTTGCCCTGCCCCTTGGCGCGGTACATGGCCGTGTCGGCCTGACCGACGAGGGCCTCC
>Ga0315540_10000208_pt1 | contig 32183 bp, 28 predicted proteins | sample SalMarSW160110MG_FD_203677 | JGI IMG/M metagenome (GOLD analysis project Ga0315540, IMG submission 203677) | Salt marsh sediment microbial communities from the Plum Island Ecosystem LTER, Massachusetts, United States - Salt Marsh Sediment SW1601-10 ...
TCGTCCGACGCGGCCTCGGCGGCCAGGTCTTCGTGCGCCGCTTCGTGGCCGAGCGGCGCATTCTCTCCTCGCTGCATCATCCGGCCATTGCCCGGCTCATCGACGGCGGCACCACCGGCGACGGCCTGCCCTACCTGGTGCTCGAGTACATCGACGGCGTCCCGATCACCGACTACTGCGCCGCGCACGGGTGCACGGTCGCGGAGCGTCTGCGGCTGTTCGATCAGGCCGCGCGGGCCGTCCAGTATGCCCACGCCAACCTGGTCATCCACCGGGACATCAAGCCGAGCAACATCCTGGTCACGGCCGACGGTCAGGTGAAGCTGCTCGATTTCGGCATCGCCCGGCTGCTGGACCCCGGCGCGGACCCGGAGGCGGCCAGCCTCACGCGCACCGGATTCCGCCCGCTGACCCCGGAGTACGCCAGCCCGGAGCAGGTGCGGGGAGAGACGATCACGACGGCATCGGACGTCTATCAGCTCGGCGTGCTGCTCTATCGGCTGCTTACGGGAGAGCGGCCGTATCGGGTGGCCGGTACCGGCGCCGCCGCGATCACCGAGGCGATCACCCGGACCCGTCCCGTCCCGCCCAGTCAGACGGTGCTGGACCGGGACGGGCGCGACGGGGACGGCCTCGAAGACACGCCCGAGCGCCTCAGCCGCCGCCTGCGCGGAGACCTGGACGTCATCGTCCTGAAGGCGCTCCGCAAGGACCCCGACCGGCGCTACGGATCCGCGGTCGAGATGGCCGAGGACGTGCGCCGCCACCTCGAGGGACGCCCGATCGTGGCCCGCCGCGAGTCGCGCGCATACCGGACCCGCAAGTTCCTGCAGCGCAACCGGTGGGTGGTGCCGGTCGTGGCCTTGATCGCGCTGCTGGTCGGCGCCTACATCCTCACCCTCGTCCGCCAGGGCCGGCGGCTGGAGGACGAGCGCAACGTCGCCCGGGACGTGCAGCATGCGTTCGTGAGCTTCTTCACGTCCCCGGACGCGCGTGATGGGTTCGGGCTCGGCGAGGGGCGGCGCGACCTCACCGTGCGTGAGGCGATCCTGGAGGGAGCCGACCGGGTCCGCGAGGAGCTGGCCGACCGGCCGGCGGCCCGCGCGCAGCTGTTCGGCGCCATGGCGCGGGTCCTGGCCGACCTTGACGAGGTCGACCCCGCGCGGGAGCTGGCCGAGGAGACGCTCGGTCTCGAGGAAGCGCTGTACGGGCCGCGGTCGCCGGCCGTCCACGAGACCCTGCTTCTGGTCGGGGACCTGACGCAGGACCGTGACTCCGCGCGGGCCATCCTGGAGCGCCGCCTGGAGCTGTCCAGGAGCCTGTACGGCGACCGCCACCCGGCCGTGGCCAACTCGCTCCAGCACCTGGGCCTCGTGGAGCTCCAGGACGGCAACGTGGAGGAGGGCGTCCGGATCCTGGAGCGCGCCGTCCGCCTGTACCGGGACGTCGACCCGGCGCGGCCCCGGGAGCTGGCGTGGACGCTCGGCCGCCTCGGGGAGGGCTACCTGGGCCTGGGCCGCGCCGACACCGCTGTGGCCGTCGGTCTCGAGGCGTACGAGCTCATGAGGGACGAGGTGGGCGAGGGGCACTCCGCCACGGCCATCCAGGGCGTCAAGCTGGCCGCCGCACTCCGGGTAACGGGGGACGTCAGGGAGGCGCGCCGGCTGTACGAGGCGCATCTTCCCACCATGGACCGGGAGTTCGGTCCGGCCCACGCGACCACGATGGCCAACCGCAACAACTACGCGCTCCTGCTCCTGCAGATGGACGACTACCAGGCGGCGGAAGCGGTGCAGCGTCGGCTCCTGGAGGCCTCCCGCGAGCGGTATGGCGACGTGAGCGCGCCCGTGGCCGGCCTCCTCCAGAACCTGGCCGCCAACCTGAAGGAACAGGGCCGCCACCGGGAGGCGGAGGAGCTCTCGGAGGCCGCCTACCGGATGTTCTTGGGGACGCGGGGAGACACCCACTTCGAGACCGCCTTCCCGCTCCTGACCCTGGCCGAGATCCGCCTGGCGCGAGACGACTGGGCGGGAGCCGAGGCCGCCTCGCGGGAGGCGACGCGGATCCTCCGGGCCACGCTTCCGGAGGGTCACTACGCCACGGCCATCGCGGAATGCCGCGTGGGCCGTTCCCTGGCGGGTCAGGGGAAGCGCGAGGAAGCACGGCGGTGGCTGGAGTCGGCAGCCGCGATCCTCGAGCCCGCCCGGCAGGCGAACGCGGCCGACTACCGCGACGAGTGCCTGAAGGCGCTGGCGGCGCTGTAGAAACGTCCGCAGCCACCCGCCCCCGCCCGCGCCACCCTTCCCAGAACCCGGACGACCGCTACCGACCGAACGGCGCGCACGCCGCGTTCACGTCGAACTCGGCGTCGACCGGAAGCCGGGCGCCGGTCGCCCGATCGATCACGCTCAATCCGAGAATCCGACCGGCCAGGCGGCGGGAGCCGCGGTCCGTGGAAGCCTCGTGACGCCGGATCTCGAGGGTAGCCGGCCCCCGCCATCCGAGCGTGCCGCCGCCGACCACGTACAGGACCTGGTCGAGCGGGAAGCTGCCGGTCGCGCCCTCGGCGATCCCCGGGGACGAGATGACCATCAGCCCCAGCGAGGCCGTCTGCCCCGATGGGCCGGGGTGGAGGCTGAGCGAGGCGGGTCCAGCCGTCCCGAAGCAGCTGAGCTCGGCGCCGGCCGAGCCATCCAGGTCGCTTCCCTGGAACGAGAGATCCGGCCTGCCCTTCACACGCACCGACACCCAGCGCGCCTTGCCGGGGCCGAGCGTGGCCGTGGCGGCTTCGGAGGGTCGCGCGCCGGTGCCGCTCGCGTCCGATCCCTCGGTCGACGGGGGCGCTCCCGGCTCCTCCGGTTCGGCCGTCGAAGGCGTGGGCGCTGCGCCGCCGGCGCCCGACGCGTCCGGGGCGTCCGGCGGCCCGGGGTCATCCGGAGCGTCCGCCCCCGGCTGGGTCGGTTCCACCGGGCCACCACCGTTCCCCGAGACCGCCTGAGGTCCCGGAGATATCGAAGTCAGACAGTCCCGGGCACCGCTGTTCCGCACCGGCTCACCCGGATCGCTCATGAGCAATCCGAACTCCACGCGGATCACCGCGTTCGGCAGGTAGTTCGCCGGAGGCTCCTTCCGCCCCAGGGCGATGTCCTTCGCGCGGCTGTTCTCCCCGACCACCTCCAGCGTCCCCAGGACGAAGCGCCCGGATACCACCTTCATCGTGAGCGACCCGGCCGTGCCCACGAACTCCTGGAGCTGCTCGGCGGGGGGCTGGTTCAGAAATCCCAGCCTGAAGACCGCATCCACCCTCCCCGCGGGCACCGGGTCGCGGATTCCGATCCGCCGGTGGTCGGCGACCGGATAGACCCCCGGCCCGATCGGCCCCTCGTGGTCCATACCGAACCACAGGCCATCTCCTGCCGCGTTGCTGAGGCCCGGGACCCGCAGCATGCAGGGCTGGGCCAACGCCGGATCGTACCGACCCATCGTCGCCGCGTCGGAGACCACGCCCTGCAGGCCCTTGTCGAACCGCACCTCGAGCGGCTGGTCGACGTCCGCGCCCGAGGGGCCGGGAGAGCTCGTGATGGAAGTGATCTCCGCGAAGGGCTCGACCACCATGAACTCGATCGGTGCCGGGTCGTCGGCACTGAAATCGAGGCCCGCCGCCGGATCGGCGTCCGAAAGGTCGCGGGGGACGTTGGCGAGCCGAACGAAGAATTCGTGGGGTCCGCCGGGCAGGACGGTCGTGTATTCGTTCCGGTGGCCGACGATCCCCGAAGCGTCACGTCGCTCGTCGTCAACGACCAGATGGAGGTACTCGTCGTCGGCGCCACGGGGGACCCGGATCGTCAGTAGCCCATGGTTGCCCTCGGGGATCTCCAACCGAACCAGGTAGCCGTTGGCGGCGACCGGGGGCACTGTGTGGTCCAGGTGACGTACCGTGTCCGGGACCGTCAGCTCGAAGCGGTACTCGTTGTCCGGTCCGTCCGCGCAGTCGCCACCCTTCCAGGTGCCCAGATCCCTGAAGTAGCAGGGGTAGATCAGGCGGCGAGCCACGAACTCGGGAAACGCTTCGTAGAGGCCCCTGCCCGACTCGTGCTGCACGGCGACCTCCACCGCCTCGAGGCCGTTGTTCTGGCCGGGAGCCAGGTTCTGGAAGAGGCTGACGAGGTACTGGATGCCCTGGTCCGAGTCGAGATAGTCACCCAGAAAGTCGAAGAACTCCCAGGAGCCGTAAGCCCATGCTTCGAAGGTGGGGTCGTCGGGATCTTCCGTGGGAGGTGAGTGCAGCGGCCGGTCATACGTACGGAACCACGCCGAGCCGCCGACCGACAGACCGACCGGCCTTCCCACGGCCCGCGCGACGTGCTCGGCCGTCCCTTCGAGAATCCAGTCCACCCAATCACTATCCGCGGCTTTTCCAACCCCTGGGTAGCCGAATTGCACGGCGTGAAAGAGCTCATGGACCTCTGCGAAGCCGAAGCTCTCGTCGTAGCCCGGCTCAGGTAACCCGTCAGCGGTAATCCGAAACGGATCCAGCACGAGTGAGCTGTCCCGAAACGAGTAGGCTCCGTCCTTCCGCAGGCCGTAGACGAGCCAGGCGCAGTAGCGGGCCTCGCACCGCGGGTCCCGCTCATTCGCCAGCTGAAGCGCCTGCCAGTCGGCGCTGGCACCCTCCATGTGGTGGGCGAGATCCAGGTTTGCGGAGATCGCGGGAGATGCGAACCCGAGGCTCTCCAGCAACGAGCTGGCGTCATCGAGCGTCGACTTGATGCCCCCCTGCCGGAGGACATCGGCGCACACTCGAGAATCCGCGCCCCACTTGGCCTCGACCAGGGCCGTGCAATGGAACAGCCAGTCGATCGGCTTGTCCCACTGGGCCTGCGCCGCTGGGGGCGAGAGGACGAGGGCCGTCAGCAGGATCGCTGCTGCAGACCCGAGGTGGGCGCGGCGCATCGGGTGCGATCGCATCACCACCCCCTTCCCCCGGACCACGACCTCCCCCGTCGGCTTGACGTTGAGCACCGCGACCTCCTCGATGGGACAGGGCTCGGCGCTCCGGGCGCGAGCCGAAGCAGACCTTCCAGGCGCGGCCACCGCCATCGACGTGAAAGCCCCGACGGGTTCAGTGGGTGCCGGTGATCGCGAAGGAGAAGTCCATGGGTTCGATGCAACTGAACGTGTCCTCATCGCGCATGACCTCGAGAGTCGCGTCCGAGACGTCCCCGACGATCGTGGCCGGGCCGTCTGCCCTGAAGCTCAGGGCGCTCCCGGCCGTTCCCCGCATCGTGACGTCCCCTTCGTCGCCCTCGAGGTCCAGGACGACGTCTCCGCTGGTCGCGTCCAGCCGGAGGTCGGCAGCCGTGAAGTCGAACAGAACGAGTTGCCCCTCGGTCCGACCCGACTGGAGCCACCGTCGGTGTGCGAGAGCCAGCTCGACCCGTTGGGCGGCGGATACACCGTCTTCGACGCGGATCGTGCATCCGAAGAGGGGAAGGGCCACCGTCAGATCGTAGGATCTCGAGGCGAGCGCTACGCCGGTGACGGATCCCGTGCCCCCGACCCTCTGGGGCTCCGATCTCAGCACCGATCGCCGATCCTCCAGAAAGTCCAGCATCAACTCGGGGCCCCTCAACTCGCCGCCGCGCGCATCGGTTTGGGCCTCGGGCCCCGGCGGAGGCGCCGGAGGTCCTCCGCCAGGCTCGACTGGAGGCCGCTCACCGGGCTTGGCTGGAGCCGCCCCCCTGCCCTCGTCACCGCTACCGCCCTTGTCCTGGGCGCTGCCGCTTCCTCCAGCACCGTCCTGGCCGCCGCCACCGCCCCCTCCGGCTCCGCCTCCGCCCTGACCGCCACCGCCCCCACCGCCGCCCTGAGAGATCGAGCCCGACGCCGAGGGAGCGCACGGATGGTCCGCGCGCAGCGTCTTCTTCCCGCCGGCGGCGGGTCCCCCCAGCGTGACGCTGTAGATGCCGGTGAGACGCAATCCGGCGTACTGTTCGTCGCCTCCGGCCATGATGTCGAAGCGGCCCGCCGCGTGGGACCGGCTGACGTCCGTGAACTCGAAGTCGCCCTGGAACCCGACCATCCGATACTTGGTGCCCTTCCACGGTCCGGAAGGAACGCATCCCCCGAGCTCGCACGGTACCCCGACGTCCGCGACGAACTCCCCAACCCTGTTCTCGCTCTGGACCACGTCGGCGACCGGCCAGATGCCCGGTGCCAGCGGAGCGGGGACCCAGCCCATCAGCATGACGGAGACATCCTCCTCGCCCACCACGTCCTCGGCGACCAGGGTGAGCTCCACCATGCAGGTCTTTCCGGGCGGAGGCGACTGCGACGCGGGGGTCGCCGCAGCCATCTCATCGCTCGAGTGGACACCGAACCACCAGCGCGTGGCCCCGAACCCCGCCGAGGGACCGCCGATCGGCACAGCACTCGAAACTCCGGATCCACCGGAGCCGCCCCCTCCCGACACGCCTATCACCGCGTTCGTCTCGAGCGCGGTGAAGGTGATGGGGAGGTTGGTCAACCCGCGCGTGGCATCCGGATGCTCGGCCACGTTCGTGAGCAGGAACGCGGTCCTCGCGCCAGCGCCGAGATGGTCGTAATACCACGTGGTCTCCGGAACCCCGGCTACGGTCCGCACGACCGCCGTATCGACCCGACGCGATTCATCCGCCATGACGGCGGTGAGCTGCCCGAGTAGCGCCTCGGTCCCCGGCCTGTAGGAGGCGGTCACGACGAGCGTGACGGGGCCTTCGAACCCTCTGAGCTCCACGTCCCAGCACTTCGCCGCGACATCGTTGAACCGGGACACGATGAACTTCCGCTGGCGCTTCTCCGCCTCCGGGCCCAGGGTGACTTCCTCGCAGCCCAGACCGTCTTCCCGCGCGAACGAACGGCCCAGCAGGTTCTTCCGCCACGTCGCCGGCGTTCCCCCCTGAATCGAATGAATCCGCGCCTCACCATACTGTGCGTACGCCTGCATGAACTGGGAATACAGCTCACGGAGAGAGAGGCCGAAGTCGCGTCGAAGGCCCTCATCGAGCCACCGGAGCTCCGCATCGCAGGGGCCGTTGTCATCATAGCAATCGCGCGGCTCCAGATCGCGTGAGAGCAGCGACGGAAGGTAGCTGTAGTCGACTGGCCAGGTCGCTTTCGGGCCGGGGAATGTGGGCCCGGACGCCTGATACTCCGCGAGAAAGCGCCAGAACGAGGACGATCGGTAGGCTGGAAAAGCACCCGTCTTGCCCGGCACCGGCAGCATCTCAGAATAGTTACGTGCGCCCCACGCCCCATACCAGACGATTCTGGAGGATGCGAAGCCCCGGATCTGCCTCGTGATGTCCCATCCAATGGCGTCGGCGGTTCCCTCTCCGATCCACTGTCCAGGAGAATCACCATCGCCACACCGGTAGGCACGCGTCCCGGCCTCCACGGCATGGACGAGTTCGTGAACTATGGTCTCCACACCCCGGATGGACAACGAACCGTCCGCATTCAGCACCTCGTCGCCATTGAGGACGAGGACCGGCTCCGCCGGATCACAGGGACGCTGGTGATACGCTCCGGCATAGTCCCGGTCCGTCACCAGATAGATGCGATACGCCCTGGCCCTGGACTCGGTTTCGACCACGGGCTCCAGGGGGGGAGCCGCGAATCCCCAGGACTCGAGCCTGGTGGCCGTGAGGGCCAGGACGGATTCGATCTCGGTCTTCGTCTTCGCCTCGATGGGTAGCGTCTTCAGAATGGAGGGAAAGTCGGGATCGAAGGTGTCGGTCGACCGCATGACCCTCACGATGGCCGCGGCCACTGAACCGAGCCTTCCCCCACCCTCCACCAGCCCGGACGGTTCCACGTTCACAACCTCGAATGCCTTGATGGGCCACTGCGCTTCGAGCGGGAGAGCGGCCGCCAGGAGCGCCAGGACGCCGACGATCGCAGGAACGCACGGGATCACGGGCGCCAGCCGGTCGGAGTGCGATCTCGTACTCGAGCGGGATGGCACGTCCATGACGGATCTCCTGGAGCGCGTGGATGCGAGCGTCAGCCTCTTCAGCGGAATCGCGCCAGGAAAGCCTTCATTGAGCTCCCGGACCATGCGCGCCGGACCGCGGTCCGACCCCGGTCCGTCGGCCCGTGAAGGCCCGGGCGGCAGAATTTCGCTTAAGAGCCTGACCCCGAATCCGTCACTTTCCGGGAGGCTCACATGCGCGACGCCGTCCGCCCGACCCTGCTGGCCCTCCTCGCCGCCGCCATCTGGCTCGGCGCTCCCTCGAACGCCGACGCCCAGTTCCCCAAGAAGCTGAAGGACCGCGTCAAGCAGGCGGCCGAGAACGAAGCGCTGAGCCAGGTCGACCGCATGGTCCGGGACGGCGTCGCGTGCGCGTTCCACGATCTGACGTGCATCCAGAAGGCCCATGAATCGGGCGAGGACGTCTACCTCACCGACGAAGATGGGAAGCCGGTCGTGGACGAGGACGGGCACACCGTCGACGATCCCGACAAGGCGGCGCGAATCCTGGGGAAGGAGTCGGCGGCCGGGCCCGGTGCCCTCCCCGGCCAGGGAGCGCAGACGAACGTGGACTTCGAGGCCGGCGAGTCCACGATCGTCGGCGCCGACTACGCCGAGGACAACCTGGGTGACTTCCCGCGACGGTTCGACCTGATCTCCGGGAGCTTCGACGTCATCGACTGGCAGGGCAAGCGGTACCTGCGGGCGCTCTCGAACGGCACGTTCGCGATCGTCCTTCCGGAGGAGCTCCCGGAGAAGTTCACGCTCGAGACGGCCGTGAGCATCCAGCACGGCAACGGCAGGGTCGCCATCACGCCGGGACGGGCCTACAACACGAGGCCCCGCGACTACCGGGGCTCGGCCATCATGGTGATGTTCGGCAAGGCTGGCCTCGACGCGGTGAAGAACGGGGGACCGGTGGCCATGGCCCTGCACGATCACGACATCGTGCGCACACGCGTCGCGCCTCTCCAGGTGATGGCCGACGGGGAGCACATGAAGGTCTACCTGGACGACCGTCGGGTCGCCAACGTCCCCAACGCCGTCTTCCCGCGCTCGGACACGCTGTTCGTGGCCGTGAGCTGGGCCAGCGAGGACTATCCGATTCTCCTGGGCCCGATCCGCATCGCCGGGGGCGGCGCCGACCTCTACCACCGCCTGGCCCGCGAGGGCCGCGTCGCTACGCGCGGCATCCTGTTCGACGTCAACAGCGACGCGATCAAGATCCAGTCGGCTCCAACGCTCGAGGAGATCGGGACCATGCTCCAGGACCACCCGGACCTTCGCATCTCGATCGAGGGGCACACCGACAGCGACGGCGAGGAGGCCTTCAACCTGGAGCTCTCCGAGCGCCGCGCCGCCTCCGTGAAGCGCTACCTCGTGGAGACGTACGAGATCGATCCCTCGAGGCTCGAGACGGCCGGCTTCGGCGAGTCGAGACCCGTCGCCTCCAACGACACGTCCGAGGGCAAGCAGAAGAACCGCCGCGTCGAGCTGGTGCGGCTGTGAACAGCCGGGCTCTGATCACCGGCCGACTGACCCTGGCGGCCGCTCTCGCCGCCTTCGCCCTCCTCGTTGTCGCGAGCGGTGCTGTCGCCCAGGAGCAAGGGTACGTCGAGGACATGGTCGTCATGAAGATCCACGCGAAGACGGAGAGCTACAACGTCCCACTCAAGGTGGGCGCGATGACGGCGGACGCCTACGGCCTCGGGAGCTCGAAGAACGTCAAGTACCTGAACGGCATACTCGGCTACCTCTTCAGCCAGCTCGGCGGCATGGGCCTCCCGAGCGACCTGGTGGGAGGGCTGGAGTCCGCTTCATCCGAGGCCCGGGATGCGCTCCTGGACGAGATGGACCATCCCGCGGAGCCGACCACGGAGTCCATGGACTACACCGTGTACCTCCAGTCCGACCTGTTCCGGCTGGAAGCCGACGGGTTCACCATGATCTGGAGGGCCGGCCAGATGTGGTATACGGATCCCTCGACGGGCCGGCTCACGCTGGCCAGTCTCGAGAAGGCCGAAGACGCCTCCAGGACCATCCGGTACAGTGGCGCGGACCCCACACCCCTGGGGCAGACGCAGGTTCTACTGGGCCACGAAGCGCGGGGCTACCAATACGACTACGAGATGAGCGTGCCCCTGCCACCCGGCCTGGAGCTGGCGAACGAGAATGACGAGGGCGCATCGGGCACGGTCGAAACCAAGGTCGAGGCGTGGATCGCGAGCGACCTTCCGGAAGCCGATCAGATCACGGCGTTCTACCGCAATTTCGCGAACGCCTTCGCCGACCAGCAGGGCATGATGGGGGGGAACGCCGAGGGCATGGCCCGGCTCGCGGCGCTGGGCGTGCCTCTGAAGACCACGGAGACGAGCGAGGTCTACATGATGTTCCCGGGCGGTGGGGACGGCGGGCTCGTCAAAGCCCTGGTGCGGAAATCCATATCGACCACGACCGTGACCGAGATCTCGACGCGGCCGCTGGGCGACGAGTTCTCCGAGGAGCCGCCCCAGCCTTCGGTGGCGGGCGCGCCCGGTGAAGAGACTCCGCCCCCGGGCCAGCAGCCGCCCCCCTGCGACTGCAGCTGCGCGGCCTTCGAGGCGCTCAAGAAGCTCGACAAGGACGACCCGAACGCGCTGGCGAAGGCCCAGTGCGCCAAGCACTGCATGTCGAAGTGGGTGAAGTGCGCCGGCGGGTGACACGAAGGCCCCGTCGATCGAGTCCTGGTAGAACCGTCCCAGCTCGAAGATGGTCTCCAGGCGCGGCTCATCGTCGACGGCGATCGCCGGGAGCCGCGAGAACGCGCCACGGTACGTGAAGACCGGGACGAACTCCCGGTGAGGCTCGAGCGGATCGACCACTCTCTTGATGCGGGCCAGGGTGATCGCGTCGCGCACGATCTTGCCGGCCGCCGCGGGCCCGCTCGGCCAGGATCGCGCCGGCCACCCCACCTCATCGTCGGGGTGCGCCAGGGCGACCAGCAGGGTGCGAACGCAAGAAGCCCCCGCCGCGGCGGGGGCTTCGTCTGGCTCCTATTCATCATGCGCCCGGGAAGATTCGTCGCGAAGCGCTCCGGAGGAGCACTCCCAGCCTCCTGATCCGTAGGCAGTGAGGGGTCCAGGGCCACGGCCCAACCTCCACAGTCTACGGTGCCTCGGGAACGTCGCCGGCCCAAAATGTACAGGATCCTGGGCCTGTTCAGCCAGCGGCATACCCCATGGGGGATGTCGTCATCGGGGACGGGCGCTGTGTGATCTGGACACGGGCTGCTCACCCCGCGCCCATTTCATGCGCCCGTTACGACGCCCGGCTCTCGATCGCCTTCTCGAGAAGCGGCCCGAGTCCAGGGACATCCTCGGTCGCCGTCTTCCAGACAACGTCGAGATCGACGACGAAGTAGTCGTGGATCAGCTTATGGCGCATCCCCGTGATCTGGCGCCACGGGATCTCGTCGTTGGCCGCTCTCGTCGACGGCGAGATGCGCCCTGCCGCCTCGCCGATCAGCTCGAGCTGGCGGATGACCGCATCCTGCTTTTCCAGGTCGTCGAGGAAGTCGACGCGACGTACGTCTTTCAGGTAGAACTCGACGCGCCGGACCGCGTCGAGCATGTGTCGAAGGAAGGGGAGATCACCTTTCATCGAAGAGGACGGACGTGGTCGCCAGGATCTCGTCCTTCAAATAGGGGCTGATCCCGTTCTCCGTCAGCAGGTCGACGGGCCGTCCGAACAGCTCCGAAAGCCGATCTTCGAGGTCTACGAGCTCAAAGTATCCCTTGCTCTGGCGAAAGTCCGCGATCAGATCCACATCCGAGCCGGGGCGCTCTTCTCCCCTGGCCGCCGAGCCGAAGACTCTCAGCCGCTCGACGTCGAACTCTCGGCAGAGCTCCGCGAGACGATCGCGATCGAACTGAACCATGGGGAGAATGTGCTCCCAAGAGGCTGGATGGGCAATCCGGGGGCGACCCTGCGCCGAGCCGGCGCAGCCGAGACCCTCGCGGTCCTCTCCCGGATGAAAGAAGCCCCCGCTGCAGCGGGGGCTTCGTCTGGCTCAGACTGCTGTCCTCAGTGCGCCCGGGAAGATTCGAACTCCCAGCCTCCTGATCCGTAGGCGGTGGCTCCCGCACGGCCATCGCGCAGATCACGCGACATTGAGGGGTTTCGGGCCGCCCGGGGCGCAGATCCTGCCGCGAAATGCGCGATCCGGGCCGCGCGCATACCCCACGCCCCGCCGCCATGTACCCATCGGCGAACAGCTGAAACGAGGCAGAGCGCCGGGTGGATGCTAGTCGAGACTGGCGTCGCCAGGCGAGGACCAGCCATCAGCCGGACTATAAGAGTGCAGGAGAACCTGGATCAATTCAATACTAATGTCCATCGAGACAGACACGATGTGTACGAACAATTCGAACGGCGCACGAGACGTTCCATAGTTATCCCACCTGCCTTCTGAACCGACACGACGCAAGCGCCCCAAGATGGATGATTGCACATCCGATATGCGCACATTTGACATCTCATAAGGGGGGGGGTAGGGTGAAGTGTCCATCGATCCGTCGTCCGCCCAAGGGCGTTCCGGACGCGCCGGACCCATCGGTCGGCTGGAGGCAGCCAACCCTCCGCAGGGAGAGCATCATGCGGAAGCCGATGAGCACCCGGATGGTCACGCTCGCGATCGCGCCGGCGGCCGCCCTCGTGGCAGCCCTGGCCGGACCGCGGGCTCCGATGCCAGAGGCCGCAGGGGCGAACACGCTGACGGTGTCCCGGGTGTTCGAGGTGCCGCAGCCGATTGCAACCTGTGCGGAGGCCGCGTCCGGGCCTTACGCCTGCGATATCTACAAGCCGGACACGTATTGCTACGCGGGAGACATCCAGGTCTGGTTCGACAACGCGTGTACTGACGGTGATCCAGGTTGCCCGGCCTAGGTCGAGCAGGACTGGCAGTCTTCGTGTCTTCGGGGAAGGGAGTGGTCGCGCTGCTCGCGCTGCTTCTCGTCCAGGCGCGATCCGTCCCCCCCCGGCCGGGCCCCGCTACCTGGCGACTGAGCGCCAAGCCAACCTTCTCGGTCGGGGCCGTCCTGGGACCGGAGGATCAGGTCTTCGGTGAGGTGATCGGCGCGGCACGTCTGAGCTCGGGCACGGTGGTGGTGGCCGACGGGATGGCGGGAGAGCTCCGCTATTTCGATCCGGACGGAAAGCTCCTGCGCCGCGCCGGGAGTCCGGGTGAGGGTCCCCGGGAGTTCATCCACATGATCAGGGTGGCCCGGTGCCGCGGAGACACCCTCTTCGTCGCCGACGCGCAGCGGACCTTTCTCCAGGTGTGGACTCCGCGCGCGAGCTACGCCGGCATCATGGACCTGTCGGGCCTGGCGGCGCAGGGGGTCGAGGACCGCCAGCCCCATATCTTCGCCTGTAACGACCGGGGGACGATGGTCTTCCTGGACAGGCGGCCCGCGATTCCCGAAGGGGGCGGAGACGGCCCCACGCGCTCCGTCGTCCCGATTGTCGTGAAGCGTCCCGACGGCAGCCTGTACAAGCTGGGGGATTTCCAGGGCCGCGAGCGGTACTTCTACCGGCACCCCGGGGGCGGGTCCTCCGGCCCGCGTCCCCTGGGCAAGCGAACCCTGGTGGCGGTGGGGGACAGCCTGATCTACGTGGGGACGGGAGACGCCTACGAAGTGGCCCTCTATTCGCTGAACGGACAGAGGGTGGGAACCCTCCGCGACTCGGTCGACACGCGTCCGATCACGCACGAGCTGGTGGACACCTACATCGATCGTGTACTCGGGGAGACGGAGGACGCGGCGAAGCGGCGAGCAGCGAGGTCCCGCTACGAGGCGTTGAAGTATCCGGACCGGACCCCGGCCTACCTGGACATGCTGGCGGGACGCGGCGGCCGTCTGTGGATCGAGGCCTTCCGGCTACCCGGGGATCCCCAGGTGTGGCGGGTCTACACAGCCAAGGGGAAGCGGGTCGCCACCGTCCGGATGCCGCCCCGTTTCCAGCTCATGGAGGCGGGCGAAGACTACATCCTGGGCGTCTGGCGGGACGGGAACGACGTGGAGTACGTGCGCATGTACGGGCTCGTGAATCCATAGCGCGGAGCGGAGGCCGTTCGCTTCGTATGTGACAGGACCGGCCGCGTACGTCCTTCCTGCTCATGCGCCCGGGAAGATTCGAACTCCCGGCCTCCTGATCCGTAGTCTGTGGCCGCCGAGGGCGCAGCGCGCAGATCCCGCAGCCTGGAGCCATTTCGCGCGAACCGCGGCGCAGATCCTGCCGCGAATTGCGCGATCCGCGCCGGCTGCATCCCCCGCGCGTACTCCGCGTTCCGACCCTGGCGCAGCACCCGTATCCGTCCCACAGAGTCGGGAGGTGCGCGGTCACTCCAGCGCAATCTTGCTTCGTGAGCCGTGGCTCTAACGATCGCTTCGAGAGTCATGGCACCCCTCGAACAGCCTACGTGCCATCTCGTGGACAGAGTCACGGCCTCGGGGAAGCCGACAAGGGGACCGGGAGGGCCGGTTCCGTCCGCCTACGTGACCCCCGATGGGCCAAACCGGTCCCTCCCTTCCTCTTGCCGGGCAGATCCATGCCGTTCTATGCTGCCATCGCAGCCGATCGCAGCACCTGCCTCGGACGCTGGGGGCCCGTTGAATTGCCCAATACTTTCTTCGACTGGGAGGAATACGCGATCTGGCACCTGGCGCCACGGGTGGGCGTGGGGATGGACGGGCGTCGCGAAACGGTCTATCCCGACGCAGCGTACCGTGACTACCTGAGCTGGACGTCGGGGAGGGGGGACTGGAACCTCTACCTGGCACTTGGCCCCGCTGACATGGCGCGCGTCCCCGGGGACCGGGCCGGTTACAACCTCCTGGACCACTCCCCCGCCTGGGAGCGGGCGTACCAGGACGAGATGGCGGCGCTGTTCGCGCGGCGCGACTTCCTGGGTGCCGCGCTCCTGTGCTCCACCACGCCGTCCGACGTGCCGACGGATGAACGGGGGATGTCCTTCCCGTGAGCCCGCGGTGGCGCTCGGGCGGCGCGGGCTGGGCGCTGTACGCAGTCGTCGAGGCGCTGCCGTTCCTCGCTCCGGTGGCCGCGTACGTGGCGGCGTACGAACTCTTCCGCCTCGTGACCGGCCTCGGCCGGCCCGGACCCGGCGCGGGCACGTTGCTCCTGGCGGTCGAGCTCTGGGCCGTCGTCCTCCTGGGCGTCGTGGTACAGGAGACCGGGCTCTTCCTCCTCCGGAGCTGGCGTGCGCGCACCGACCCCGCCCTGCAGCCCCCCGGGCTCTCCTTCCCGGCCGGCCCGGGAGCCGATCACCGCCGCTCCCGGCCGCTCGCCCGCTGGATCCGGTGCCTGGGACCCGGCCTGGATCCGCTCCGGGTCAGCGGGATCCTGGTGGTGGCCGTGGGCTGGGCCGCGCTGATGGCCGCCTTCATCCCGTTCAAGGAAGTGATCCCGACCGTACATCCGTTTGCGCTGGATGCGGAGCTGGCGCGCTGGGACCGGTGGGTCTTCCTTGGCCACGATCCGTGGCGGGTCCTGCAGCCCCTCCTCGGTCACCCGTGGGTGACCGTGTTCCTGGACCGACTCTACAGCATGTGGTACTTCGTCGGAATCGGGACCCTGCTGTGGCACTTCGCGACCTCCGACCGCCGGCTCCGGTCGCGGTTCCTGCTGGCCTCGGCTCTGGTCTGGATCCTGATCGGCACGATCGCGGCCATCCTGCTCTCCTCCGCCGGGCCGATCTACTTCCAGCGGATCACGGGCGACCCCGGTCCGTACGCTCCGCTGTTCGCCTACCTGCACCGTGTGGACGCGCACCACACGCTCGCCGCCCTGAAGATCCAGGAATACCTGTGGCAGGGCTACGCGGGCCCCCGGCACTACCCGATCGACGGGATCTCGGCCATGCCGAGCATGCACGTGTCCATCGCCGTGCTGATGACGCTGATGGGATTTCAGCGGAGACGCTGGATTGGGTGGCTGTACGCGGCCTTCGCCCTGCTGGTCCTCGTGGCATCCGTGCACCTGGGATGGCATTACGCCGTCGATGGCCTCGTGGCGGCGGGCCTCACGTGGATGTGCTGGTGGGCGGCCGGTGACTGGACGCGCCGGTTCGACCGGGCGCTGCGACGGACGCCGCGCCGCGACTCGTGGCGGGCCCGCCTGCGGCTTCCCGAACGACACCGGGAAGCGTGGCCGATGCTCGTGTCCGGCGGGGCCTGACCTGGTGGAGAAGCCGGCGAGGCGTGAACGCGGTCCACGTGGGAGACGCCCGACTTCGGCCACGCTCGACGCACGAGCGCCTCGATGCGCCGAGAGTGGGAGGCAGGGTCCTGGTGACGGGCGACCACGCCGGGGTCAGGCAAGTCGTCAACGTTCGGGGGGAGAGGGCCGCGACCGGCCGCTCGCGCTCTTCGTCGGGAGCGATCGCGACCTGGCCGATGTGGCCGCCCTCGCCGACGACCTGCCAGCCTGGGCCGCAGAGGTCGAGAGGGCGTGGACCGGAGGCGAGGCGGCCTGGCTTGATTGAGCCGCCCCCAGCTCGCCTGACCTCCCCCGCGCCGGGCCCTAATGCGCGAACACCCCCGCCGCTGGCCCGCCGAAGCGGGCGGCGCCGGGGGCGCCGCATACCCCACGGCCGTGGCGGCCGGCGGCGCAGCGCGAGTCCTGATCTCTATCTGTTCGTGTTGCCTACCGTTATCAGAAGTGCGCCCGGGAAGATTCGAACTCCCAGCCTCCTGATCCGTAGTCAGGCGCTCTATCCAGTTGAGCTACGGGCGCGCGTGCGGCGGGTGACGCTCGGTGTTCATGCCCAGGAGAGGATTCGAACCTCCACGCCCTAAGACGGGCACCAGCCCCTCAAGCTGGCGCGTCTGCCTGTTCCGCCACCTGGGCAGGCTGTCCTCTGTGTGTCACCCGGAGCGCCGCGGTCTCGCCGCCTGGTCCTCTCCGGTCCGTAGTGCTCGGGGGGGGAGTCGAACCCCCACGGGAGTTTAGTCCCACAGGGTCCTGAACCCTGCGCGTCTGCCAATTCCGCCACCCGAGCTCGCGGGACGTACGCCGGCCACCTCGCCGGCTTCCGGACGCCCTCACGACACGTTCGCCCCGCCGCCTCGGCGACAGGGCGTTGTCGAACAGCTCCAGCATGTGCCCGGCAGGATTCGAACCTGCGGCCTTCGGCTCCGGAGGCCGACGCTCTATCCAGACTGAGCTACGGGCACCCGCGTCTTCCTTCTACCCCGCCATGGCCCGCCCCGGCCCACCGCGGTTCGTATGCGCCGCCTAGGAATCGAACCTAGAACCTACGGATTAAGAGTCCGTTGCTCTGCCAATTGAGCTAGCGGCGCCCAAGGTGTTGAAAGTGGAGCCGAGGGGAGTCGAACCCCTGACCTCGTGAATGCCATTCACGCGCTCTCCCAACTGAGCTACGGCCCCATGCGTGGTGCTGTCCTGGTCCGGCGGCGCCGACCGGTTTCCGGCACGCCCCCAAGGGGAATCGAACCCCTATCTCCACCTTGAAAGAGTGGCGTCCTGGCCGTTAGACGATGGGGGCCCGGCTGCCCGCCCCACTTCGCGGCCCCGGACCGGAGTACTGGGTACCGGGCCGGCCGCATCCGGTTCCCGCGTCCTCTGTTGCGCGATTCGCGCCGCCTGTTTCGCCGATGCGCCCGGCAGGACTCGAACCTGCGACCCTCGGCTTAGAAGGCCGACGCTCTTCCAACTGAGCTACGGGCGCCTGCTCGGGCTCCTCCCTCGTCCCTGCTCATCTCCCAAGCTCGCGACGGGGATTGAACCCGTGACCTCGTCCTTACCAAGGACGCGCTCTACCACTGAGCTACGCGAGCACGCCGGCCGGCCGGAGCAGGGGCGGAGGGACTCGAACCCCCAACCGCCGGTTTTGGAGACCGGTGCTCTGCCAGTTGAGCTACGCCCCTGTACCGGTACAGGTATGGCTGGGGACGGAGTCGAACCGCCGACACCCGCATTTTCAGTGCGGTGCTCTACCAACTGAGCTACCCAGCCGCATCCGTCATCGGGGTCGGTCGACGCCCGCTCGAGCTCCGGGGAGGGGATTCGAACCCCTGACCTAGTGGTTAACAGCCACCCGCTCTGCCGCTGAGCTACCCCGGAATGCGCTGCAATGGACCGCACCGGACCGCGAGCGGCCCGGCGGCGCCCCGAGGGCCCGATCGACCACCCTCATCCACGCGTCACCCACCGAATTGTCAAGAAACCAAAGGCCCCGCCCGGCGTTCGCCGCGAGCGGGGCCCGGAGAGCAGGAAGTCGCTGTCGCGTCCTAGTCGTCCCGCTCGCGAGCGCCCGCCCGGGCGCGCAAGGTGTGCCGCCCGGGGTTCGGATTCCGGAATTCTCTCGCGAAACGGAAGCTCATTTGCGTTCCCACGCTCCGTTGTCGTTCGGTCCTTCGCTCCAGTAGCGGGGGCGGGATTCGAACCCGCGACCTTCGGGTTATGAGCCCGACGAGCTACCAGACTGCTCCACCCCGCAGCGAGCTTGGAAGAATACCCGAGGGCCCGGGCGATGTCAACCGCAGGCGCGGGCGTGCGATCCGCGAAGGGCCCGCGTCTTGCTGGCTTCGCTGCCCACTCCTAGCGTGGTGGACGAACGCTCGACCGACCACCTCCTGACGCGGACACGCATGGCGCGATATCGAAGACGGGACCAGATCGAGATCCGGGTGGCCGATGCCCTCGACGCGGCGGGCTCACGCTGGAACGCGGACCTCATCGCCAAGCGCGCGACGGGCGTCCCGGGCTACCGGATGACCCTGGCCTTCCTGGAGCTCGAGGGTGACGGGAGCGCCTTCGTCGAGCTCGACCCGGCTCCCTCGCGCGAGGAGGCGGAGGCACGGGGCGAGGCGCTCGCCGCCGACCCGGCCCGCCTGGCCCACCTCCTGGAGGCCGAGCGGGCCGGCTGAGCCACGGGCTCGAGGCGCCGGATCCCTCGGGGGGCCGGCGGGGAGGTGTCCGGCGGAGCACAGGTGACGGTCCTCTGATGCATGTCGCTTTACTCTATCGCTTTACCATCGCGGGCCGGGCGCTGCCGAACGCTTTACAAAAACGCTTTGCGCTGGAGACCGCCGGTGGCCCGGCGCGCGGCGCCGGCGCCGCGCCGGCGCGGACCCTATCGGTGCCCGTCCGCTGTCCGCTCCCCCGGAGCGCGCCTATATTGCGCCCCCGGAGCACACCGGAGCGCCGCCTCCCGTCCGCATCCGTCCCGCTGGAGAAGCATGAAGATCTATACCCGAGGTGGTGACGAGGGAGAAACGGGCCTCCTGGGAGGAGCCCGCGTCCCCAAGACGGACCCCCGGGTCGAGGCGTACGGCACGATCGACGAGCTCAACACTTCGCTCGGCCTCGCCCTCGCCCTGGACCACCGGGGCGCGCTGGACGCCGATGCCGAGGCGCTGCGGAGGGTGCAGGGAGACCTGCTCACGGTCGGCGCCGGGCTGGCGGCGGCCCACCCCGACCGCGAGCGAGAGCGTGGGACGGTCCCGCGGCTCCCCGAGGGCCGGGTCGCCGAGATCGAGGACTGGATCGACCGCCTCGCGGGCGAGCTCCCGGAGCTGGACGCCTTTCTCCTTCCAGGCGGCTGTGCGGCCGGGGCCCAGCTCCACGTGGCCCGCACGGTGTGCCGCCGCGCCGAGCGCGCCGCCGTCCGCCTGGCCGGCCAGCGCCCCGGTGCGGCCGGGGACCCGGCGTCCGAGACGCTCCCCTACCTGAACCGCCTCTCCGACCTCCTGTTCATGCTGGCCCGCGCCGCCAACCATCGGGCCGGCTCCCCGGAGGCCGAGTGGACTCCCGTGCGTCGCCGGGGGAGCGGAAAGTCGCCGGCGCCATGAGCAGCGAGGTCGTCCACCTGCCCTTCTCCTTCGAGGTCCGGACCGGGGACGTGGTGCGCGGCGACATCTGGCGCCCCGACGCTGCGGTCCCGGGGGCCGCCATGGTCGTTTGCCACGGCTTCAAGGGGTTCAAGGACTGGGGCTTCTTCCCGTACGTCGCCGAGGAGCTGGCCCGGCGCACGAGCTGCCTCACGGCCAGCTTCAACTTCACCGGATGCGGGGTCGGAGCGGACCTCGAGACGTTCACGGACCTGGAGGGTTTCTCGCGGAACACGATCTCGCGCGAGCTCGAGGACCTCGAGGCCGTGCTCGATCGTCTGGCGGCCGGACGCTGTGGAGACGTGGAGGTGCCGGGCGCCGCCCGCTTCGGGCTCCTCGGGCACAGCCGGGGCGGGGCGACGTGCATCCTGGAGGCCGCGACGCGCTCGCAGGTCCGGGGGCTGGTCACCTGGTCCGCCATCGCCGGCCTGGAGCGCTACGAGGAGATGTACGGCGAGCGCTGGGACGCCGGAGAGGTGGTGGAGATCCCCAATGCCCGGACGGGTCAGATGATGCCCCTGAGGCGGAACGTCCTGGACGACCTGCGCGCCAACCGCGCGCGGCTCGACGTCGTGGCGGCCGCTCGCACGCTGCGCATCCCGTGGCTCATCGTGCACGGACTGGAGGACGAGAGCGTGCCGTTCTCCGACGCGACCCGCCTGGCGGAAGCGGGAGGCTCCCGAGCGGCGGTCATGACCGTGGAGGGGGCCGGCCACACCTTCGGCTCGGGTCACCCGTTCCCCGGCACCAACGACGCGCTGGAGAAGGTCGTCGAGCGCTCGTCCGACCTTCTGCGCCGCTGCCTGACCGGAGTGGCCGCGTGAGGGCGCGCCGCCGGCGGGCCCGCGCTCCGCGCTCCAGGGGCGGCCGGGGGACGAGCAGGCGCGTGGCGTATCGCTCGCGGCCGCGGACCGTCTCCGCCGCTCTCCTCCTGATCGCGGCGATCCTCGCCGGCTGCAGGATCGAGCACACCGGGAATCCGACGGGCCGCGAGATCTCCAACACGGCCCTGGCGGTCGAAGTCACGCACGTGCTGGCGGCGTCCGCAACGGGGTGGAACCGCGGCGACCTCGGGACCTTCATGGACGCCTACCTGGACTCGCCGACCACCACCTACTGGGGGAGCCAGGGACTCCTGCGCGGCTACGCCGAGATCCGGCACCACTACGCCCCCCGCTTCGCGCCCGGCGCCGAGCGGGACAGCCTCCGCTTCGACGACATCGAAGCCCGCCGGCTGGGCACGGACTACGCGCTGGCCACCTCACGCTGGGTGCTGTTTCGGGGCGACTCGGTCACGGCCACGGGGCCCTTCACCCTGGTGCTTCGCCGCGTCGCGGGGAAATGGAGAATCATCCACGATCACAGCTCGACCTTCCCCCGACCGACGGCCGGAGACACCACGACCTCCCGACCCCCCGCATCGTCGTGAGGAGAGGCCGATGGAGCTGACCGACAGGGTCGCGGTGGTGACCGGAGCCAGTCGGGGGATCGGGTTCGCCGTCGCCCACGCTCTGGGGCGGGAAGGCTGTCGCCTGGCCATCTGCTCCCGCACCCGGGACGAGCTCGAGGGGGCGGCCGAGCGCCTGGCCGGGTCGGGGAGCGAGGTCCTGGCCATGCCGGCCGACGTGGCCGTCGAGGAGGACGTGGAGCGCTTCGCGCGGCGTGTGCGCGAGGAGATGGGCGGCGCCGACATCCTGGTGAACAACGCCGGTATCGCGCGATTCGGGGCGATCGACGAGCTCACGGCCCGGGACCTGGACGAGGTCCTGGCCACCAACGTCCGGGGCCCGTTCCTGTGCGCGCGCGCGTTCCTGCCCGAGATGCTCGAGCGGGAGGATGGCGTGATCGTGAACGTCGCCTCGCTGGCGGGCAAGAACTTCTTCGCGGGCGGCGCCGCCTACGTAGCCTCCAAGCACGCCCTGGTGGGCCTGTCCAAGGCCATGATGCTGGACCTGAGGTCCCGGGGCGTGCGCGTCCTCACCGTGCTGCCGGGCTCGGTGGACACGGCCTTCTTCGACACGCAGGACCGCTTCGACCCCGACCGTGACAGGATCCTCCGGCCCGAGACCGTGGCCGAGGCCGTGGTCGAGGCCGTGCGCCTCTCGGACCGCGGCACGGTGAGCGAGATCGAGGTCCGGCCGGTGAACCCCTGAGGCGCGGCTTCGGGCGCCACCGCTGGCGGCTCGCCCTCCGGCACGGCTCCTGCGCGTCCTCCACTCACGCGCGGCGACGTGGACGCTGAGCCGGCCGGCGCGCGACCGTGGTCGATCGCGACCACACCGACACCGAGATCCTCCGGGAGAGATCCGACCTGACGATGGCTTCGTGTGACTACCTGATCGTGGGCGGTGGACTCGCCGCCGTCTCCGCCGTGGAAGGCATCCGGCGCGAGGACGGCGACGGGACCATCGTGATGCTGTGCGAGGAAGAGGAGCCGCCGTATCATCGGCCGCCCCTGTCCAAGGAATACCTCCAGACTCCCGAGGCACCCCGGGAGCTCCTGCACGTCAAGCCGGAGGAGTGGTACGAGCAGGCCGACGTCCAGCTCGCGCTGGGCACCCGGGCCACGGGCCTCGATGCCCGTCAGCGGAAGGTGCACGACTCGGACGGCGCGACCTGGGAGGCCGAGCGCATCCTCCTGGCGACCGGTGGGCGTCCGCGCCGGCTGGGCGTCGAGGGCGAGTCGCTGGACGGCGTGTTCACGCTTCGCAGCGTGGCGGACGCCGAGGCCATCCGGAAGGCGGCGAGCAAGGCCGAGGCCGCGGTCCTGGTCGGCGGCGGTTTCATCGGGATGGAGCTGGCGGCCTCCCTGCGCGCCTACGACATCTCGCCGACGGTCGTCGAGCTCGGCGAACGGCCCTGGCCCCGGGTTCTGCCTCCAGCGCTGTCCGCGTTCGTTCAGGCCTACTTCGAGGACCGGGGCGTCGCCTTCCGCTGCGAGGCCGGGGTGACCGGCTTCCGCGGCGGGGACCGCCTGGAGGCGGTGGCGCTCGACGACGGCACCGAGGTGCCCTGCGACATGGCCGTGGTGGGCGTGGGCATCGGGCCCAGCGCCGAGCTGGCCGCCGAGGCCGGACTCGCCGTCCACGACGGGATCGAGGTCGACAAGTTCGGCGAGACGAGCCATGGCTACATCTACGCGGCGGGCGACGTGGCCCGGTACCCGGACCCCGTGTTCGGCGACACCATGCGCGCGGAGCACTGGGACCACGCTCGCGCGCACGGCCGAGTGGTGGGCCGTAACATGGCCGGCGCGAAGCTCCCCTACGACCACGTCTCCTACTTCTTCTCGGACGCGTTCGACCTGTCGTTCAACGTGTTCGGCCGACCTTCCATGGCCGACCGGATCGTGGTCCGCGGAGAGCTGGGGGCGAAGGGGAGCCTGGTGTTCTGCGGGCGCGAGGGGCGGCTGTGCGCGGCGGTGCTCGTGAACGAGAACGAGTCGATGGACGAGTGCCGCGAGCTCGTCCGCCGGAGGCCGTCCCTCGAGGAGATCGAGGAGGAGCTATCGGATCCGGAGGCGGACCTGGCCGGCATCGCGGGCTGACGCTCGAGCGGGCTCCCGCGCCGGGGCGGACGCCCGGCGACGGCCGGACCACCGCGACCCCACGACGGGTGGCGGGGTAGGTGGAGCTGAACGACGCCCGGGAGTCGGGCGCCACCCTGGATCCACAGCGAGGCGGCATGACGGACGATACCGACAGCCAGCGGATGGCGGCCGAGGGAGAGGCCGGTGCGGCCGGCGCGGATCACGCGCAGGGCGATCACGACGATAGAGGCGATGGACCGGAGCGGCACACCGGAGCTCCCCGGGTCGGCGACCCCCTGGCCGAGCGCGTGCTCGACGCCCTGCGCGAGGTCAAGGACCCCGAGCTCGGCATCAACATCGTGGACCTGGGCCTGGTCTACGACATCGAGCTCGAGGAGGGCTCGGCCCGGGTCACCATGACCCTGACCAGCCCCGGCTGCCCGGCCGGCGGCCAGATCCTCTCGGGAGCGCAGCAGAAGGCCGGGTCGGTGGAGGGTGTGGACGCGGCCACCGTCAACCTGGTGTGGAAGCCGTTCTGGACGCCCGACCGGATCGACCCGAAGATTCGCGCCGCCCTGGGGTACTGAGGCACGTGGTGCTGGGTCGCCTCTTCCTCCTCTTCACCCTCGTTCCGCTCGCCGAGCTGTGGCTCCTGCTGCGGATCGGCGCCTGGGTCGGGCTGCTCCCCACGCTCGCCCTGGTCGTCGGCACGGGCGTCGCGGGAGCCTGGCTGGCGCGCCGGGAGGGGACGCGCTGCTGGGCGGCCGTCCAGACGGAGCTGCGCGCCGGGCGGGTGCCGGGCGAGGAGATCCTGCACGCCTTCCTCGTGCTGGCCGCCGGCCTCCTCCTGGTCACGCCGGGGATCCTCACCGATCTGACCGGACTCGCTCTCCTGCTCCGGCCGGTGCGCCGCCTGGCCGTGCGCTCCCTGCGCCGCCGGCTGGAGGCGGGCGTGCGGAACGGAAGCGTCCGGATCTTCGGCGCCGGCTCCGGCGGCTTCGGCGCGGGCGGCGGGAGCTTCGGGACGGGCGCGCCGGACTTCGGAGCGGGACAGCCGCCGGAGCCGGGCTCGGGCCGCCCCGAGGGGGACCCGGCGCCAGGCGGCTCCGATTCGGAAGCCGAGGGGAACCGCACGGGCGGGGGCCGCGTCATCGAGGTGTGACCGGAGCGCCGGGCTCACGGCGGACTCCGCAACCAGCGAGGGAGGGCGATGGACAGGGGACCCAACCGCGAGCTCGGCCTCGCGATCCTCCGGGTCGTAACCGGGGTCGTGTACGTCACGCACGGTCTTCCCAAGCTCATGGGAGGGCACGTCGCCGCGGCGGGCTTCCTGAGCCAGCTCGGCTTCCCGGTCCCCGTCCTGTTCGCCTGGATCGTGACCCTGCTGGAGACGTTCGGGGGGCTGGCCCTCATCATCGGCTTCCTGGTGCGGCCCGTGGCGCTCCTGTTCGTGGTGGAGATGCTGCTCGGGATCCTCCTGGTGCACGCTAAGGTCGGCTGGTACGTGATCGGACCGGGCACGGGAGGCGCCGAGTTCAGCACCGTGCTGATCGCCGCCCTCCTGGCGCTCGTCCTGGCGGGGCCAGGGCTGGCGGCCGTCGACGGCCGCCGGGCGCCGGAGCCGGTGACGATCGGGAGCGAGGCGACGAGCGGGGAGGAGGCCCTCTGATGAACGGTCGCGACGTGGTCCGGCGCCTGGAGGAGGCGAGCCGGGAAGGCGCGGAGCTGGACGAGATCCTGCGGGCGGCGGTCGCCGAGATCGAGGCGTCCGAGGATCGATACAACTGGGTGGGGATCTACCTCCTCGAGGGCGATGACCTCGTCCTTCACGACTACATCGGACGGCCCACCGATCACGACCGGATCGCGGTCGGCACCGGCGTGTGCGGCACGGCCGTGGCGGAGGGGCGGGACGTCAACGTCGCGGACGTGCATGCGATCGAGAACTACCTGGCCTGCAGCATCGAGACGCGCAGCGAGCTCGTCGTCCTCATCCGAAGCGAGCGGGACGGAACGATCTACGGTCAGCTCGACCTGGACAGCGACCAGCCGGCCGCGTTCGGGTCCGAGGACGAGGAGCAGCTCGGGATCGTGGCGCGCTGGCTGGCCGGGGCGTTCGACCGGGAGAGGTGAGACCCGGACCGATGCTGTCGCCGCTGGAGCGGGTCTCACCCGGGTGTCTCCCGGAGCGCATGGACGACCCGGCCTGCGACGCCGGCCGGCTCCGGCGTGCCCTCGAGGCACTCGCCGTCTCCAACCGACTGTTCGGGGGCCACCACCTGGTGTGGTGGGGGGTGCGGCGGCTCCTCGAGGGGCGCGCTCCCGGCCCGCTCCGCATCCTGGATGTGGGCTCCGGCGCCGGGGACATTCCGCGCCTCCTCGAGGCGCGCCTGCACGGCTCCGGCTGGCGCCCCCGCTGCGTCCTGGGGGACCTGCATCCCATGACGCTCCGGATCGCACGCGACGGGCTGCGGGACGTCGCGCGTCCCGGCGCGTTCGACTTCGTGCGACTCACCGCCGCCGAGCTCCCCTTCTCGGATGGCGCCTTCGACCTGGCCCTCAGCTCCCTGACCCTCCACCACCTGGAGCGCGACGAGGCGGCGCGGCTCCTCTCGGAGCTGGCCCGCGTGTCCAACGGCCGCTGGCTGGTCGCCGACCTGCGCCGCTCTCGCCTCGCACTGGGCCTCGTGCGGATGCTGGCATCGACGCTGTGGCGATCGCAGCCCCTTCCGCGCGTGGACGGTCCGGTCTCGGTGCGGCGCGCGTTCACGCCGGCCGAGGTCGAGGCCCTGCTCGCCTCCTCCGGGGTCCCGGGCCGGGTCGTGCGCGCCGGCCCGGTACGGCTCCTCGCCGCGGGGCTCGCGGCATGACGGGACCCGGAGCGGCGCGTGACCGCGCGCCCGACGGCGTGAGCGGGCGTTGCGGGCCGGCCGGGCCGGCCGACGTGGTGGTCGTCGGGGCCGGCCCGGCGGGCAGCTCCCTCGCGGCCCGGCTCGCGGGGGAGGGACGGCGCGTCGTCCTCCTCGACGAGCGGTCCTTCCCCCGCTCCAAGCCGTGCGGGGACTGCCTCAGTCCGGGGGCGACCCCCCTGCTTGAGGAGCTCGGCGTCCTCGAAGAGCTCACGCAAGAGACCGCGGCCCACCTGGACGGATGGAGGCTCCGGGCCCCCGGCGGCGCCCGGTTCGAGGGGCGTTTCGGGCGCGACGCCAGCGGCGCCCCGCTGCGCGGCCTCGCCCTGCCCCGCCGACAGCTCGACGCCGCGCTCCTCCGGGCCGCGGCGCGCGCCGGCGCCGACGTCCGCGAGGGCATCCGGGTCGTGGACCTCGACTGGCGGGAGGGCCGCGTGGCCGGGGTCCTGGTGCGCCGATCCGACGGCCGGGAGGCGGCCATTCCCGCGCGCCTGGTCGCGGGCGCCGACGGACTCCGCTCGACCGTGGCCCGCCGGATGGGCGGGGTGCGGCGCGGCCGAAGGCCGAAGCTGGCCCTGGTGGCCCGCTACGCGGACGGTCGGGCCCTCGCCTCGGGGACGACGCTCGGGGAGATGCGGGTCTCGGCCGAGGGCTGCTCGGGGCTGGCGCCGCTGGGCGGCGGCCGCTGGAACGCCACGGTCGTGGTGCCCGCCTCGAAGGCGCCTGCGGTCGCCGCCGGCCGCGAGGCGTTCCTGGAGAGCCGCCTGCGGGCCTACGGCGTGGCGAAGCGGCTCGCCGGTGCGCGGAGGGTGGGCGCCATCGAGGTGACGGGACCGTTCGAGGTCGTCCCGCGCCGGGTCGCGGGCCCGGGCGTCTTCCTGGTGGGCGATGCCGCCGGGTACTTCGATCCGTTCACCGGACAGGGCATCTACCGGGCCCTGGCGACCGGCCGGCTGGCCGCCGCCCACGCGCGCGCCGCGCTCGGGGCGGGATCGGAAGCGGACGAGCGGGCCCTGGATCGACGGTACGCGCGGGAGGTGGAGGGTCTCCTGGCTCCGTCGCGCCGGGTCCAACGGCTCATCGACTTCGTGGTCGGCCGGCCCACCCTCATGGACGCGGCGGCGTGGCTCCTGGCTCGTCGCCGTGGCGTGGCGGACCTGCTGGTCGATGTGACCGGCGACATCCTGCCGGCCGGGGAGATGCTGGAGCCGCGGCGGCTCGCGCGCGCCCTGTTCCACGGTGGCCGCGGACAGGCCGGCGACCCCGTGCGCGGCCGCCCCGAGCCACGGCCGCGCGGGCTGGGAAGGCGCGATGCTCACGCATAACGAGGTCGTGGCCGCCGCGCCCCCCGGCGTCTGCCTCGAGCTGGCCGTCGACGTGGAGGCCTGGCCGGAGCTCCTGCCCCATTACCGCCGCGTCGTCTTCCGCCGCCGTGACGGCCGCGGGCGAGGACGCGTCGAGATGGCCGCGATGCGCCGCTTCGGTCCCCTCCCCTACCCCGTGTGGTGGGTGTCCGAGATGACCTCCGACCTGTCCGCCGGCCGCATCCGCTACCGACACGTGGAGGGGATCACGAAGGGAATGGAGGTCGAGTGGCGACTGGAGCCCTCCCCGTGGGGCACGCGCATCGAGATCGTCCACGCCTGGACGGGCCCCACCTGGCCGGTGGTCGGGGGGTTCGCGGCGCGTCGGGTCATCGGGCCGCACTTCATCCACGTCGTGGCCGACCGGACGCTGGCCGGCATCGCGGCGGCCGCGCGGGAGCTCGCTGCTTCGGGCCGGGAGCCCGGGGACGGCAAGTCCGCGACGGGATCGCCGGGAGGGCCCCATGCTCCGGCCTGAGCGGGACGGCCGGCGGGTCGTCGTCACCGGGATCGGCTGCGTCACGCCGATCGGCCAGGGCGCCGAGGGGTTGTGGGAAGGCCTCCACCGCCGCCGCTCGGCGGTGGGTCCGATCACCCGCTTCGACCCGGAGCCGTTCCGCACGCGCATCGCGGCCGAGGTCCCGGGCTTCGATCCGGAGACGTGGATCGACCGCCGGCGGCTGCGTCGGCTGGATCGTTACAGCGCCCTGGCCGTGGCCGTCGCACGCATGGCGGTGGAAGACGCGGGCCTCGACCCCGAGACGGAGGACTCCGATCGGATGGCCGTGCAGATGGGGAGCGCGCTGGGGGGCGTGGAGTTCGCCGAGGCCCAGCACGAGGCCTACCTGCGGGCGGGCACGCGCGGCGTGAACCCGATGCTCGCCCTCACCGTGTTCGGCGGGGCCGCGAGCTGCAACGTGGCGATCGAGCTCGGCTTCACCGGTCCCAACGCCACCAACGCCATGAGCTGCGCGTCCGGCGCCATCGGCGTGGGGAGCGGCTTCCGGCTCATTCGCGACGACCGGGCGGACGTGGCCCTGGCCGGCGGAGCCGAGGCCCCCCTCGCGCCACTGTCGTTCGGGGCGTTCGCCATCCTGCGGGCCATGTCGACCCGGAACGACGACCCGTCGGCGGCCTCGCGGCCCTTCGACCGGGACCGTGATGGCTTCGTGATGGGCGAGGGTGCCTCCCTCCTGCTGCTCGAGGAGATGGAGCATGCCCTGGACCGGGGCGCCGGGATCCACGCCGAGCTGTGCGGATTCGGGACGACCAACGACGCGTTCCACATGACCCGGCCGCGGCCCGACGGCCGCCAGGCGGCCCGGGCCATGCGGCTGGCCCTCGAGGACGCCGGCGTGAGCCCGTCCGTCGTCGACTACATCAACGCGCACGGCTCCGCGACCCTGCTCAACGACCCGACCGAGGCGCTGGCCATCCGCTCGGTGCACGGCGAGCGCGCCTCTCGCATCCCGACGAGCGGCACCAAGGGATACTACGGTCACGCCCTGGGCGCCTCCGGGGCCATCGAGGCCGCCATCGTCTCCCTGGCCCTGGAGCGCGACTGGTACCCGCCCACGCTCAACCTCGAGACGACCGACGACTCGTGCGAGGGACTCCAACTGATCACGGGGTCGGGCGAGTCCCGCCAGGCCGAGTACGCGCTGTCGAACTCGTTCGGATTCGGCGGCATCAACGCCGCCCTCCTGTTCCGGCGCTGGGAGGACTAAGGGGCCCGGACGCCGGACCCGGGTCCGCCCGGTCGGCCGCCGTGGCTCCCCAGGCGTACAGGGCGGCCACGACCAGGAAGGCCCACGGGAGCTGCGTCCGTGTGGAGCGACTCGAGCGCAGGAAGGACCCGTCCACGGCGGTGGCCACGCGCTCTTCGCGCACGTAGAACGGAAGGCGGAGAATCCGGTGTGCCTCCGAGCCCACCGGGGCGGCCGCTTCCCCCTCGCGCACGTCCCGATGCTCTCGCAGGGTGAGCCCATACAGCCCGCCCACGAAGGAGGCGGCCAGGGCCGCCGCCCACAGGACGCGCAGGGGCCCGCCGCGGATGAGCGGGGGGACGCGGCGCGCGCCCGGCAGCCGGCCCGGGTCGCGGCGCGCACAGTCGGTCACGAAGGCGCCCAGCAGGGCGAAGGCGAACACGGACAGCGCCAGGGCGATCGAGTCCAGCATGCATCCTCCTGGTCGACGGCCGCGCGACGGGCCCGCGGACCGCTCCGCTCAGGGTAGGGAATCCGCCGGCAGGCGGTAGGCCGCCAGCCGCGGCGCGGGATCGTCGGCGAGCCCGTACAGGAGGCCGCCGCCGATGGCCACCTGCTCGAAGTAGGTCGGGAGCAGGTAGGACCCACGGTAGCGCCCGTCGGGCAGCGAGTAGACGTCCAGCCAGCGCCCGCGCCCCGGGCTCCGTCCGCCGAACAGGACGGCCAGCCGGTCCCCGGTCACGCTGGCCGACAGGGCGCCGAACACCGGTCTTTCCTCGGCGATGCGCTCCTCCACGCGCCCCGTGCCGTCCTCGGACAGCCGGCCGCGGGTCTCCACTTCCGGGAACGGCAGGGATTCGACGTAAGAGTGTCGGCCTCCCCTCCACGTCCCCCCATCCCGCACGAAGAAGCCGTCCCCCATGCCGAAGGCCGCCACCCACCGGCCCCCACCCGCGGCCGTCACCAGCTGCGAGGCGAGCGGCTCGAGCGAGGAGAAGTCCTTCCAGGGCGGGCCGAACCGGTCCGCGATCCGGCCGTCCATCGTCAGCCGCGCGAAGGGATTCTCGCGGTCGTAGGCGACCACCACGGCTCCCCTGCCGCCGGGCAGCGGCACGAGCTGATCGGCCGAGCGCGCCGGGCCTTCGAGGGGAAGGCGTCCTTCCACGCGGCCGTCCGGCCCCAGGATGGTGATGCGCGCGTTGCCCCGATCCAGGACCCAGGCGAGGCCCCGGTCGTCGACCTCCACGTCCCTCAGCGACCGAAACTCCCCCGGGCCACCTCCCGGGCGACCCTCGGCGAACACCAGCTGCCCGGCGCGGTCGAAGCGCAGCACGCGACCCGCCGACGGGTCGGCCACGTAGACCCCGTCCCGGTCGGCGGCCAGCCCCGTGGGCGACTGGAGCAGCGTGTCCTGCACGCCGCCGCCTACCTGGAAGACCTCCTCCCAGCTCCGCTGTACCGTCGTGCGGCTCCGGACCGGAGGGACCCCTCCGGTCCCGTGGCCCGGCCGGTCCCCGCCGCACGCCAGGGCGAGCGCCGCCAGCGCGGCCGCGGCGATCGGCGGGGCGCCCGCGCGGCTCACGGCGAGGCCAGCGCGGCGCGCACCACGCGCTCTTCCGCCTCCGCGGCCGCTTCGTCCGCGGGCGGCGGTAGCAGCAGGCGCGGCCGGCCGTGCCGGTCGAGGAGCACCGTCACCGGAGTCGTCTGGTAGCCCAGCTCCAGCATCAGCCGTTCGGCCTCCTTCCGAAGGTCCGGTCGGACGGGGAAGCCCGGGTTCGGCGTCCGCGGCCCCCTCTCTCCCCCGGGGAGCTCGTCCAGGGGAACGCCCAGGACCACGGCGCGCCCGGCGCGGCGCAGCCCGGACCACCGGCGCTGGAGGGCGGCGTGCCGGATGCAGTCCGCGCGCTGGAACAGGTAGAGGAGGGTGGGACGGCCGTCCGGCCCGCGGGCCGCGACGGGGAGGCGCACCGGGCGCTCGGCGAGGGCCGGAAGGGCCCGCGCCACCGCGCAGGCCGCCAGCAGCACTCCGGCCGCGGCCGCCACGCCACGCCACGGGAGGCCGGGCGGGGCGGGCCTCGGCCCGCCCCGCACCGCTGCCACGCGCCTCAGGCGACCACCTGCTTCTCGCTCTGGTAGTACTTCCAGGTCTCCGTGCACGACTTGAAGATCCAGAAGCCCACGCACACGGAGGCGTGCGCGCACTGCCTGCCGTCGTTGGCGCCGCACAGGTCGGCCTGCGCCTGCCGCGGCGAGGGCAGGATCAGGAAGCTGCCCAGCCCCATCGTCAGCGCGAGCATGCTCGCCAGTCCCTTCCGCCGGAGTCCTTCCCACCGTCCCATCGTCCCCTCCTTGCTCGGGCGAAACCTCAGCTTCCACCGGTGCGGAACGGTCCGGGCGCGCCTCATCGCTGGCTCAACGGCCGGACGTGCGGTGCGCGACTTGCGCTGCGAAAGAGGGAGACCCGCGGGCCTGCGGCCAGCGGGAGACGGCATCCGGACGAGGAGGAAGGACCGTGGAGAGAAGGCGGGTCGGCTCGCTCGAAGTGTCGGCCGTGGGACTGGGCTGCAACAACTTCGGGCGTCGCATCGACGCGGACGCGTCAGCCGAGGTGGTGCGCGCGGCGCTGGACGCGGGTATCGACTTCTTCGACACGGCCGACGTGTACGGCGCCGGGCAGAGCGAGACTTTCCTGGGACGGGCGCTGGGCGACCGCAGGAAGGACGTGTTCATCGCCACCAAGTTCGGGTTCGAG
>Ga0315540_10000210_pt1 | contig 32044 bp, 26 predicted proteins | sample SalMarSW160110MG_FD_203677 | JGI IMG/M metagenome (GOLD analysis project Ga0315540, IMG submission 203677) | Salt marsh sediment microbial communities from the Plum Island Ecosystem LTER, Massachusetts, United States - Salt Marsh Sediment SW1601-10 ...
CGCTCATGACGACGATCTTGTCGGACAAGGCCAGTGCCTCGGACTGGTCGTGGGTGACGAACACCGTGGTGACGCCGATGCGGCGCTGGATGGTCTTGAGTTCGACGCGCATTTCCTCGCGCAGATTCGCATCGAGTGCCGACAGGGGCTCATCGAGCAACAATACGTCCGGCTCGATGACGATGGCACGAGCCAGTGCGATGCGCTGCTGCTGGCCACCCGACAATTGCGTGGGGTAACGGTCCTCCACGCCGGGCAGGCGCACGATATCCAGGGCGCGTTTCACCTTGTCACGCGCGTCGCTGCGATTGACGCCGCGATATTTCAGTCCGAAGGCGATGTTCTGCTCGATGGTCTTGTGGGGGAACAGCGCGTAGTTCTGGAATACCAGCCCGAGATTACGCTTGTGGATCGGCACATCGTTGATGCGGCGGCCGCCAATCTCGATGTCGCCGGCGGTGGTCGCTTCGAGACCGGCGATCATGCGTAGGATGGTCGTCTTGCCGCAGCCGGAGGGGCCCAGCAGTGTCGTGAACGAGGCCTCCTCGAATGTCACATCGGCGTTTTCCACGGCCACGACCGGACCGAAGGATTTGCTCACGTTCTTGAGTTCGACCCCTGCCATGCTGTCCTCTTGCCGATCATCCGGTCAATTGCGCAATCCCGGGCCGGCCTGTCACGGTCGGCCCGGGAAAGCTGTCAGGCCTCAGGCGCCTTTTTCGATGCGGTTCCACATCTTCTTTTGTTCCTTCTCGACGCCGTTCCATTTGTCGGGATCTCGGAACACCAGGCCCTTCAACGTGCCAGTGGGATCGTAGGCCGGCAGGGCCTTGACCGCGTCGGGCATGGGCACCTTGTTGGGATCGAGCGAGGAGGGATAATGCTGGCCCTCGGCCACTGCAATGGCGGTCTTGGGATCAAGCATGAAGTTCAGCAGTTCCTCGGCCTCAGCCATGGGCGAGCCCTTCAGAACGAACATGTCTTCCATCCACGCCAAGCCGTTCTTCGGGTCAAGATAGGCGATCGGGTGGCCTTGCGCCTGCAATGCCGCGACGCGGCCGGACCAAGCCTCGGTGACGTAGATTTCCTCCTTGGCCAGAAGGTCCATGAGTTCGGCGCCGGAAGTCCAGTATTTCAACACCAGAGCGCGGTGCTCGCGCACCTTATCCCACACGGCATTCCAGTCGGTGATGTTGTTGGGATCCTGGCCGGATTGCAGGGCACCGTACCAGGCACGGTCGGCCCAATCGTTCCAGCCGCCGATCTTGCCTTTAAGATCCTTCTTCAAGAGCAGGTTGGCACCGAGCTTTTCAGCTTCTTCCTTGGTGACGTACTTGGTGTTGTAGGCAATGCCAGTGGTGCCGTAGTCGTAGGGCACTGCCGACAGGCTGCCGGGGGTAATGGCACGGAACGGCTTGATGATGGCGCCCATCACCAACTTGAGGTTGGGGATGTTGGCCTCGTTCAACTTCACGCCATAGCCACCGTCGGTCCAGCGCTTGTACCAGTCAACGCCGGAGGAGTGCAGGATGTTGTGGCCATCGGTGTTGCCGGCGGCCTTCACCTTGGTGAGCACTTCGGATTCACCGCCGAAGGTGGAATCGACCACCTTGTTGCCGCTCTTGGCCTCGTAGGGGTTGAAGGCGTATTTGCGCAGCGCCTCGCTGACGACACCGCCCCAGCCCTCGAAATAGAGCGACTTCGCCTCGGCTCTGGCAACTCGACTGAGGGTGGTCATGACGCCGCCACCGACACCGGCAGCAAGTCCTGCGCAACCCATGAGCGCCATGAACGAGCGCCGGCCGATATCGCCGTTGCCCAGCCTTTCGTGCAATTTTTCGTAGCGTTTGGTTGAGTCGATCTTCATTGTCTTCCTCCTTGGTTAAAGTCTTTCATTGCCGCTTCCTTGCAAAATAGCGCGCCAGTCCGCCGGCCATGAGCGGCACGCCGACGGTGATGACGATCATGACGAAGCCGAGCGCGTTGATCTCCGGGCTGATCGAATTGCGCAACATGCCGAAGATCTGGGTCGGTACCGTTTCCAGGCCCGCCGGGCGCCAGAAGATTGTCGCGGTAATGTTGTCGAACGAAATGGTGAAGGCAAACAGCGCTCCGGCGAACACGGCTGGCATGAGAAGCGGCAGGGTGATCTCACGAAAGGTCTGGAACGGGTTGGCGCCGAGGCTGCGGGCGGCCTCCTCATAGTCCTTCCTGATGCCGACCATGCGGGCCTGTACCACCAGGATCACAAACGGCATGGCAATCAGTGAATGGCCGACCAGCAGCAGGCCGAAGGATTGTGGCACCGACAGATAGCGCAGGAAGATCAGCAGGCCCACCGCCAGCACCGTCTCAGGTACCAGGACGGGAGAGATCAACAGTGCGGTGATCCAGTCCTTGCCGGGGATGCGGTAGCGCACCAAGGCTAGCGAGGCGAGGATGCCCAGGGTGGTGGCGATCACCGAAGTGAGGACGCCAAGCAGCAGCGAGGTCTTGAAGGCCCGCACGATCGCCTCGTTTTCGTACAGCCGGTAGAACCAGCGCAGTGAAAAACCCTCGATGGGAAAGCCACCGAACTGCGAGGAGTTGAAGGCCAGCAGCAGCACCACCGCAATCGGCGCGAACATGAAGATGTAGACCGCGACGGTATAGACTCTGATGAGGGACCAGGCGCGCATGATGTCCCTCAGCCTAGCGACTTGTAGATCTGGTTTAGGCCCATGAAGCGGCTGTAGATCACCACGACCAGACCGAGCAGAACCAGCAGCGTGAAGGACAGGGTCGCCCCCATGGGCCAGTTCAGTTCGGAAATGATGGCATCGTAGATCAGGCTGCCGAACAGGAAGTCATTGGGGCCGCCCAGGATCAGCGGTGTGACGTAGCTTCCGGCCGTCAAAACGAACACAAGTAGGCAGCCGGCAGCGAGACCGGGTACTGAAAGTGGCAGCGTCACTTCGCGAAAGGCCTGCCATGGCGTGCAGCCGAGGGTGCGCGCGGCAGGTACCAGGTTGCCATCGATGCCCTCGAGGCTCACGTAGACGTTGAGGATCATGTAGGGCAGGAAAACGTGGATGAAGCCGACAATGACGGCGAACTCGCTGTACATCATCGACAGCGGCTCATTGATGATGCCCAATTTCATGAGCACCCAGTTGATGATGCCCTCGTTGCCCATGATATGGATCCACGACAGGGTGCGGATGATGAAACTCACCCAAAACGGCAGGATCAGCAAAAGTAGCAACAGCCATTTCTGGCGGAAGCGTGTGTTGGCGATGAAATAAGCCGGAATATAGCCCAGAACGGCGGCCAGCACGGTCACGATCACCGAAAGCCGGAAGGTCTTCCAAATGGCGTAGTGGTAGTAATTGTCGTGTAGCAGTTCCTTCCAGTTGCCGAACTGGAAGGCGACCCTGTCCACGCCGAGGTCAACGTTCTGATAGAACGAATAGACGAACATGAAGGCCATCGGCACGATGACAAGCAGAGTTATGGCGATGAGCGCCGGGGAAAGAAGTTGCCACGGACGGGGGTCGAATTCGCTCGTCTGCGCCATTAGCCCTGCGTCATGCCTCCCGGTCCGTTCCGATCCTGCTGGGATCGGTTGTCGGACGGGAAAGTATTGCAAGACCGACCACAATTGTCCAAATTAATATTTTAAATGTCTAGAATTAACTAGATTTATGAGGGTGCATGGCGGCCGATCTGAGGGAGAAATTCGTCAGCGACCTGGACTGGAACCTGCTCAGGACGTTCGTCGTCATTGTCGACGAGCGCGGCATCACGGCGGCGGCCAACCGGTTGCTGCTGCGCCAACCGACCATCAGCCTGGCGCTGCAGCGGCTCGAAGCCCAGATCGGCAGCCGGCTGGTTGAGCGCGGGCGCGGGGTGTTCCGTCTCACCGCGGCGGGCCGGGAACTGTATCGCGAATGCCTCGACATTCACGGCAATATCGCCCGCCTACAGGATATGGTCGGTTCGGCCTCGCGGCGGATCACCGGGGCGGTGCGCATCGCTCTGGCGAGCCATGTCACCACACCGCTCTTCGACGAGACGCTGTCGACCTTCCACGCCGCCCACGCCGAGGCGACCTACGAAATTACGATCGCCACCAGTGCCGATGTGACGCGCAGCGTGCAGGACAAGTCGGTGAGCTTCGGCATCTGCCTGGTCAACAAGCGTCTGCCGCAGCTCGAATACAAAGTCATCTATCGCGAGTTCTTCGGCTTCTTCTGCGGACCGTCGCACCCGCTGTTCGGCAAGCGGCATCTGAAGATCGAGGATTTGCGCGGGCTGTCGGCGGTGTCGTTCGGCACCGACGATCTGGCTGATGCCCTGAGACCGGTGGCGTTGCTGCGTCGCCAGTACGAACTCGATCAGTCGATCATCGGGCATTCCGCGCATCTGGAGGAAGTGCGCCGCATGATCATGTGCGGTCTTGGCATCGGGCCGCTGCCGATCCACGTGATGGAGCGCGATGTGCGGGAGAGTCTGCTGTGGAGGCTGCCCCCTTATGAGAATCCGCCGGCCATAGACATCTACCTGGTCACGCACCCACTCAAGAGGCTGAATTCGGCTGAGGCCGCCTTTTTGGCGGCGCTCAGAGAGGATATATCGAGACTACCGCTCAGTGCGCGTACCTACGCCGGATCAACGCCGCCCTGATCGCATCACCAGGTGGGGCTGCGGTGGGTCGACAAGAGCTCGTCGACGCTCCACGGGCAGGTGGATTCGAGCGGAAAGGCCTGCTGCCTGCTTATGCCGCCGGCTTCGGCCGGCACCCATTTGTCATCGAGAAAGTCGGGCTCGACCGTCCACCGGCCGACGCGGCCGATGTGGCTGCCATGATACAAGGCGAGGTTGGTGAACTCCGAGCGGGTGACCGGTTGCATGCCGCAGTCGGCCAGATAACGCGTCGGGTGTTTGCCGTCGTTGAGGGCAAAGCCCCAGGCTTGCAGATGCCGGTTGAGAACCGAAAAGCCGACCTTGGAGGCATCGCGCGCTGTATGAAACTGCGATTCGGTGAAGAACACCCCGCCGACCGCAAGCCCGTAGGCGCCGCCCACCAGAGCATCGCCCTCCCACACTTCAACCGAGTGGGCATGGCCTTGTGCGTGGGCTTCGTCGAATAGCGCGCGGACCTTGCGGGTGATCCAGGTGAGAGGTGTGCCGCCGTTGCGCGGCTGGGCACAGGCTTCCATGACCTCGCCAAAGGCTTCATCGAAGGTGATACGGAAGCGATTGTTGCGCAACAACCGGCGTGTTGTCTTTTCGACCCGGGCCTGGTCGAAGAACAGCACCATCCGGTAACGTGGTGCCCACCACTTCAACGGTCCGATGTGGCTCATGACGAACATGCCCCGGCGGTAGCCGGCCAGCAGTTCCTCCACGCCAATCCGACCCGCTAAGCCGCACAGCCCGTCGGGCACGTCCAGCGCATCCTCGGGGTCCGGCAGGAGGGGATGTCCCAGATGCGGCAGATCCCTGATCGTTGCCGCTATCAGCGGCGCCAGCCCGGGCAGGCGGCGTGGAACCAGAACATAGGCAAGGCCGAGAGCGCCCTGGCGCAGCGGATAGGGCGCAGTGGCGAACAGATCGGCTAGTGGCTGGCGGTTGCGCAGCGAGATTGCCATCGGGATGCTTCCTTGGTGTTCGGTACATGGCAAACAAGGGCCTCAAGGCCCGGTTGGCCCGCAAGCCTAGAACAACTTCATTGATAAAAGACTGATGCGCGCTGAACGGCCGAAATCGCCCGTGCCGGGCGCTTTATGGAGATCACAGACGTGTCGCGTGGTGTCCAGTCGGGCGATGCGCCTCCACACTTTGTTCATCAATCATTGTCATTACAAAAGGTCCACTAGCATCGCCGGACAGCCTGATGACACTTGCCAAACCGCCGGTTCGATTGAATGCAACGCTGGACAGGGTATCGGGCGATGCTCGTGCGCTGCGTCAGCCCCGGGCGCGCTTCGAGGGCGGGATCGGGAATGTCACCATGGCGACCCATGCAGGAATCGAGCTTTCGCTACATGAGGACATGGACGCGACAGCGGAGGAATGGCGTGCCTTCGAGGCACATGCCGACCTTACTCCTTTTCAGAAGTTCGACTGGCTCAGTGCCTGGCAACGCAACATCGGGGGCCTTCAAGGCGCAAGGCCGGCGATCATCTTCGGTCGATACGGCGAAGGGGAATTGCTGTTCATCGTACCGCTGTCGGTGGATCGCAATGGCCTTCTGCGGCGCCTGACCTGGTTCGGCGCCGATCTCGCCGACTACAACGCGCCGCTGCTTGCCCCAGCGTTTTCGCGCATTGTCGCGCCGAACGAGTTCGCGCCACTATGGAATGCCGTTCTCTCACTCATCAACGCTCACCCGCGCCTGGGCTTCGATCTGGTCGAATTGCGCAAGATGCCGGAAATGGTCGGCACGCAGCGAAATCCGTTCATCGAACTGGCAGTCACCGCGAATGCCAGCGGCGCCCACAGGTCGGCGCTGGCCGAGACCTGGGAGGCTTATTACGGCAAGCGCTCCAGCGCTACGCGGCGGCGTGATCGCACCAAGCTCAATCGCCTGGCCGCGCATGGCGAAGTCAGCTTTGTGGAACCCGATCAGCCCGGCGACATCGAGAGCACCCTTGATGTCCTGTTCGAGCAAAAGGCGCGATCGTTTGCGCGGATGGGGGTCCGGGACCTGTTTTCCCGGCCTGGCCATCGCGAATTCTATCTCGATGTCGCGCTCAATCCGGAGTTGCGCGACACCGTGCATGTGAGCCGATTGCAAGTGGGCGACGAAATTGCCGCCACCAACCTCGGACTGACCATGCGCGGCTGCTACTACTATCTGTTGGCGAGCTACCAGGACAGCGGACTGGCCCGTTTCGGTCCCGGCGCAGCGCATTTGCGCGAGCTGCTTCGCACCGCCATCGAGCGCGGCTTTCATCATTTCGATTTCACCATTGGCGATGAGTCCTACAAACGCGACTGGTGCGACGAGGAACTGAAACTGTTCGACCATGCGGCGGCGCAACGGGCAATCGCCCTGCCGGTGGTGGTGGCCAAGAACATGCTGCTCGGCGCCAAGCGCTATATCAAACAGACCCCTTTCCTGTGGCGCCGTTTCAGCAGGGCCCGCGCGCTCGCAGCAAGCCTGGCATCGAAGTTCAAGGGACCGCCGTCCCAATCGCGATGATGGACCTTGGCGGGGCCGGACGGCAGGCGCCTTGCATGGAAGCTTCCCGGTAACCAAGCCGCAAATTCGAGACAAATTCCTCAACGAACATTAACGATCGTGTGGAAAAACTCGGGGCTCGAAGTGTCATGCCCTGGAGCACGTCTTGAAAGCAGCCGGACTTCCCATCTCAGATGCCAGGCCGGGCCGGGTGGCCGCGTTGCGTACCCTGTTTGCCCGTGCACGCGCTATGGCGTCGGGAAACCATGCCCTGGCGCTGGTCGACCAGGGCGTCGTCAGCGGCATGAACTTCATAACCACAGTGGTGATCGCGCGGACGACGACGCCGGGTGAACTCGGCGCCTACGCCATCGCTCTTTCGATCATCGCTTCATTCGTTGCAGTGCAGGAATCGTTGCTTCTACTGCCCTATTCGATCCGTCGACACCGGCCGACCGGCACCCTTACAGAGCACGCCGGCAGCGTCCTTGTCCTGAGCGGCACCATGTCGGCGATCGCTGCGGTGGTTCTTGCCGTGGTCGCGCTGGGTTTCACGGTGAGTGGCGCCGACAAGCAACTGACGGGCATGACGTGGGTGCTGACAGGGGTGCTGCCGTTCGCGCTGATACGTGAATTCGGCCGCCGCTTTGCCTTTGCCCATTTGCAGGTGGCGCGTGCTCTCTTCCTCGATATGGCGGTGGCGGCGCTGCAGATCGCGGCGCTGGCCTGGCTCGCCTGGGCTGGCCGCATGTCAGCGTTTGCCGCCTGCGGGGCGCTAGGCGCCGCCTATGGCCTGACCGGCATCATCTGGCTGTATCTCGCACGCGACCGGTTTGCCGTCGTGGTTCGACAGTTGCCGACGACGATGCGGCAAAGTTGGGAACTGGGAAAATGGCTGATGGCCGGCAAGCTGACCGCGCAGGTTCAGCAGTACATCACCTACTGGTTGTCGATAACCATGCTGGGCGCGGCGGTCACTGGTGTCTATGCGGCGTGCATGAGCATCGTGGCGTTCGCCAATCCGCTGGTGTTCGGTCTTGGAAACATCCTGACGCCGAGATCGGTCCTCGCCTGGAAAAACGGCGGGGGGACGAGCCTGCGCCGCCAGGCTATTCGCGACGCGATGCTCTATGGCGCCATTCTCGCGCCGTTTTGCGTGGTGGTATTCGTGGCCGGCGAAAGCCTCATGCACCTGCTCTATCCGAGCGGCGAGTTCGCCGGCAAGGGCAATATCGTCGGTGTGCTGAGCCTTGCTGTCCTTGCCACTGCCCTGGGCATGCCGGCGTCCAACGCCCTTGCGAGCATGGAGCGTCCGCGCGCCATCGTCGTCGCCGGAACCATCGGCATGATCGTCAGTGTCACGCTCGTCGGTGTGCTCATGGCTAAATGGGGCCTCAACGGTGCCGCCATCGGCGTTCTGTCGGGCAACCTGATCGGCGCTGCCGCGCGCTGGGTGGCGTTTCTCACACTTGTACCGCAATCCGCTGATCCGGCTCCGGCCTTGCGCGCCATGCGGGAATTGACGGGGCAGGACACGGGCGACTGGGTGCTCAAGAGGTTAGGCGAAGGCGATCATGCGGTCGTTTACGGGATCGCGGCCAAGGATGGTGGGCCGGTTTGGCAAGCGTACACCCACCTGGTCGTCAAGCAGTTCAAGCCGGAGGCCAATCTGGACACGACGATGGTCACCAAACAACGCGAGGCGCTGTCGCGGCTGCACGCGGCGCTGGATGGTCGCATCTGCGACGGCTGGCGGATTGCGACGCCCAAGCCCCTGTGGGTGGCCGAAACCCAACTCGCGTTGGTGATGAGCATGGTCCCTGGACACGACATGTCCGCCAGTGCCGCAAATGCCGGTACTCTGGAGACCGAAGTCATCGAAGCTGCGGCGCGGGCAACGATCAGCGTCTTGCAGGAGGCCTGGTCGCGCGGCCAGGTTCACGGCGACTTTGGGCTGCAGAACATCCTCTTCGGGTTTGAGTCAAAGACGCTGTCATTCATCGATCCGGGCACGCCCGAAAGCTGCAGTATCTGCAACGCCGCAAACCCGCGCCGGGATCCTGCAGCACTGGACCTCGCGCACTTCGTTTACGATCTCGCCACCGACGTCAGCGACCTGATCGGCAGTCCAACGGCGCGTCTGCGCCGTCAGGTATTTGCCGAGGCTGCCTTGGGTTCGGTGCTGGCTACAATTGCAAGTGAGGATCAAAGGCGTGCGCTGCTGAAGGAGGTTCATGCTTCCGCATATGCCCACATGGCCGCCAACCTTCACCCGTCATGGACAGTGCGCGGGCTATGGCACGGCATCGTCAAGCAGATCGCTGTCCGCCGCATCGATGCCCTCCTCGATCGCCTCGAAACGGAATGCGATGGTGTGGGGGACCGGGCGCATGAAGCAAGGAGTGCCGATCGCCAGCCCCGCCGCAAGCCCATGCGCAGTCGCCCGGCGCGTGCCAGTGTTTCCATGGAGGGCTAGGCATGCTCGACAAACCCCGTGCCAAGTGTGTGGACGTCAAGACAAGCGGGACTTCGTTTGGCCATGGCCTGCCGGACGAGCATGAATTCTATGCGGGCTATGACTGGTGCCTGAACCCCCATCTGCGGGTCGGCGAGGCACTGGGTCACCTGCGCGAGGAGCTGGACAAGTTTGATGCCGTGGCGTCGGGATGGCAGTTCGCAGAAGTTGCCACGAACGTCTTTCTGCTCGCCTGCGGCGTTCTCAATTGCGTCGATGAATACCTCCGAGGCCCGAGCCTGCGCCTTCCCGGGCGATTGGGGAAATCGACCCTGGGCCGTGCTGGCGCCAAACTGGTCGAGGCCGCGACCAGCCCCAGCCGGCGCCACCGCCTCGAGGTCAGAAGGTGGCGGACTCAGTGGGTGTTGGAACTGAATGACATTCTTGCGCTCACCATCACCGTCGAAGCGGTCGACCGGGCTTCGTTCGTCGAGGCGGCCGGCCGCCTCAAGATGCTTGTGGATAAGCCGCTACCTGCCGACCTGCAGGGCCGGTATCTGAATGTCCCCTCACCCTTCCGGCGGCTCGACATGACACATCTGGACGTCCTGGTGCTTGGACGAGCCCTCGTCGAACGCATGCCGGATCGCTTGCAGCCGTTGTTGCTGGTCGGCTTGCGGACATCGGGCTCGTATTTCGCCCCGCTGCTGAAGGCCATGCTGGAGGCGGAAGGATATGAGGCGGTTTCATTCATCACCATGGAGCCGAACAAGGGCGCGGGACGCGAAGAGAACCGGGACCTCGAGTTGCATGCCCGGCTCGGCTACATGGCCATCATCGTGGACGATCCCCCGGACACCGGCGGCACCGTCTATGCCGCCTTGTCGATTGCCCGTCGTGCCGGTTTCAGTGAAGATCGCCTGCGGATTCTGGTGCCGGCCCATCCCATCTGGCGCACGCCGTTCAGGCATGTTCGCGAAGGCCTCGTCATCTCGACCGATCCGGAGCATTGGCACAAGCGCCAGTTGCTCGACGTCAAGGCCGTCAAAGGCCGGCTGGCCGAATATTTCGCGCCACAAGGCCTCAAGGTGGCCAGGGTCAGCAATTCCGCCGCGGCCAAGGCGTTCAATGCCCAATTGCAAAAAGCCTCCTATGTCGACCGGGCCACCCGCCTGAAGCGTGTCTTTGAAGTCGAACTGGTGAGCCCTGATGGCGCGCGGCTGACGCGCTATGTTCTGGCCAAGAGTGTCGGTTGGGGGTGGCTGGGCTACCATGCCTTTGTTGTCGGCCACCGCTTGTCGGGCTTCGTTCCGGCATTTCTCGGGCTCCGCGACGGCATCGCCTACATGCAGTGGATCGCCCAACCCGCCGGCGCCGACCCTCGAGGGCTTGCCGACCGCGGGGCATGGATTGACGCTTCGGCGGCCTATGTGGCGGCCAGGGTGCGCACGCTGGCCCTGCGGTCGCTGTCGCAGGCCGGCATGGATCTGGCCCGCCAGAACAACGGTATCCGACTGGCCGAGAAGGCGCTCAGCCGGGCCTATGGGCGGTTCCTGACAGATACGCTGATGCGTTCGCACATGGGCGCGGAACTGCGGCGACAGCCCTGCCCGGTGCCCACCGTCGTCGATGGCAACATGCAGCGCAGCGAATGGGTGCAGGGCCCGGACGGCCTTTTGAAGACCGATTACGAGCATCACGGCATGGGCAAGGCCGGACTGAACGTGACCGATCCGGCCTTCGACCTGGCTAGCGCCATCCTGCAATTCGAACTATCGGGCGATGAGGAGGTGCGGCTGGTGCAGCGCTACCGCGCGCTCTCCGGAGACGACGACGTCGCAGAGCGGTTATTCCTCAACAAGCTGCTGGCCGGATTCTGGGGCATGAACCAGGCGCAGGACTACCTGTTCGGCGGCTTGCGCGACGGGGCGGCACAACAGGAACTGAACCGTCAGTTCCTGCGTGCCTGGAACTTCCTCACCGTGCAGGCGGCTCGTTATTGCGGCAGCATGTGCCCGCCGCGCAAGGCGCCTGAGTGGCGCGGACCCCTCTTGGCACTCGACATCGACGGCGTCATCGACCGCCGGCTGTTCGGCTTCCCTTGCACCTCTGCGGCTGGCATGGAGGCGCTGTCGCTGCTTAATGCCAATGACATTTCAGTAACTGTGAATACGGCGCGGTCGGTCAGCGAAGTGAAGGACTATTGCGCGGCCTATGGCTTGTGCGGCGGCGTCGCCGAGCATGGCGCCTATCTGTGGGATGCCGTCGGTGAACGCGGCGAGGTTCTGATCTGCGATGAAACGGCACGCCAGATGGAGCAGTTGCGCGAGCGTCTGCGGCAAGTTCCGGGCGTTTTCCTGGATGATCGTCACCGTTATTCCATCAGGGCGCTCACCTACCAGGACAAGCCGCGCGGCCTGGCGTTGTCGCTGCTCAAGTCGATGCACGCTGCAAGCGTCGGTGACGGGGCTGTGGGGCCGCTGCCCGGTCTGGTTGCAAACCGGCTAATGGCCGAACTGGGGCTCGACCGATTGAGCTTTCACCACACGCTGATCGATACCACCTTCGTGGCCAAGGAGACGAACAAGGGAACAGGGCTTGTCGCCTTGCGCGACATGGTTCTGAGCAAGGACGCGGAGACCATTGCGGTCGGCGACAGCGAGCCCGATCTGGCGATGTTCGCTGTCGCCACCCGCAGTTTTGCGCCCGCCAATATCTCATGCGCCAACCAGGCACGGCACCTCGGCTGCCGTATCGTCGGTCGGCCGTTCCAGCGCGGCCTCTTGCAGATTGCCCAGGCGATCACGGGCGCTGACGACGCTGCCGTCAAGCGCATGGGCGAGGCGTGGACCGGCAAGGGCTTGTTCATGGACCTTCTGCGGGTGTCGGACCGCCATTCCTTCGCCAAGCTGGTACGCGCCATGCTGGACCGGCGGGCCTTCCGGATCTTTTTGCGCTGAGCAGGCCGCCAGCCTCAGAAATCGTAGAGTTCGCGCGGGTTGTCCACGGGTATCTTCTGCCGTTGGGCGGGGCTCGCCCTGTCCAGCAGGAGATCGAGCAGCTTTGCGTCATCGGGGTATTGTGAACGCGGCACGCCCACGTGCGGCCAGTTGGACCCCCAGATGATGCGCTCGGACGCATGGGCGATGACCCGTCGCGCAATGGCGGCCATGTTGCCATAACCGGGCGGGCTGCCTCGCTCACCTCGTAGCTGCCGGCGAGCTTGAACCAGGCGTTGCGGCGGTCGACGAGGCGCAGCATTTCGTCGACGCGTCGGTCATCGGCGGGGACCCGCGGCATGAAGCCGCCGAAATGGTTGATGACGTAACGGGTCTCGATGGCTTTCAGCGCTGCAAGGTATCGTTCGATGTCGCGGCCGTTGAACTGGCAGGCGTTCGACTGGGTGACGACCACGCGCGCCATCCCGAGGCGTTGTTGCACCTGGAGATAGTCAGCGACCGTCGCCAGTTCGGCAATCGGCGGCCCGCCTGCCTGCCGCGCAAAGCCCGGCAGATAGACATGGATGTGGCAGTCGGTGGCGCCGGGCGGCGGCTTGAGCCGAGGCGGCTGGCTGACGAGGGGTCGCGTGTTGGCGGGAATGGCAGTCGGGGTGATTGGTCCGTCAGGGCAAATTCGGTCAGCGTGGCCCGGTTGATCTCGATGCCGAGGCCGGGGCCGGCGGGAATGGCAACCACGCCGTTTGCGTGCTCGATGGGTGTCTCGATCACCGCCTGGCGGAAGGGATTGGGTGTGCGGTCGAATTCGAGCATGAGCTCGATAGGATCGCGGCGCGGCGGATCGGGTGGCAGGGCGGCCATGAACTGCAGAGTGCCGCCATGTCGGCGATGCGGCGTATTTCGCTGAAACCGCCGGTGCCGCAGACGTCAGGCTGGGCGATGTCGATGCACCGCGTGGCGCCCGAAGGACAATTCGGAAATCTTTCGCGACAAGGTCGATGCCATTGCGCCGGTGCCTGCCGCCGATTCGGTCGAAGCCACTTTTCAGGGTGGCAAGTTTGCCGCCGAGCCCATTCACGAAGAGACCTGAAATCATCAGGGCGAACGGCAGGTGATGCGGTCGCTTGGCGATGCGTCGGGGTCACCTCGTTGATTGCGCACTGTGAAAAAGGCTGATCCTGACGCGGGTGCGAGGCGGCCGGCGCCTTGCATTTGCCATGAGCCCGCACCACAATCTCGCTTCTGTGTCCGCTACCTGACCGGACCGCAACGAATGATCGGAGGATCCCATGATCCCAGGCGCATTCGACTACCACAAGCCAAAAACCCTTGCCGCCGCCGTCAAATTGCTTACCCAACTGGGCGATGAGGCGCACCCGCTGGCCGGCGGCCAGAGCCTCATTCCCATGATGAAGCTGAGGTTTGCTTCACCCGAACATCTTGTCGATGTCGGCGGTATCGAAGGATTGCGCGGGGTGACGCGTGAGAAGGACCGCTTGGTCATCGGCGCCATGACGACCCAGCACGATCTACTGGCCTCCGGCGACGTCGCCGGGGCGCTCCCGCTGCTGCAGGAGGCCGCGCTGGTGATCGCCGACCCGCAGGTGCGCTATCGCGGCACCATCGGCGGCAATGTCGCCAACGGCGATCCCGGCAACGACATGCCGGCCCTGATGCTGACACTTGGTGCCGGCTACCGGCTGCAAGGACCCGGGGGCAAGCGTGAGGTCGAGGCGGCGAAATTCTACAAGGGCGCCTACGACACGGCCCTCAAGGCGGGCGAGATCCTCACCGCGGTATCGATACCGGTGCCGCCTATCGGCCACGGCCATGCCTATGAAAAACTGAAACGCAAGGTCGGTGACTATGCCACCGCGGCCGCCGCCGTCGTGCTCACCATGAAAGCCGGTAAGGTGGCAAGCTGCTCCATCGGCCTGACCAATCTCGCCGATACCCCGCTACTTGCCACTAAAGCGGCAAAAATCATTACCGGCTCGAGCCTCGATGAGGCCACCCTGAAAAAGGCGGTCGATGCGGCGCGGGCCATCATGTCACCGGCGGCTGACGGGCGCGGCACAGTCGATTACCGGGTTCATGTCGGCGGCATCATGGTGGCGCGGGCGCTCAAGCGCGCCGCGTCCGTGGCCGGCTGAGGGAGACAAGAGATGGCAAAGACCCACGTGAAAATGAAGGTGAACGGCGCCGAGGTCGAAGGTTTGGTCGAGCCGCGCACCCTGTTGATCCATTTCCTCAGAGAAAACCTCAATCTCACCGGCGCCCATATCGGTTGCGAGACGAGCCATTGCGGTGCTTGCACCGTCGATATCGATGGCATGTCGGTGAAGAGCTGCACTATGTTCGCGGTGCAGGCCGAGGGCGCCGACATCACCACGATCGAGGGCGTTGCCAATGCCGATGGCACACTGTCGGCTTTGCAAGAGGGATTCAGGCAGATGCATGGCCTGCAATGCGGCTTCTGCACGCCGGGCATGATCCTCAGGGCACATCGATTGTTGCAGGAGAATCCGAATCCCAGCGAGGCGGAAATTCGCCTCGGCATCTCCGGCAACCTATGCCGCTGCACCGGGTATCAAAATATCGTCAAGGCGATCCAGTACGCAGCGGCGAAGATCAACGGAACCGAATTCACGGAGGCCGCGCAATGAACGACCAGACCCCCACGCGGGAACAGCGCGAGGCCCAACTCGAAGGCATGGGCTGCAAGAGAAAGCGCGTCGAGGATGTCCGCTTCACGCAAGGCAAGGGCAATTACGTCGACGATCTCAAGCTTCCGGGCATGCTGCACGGGGACTTTGTGCGCTCGCCTTACGCCCATGCGCGTGTCAAATCCATCAACACCGAGGCGGCACTAAAGGTGCCGGGTGTTCTTGCCGTGTTGACGGCCGAAGAGCTGAAGGGCGTCAACCTCGCGTGGATGCCGACGCTGGCCGGCGACGTACAGATGGTGCTGGCCGACGGCAAGGTGCTGTTCCAGGGTCAAGAAGTTGCCTTCGTGGTGGCCACCGACCGCTACGCGGCCGATGACGGCATCCAGGCGGTCGAGGTGGACTACGAGGAACTGCCGGTGCTCATCGACCCGTTCAAGGCCATGCACCGCAACGCGCCGGTACTGCGCGAGGACATTAAGGATAAAATGGACGGTGCCCACGGCCCGCGCAAGCACCACAACCACATTTTTGAATGGGTGGTGGGCGACAAGGACCTGACTGATGCCGCCTTTGCGAAAGCGGAGGTGACGATCAAGGAGCTCATCTCCTATCATCGCACCCACCCGTCGCCGCTGGAGACCTGCCAATGCGTGTGTTCGTTCGACAAGATCAAGGGCGAGCTCAGCGTTTGGGGGACGTTCCAGGCCCCGCATGTCATACGCACCGTGGTGTCGCTCATCGCCAAGCTGCCCGAGCACAAGATCCACGTGATATCGCCTGATATCGGTGGTGGCTTCGGCAACAAGGTCGGCGCCTACCCGGGATATATCTGCGCCGCGGTTGCCTCGATCGTCACCGGCAAGCCAGTGAAATGGGTCGAGGACCGCATGGAGAACCTCACCGCCACCTCATTTGCCCGCGATTACCACATGACGGCGGAAATCGCCGCTACCAAGGCCGGTAAGGTGACGGGTCTCAGGGTGCATGTGCTGGCCGATCACGGGGCGTTCGATGCCTGCGCCGACCCATCCAAATGGCCGGCCGGTTTCTTCAACATCGTCACCGGCTCCTATGACTTCCCGGTGGCGCATCTGGTGGTCGACGGCGTCTACACCAACAAGGCGCCGGGCGGTGTCGCCTATCGCTGCTCGTTCCGGGTCACCGAAGCGGCCTATTGCATCGAGCGTGCGATGGACATCCTCGCCCAGAAGCTGGGAATGGATCCGGCTGAACTGCGCTTGAAGAATTTCGTCAAGCCCGAGCAGTTCCCCTATCACTCGGCGCTCGGTTGGGAATACGATTCCGGCGATTATCACACCGCAATGAAGAAGGCGATGGAGACGGTCAAATACGCCGAATTGCGCAAGGAGCAGGCGGAAAAACGCGCCGCCTTCAAGCGCGGCGAGACCCGCGAAATCATGGGTATCGGGGTTTCCTTCTTCACCGAGATCGTTGGTGCCGGCCCGTCGAAGAATTGCGACATCCTCGGTATCGCCATGTTCGATAGCTGCGAAATCAGACTGCACCCGACAGGCGCCGGCATCGCCCGCATGGGCACCAAGAGCCAGGGCCAGGGCCACGAGACGACCTATGCCCAGATCATTGCCACGGAACTGGGGCTTCCCGCCGACAACATCATGGTCGAGGAAGGCAACACCGATACGGCACCCTATGGACTTGGCACATACGGGTCACGTTCCACACCGGTTGCGGGCGCGGCTATCGCCATGGCGGCCCGAAAGATCAGGGCGAAGGCGCAGATGATCGCCGCCTACAAGCTGGAGGTCCACGAGGATGACCTCGAATGGGATATCGACGGCTTCAAGGTGAAGGGCCTGCCGGAGAAATTCCTGTCGATGAAAGATATCTGCTGGGCGGCCTATAATTCCGTACCGCCGGGCATGGAGCCGGGTCTTGAAGCTGTGAGCTATTACGACCCGCCGAACATGACCTATCCGTTCGGCGCCTATATCTGCGTCATGGACATCGACGTCGATACCGGCGTCTACAAGGTGCGGCGCTTTTATGCGCTCGATGACTGCGGTACCCGCATCAACCCGATGATCATCGAGGGCCAGGTGCACGGCGGACTGACGGAGGCCTTTGCCATCGCCATGGGCCAGGAGATCCGCTACGACGAAGGCGGCAACGTAGTCACCGGCTCGTTCCTCGATTTCTTCATGCCGACGGCGGTCGAGACGCCGCACTGGGAAACCGGTTTCACCGTCACCCCCTCACCGCATCACCCGATCGGCGCCAAGGGGGTTGGGGAAAGCCCCAATGTCGGCGGGGTACCTGCCTTCTCCAACGCCGTCAACGATGCCTTTTCCTTCCTCGGTTCGACCCACATCCAGATGCCGCATGACTTCTGGCGCAACTGGGAGGCCGCTAAGCGCCTCGGGGTTACGGGGTAACGGCCGACCGGCGGCGAGGTGGGTCGACAGTGCAGGAAGCCATGAGCCTCAGCCGCGAGGAAATCGCCGAACGTCTTGCCGGGGCCGGCTATATCGCCGATCCCGACCTTGCCACGGCAATTGCGCTGATGCAGTTGCTGCAACGGCCGTTGCTGCTGGAAGGCGAGGCGGGCGTTGGCAAGACGGAGGTCGCCAAGGCCCTTGCCGAGGTTCATCACACCAAGCTGATCCGGTTGCAGTGCTATGAGGGGCTCGACCAGTCGGCCGCGCTGTATGAATGGAACTACCAGCGCCAGTTGCTCGCCATTCAGGCGAGCCACGGCAAAGCGGCGGCCGAGATCGAGGACCAGATCTTTTCCGAGAAATATCTGCTCGAACGCCCGCTCCTTGCCGCCATCCGCCAGCCAGCGCCACCGGTTCTGCTCATCGACGAGGTTGATCGCGCCGACGAGGAATTCGAATCCTTCCTTCTCGAACTGCTTTCCGATTTCCAGGTCTCGATCCCCGAACTCGGCACCATTGCCGCGATCTCGATCCCCCACGTGGTGTTGACCTCGAACGCCACACGCGAGCTTTCCGATGCGTTGCGCCGGCGCTGCCTCTACCATTATGTCGATTATCCCGACGTCGACCGTGAAGCGCGCATCGTCATGGCTCGCATCCCCGCAGCGGGTGCGACCTTGTCATTGCAGATCGCCCGCATGGTGGAAGCCATCCGCAAGGAGGACTTGCGCAAGGTGCCGGGCGTTGCCGAGACCCTCGACTGGGCGGCGGCGCTGGTGGGGCTCGATGTGCGCGATCTCGTCGATGCGCCGGAGGTGGTGCATGAGACCATGATGTGTCTCCTCAAGACGCGCGAGGACAAGGCCCGCATGCCGCGCGAGGTCACCGAGCGCCTCTTGAGGCATGTGGCATGAGCGCGCGAGCCATGGCGTTCGGCGGTGGGGACGCCGCCGCGCGCCTGATCGCAGAAAAACTTGCCGCGTTTCTCAGAACCTTGCGAGACAATCATTTCGCCGTGGGCTTGCGCGAAGGCCAGGATGCTGCCCGCATTATAGCCGCCGGTTATGCCGCCAGGCCCAATGCGCTGCGTGCCGCCTTCAAACACCTGCTGTGCACGCGCAAATCGGACTGGGATAAATTCGACGGGTTGTTCGATGCCTTCTGGCTGGGGCAGCGCGTGCGCTCGCGCTCCATGATCTCCAATGCTGCGCAGCCGGCCAACATCCCGTCCCTCAAGACGTTGCAGGAAAAGCCGGCGGACGAGGGTCGGCAAGCCGCCACAGATCAGCTTTCCGGGCCCGGAGATGCACCCGACAACCGTGCCGGCGAAGGTCGCGCCGAGGGCGCATCCAAGGCCGAAGGCCTCGACGATGTTGATTTTCGCAAGATGACCGATCCCGCCCAGATCGAGCAGGCCCACGCGGTTGCCGCACGGCTGGCCCGGGCCATGCGCACCCGGCTCACGCGGCGCGACCTGGCGCGGCGGCGCGGTCGTGGCCTGCATCTGCGCCGCACCATCCACCGCAATGTCAGCCATGGCGGGGCTTTCATCTCGCTGGTGAAGCGCCGGCGCAAGCCAAGGCCACTGCGACTTGTCATCCTGCTCGATGCCTCGGGGTCCATGAGCCTTTACACCGGGGTCTTCCTGCGTTTCATCCACGGTGTTCTCGACGAGTTCCGTGAGGCCGAGGCCCTCCTCTTCCACACGCGTCTTGCGCATGTCTCCGATGCCATGAAGGAGAAAGACGCCGCGCGGGCGCTTGACCGCCTCGCGATGATGGCTCAGGGAGCCGGCGGCGGCACGAAAATCGGCGAATCGCTCCAGACCTTCAATCGTTCACATGCCTCGCGGGTCATTCATTCGCGCACCTGCGTGATGATCGTTTCCGATGGCTACGAGACCGGTGATGCGGCTTTACTGGGGATTGAGATGGCAGCGCTTGCCCGGCGCTGCCGGCGCATCGTGTGGCTCAATCCGATGATCGGGTGGGAGGGTTATGCACCGGAAGCGCGTGGAATAAAGGCCGCCTTGCCCTATATGGATCTCTATGCTCCGGCGCACACGCTGAATAGCCTGGCCGCGCTCGAACCCTATCTGGCCGGCCTATGAGGAAGATATCCATGACGCGCCATCTCGATGTGATGGACGTGGTATCGCGGCTCACGGCCGCCGAAGAGGCCTTCGTTCTCGCCACCGTGGTGCGCACCCTGTCGGTGACCGCGGCCAAAGCCGGCGCCAAGGCCGTGATCCGGCCCGACGGAACCATCGTGGCGGGATGGATTGGTGGCGGATGCGCTCGCGGCGCGGTGCTCAAGGCGGCACGCGAGGCGCTTGCCGACGGCCGCTCGCGCCTTGTCTCCGTACAACCTGAAAACCTCCTTTCGGATCTCGGTGTAAAGCCCGGCGAAAGCCGCGACGGTGTACGTTTTGCCAAGAACATGTGCCCCAGCCAGGGCACCATGGACATCTTCATCGAGCCGATGCTGCCGGCCCCCTCGCTGGTTATCTTGGGGGCAAGTCCGGTGGCCATCGCGCTGGCTGGTCAGGCCGCGCCGCTCGGCTTTCATGTCACCATCGCCGCCCCGGCAGCCGATTTGCCGGGCCATCCCGTCGGCGACACCGTGGTCGATGGCTTTGGTATCGAGCCTGCCGCCAATGCCCGGTATTTCGTCGTTGTCTCCACGCAGGGCAAGGGCGATGAAGCAGCGCTGGAGGCAGCGCTTCAGATCAAGGGCGAATACTGCGCGTTTGTCGGCAGCCGCCGCAAGATGGCCGCCTTGCGCGCCAAATTGCTCGCAAATGGTGTCACGGCTCAAGAGCTTGACCGGGTCAAGGCGCCAGCCGGCCTCGATCTGGGCGCCATCACGCCAGAGGAAATCGCCTTGTCGATCCTGGCGGAAATTACTGCATTGCGCCGCCGCGACCAGCGCGGCGAGCCAGCCATTCAGCCTGAGGATCGCCCACGGTAACGCGCGGCAACGGTAGAACTGCGCACCTCGCCCATGAGATGCTGCTCGGCCTCGTTCACGGCCTCGAGCAGGGCAGGGTCCGCCATCGCCGGAATGCAGACCACTTCGTCCAGCGCCAATCCGGCAAGCGAGGCCGCAACGACATCGGCCGCCTCGAGGACCGGTAGGCCCGACGGACGCCCGCCCAGCTTGTCGTGGAATTCCGTGCGGACAAGGCCCGGGCACAGGGCTTGCACCTTCACGCCGGTGCCCTCCAGTTCGTGCTGCAAGACTTGCGTGAAAGTGACGACGAACGACTTGGTTCCGGCATAGGTGGCGCGCTTCAGGAACGGCATCTTGGCCGGACCGCTGAAGGCCAGCATCGAGGCGACATTGATGATCGCACCATTGCCGCGCGCGACCATGCCGGGCAGGGCGGCCCTGGTCAGGCGGACCAAGGCGGTTGCATGCAGCGCGATCTGTCGTTCCGCCAGATCGGGATCGCTTTCCACGAACGGCCCATAACCGCCAAAGCCGGCGTTGTTCACCAGCAGTGCCAGTTCCCTTTCCCCGGCAATACGCTTTTCGACCGTTCGCAGCACCTCACCGTCGCTGAGGTCGGCCGGCAAGACCTCGGCCCTTGCATTTTGGGTGCCAAGGCGGGCTGCCAGTTCATCGAGGCGGTCGCGGCGGCGGGCGACTAGGATGAGATCATAGCCGTCAGTGGCGAGGCGCTCGGCGAAGGCCCTCCCGATACCGGAGGATGCCCCCGTGACCAAAGCCCATTGCCGCTTGTCCGCCGCCGTCATCGCCTGCCTCATGCACCGGGGGGTGGCGGGAGGAATTCCACCTCGTGCTCGCCTGCAAGACGGATGACCTCGGCGGGATCGGGCACGTTGTGGATCTTGGTGAAGAGGTCAAAAAGCATGCGCGTCGGCGACACCCAGAAAAAGCAGGTCACCGGGCGGTCAGATTTGTTGAAGATACCGTGCGGGATGCCGCGCGGCAGGCGGATGAGATCGCCACCATTGGCCACGGCATCCTTGCCGTCGAGAAACAGATCGAAACGCCCCTCAAGCATGTAGATGAACTCGTCCTGGGTCGGATGGATGTGGGGCGGCACGAAAGTGCCGGGCGGGAAGGTCGCATGCCAGGAGAACGAGGATTCGCACAGCTGCTTGGGCACGTAGGTCTGGCCCAGGATGTTCCACGCGATGCCGTCCATGCCTTTGCCCCTGGGCGTGATGCCAGCCGTCATTTCTTGCATGATCTTCTATCCTCGTTCGGTTTGAACCTGACGCCAGAAGTTATGGCGAAACAGCGGGTGCGCATAGCCTCTTGTTGGCTCAACCGAGCAGCGGCCGGCTGGTGCTGTCGCGATACCAGCCGCCGACAGCGGCCTCGTAGGCTGCGGCCACCGCGAAGACACGAGGGTCATCGAAGGTGCGGCCGACGATCTGGATGCCGGTCGGCACGCCGCTTGCCGCCTTGCCGGAAGGTACCGACATGACCGGACAATTGTGCAGCATGTTGAACTGGTGGGTCATGCACCAGCCCCATTCGGGATCGACCCGGACGCCGGCCACGCGGAAGTCGGGATCGCTGGTGTCGTGCGCGGCGGCAACCGCGGGCAGGTTGAGGGTAGGACATACCAACACGTCGTGGGTTGCAAGCACCGGACCGAGCGTCTGGTACATGCGGTGCAGCCTTTCCCAGGATTTGTGGACGTCGTCGATGCCGGTGTTGGTAATGGCGGATTCGGCAAACTGCAGGGCGTAGTTGGTCATCAGATCGCGATGGTCCTTTGACTGCCAGATGGTCTGGCGGCCGAAATGCATGGTGTGGAACCAATGCATGGCATCGCGCTCGACGTCGGAGGTCCAGCCGAGATCGACCTCCTCGATGGTAGCTCCAAGGTTGGCCATGACCGCCAGGGCCGCAAGGGTGTTGCGCCGCACGTCTGGATCGACGGGCACATAACCGAAGTCCATGGACCAGGCGATGCGCATGCCCTTCAGGTCGCGGCGGCCGACGTCGAGCCTGACGGGTGTCCGCAAGCTGTTATGGTCGAGCGGATGAGGGCCGGCCGTTACGCCCTGCATGAGGGCAGCATCGGCTACCGAGCGGGTGAGCGGGCCGCAGTGATTGAAGCGATCGAAATTGGCCGGCGGCCCATCGGGATTGCGCCCGTGCGGGGGCTTGAAGCCGACGACACCGCACGCCGATGCCGGGATGCGGATGGAGCCGCCGATATCGGTGCCGGTGGCGAGGAGGGTCATGCCGGCCGCCAGCGCCGCGCCGGAACCGCCCGATGAGCCGCCCGGACCGAAAGCGAGGTTGTGCGGATTGCGCGTCACGCCCCACAGGCGCGAATAGCACACTCCCGACAGGCAGAATTCCGGCGTTGTGGTGCGGGCATGGATGATGGCGCCCGACTTTTGCAGGCGCTCGATCATCGGATCGGAATGATCGTCCACATGGTGCTTGAAGATCAGCGAGCCCTGGGTGGTGCGCTTGCCGGCGACGCGCTGGGCATCCTTGACGGCCAACGGCAGGCCCTCAAGCCGGCGCGGCCGCGCACCTTTGCCGGCGTAGCGCGTCTCGGCCTGGCGGGCGGCTGCGAGAGCTTCGTCGAAATAAGTATCGGTGAAGGCATTGACCTTGGGCTGCACCTTTTCGGCGCGGGCGATGACGGCCTGGAGCAGTTCGACGGGCGACAGTTCCTTCCTGGCGAAGAGTTCCAGTGCCCGCGAGGCGGAGATATAGGCGAGGTCGCTGTCGGACATGGCCTTGCTCCCGGTCAGTTGACGTCGAGGTGACGGGCGATGGCGTGAAAGGCGGCCAGTGCGAGAAGGTTTCGCGGCACCGATACGAACTCCGACCAGCTCGACAGCTTGACGATCACCATCTGATTATCGGGATCGACATAGATGGACTGACCGAACACCCCGCGTGCCATGTAGGCGCGGCCGCGATGATCCTCGATCCACAAGCAGTTGCGGTAGGCGCCGTGCGGCAGGGTTTCGGTATAGGGGGCGCCAAACAGACTCGCATCGCCGTTGCGGCTATCCTCGATCCAGGCCGACGGCACGACCTGGCGGCCATTGGCCATGCCGGCGTCGAGATGCAACTGGCCGAAGCGGGCATAGTCGCGCAAGGTGGCATTGAAGCCGCCGTCGGCAAGCCCATAGCCGGCGACATCGACGGTGAAGGCGGCACTTTCCTCCGCGCCCAGCTTCGACCACAGCGCCTCGCTCACCAGGTCGACAAATGGGCTGCCGGTGGCGGCTTCCATGGCGAACGCCAACACATCAGTTTCTATGGAGCGATAGGAAAACCTGGTGCCATGCTCGCGTTCCTTGACGGTGAGCCCCATGACCTGCTCCCACAGGCAGGCGGGATACGAACGCCCCGGTTGCGGCAGCTTCCAACCCGAGGCGACATCGGTGGCGGCGACATCGGACCCGAGGTTCTCATAGTCCTCGCTATAGCGCACGCCGCTGGTCATATCGAGGACATGGCGCACCGTCGCGCCGGCATAGGCGGTACGTGCCAGATCGGGCAGATAATCGGTAAGGGGGGCTTGCGAGTCGAGCAGGCCCTTGCCGACGAGGATGCCGGCAACGGTGCCGGCAATCGACTTCGCCATGGATTGCGACAGATGCAAGGTGCGCTCGTCCATGCCGTTGAAATAACGCTCAAAGACGATGCGGCCGCGATGCAGGACGATGAAACCATCGGTAAAGCTGCTGGCGAGCCATTCAGCGACGGTTGTCGGCACGTCGCCGGGGGCAGCGAATGAGACGGAATCGAGATCGACCGTGCGGCGATCAAGCCGGCTTGCCGGGTCGTTCCCGCGCCAGACTTCGGCGGTGGGTAGAAACTCGCGCACGTGCTGGAAGCTCCAGCGGTTCCATGGGGAACGATCCCAGTCCGCACGCGGCATGCGTGGCGCGGCAGAAACGGGTGCGCCCGGCTTGATGCTGGCTGTCATGATTTCTGTCTACTAAAGGGCGGTATGAAAAGAGCCCGGAAGCGTTGCGGCTTCCGGGCCCGTGGCAGCGATTGCCTACTTCTGCAGTTCGGTCCAGATCTTGGTGTAGATCTGCGTCGCTTCAGGCGGGCAGGTGCTCGCGAAGGAGCCCGCGGACTTGAACTGGTCCGGAACGACGATTTCCGGCGCCGTCTTCATGTCGGCGGGCATGTACTTCTCGGAGCCCTTGATGCCGTTGGCATAGTGGGCAAAGGCCGAGATCAGGGCCGCGTTCTCGGGGTCCATGATGAAGTTCTGGAAAAGCTTGGCGTTCTCGACGTTCTTGGCATCCTTCAGCACAGACACGTTATCCATCCAGATCGGGTAGCCTTCCTTGGGATAGCCGTAGACGACGGCCGGATTCTTGAGCCGGGCGCGGAATGTGGAGCCGTTCCAGTTAACGCTCGCCACCCACTCGCCGGAGCCCAGCTTGTTGGTCGTCCCGTAGTCCATGGACAGCCACTTCGGCTTGGCCGCCACCAGCGCGTCACGTACCTTCTTCAGCACCTTGAGGTCGGTGGTGCACCAGTCGCCGCCCTCATACTTGATGGCGAGAAACATGACGTCGTTCATTTCCGGCACCACATTGACCTTGCCCACCAACTCCTTGGGCGGATCCATGAAGATGGCCGAGGTGTTGGGATCGCCGCTATAAGTCTTGGTGTTCACCGCCATGCCGGTGGTGCCCCACTGCCACGGCACGGAGTAGTGGCGGCCCGGATCGTACGGCACGTCGACCCAGCGCGGATCGACGTTCTTGAAATTCGACATCTGGTCGGGACGCGACTCCAGCAGCAGGCCTTCCTTGATCCAGATGGGCATGACGCTGGAGGTTGGCACGACGATGTCGAAGCCCGAGCCGCCCGCCTTCACCTTGGCCAACGCGGTATCGTTGGAATCATAGTCGGTGAGCGTGACCTTGACGTTGTAGGTCTTCTCGAACTTCTTAATCAGGTCGGGGTTGGTGTAGTTGCCCCAGTTGTAGATGTTGAGCTGGCCGTCGGCGCTGGCGCCTGTGGCCCCGCCCAAGAGCATGGCTCCGGCGGCTATGGTTGCAATCAATTTCCACTGCATTGAAGTTCCTCCCATGGGTTTCAGTGGTGTTGTCAAACAGTCAAATCAGCTTCTCCTCCTGTTCAGGAGAAAGAAGATAGTCACGAACACGATGCCTGCAAGCAGCAGCGTTGTCGCGATGGCGTCGACTTCCGGCGTGATCATGCGCCGCAACTGGCCCAGCATGAAGGTCGGCAGGGTGTCCTGTCCCGCCGACTTGATAAACTCGGTAATCACCACGTCATCGAGCGAGATGACGAAGGCAAGCATGGCGCCGGCGAGAATGCCAGGCCACAACAGCGGCAGCGTCACGAAGCGGAATGACCGCCAGGGTGTCGCATAGAGATCGGCGGCGGCGCGTTCGAGCGATAGATCCATGCTCTCCAGCCTAGCCCGGATCGGCAGGTAGGCAAAGGGGATGCAGAACGCCGCATGGGCAGCAAAAAGATAGGCAAGACCGGTGTAGCCGGTCGCCACCTTTATCAGGGCAAAGAAGATCAACAGGGCAACCGCGGTGACGACCTCGGGCACCATCAGCGGCTGGTTGATGATGGCGTAGATCAGTGTCATGCCGCGGAACGGCGCCGTGCGTGTGGTCGCCAGCGCGGCCATGGTGGCCGCGACCGTGGCCACGGTGGCCGCGAAGGAGGCAATCATCAGTGAGCGCAATGCCGCGGACTGGACCGCGTCGTCATGCAAGGCCGCGACATACCAGCGAAAGGAAAAGCCGTTCAGGTTGGCCATCGAGTCGGCAGCGTTGAAGGAATAGACGACCAGCGTGACGATGGGTGCATAGAGGATTACGAAAACCATCATCGCCACAGTGGCGAAACCGGGGATGCGCTTGATGTCGAAGGCGCGCGATGAGGTGAAGAGCCTAGACATTGCTCTGCCTCTGCGAGGAGGCGACGCGCACGTAATACAAAAGCGCAATCATCACGATGACCATCAGAGTGATAGACAAGGCCGATCCCAGCGGCCAGTTGCGGCCCTGGCCGAACAGCAGCTCAATCAGGTTGCCGACCATCATGTTCTTGCCGCCGCCGAGGACGCGCGGGGTGACGTAGGCGCCCAGCGAGGGAATGAAGACGAGGATCGACCCGGCGATGATGCCCGGCTTCACCAGCGGCAGGATGATGCGCCAGAACATGTTCCAGCGGTTGGCGTAGAGATCATAGCCGGCCTCGACCAGGCGGAAATCGAGCTTCTCGATCGAGGCATAGATGGGCAGTACCATCAGCGGCAGATAGACGTAGGTCATGCCGAAGCCGATGGCAAAATCGGTGAACATGAGCTGCAGCGGCTGATGGATGATGCCGAGGTCGAGCAGCACGGTGTTGACCAGCCCGTCGGTGCGCAGCAGGTCCATGATCGCATAGGTCCTGATCAGCAGATTGGTCCAGAACGGGATGGTGATCAGGAACAACCATAATTCACGCTGCCGCCCGGGGCGCGTTGCGATGAAATAGGCGGTCGGAACGCCAACCAGCACAGTTGTCCCCGTTGTCATTATCGACAGCTTCAACGACCGCCAGAAGATACTCAGGTTGGCATCGGCCCAATGCAGCGAGTTATCGAAAATATCGCGCTGGATGACGACGTTTTGCCAGCCCTCGGTGGAGAAGTGCCATTTTACATTGCCGTAATCGCCAGGTGTCAGAAAGGAATAGACCAGCACAATCAGCAGCGGTCCCACCGCCGCGCACATGATGATGAGCAGTGCAGGTGTCGACAGCAGCCAGCGGTTGCGCAAATCCTGACGCGCAGCCTCGGCGGTGACTTCGGCGGCGCTGCGGCCAGGCTGGACGATGCTGCTGGCGGCTTGGCTGGGCGCACTGGCCATGTCAGTCTCTCAATGCCTGGACGGCGTCGGGCTTGAAGGCGATACCGACCTTGTCGCCGAGCGAAAAGCCGCTTTCGCTGCCCCTCAGGTTCTGCATCCGCACGGTAAAGGCGCCGCCGGTGTCGAGATCGACATGAAAGTGGGTATCGGTGCCGAAATAGACGATGTTGTCGAGGGTGCCCGTCAGAATGCCGGCGGCGGGTGTGGCCACCACTTCGGCGTGCTCGGGGCGCACCACGATTGAAACCATCTTCCCCTCCTCGCCAAGGAAACCCTCGGGCAGGCTGGTAGCCACGGCCTTGCCGGAGGGCAGCTTGACCTGATTTGACCGGCCTTTTGCCGGCAGCAGTTCGGCCTGCAGGAAGTTGGTGTCGCCGATGAAATTGGCCACGAAGCGCTCCGACGGGCGGTCATAGATATCGCGCGGATGGCCGATCTGCAGGATGCGCCCCTTGTTCATCACCGCCACGCGGTCCGACATGGTGAGCGCTTCTTCCTGGTCGTGGGTGACGAAGATGAAGGTGATGCCGGTTTCATGCTGCAGGCGCTTCAATTCGATCTGCATGTCCTTCCTGAGCTTCAGATCGAGCGCCGAAAGCGGTTCGTCCAGCAACAGCACCTGCGGGCTCGGCGCCAGGGCGCGCGCCAGCGCCACGCGCTGCTGCTGGCCGCCGGAAATCTGGCTGGTCAGCCGGTTCTTCAGCTCTCCCATGCGGACCAGCGCGAGCATCTCGTCGACACGGGCATCGATCTCAGGCCGCGGCCTGCCAAGCATCTCCAGCCCGAAGGCGATATTGCCCGCCACCGTCATGTGGGGGAACAAGGCATAGTTCTGGAACACCGTGTTGACCGGGCGCTTGTACGGCGGCAGCGCGGTGATGTCGGAACCATGCAGGAGGATGCGGCCTTCGGTGGGGTGATCGAAACCGGCGATCAGGCGCAACAGCGTGGTCTTGCCGCAACCCGATGGACCGAGCAGGGTGAAGAACTCGTTCTGGCGGATCGCCACGCTGACCTCGTCGAGGGCAACGACGCGATCCCCATCCTGGCCAAATACCTTGCTGACGCCAATCGCCTCTATAGCGACCGACTTCTCAGCCGGCGCCTTGGCCCTGCCTGCACCGGCCTTGCCCACAGCCCTCAACACACCTCTCCCGCGCAAATTCTTATTCCTTGAGGGCCAGCATATTTCGCCGCGAAGGTTTTGCCAACACAACAGTTGCAAGCCGGAAACTTAATCTTTCGCGGGTGTCTTAAGGACAAGAACCGGCCGCTTTGCGGGGCATTTGCGTCACGTCGTCCAGCCGCCGTCGGCTACGAAGGCCTGACCGGTCACGAAGCTTGCTTCGTCGCTGGCGAGGAACACCACCAGATTGGCGATCTCTTCAGGGCTCCCGAAGCGGCCGGACGGCTGCCGGGCCATGAAGGCGGCGCGCGCGGCGTCATAGCCGCCCAGGGTATCGCCGAGGGTCTCGATGCGCTGGCGCAGCGACGGGCTGTCGATGGTGCCGGGACAGACCGCGTTGCAGCGGATGTTCTTGCCCACGAAGTCGGCGGCAATCGCCTTGGTCATGCCGATGACGGCGGCCTTGGTGGCGCCGTAGACGAAACGGTTGGGGGCGCCTTTGATGGACGACACCACCGAGGCCATGTTGACGATGGAGCCGCCGCCGGCCGCGATCATGCCCGGCAGGAACGCCTTGATCATGTGGTAATGGGCCTTGACGTTGAGGTCGAAGGAAAAGTCCCAGGCCTTGTCGTCGCAATCGAGGATGGTGCCATGGTGAACGAAGCCGGTGCAGTTGAAAAGAATGTCCGGTGTGCCTACCCGGGCAACGGCCTGCTCGATCTGACGCGGCTTCAGGGCATCGAGCGCGAAACCGCGGATGCGCCTGGCCTCGGCCTTCAGGGCATCGATGCCCTCCTTGTCGATGTCGGTGGCGAAGACCTTGGCTCCCTCGCGCGCCATGGCAAGCGCGGTCGCCCGGCCAATGCCGGCACCCGCTGCGGTGACCAGCGCCGTCTTGCCTGCCAGACGTCCAGCCATTGCGTGTTCCCCTCTTGTTGATCTGCTGCCATGTCTATACGCAAATGGCTTGGGCGCGCAATGCGGGCGGCAGCAGCGAATTTGCGCTATAAGAACGGGCAAGGCAATTCTGTCGGCAAAGGGACAGCGACATGGCGAAGAAGACGGTGTGGCGGGCCAAGCCCGCATCGACAAAGACCCCAACGCGGCGCTCGCGCCAATGGTTCGGCATGCCGGGCATGGACGGGTTCCATCACCGCTCGTGGATGAAGAACCAGGGCCTGCCGCATCACCTGTTCGACGGCCGCCCGGTGATCGGCATCTGCAACACGTGGTCGGAGCTCACCCCGTGCAATGCGCATTTCCGCATCCTCGCCGAACGAGTGAAGCGCGGCGTCTACGAGGCGGGCGGATTCCCGCTGGAGTTCCCGGTGATGTCGCTGGGCGAGACGCTGATGCGTCCGACCACCATGATGTTCCGCAACCTCGTCTCCATGGATGTCGAGGAATCCATCCGCGCCAACCCGATCGACGGGGTGGTGCTGCTGATGGGCTGCGACAAGACCACGCCGGCGCTGGTCATGGGGGCGGCGTCGTGCGACCTGCCGACCATCGGGTTGTCCGGCGGCCCCATGCTCAACGGCCACTTCGGGGCCGAGACCATCGGCTCGGGCACGCATTTGTGGAAGTTCGTCGAACGCTACAAGGCGGGCGAGATGACGCTGGAGCAGATGACGGAAGCCGAAGCCTGCATGTCGCGCTCGGTGGGCCACTGCATGACCATGGGGACCGCCTCGACCATGGCTTCGATGGTTGAATCCCTTGGTCTCGGCCTGCCGACCAACGCCGCCATCCCGGCGGCCGACTCGCGCCGCAACGTGCTGGCCCACATGGCCGGCCGGCGCATCGTCGAGATGGTGAAGTCGAACCTGAAGCTGTCGAAGATCCTGACGCGCAAGGCCTTCGAGAACGCCATCCGGGTGAACGGTGCGGTGGGCGGGTCGACCAATGCCGTGGTGCATCTGCTCGCCATCGCCGGGCGCATGGGCGTCAAGGTGGAACTGGATGACTGGGACCGGCTGGGCCGCGAGGTGCCGTGCCTGGTCAACATCATGCCGTCGGGCAAATACCTGATGGAGGATTTCTATTATGCCGGCGGGCTGCCGGTGGTGATGCGCGAACTCCTGGAAAACGGCCTGCTCAACGGCGATGCCATGACCGCCAACGGCAAGACGCAAGGCGAGAACGTGGCCGATGTCGCATGCTATAATCGCGACGTCATCCACCCCTTCAAGAAGCCGTTCAAGAAAGAAGGCGGCATCGTGGTGCTGCGCGGCAACCTGACGCCCGGCGGGGCGGTGCTGAAGCCCTCGGCGGCGACGCCGAAACTGATGCGCCACAAGGGCCGGGCGGTGGTGTTTCAGGATATCGAACACTACAAGGCGCGCATCGACGATCCCAAGCTCGATATCGACGAGACGTGCATCATGGTGCTGAAGAACTGCGGCCCCAAGGGCTATCCGGGCTTTTCAGAGGTCGGCAACATGGCGCTGCCGGTTAAGCTGATCAAGAAGGGCATCACCGACATGGTGCGCATATCCGATGCCCGCATGTCAGGCACGGCCTACGGCACGGTGGTGCTGCATTCGGCGCCGGAAGCCGCGGTCGGCGGGCCGCTGGCGCTGGTCGAAGACGGCGACATCATCGAACTCGATGTCAAGAAGCGCAAACTCCACCTGCACGTCAGCGAGGCCGAACTTGAAAGGCGGCGGGCGGCCTGGGTGAAGCCGAAAAGCCCCAAGCGCGGCTATGCCCGCCTCTTCGACCAACACGTCATGCAGGCCGATACGGGGTGTGACTTCGACTTCCTAGTAGGCAAGTCCGGTGCTCCCGTCCCGCGCGAGAGCCACTGACGGGCTTTCCCAAGCGGACCCCCACCCCCTACCCCTCCCCACAGGGGGGAGGGGAGCAGGCGGCATGGCTTTTTGGCCCCGCGGCCTGACGGCCCGAAGGTTCCCGGGGGGTGAGGAAAGCGCCGGCTGGGCGCTTGACTGGTATTTTAGAGGGTGCGCTTTGCCGGCGCTTTCCTCGCGACTTTATTGAGCGGGCGGCTGGCGTCTTTAACGCCCCTGAACCTCGCCTTTCGGGTAATGCCGGGCTTTAACCGCTTTGGGCAGCCATCACAGGCCGGCCGGCACCCGATCACCGAAAGGGTCAACGATCCACAAGCGCGTCCGGACCGTAGTATCCGGACCCCTTAGCTGGTCGTTCACACCCGCACCCCGGGCCAGCCTTTCCGCAAGCAGGCTGACCGGAGAGCCGCATTCCATCCCCATGACTGGACGGCTCGCGAGCCACGCCCCGGGGTGGGAAGGAATGGAACGTTTGTAGAACATTTAAAGGCAAATGTCAAGGATTATTTCTTGATGATTGCAATTTATTCTCCTCACCCCTCCCCATCGTCATACCGGCAC
>Ga0315540_10000212_pt1 | contig 31950 bp, 35 predicted proteins | sample SalMarSW160110MG_FD_203677 | JGI IMG/M metagenome (GOLD analysis project Ga0315540, IMG submission 203677) | Salt marsh sediment microbial communities from the Plum Island Ecosystem LTER, Massachusetts, United States - Salt Marsh Sediment SW1601-10 ...
CGGCCTCGAGCAGCACGGCTTCGTCGAGCGCGGCGAGCACTACACCAGCTCGTTCGCCTCCACCCGCCCCGGGATCTACGTCGGCGGCTCGGCGCTCGGTCCCGAGGATATCGACACTTGCGTTTCGCACGGCCTGGCGATGGCGATGCGCGCGGTCGGCGACCTCGAGGCGCGCGCGCGCAAGGCCGCCTGAGCCCGGGGCGCGAAATGCAGCAGCTCGACCCCGGGCGCTTCGCGGCGCATTTCTCGGAGTTCGTGTCGCTCGCCGACGCGGGTGCGGGCCTGCAGGCCTACGTCGAAGCGCTCGAGACCAAGCACCGCCTGTTCGCCGCCGCGCTGGCGCAGCCGGCGCGGCTCGACCTCGCCGCGATCGAGTCGCTGCTCGGCACCGTGTTCACCGCGCGGCGCAAGCTCTACCCCGCGATCGAGTCGCTCGGCGCCGAGGCCTTCGCCGCGCGCGTCGCGCAGCTGAGGGCCGGCCAGGCCACGCTGGACGAATTCAGCGACGCGCTGCCGATGCCCGAGGAGCGCGCGGCGCGACGCAAGCTGCGCGGCGCGGCCTACGACTTCGCCGCCGAACTGCTGCATTTCGGCGATCCGCAGGCGCACCCGCTGATGACGCGCTGGGTTTGGGACGCCTCGAGCGCGAGCGGCGCGCTGCGCGAGCTGATGCGCGAGGACGGCGCGCTCGAAATCGATCGCGCCGCGGCGCGCGACTGGCTCTACGAACGCATCGCCGAGCAGGGCATCTGGCGCGACCGGCACTGGATCGCCGACCTGGTGCTGGCGATGGCCTACGTCACGTACTTCCGCGCCATGACCGGCGGCGTGCTGGGGTCCGATTTCACCCGCGCCAGCACGCCCGACGAGCAGCTGCGCAAGCTGCTCGGTCTCGACGCGACGGGCGGCCGCCCGCGCGTCAGGAAGTCCGCCGCAACGATTCACTAGGGAAGACGCATGCCGATTCACGAGAAGTCGCTGATCGACCCGAACCAGGTCCTGTCCGCCGAGAAACTGGTGATCGAAGGCGTGGACGTATCGGGCCACTGGAACACGATGATCCTGCCGCGCACGGTGGCGGACTACGACCCGGAATTCCAGAAGGCGATCCAGGCCATGCCGGGAGGGGAGAACGTGCACCGCTGCTGGCAGTGCGGCTCGTGCACCAACTCCTGCACCATGTACGCGGTCAACACCGACTTCAACCCGCGCTACTGGATCTACTGCACCAACCTCGGCCTGCAGTCGGAGATCGTCAAGGACAAGGACATCATCTGGCAGTGCGTCTCCTGCAACAAGTGCACCAACATCTGCCCCAAGGACGTGAAGCCCGAAGGAGTGATGAAGGCGCTGCAGCACTGGCTCGAGGCGGAGGGTCACGTCCCGGCGTCGAACTCGACCCGGTTCGATGAGGAGTTCACCCGCCAGTGCCTCGAGCGCGGGCGCATCGAGGATTCCGAGGTGATGTTCAATTTCTTCAAGAAGACCGGGGTCGACATCGTCGAGCTGCTGAAGAAGGGCTGGCTCGGCGTGTTCATGGCGCGCATGAGCAACCTGCCGCTGCTGCGCGAGGGCAAGGTCGGCAAGTTCATGGCCCGGCTGCCGATCACCGGGCCGCTGAAGATGGGCTGGGCGATGGTCTTCAAGCCGCGCACGAGCAGCTGGGGCAAGACCGGCGCGGTGCTGCAGGCATATCTCGAGGAACAGAAACATGGCTAAGGTGGCGTACTACCCGGGCTGCGCGCTGGAAGGCTCCGGCGGACCCTATGACCGCTCGACGCGGGCGCTGGTCGACAAGCTCGGCCTGCAGATGCAGGACCTCTCGGACTGGAACTGCTGCGGCGCGATGGAAGTGAAGAACGTCCATCCGATGCTGCAGACCTACATGTCGGCACGCAACCTCGCGATCGCCTCGGAGAAGATGGGCTTCGACACCGTGATGGCGCCGTGCAACGGCTGCTACCACAACCTGAAGAAGGCCGAGTACGAGTGCGCCACCTCGTCCGAGACCATGCAGACGGTGCAGGACCTGGCGCACAAGGCCGACGACCCGGTCTACAAGGGAGACGTGCGCACCGTGCACCTGCTCGAGTGGCTGATGGAGGAGCTCGGACCGGACGGCATCAAGGCGCGCCTGAAGAATTCGCTCAAGGGCGTCAAGATCGCCAACTACTACGGCTGCATGTACACCCGCCCGCGCCAGATCTTCCCCGAGAAGGACCAGGGCCCGGGCTCGGAGTCGAGCTACAAGCCGCACTTCATGGACGACCTGCTGGCCGCCGCCGGCGCGGTGAACGTCGAATACCCGCTCAAGACCGCGTGCTGCGGCGGCGCGCACACGCTTTCGGATTCCGACACCTCGACCCAGCTGGTGCTGAACCTGTTGCAGGCGGCCGAGGACTGCGGCGCCGAGGTGATCGCGACCGAATGCCCGACCTGCCACTCGGGCCTCGAGATGCACCAGGTGCGGGCCGAGATGAAGTTCGGCATCAAGACCAAGGTCAAGATCCTGTACTTCACCCAGCTGCTCGGGCTGGCGCTCGGCATGTCGGCACGCAAGGTCGCGATCCACGAGAACGTGAGCGACTCGATCGACCTCCTGGCGGAGAAGGGCATAATCTAGCGGATGGCGACCTGCAACGGCTGCGAGGTGCGCCCCGAGCTGTACTACGACGCCGAATTCCAGATCTGGGCGCGTGTCGAGCAGGGCGGGGCGGTGAGCATCGGAATGACCGACATTTCGCAGACCCGGGCGGGCAAGATCATGCATGTGCGCGTGCGCCGGCCCGGCAGCCTGCGCCCGCGCGGCAAGCCGGTGGCGACGGTCGAGACCGGCAAGTGGGCCGGCCCGGTGCCGAACCCGTTCGATTGCGTGATCGAAGCGGCCAACGAGGCGGTGCTGGACGACCCGCTGCGCATCAACCGCGATCCCTACGCCGAGTGGATCGCGCGCGTGCGGCCCTCGGCCTCGCTCGAGCAGGCGCTCGACGGCCTGCTCACCGGCGCCGCGGCCGAAGCGGGCTTCTGCGAGCGCTGCCGGGCCGACAAGCTGGAGTGCAAGCGCGCGTGAGCGAGGAAAAGTTTCTCGACCACGAAGAGAAATCGGTGGTCATCGTCATGACCAGCGGCCCGGCGACGCGCGGGCGCTGCGCGACCCCGTTCTACCTGGGCGCGCTGCTCGCCTCGATGGACGCCGTGGTGACGATCTTCTTCACTATGGACGGCGTGCGCCTGGTGCAGAACGGCGTCGCGGAGAGCTTGACGGCGATGGACGGCGGGAAAAGAATCATCGAATTCATGCGCGACGCGAAGGCGGCGGGGGTCCGGTTCCACGCCTGCCGGCCGGCGCTGCCGGGCTACGACATCGAGCCGGTCGACCTGATCGCCGAAGTGGACGAGGTCTCGAGCGGCGGCGTGCTGGCGGACATGATACTTTCCTGCGACAAAGTGCTGTTTTTCTAGAGAAGGAGCAAGCGATGGCCTCGGTCAAGAACTGCAACCTGCCCGATGAGCTGTACTACAACGTCGAGAACAACGTCTGGGTGCGCAAGGAGGCCGACGGCACCGTCACCATCGGCATGACCGCCTACGCCTGCGCGCTCGCCGGCGAGGTGGTCGCCTACACGCCGAAGAAGGTCGGCCGCTCGGTCGAGTTGAACAAGTCCGCCGCCACGATCGAGTCCGGCAAGTGGGTCGGCCCGGTCAAGACGCCGGTCGCGGGCGAGGTCGCGGCGATCAACGACGCCGTGAGCGCGAATCCCAAGAGCATCAACGCCGACCCCTATGGCAACGGCTGGTTGGTCAAGCTCAAGCCGTCCAACTGGGACGGCGACGCGGCCTCGCTGGTGACCGGCGCCGCGGCGAGCGCGGCGTTCGAGGCCAAGATGGCCGCCGACGGCTTCGCGGGCTGCCCCTGAGCGTGGCCGGCTGGGCCGACATCGCAGCGGGGATCGAAGCGCTCGAACCGGCACGGTTCGACCTCGAGCTCATTGATCGGCTGAAACGGGCAGGCGGCATTGCTGCCCGCCCCATCAACTTCTACACGCCCAGCTTCAAGGCCTACGCCTCGAGCGAGATTTCCGCGTGCGGCAAGAGCGCCTGGCCGGCGGTGTCGATCACAGGCGGCGAGTGCAAGCTGCAGTGCGACCACTGCAAAGCCAGGATCCTCGAGCCGATGCTCGCCGCGACCACGCCCGAGGCGCTGTGGCGCACGGTGAACGAGCAGGTGGCGCAGGGCGCGAAGGGAATGCTGCTCACCGGCGGCTCGAACCACCGCGACGAGGTCGAATACGGGCCGTTCCTGTCGACCGTGCGCCGGATCAAGGACGCCTTCCCCGAGTTCCGCATCGCGATGCACACCGCGCTGGTCGACGGCGCGATGGCGCGCGAGATCGCGCAAGCCGGGGTCGACGCGGCGATGCTCGACATTATCGGCGCGCAGGACACCGTGTCGCAGGTCTACCACCTGCGCCGCCCGGTGGAGGACTTCGAGCGCTCGCTCGAGGCGCTGGTGGCCACGCGGATGAAGGTCGTGCCGCACATCGTGCTCGGGCTGCACTACGGCCGCATGCTCGGGGAATGGCACGCGCTCGAGATGATCGCGCGCCACCGCCCCTCGGCGCTGGTGCTGGTGGTGGTGATGCCGTTCTACGCCCCGGCCGGGCGCCCGTTCGCGACGCCGTCTTCGCGCGAGGTGGGGCGCTTTTTCCTCGATGCGCGCGCTGCGCTGCCCGAATTGCCGCTGCTGCTCGGCTGCGCGCGCCCCGCGGGGCGCGCCAAGATGGAAATCGACGCCTACGCCGTGATGGCCGGGCTGCAAGGCATCGCGCACCCGGCCGACGGCAGCGTCGAGCTCGCGCTCGCGCTCGGGCGCGAGGTCAAGGTGACGCCCGCCTGCTGCTCGATCGCGATCGGCGAGGAGGTGCTCGCGCTCGAGGACCCCGCCGCCGCGCGCATCGACCCCAAGCTCGTGGTCGAGGCGCAAAAGCGCGCCGCCTCGCGCCTTTCTCGCATTCCCGTGGTCGCCGCGTGAGCCGGGCATGAGAGCCTGCGACGTTCTCGTGATCGGCCTGGGTCCGGCCGGCTCGAGCGCGGCCGCAGCCGCCGCGCGCGCGGGCTGCCGCGTGCTCGCGGTGGAGCGCAAGAAGGTGGTCGGGCTGCCGGTGCAATGCGCCGAGTTCATTCCGCTGCCGCTGTCGAGCTACGCCGGGGCGGAGGTGCGCGCGCAGCCGATCGCCGGCATGGCGACTTACCTGCCCTCGGGCGCGCGCGCCGAGCGCGCGTTCGGCGGCCTGATGATCCGGCGCGACCGCTTCGACCAGGCGCTCGCGCGCACCGCCGAGGCGGCCGGCGCGGTGCTGTGGACCGATGCCGCGCTGCGCTCGGTCGACACCGATGGGCGCAGCGTGCGCGTCAGCACTCCCGGCGGGCTGCGCGAGGTCGGCTACGGCGCGCTGGTTGCGGCCGACGGTCCGCTGTCGCAGGCCGCGGCCTGCATGGGCCTCGCGCGCCTGCCGGTGGTGACGACGCGCCAGTACACCGTGCCGCTGCTGAAACTGCAGCGCGACACCGACATCTGGCTTTCGGCGCGCTATCCGGGCGGCTACGCCTGGCTGTTTCCCAAGGGCGGGGTCGCCAACCTGGGCCTCGGGCTCGACCCGGCGCTCGAGGACGACATGAAGGCGCCGCTGGACGAGCTGCACGCGACGCTCGCGCGCGAGGGGCGCGTCGGGGCCGAAGTGCTGCTGCGCACCGGCGGGCCGATCCCGGTCGGGGGGTTGCGCGAGCGCATCGTCGTCGGGCGCGCGCTGTTCGCGGGCGACGCGGCCGGGCTGACGCACCCGATCACCGGCGCCGGCATCGCGCCCGCGGTCACTTCGGGCGAGCGCGCGGGGGCGGCCGCCGCGCGCGCCGCCGGCGGCGACGAAGCGGCCCTGGCCGAGTACGAAGACGAACTGCGCGAGGAATTCGGCCCGGCGCTGGAGCGCGCGCTCGCCGCGCGCCGGCGCATGGCCGGGGTCTGGAAAACCGAACGCGCGGCGGACGACGCCGCACACCGCGCAGGCTGGATCGCCTTTCCGGAGTATTTCTCATGAGCACGACGCAGAGCACGCAGCCGGTGCAGTTCTACCGTCCCAATTACCACGTCAAGACGCCGCAGATGCGCTCGCCCGAGTACGTGCAGATGAGCACCGCGGCAGCGATCACGCTCGGACTGGTGGCGGGCAAGATGCACCGCACCTCGTGCACCCACTGCCTCAACCTGCTGGTGACCTATCCCGAGGGCTGCCGCGCCAATTGCGCCTACTGCGGCCTGGCGCGCCACCGCGAGGAGGCGCGCGATTACGCCGACCGCAATTTCATCCGCGTTGACTGGCCCACGGCGCGCTACGACGAGGTAATCGAGCGCGTCAAGGCGGGTTCGGACAAGGGCCGCTTCGAGCGCATGTGCATCTCGATGATCACCCACCCGGACTCGAACGACGACACCTTCGTGCTGCTGGAGAAGTGGACCCGCGAGGTGCCGCAGATTCCGGTCTCGATCCTTTCGAATCCGACGACTCTGGAAAAGCATCATCTCGAGCAAATGAAGCGCATGGGCGCGGACATCTTCACGGTCGCGCTCGATGCGGTGACCCCGGCGATCTTCGACCGCACGCGCGGGCGCGGGGTCGACAGCCCGCACCGCTACGACAAATACTGGCAGGCGCTCGAATGGGCGGCCGAGATCTACGGCGCGGAGAAGTTCGGCGCCCACCTGATCTGCGGCATGGGAGAGACCGAGCGTGAGATCCTCGAGGTGGCGCAGAAGATCCGCGACCTGGGCGGTCACAACCACATGTTCGCCTTCTTCCCCGAGCGCGGCTCGCTGATGGAGGACTGGCCCGCGGTCGACCGCGGCCAGTGGCGCCGGGTGCAGTTGGCGAGGTTCCTGATCGACTACCGCGGCAAGCGGGTCGATGAGATGAGCTTCGACGAGTCCGGGCGGGTAGTGGATTTCGGCGTATCGAGCGAGGTCCTGGAGCAGGAAATCGCGGCCGGGACCCCGTTCCGCACCTCGGGCTGCCCGGGCAAGGACGACGAGGTTTCGGCCTGCAACCGTCCCTACGGCGACTCGAGCCCGACCGACATCCTGTCGTTCCCGTTTGCCCCCGCCAAGCGCGATCTGGCCGCCATCCGGCGCCAGATGGACGGCAAGCCGGTCAAAGTCGGCCGATAGGGAACAATATCAAGGCTGTCTTATCGCAGCATAAGTAAAGCCGAATGGAGTTTCACATTCCTGAAGTACAGTATTTGATTAATCAGTGATATGCCGCAGGAGACGACCATGGAAGCCGCCCCCAATACCGCACTGATCGACGACCTGATCAAGCGCCGCATCGACGAGATGCTGCCGCAGAAAATCGAGGAAGCGCTCGCCAAGCGCGCCGAGACTCACACGCCGTCGATGTCGATCATCGCCACCAAGGGCACGCTCGACTGGGCCTACCCGCCGTTCATCCTGGCGTCCACCGCCGCCGCGCTGGGCTGGAAGGTCGACATCTTCTTCACCTTCTACGGCCTGCAGTTGCTGAGGAAGGATATTTCCGATCTTAAGATCTCGCCGCTCGGCAATCCGGGCATGCCGATGAAGATGCCGTTCGGCCCGGACTGGTTCAAGCACATCAACTGGAACATCCCGAACGTCGTGCAAGCGGCGATCCCCGGGTTCGAGAACGTCGCCACCACGCTCATGAAGCAGACCATCAAGAACAACGGCGTCGCGGACATCACCGACCTGCGCAATCTGACGCTCGAGGCGGGCGCCAACCTGATCGGCTGCCAGATGACGGTCGACCTGTTCGGTTTCGAGCACGGCGATTTCATTCCGGAAGTGAAGGAGTACTGCGGCGCCGCGTCGTTCCTCGGCATCGCCAAGGACTCCGACGTCAGCCTGTTCATCTAGCATCCGCGGTCAGAACCGAAAGGGAGGAGGACGAAGTGAGAAAGATACTGTTCAGTGCCGCCATCGCAGCGGCCCTCGCGCCGGGAATGGCGCTCGCGACCGACGGCTATTTCGCCCACGGCTACGGCATGAAGTCGATCGGCATGGGCGGCGTCGGCATCGCCCTGCCGCAGGACGCGCTCGCGCCGGCGACCAACCCCGCCGGCCTGACCATGGTGGGCGACCGCATCGACTTCGGCGCGGCGATCTTCCGTCCGGTGCGCGGCGCCGACATCAAGGGCAACATGTTCGGTCCCGACGGCAGCTACGACGGCAACGACTCGACGAACTTCGTCATCCCGGAATTCGGCTACAGCAGGACGATCGACCCGCGGCTCACGGTCGGCGTCGCGGTGTACGGCAACGGCGGCATGAACACCGATTACAAGCAGTCCCCGTTTGCCAGGTTCGGCGGATCCAGCCCCGCGGGCGTCGACCTGATGCAGTTGTTCATCGCGCCGACCGCGGCCTACAAGCTGAGCGACTCGAACTCGGTCGGCGTGTCGCTCAACTTTGCCTATCAGCGCTTCGCGGCCAAGGGGCTGGACCCGTTCAAGCCTGCGTCCTGGAGCCCCAACGATGTGACCAACAACGGCTACGACTCCTCGACCGGCTGGGGCGTGCGCATCGGCTGGACCGGGCAGATCTCGCCCAGCGTGACGCTCGGCGCGACCTACCAGAGCAAGACCAAGATGGGCAAGCTCGACAAGTACAAGGGCTTGTTCGCCAATGAGGGCGAATTCGACATTCCCGAGAACTACGGCATCGGCGTCGCGCTCAAGGCCTCGCCGCGCCTGACGCTCGCCGCCGACGTCGAGCAGATCAACTACTCCAAGATCGCGGCGGTCGGCAACCCGGTCGACTGCCTGTTCCAGGGCCTGTGCATGCTGGGCGCGAACAATGGCCCGGGCTTCGGCTGGCGTGACGTGACGGCGCTCAAGCTCGGCGCGAGCTACCAGTACCGCGAAGACCTGGTGCTGCGCGCGGGCTTCAACGCCTTGCGGCAGCCGATTCCGGCCAACCAGACGTTCTTCAACATCCTCGCCCCGGGCGTGGTCGAGCAGCACCTGACGCTCGGTGCGACCTGGACGCAGCAGAACGGCAACGAGCTGACCCTGGCCTACATGCACGCGTTCAAGAAGGAAGTGAACGGCGTCGGCTCGATCCCGCCGGGTATGCCGCCCGGCTACGGCGGCGGCGAGGCGAACCTGCACATGTACCAGGACTCGTTCGGCATCGCCTACGGCATCAAGATGTAGCGCACGCGGCAACCGTGTCGTGCGATGGGGCCGGAGCGATCCGGCCCTTTTCTTTTCTGCTAACCTAGCCCGATGAAGTCGATCGACATCGCCGACATCGGCGCGCTCAAGAACGAGCTGCGCAAGTACAAGCTCGGCAAGAAGCTCGATATCAGCCAGTTCAACCAGGCCGCGCGGCTGGCGTGGCTGGGCAGGATCGTGCTCTCGCCGCTCGATCCCGAGGATCCGGAGTGCCGCGCCTGGCTGCTGCATCTCGAGCGCCCCGAGGGACTGGCGGGCGAGATGCTCGAGTTCGACGTCGAGCTGTTGGGCCGCATCCACATCCTCGACGCGGAGCAGGGCGAGCGGCTGGCCGAGATCCTGCGCGAGGGCTTCGAGGTGCGCGCGAAGGAGCTGGACGCGCTCGCGCGGCGCGATTTCTACCTGGGCAAGTTCTTCCGCCCGAAGGACAGCGGCTGATGGCCGGGCCGGTCGCGCGCTGGATTCGGCTCGGGCTGGTCGAGCCGCTCGAGCTGCACGCGGCCTATAGCGGACTCGCAGCCGCGCAAGGCGCCGACGCGGCGCCGATCGTGGTCTGGGCACAGGCCAGGACGCATCTTTGCCTCGGCCAGAGCCAGGGGCGGGCGGAGCTCGACCCGGGCGTAAATGTGCCGGTGGTGCGACGTCCGCTCGGCGGTGGCCTGGTATGGGTCGACGAGTCGCAGTACGTGTTCGTGCTGATTGCGCCCAAGCGGCTGGCGCCGGGACGCCCGGCGCGCTGGTTTTCCTGGGCGCTCGCGCCGGCGGTGGCGACCTACCGCCAGTTCGGGCTGCCGGCCTATCTCAACGAGCAGGACATCTGGCTGCACGGGCGCAAGATCGCCGGCAGCGGCGCGGCCACCATCGGCGAGTGCGCGGTGGTGGCCTCGAGCTTCCTGCTGCGCTTTCCGGCCGAGGCCTTCGCCGGCAGCGTGGCGGGCCCGTCGCCCGAGTTCCGCGGCTGGCTGCGCGACGGGCTGTCGCTTGCCATGACCGAATGGGCCGACCACGGCGCACTGCCGGCCGAGCGCGAGCTGGAGGAGGTGTTCCGCTCGCGCATCGGCGCGCAGCACGGCTGGAGCTTCGAGAACGCCTGGCCCTCGGCCGCCGAGCAGGGGAGCATCGCCGAGGCGCGCGCCGAGCTGTCCGAGCCGATCGAGCAGGGCCGCGCGCGCAGCGAGGTGCGACTCAACGCGCGCCGCGCGCTGTCGAGAGTCTAGCCGTGCCGTCCGTCGCGGAGCGCCTGGCGCGCAAGTTGATCGTTTTCTCTGGCGACGCCGCGCTGCGCGAGGACATCGCGCGCTCGCTGCCCGAGGGCTGGCAGGCGAGCTACGCGGCGAGCGCGTCGGACGTGGGCGAGTTCCAGGACGTGCTGCTGCACCGCTTCGCGCTGCTCGACCTGGAGCCGGGCGACGGCTCCGATCCGGTCGAGACCGTGCGCGAGATCCGCAGCGAGATGCTGCTTAACATCCCGATCTTCTGCGTCGGCGGCACCGCCGCGGCTCGCGATGCGGCGCGGCTGGCGCGCGCGGACCGTTTCTTCGAGCGCGGCGAGCTCGCCGCGCTTCTGCCTAGGCTGTGCGACGGCTTCGCGTGGTGACCGGCTAGCCGGCCTCGGGCGGCGGGATGATGCCCAGGCGCTGGTACAGCGGGCGGATCTCCCTGCGGATCGCGGGCAGCTTCGAGGCGTACCAGGCCGCGGCGGCGGCCGCGCAAAGCCCGCCCAGCGCGAGCGTCAGCGGCGGGCCGGCGTAGCGCGACAGCGTTCCCGCGAGCAGCGCGCCGAGCGGGCTCATGCCGAGGAAGGCCATGATGTACAAGGCGGCGACGCGCGCGCGCAGGCGGTCCTCGACGATGGTCTGCAGCACCGTGTTGGTCGAGGCCGCGGTGAGCATGATCCCCATCCCGGTCAGGTAGATCAGCGGCAGCGCGAGCCACAGCTCGTGCGTGAAGGTGAAGCACGTCAGGGCGAGCCCCGCGGTCGCGGCCGAGAGCGGCAGCCGCCGCAGCAGGCCGCGGATCGAATTGCGCGTCGCGAGATAGATCATGCCCGACACCGCGCCGAAGCCGCCGGCGCCGATCAGCATGCCGAGCGTGGCCGAGTTGCCGTCGAACGCCTCTTTGGCGAACCACGGCATGAGCGACTGGTAGGGCTGGGCGAAGAAGCTCACCGCGGCGAGCAGCAGCAGCGCGCTGCGCGTGGGCAGGAAGCCGTAGGCGTAGCGAAAGCCCGCCAGCAGCTCTCCCGCCCAGCCGCCGCTGCCCGGCTCGGGCGCGCGCCTTGGGGTGCGCATCGCCGCCAGCGCGCCGAGTACCGCGAGGTAGGAAACGCTGTTCAGGCCGAAGCCCCAGGCTACCCCGGCCGAGGCGATCACCGCCCCGCCGATCATCGGGCCGACGAAGCGCGCGCCGTTCATCAGCGCGGAGCTGAGCGCGATCGCGTTCGGCAGGTCGTCCCTGCCGCCGACCAGTTCGACCAGAAAGGACTGGCGCGCCGGGCTGTCGAACGCGTTCACCACGCCGAGCACGAGGTTGCCTGCCACCAGGTGCCAGGGCTCGACGCGCCCGCTCGCGACCAGCGTGAACATCACCAGCGATTGCGCCAGCGCCGTGCCCTGCGTCGCGTACAGCACCTTGCGCTTGACCATGCGGTCAACCAGCACTCCGGCCACCGGCGCCAGCACGAGGAACGAAATCTGCAGCGCGAAGGCCGCTAGTCCGAGCAGGAAGGCCGAACCCGACAGGCGGTAGATCAGCCAGCTGGTCGCGATCAGCTGCATCCAGGTCCCGATCTGCGAGGTGCCCTGGCCGAAGAAGTAGAGCCGGTAGTTCCGGTGCCGGAACGCGCGCAGGCTTTGCGGCAGGGCCACTTGCAGGGCGCGCCTAGGCGCGCGGAGAGAGCTTGTCGAGCTGCTCGCGCAGCTTGCCGAGCGTCGCCTCGAAGCCGGCCAGGCGTTCGCGCTCCTGCGCCACGATCTTCTGCGGCGCGCGCTCGACGAACGAGGCGTTGCCGAGCTTGCCGCGCGCCTTGGCGATCTCGCCCTCGAGCCGCGCGACCTCCTTGCCCAGCCGCTCGCGCTCGGCCGCGAGGTCGACCTCGATGTGCAGCATGAGCCTGAGCTCGCCCGCGAGCGCGACCGGCGCGTCGGCCTGCGGCAATTCGTCCATCGCGCTGACCGACTCGAGCCGGGCCAGCATTTGCGCGTAGGGCGCGATGCGTTCGACCGCGGCGCGATCGCCCACCACGTACAGCGGCACGCGTTGCTGCGGCGAGATGCCCATTTCGCCGCGCAGGTTGCGGCAGGCGTCGATCATCTGCTTCAGCAGCGCCATCTCGCGCTCAGCGGCTTGGTCGACTTTTTCGCTTTGCGGCGCAGGGTAAGGCGCGAGCATCACCGACTCACCCGTCTTGCCGGCCAGCGGCGCGACCTTCTGCCACAGCTCTTCGGTAATGAACGGGATCACCGGGTGCGCCAGGCGCAGCACCGCCTCGAGCACGCGCACCAGCGTGCGCCGCGTGCCGCGCTGCGCCGGCTCGTCGCCCGACTGCAGCTGCACCTTGGCGAGTTCCAGGTACCAGTCGCAGTACTCGTCCCACACGAAGCGGTAAATCGCGTTGGCGACGTTGTCCAGGCGATACTCGGCGAAGCCCTTTTCCACCTCCGCCTCGGTGCGCTGCAGCTGGCTGACGATCCAGCGGTCGACGAATCCGAGCGCGACCGGCGTGGCGTCGTCCTGGCCGCAGTCCTTGCCCTCGGTGTTCATCAGCACGAAGCGGGTCGCGTTCCACAGCTTGTTGCAGAAATTGCGGTAGCCCTCGCAGCGCTTGAAGTCGAAGTTGACGTTGCGCCCCAGGGTCGCGTAGGCCGCCATGGTGAAGCGCAGCGCGTCGGCGCCGAAGGCGGGAATGCCGTCCGGGAATTCCTTCTTCGTGCGGGCGCGGATCTTGGGCGCCTCTTCCGGCTTGCGCAGCCCGGTGGTGCGCTTCTCGAGCAGCGCGTCGAGGTCGATGCCGTCGATCAGGTCGACCGGGTCGATCGTGTTGCCCTCGGACTTCGACATCTTCTTGCCTTCATGGTCGCGCACGATGCCGTGAATGTAGACGTCGCGGAACGGCACGCGGCCGGTGAACCAGGTCGTCATCATGATCATGCGTGCGACCCAGAAGAAAATGATCTCGTAGCCGGTCACCAGCACCGAGGAGGGCAGGTAGAGCTCGTAGGCGAGCTTGTCCGGCCCTTGAGGCTCGGGCCAGCCGAGCGTCGAGTGGCACACCAGCGCCGAGGAGAACCAGGTGTCGAGCACGTCCGGGTCGCGCTTCAGGGGTTTTCCCGAAGATTGCTTCAATGCTTCCTCTTCGCTTCGCGCGACATAAATCTTTCCGTCGTCGTCGTACCAGGCCGGGATCTGGTGACCCCACCACAGCTGGCGCGAAATGCACCAGTCCTGGATGTTGTTCATCCACTGGTAGTAGGTGCTGAGCCAGTTCTCGGGGTAGAACTTCACCTCGCCCTGCTGCACCACCTCGATCGCGCGCTGGGCGATCGACTTGCCCTCGGCGCCGGGCTTGGACATGGCGACGAACCACTGATCGGTGAGCATCGGCTCGACCGCGGCGCCGGTGCGGCCGCAGCGCGGCACCACCATGCGGTGCGGCTTGACCGACTCGAGCAGCCCCGCGGCCTTGAGGTCGTGCACGATGCGCTCGCGCGCCTCGTAGCGGTCGAGGCCGCGGTATTTTTCGGGCCCGTTGTCGTTGATGCGCGCATCCAGCGTCAGCACCGCGATCTGCGGCAGGCCGTGGCGCTGGCCGACCTGCCAGTCGTTGAAGTCGTGCGCCGGGGTGACCTTGACGCAGCCGGTGCCGAACTCCCGGTCGACGTATTCGTCGGCGATGACCGGGATGCGCCGCCCGGTGAGCGGCAGCTCGACCTCGCGCCCGACGAAGGCGCGGTAGCGCTCGTCCTCGGGATGCACCATCACCGCGACGTCGCCCAGCAGGGTCTCGGGGCGGGTGGTGGCGACCGTCAGGCTGAAGCCGTCGCCGGGATAACGGATGTGCCACAGCCGGCCGTCTTCTTCTTCGCTTTCGACCTCCAGGTCGGACACCGCGGTGAGCAGCACCGGGTCCCAGTTCACCAGCCGCTTGCCGCGGTAGATCAGCCCCTGCTCGTGCAGCCGCACGAAGGTCTCGACCACCACGCGCGAGAGCTTCTCGTCCATGGTGAAGTACTCGCGGCTCCAGTCGCAGGAGTCGCCCATGCGTCGCATCTGCTCGGTGATGGTCGAGCCCGAGCGGGCCTTCCATTCCCACACCTTGGCGATGAAGTCCTCGCGCCCGAGTTCCTGGCGGCTCGCGCCCTGCTGCTCGAGCTGGCGCTCGACCACGATCTGGGTCGCGATCCCGGCGTGGTCGGTGCCGGGCAGCCAGAGCGTGTTGTCGCCGCGCATGCGGTGGTAGCGCGTGAGCGCGTCCATGATCGTCTGGTTGAACGCGTGCCCCATGTGCAGCACGCCGGTGACGTTCGGCGGCGGCAGCTGGATGCAGAACGCCGGCTTGCCCGGCTCGGCGCCGGCGGCGAACCAGCCCGCGTCCTCCCAGCGCCGGTACCAGCGCTGCTCGACTGCGCCCGGATCAAAGCTCTTGTCGAGGGACATCGGTCTACTTCGGGTTGGAATCCGGTGGCGGCTCGGCGAGCGCCTGCGTGACCGAGACGGCGATCGCCTCGCGCACCATCGTGTGCACGCTCGCGGCGAGTTCGGCCCGCATTCCGTTCAGCACCTGCTCGAGCATGTCGCCGAGCGTGCCCGCCAGGCGCTCCTCGAACACGCGATCCAGCTCCGGCGCAAGGCGCAGCAGGACCGCGTTCTCGAGCTCTTCGGCCAGCGCCTCGACCGTGGCGCGGTCCACGCCGCGCGCCGGGCGGTCGGCCTTCGGATCGACGATTTCGGTCAGCACCGGGACGTCCTCGTCCGGCTTGGGCGCTTCCTGGTGCCGGCGCAGCAGCGCGTCGACGCGCTGGATCAGCGGGTTGAACTCACGCGGCGGGTCGTCACTCACTGCGCGCCGCCTCCCGGGCGAGGTCGTGGTCGCCGATCGGGTAGCCGCGGTCGCGGTACCAGCGGTAGCGCGCGCGCGCTACCTTTCGCTCGTCGTCGTCGCGCGAGACGATCTCGAGCAGGCGCTCGAAGCGCTCGAAGTGCGGCGGCGCCTCGGGCGAGAGGTTGAGCAGTACCTCGCAGGCCTGCGGTGCTTCGCCGTCGGTCCCGATCAGGACCGGGGTCTGCGCCGCCTCGGGATCGTGCGCCAGGCAGTGCGGCACGAATCCGGTCGGCGGCCAGGTCCACAGCATGCGGTCGAGGCGCTGCGCCGTCTCGGGCTCGGGCGCGTAGATCAGCAGGCGCTTCTTCTGCGCCAGCGCCTTGCCGGCGAGGCGGCAGGCCACCTGCAGCTTGTCTTCGGCGTTGAAGTAGAAATCGATGCTGGTCACTTTGCGCCCGCATGCCGCAGCACGAAGCGCACCAGCAGCGGCACCGGGCGCGCGGTCGAGCCCTTCTCGCGCCCGCTCTTCCAGGCCGTGCCGGCGATGTCCAGGTGCGCCCAGCGCAGCTTCTTGGCGAAGCGCGACAGGAAGCAGGCCGCGGTCACGCTGCCGGCGGGCCGGCCGCCGATGTTCGCCATGTCGGCGAAGTTCGAGCGCAGCTGCTCCTGGTAGTCCTCCCACAGCGGCATCTGCCAGACGCGGTCCCAGGCGTCCTCGCCTGCGGCGCGCAGCTCGTCGGCCAGCCGCTGGTCGTTCGCGAACATGCCGGTCGCGACGTGCCCGAGCGCGATCACGCAGGCGCCGGTGAGGGTCGCGACGTCGACCACGACGTCGGGCTGCATGCGCTCGGTGTAGGTGAGCGCGTCGCACAGGATCAGGCGCCCCTCGGCGTCGGTGTTGAGGATTTCGACCGTCTGCCCCGAGAGCGTGGTGACCACGTCGCCGGGCCTGGACGCGCCGCCGCCCGGCATGTTTTCGCAGGTCGGCACTACCGCGATCGCGTTCACCGGCGCCTTCATGCCGGCCAGCGCACGCATCGCGCCGAGCACGCTCGCCGCGCCCGACATGTCGTACTTCATCTCGTCCATTTCCGCGGAGGGCTTGAGCGATATGCCGCCGGTGTCGAAGGTGATGCCCTTGCCGACCAGCACCACGGGCTTTTTGGACTTGGCCGCGCCGTCGTAGCGCAGCACGATCAGCTTGGGCGGCTGGTGCGAGCCCCTGGTGACCGCGATCAGCGCGCCCATGCCGAGCTTCTCCATGTCGCGCCGCTCGAGCACCTGCAGCTTGAGCTTGTACTGGCGCGCCAGTTTGTTCGCTTCCTGCGCGAGGTAGGACGGGGTGCAGATGTTGGGCGGCAGGTTGCCGAGGGTGCGCGCGAGCGCCGCGCCGTCGGCGGTTGCGACGGCCTCCTTCAGCGCGGCCTGCGCCTGCAGCGTCACCGGCCCTTCGCTCTGCGCCAGCGTCACCGCGGCGAGCGCCGGCACCGGCGGCTTCTTCTGCGTCTTGAGCTGGTCGAAGCGGTAGAAAGCTTCGCGCAGGCCGAGCACCAGCTGGCGCAGGCCCCAGGCCTGGCTGCGGCGCGCGGCCCTGAGCTCGCCCAGGTACACGGTCGCGTCCTTTGCGCCGAGCTCGCGCAGCGCGTTCGCCGCGCCGCGCACCGCCTCGCGCAAAGGCTGCTCGCTGAACTCCTTGCGCTCGCCCAGGCCGACCAGCAGCACGCGCTGCGCCGCCAGCCCCGGCAGCTCGCGCAGCAGCAGCGTCGAGCCCGGCTTTCCCGTCAGGTCGCCGAGCGCGAGCGCGCTGCGCAGCGCGCCGCGCGCCGCGCGGTCGGCAAGCTGGGCGGCGCGCGTCAGTGCGCCGCCGGGATACACGCCGAGCACGAGGCAACCCGTCTTGGCGCGCTCGGGCGCAAGGGTTTTTATGCTAAATTCCACCGCGTTCTCCCTCGTTTCGGACGGCGTAAATGATCGCATGTTTTGCTGCCGGCTGTGAATCGAAGGGGGCGCTCAAGCGAAGATGATCTTTCAACGCGCGCTGATCAGGGAATTCGCGAGCCTCGCGAGCGCGGTGTTCCTGACCCTGTTCTCGATCGCGCTCACCACGCGCCTGATCCGCCTGCTCGGCGACGCCGCAGGCGGCAAGATTCCGTCGGACGCGGTGATCGCTTACCTCGGTTTCTTCTCGGTCACCACGCTCCCGGTGCTGCTTTCGCTCACGCTGTTCGTCTCGGTGCTGCTTACGCTGACGCGCAGCTACCGCGACTCGGAGATGGTGATCTGGTTCAATTCCGGCCTGTCGCTGACGGCGTGGCTCGCCCCGGTGCTGAAGTTCGCGCTGCCGCTGGTGGCGCTGATCGCGGCCACGTCGCTGTTCCTTGCGCCCTGGGCGGCGCAGATCGCCCAGCAGTACAGCGCCGGCATCGAGGCGCGCGACGATATCTCGCGCGTCGATCCCGGCACCTTCGGTGAATCGGGCGATCACGACCGCGTGTTCTTCGTCGACTCGGTCGGCGCCGACAAGACCACCGTGAACAACGTGTTCGTCAACTCGGTCCAGCACCAGCGCGAGGGCGTGATGATGAGCCGCACCGGCCGCACCGAGACGGCGCCGAACGGCGACCGCTTTCTGGTGCTCGACGACGGCCAGCGCTACGAGGGCCGCCCGGGCGAGGCGGACTACCGCATCATGCGCTTCGGGCGCTACGCGACGCGGATCAAGTCGAGCGAAGGCCCGCAGCCCTCCGCCTCGCACCAGGACCTCTCGACCCTGGCGCTGATGCGCAACCCGACCGACGCTAATCTGGGCGAGCTGGTGTGGCGCGTCGGCATTCCGATCTCGGCGCTGATTCTGGTCTTGCTGGCGATTCCGATGAGCTTCGTCAATCCGCGCGCGGGCCGCTCGGTGAATCTGGCGTTCGCGCTGCTGACCTACGTCGTGTACTCGAACCTGCTGTCGGTCAGCCAGGCGAGGGTCACGCTCGGGAAACTCGACTTCTCGCTCGGCTGGTGGCTGGTACACGGCGCCATGCTGGTTCTGCTGCTGGTCCTGTTCGCGCGCCGCATGCAGCTGTTCCGGCTGCGGCTGGCGCGCTGAAGGGGGCGCGCGAGATGCGTTCCCGCACGCTCGAGCGCTACCTCGCGCGCCAGATCTTCGGCGCGGTGGGCTTCGTACTGCTCGGGTTCCTGTCGTTGTTCGCCTTCTTCGACCTGATCCGCGAGCTGGGCGATCTCGGGCGCGGAAACTACCACCTGCGCGAAGTGTTCATCTTCGTGCTGCTGTCGGTGCCGGCGCACGCCTACGAACTGTTCCCGGTGGTGGTGCTGATCGGCACCCTCTACGTCCTCGCGCATCTGGCGAGCAACTCGGAGTTCACCGTAATGCGCGGTTCGGGGCTGTCGCCGCGCGACGCGGGCGCCGCGCTGGCGAAGGTCGGGCTGGTGTTCGTGGTCGCGACCTTCGTGGTCGGCGAGTGGGTGGCGCCCGCGGCGGAGGAGGCGGCGCAGAAGCTGCGCATGCACGCCATGAGCGCGCTGATCGGGCAGGAAATGCGCACCGGCCTCTGGTTCAAGGACGGGCACTCGTTCATCAACGTGCGCGAAGCCCGCAGTGCAAGCGCGTTGACCGACGTGCGCATCTACCAGTTCGACCGCGACGACCGGCTGCAGCTCGCGCGCGCGGCGGCCAGCGGCGAGTACCTGGGCGGCGGGCGCTGGAAGCTGATCGACGTGGTGCAGACCGCGTTCACGCTCGACGGCCCGCGCGTCGAGCGCCTGCCGAGCGTCGAATGGCGCTCGGCCGTGAACCCGGAAATGCTGGACGTGCTGATCGTCGCGCCGGAGCGCATGTCGGTCTGGAAGCTGTACAAGTACACCGAGCATTTGGCCGGCAACCGGCAGAAGACCGAGCGCTACGAGATCGCGATGTGGAAGAAGCTGTTCTATCCGCTCGCCGTGATGGTGATGATGGCGCTCGCGCTGCCCTTCGCCTATATCCAGGCGCGCGCAGGCATGGTGGGCGTCAAGGTGTTCTCGGGCATCATGCTCGGCACCTTCTTCCACATGCTCAACAGCCTGTTCTCGCACATCGGCCTGCTGCAGAACTGGCCGCCGGTCGCGGCCGCAGCGGTTCCGAGCGCCGCGTTTTTCCTCGCGGCCGTGCTGATGATGTGGTGGATCGAGCGGCGCTGACCGCAACGCGCGGCGCCGAGGCGCCTTAGCGCGCTACCGAAATCAGCCGGGTCCCCGCGAGGCGGTCGTGCAGGAACTGGCGCTCGGGGTCGAACAGCGCCCACAGGATCCCGATCCCGCTCGGCACCAGCAGCACGGCGAGGACGAAGCGCAGCAGCGCCTTGCCCGGCGGCACGCGCTCGTGCCCCGGCGCCACCAGGCGGATGTGCCACGCCTTCATGGCAAGGGTTTGCCCGCCGCGCAGCCAGCACCACAAGAAATAGCCCGCGAACACCGCGCCGAGGTAGACCTGCAACGCGAGGTGGCGCCAGCCTTCGAGCCCGGAGGCGCCGCCTGCGGCGAGCAGAAACAGTGCGGTCGAAACGAAGGCCACGCCGAACAGCAGCGTGCCCTCATAGGTCATCGCGGCCAGCCGCCGCAGGATCCCCGGCGAACTCACTTGCGCTGCTGTGGGTGGAGCGACTCGTACTCCTTCCAGCTCTGGCGCAGGGCCTCGCGCTTGGCCGGGGGCAGCTTGTCGATGCGCTGATATTTCTTGCGCGCTTCTTCCCGCTGCGCGGGAGTGAGCTCGGCCCACTTGCGCATGCGCGTCTGGACGCGCTTCTTGCCGATCGGCGTCATCTTGGGGTAGCGCTTGGCCACGCCGAGCCACTTCTTCTTGCGCGGCGGATCGAGCTTGTCCCACTCGCCGGCGAGTGGCGCCAGGATCTCGCGCTGCTGGGGCGTTAGCTGGGACCAGGACGGGTTCTTGTACTGCGGCGCAGCAGCCAGCGCGCTCGAGGCGAAGGCAATCGCCAGCGCGCCGCACAACGCGGCGAGGCAGCGCGCCCCCGCGCTCAGCGCGCGGCGTGCTTCTTGAGCCAAGCGTCGAAGCCCTTGTCGAGGTAGGCGTCGATCGGCAGGTCGTCGGCCAGCAGCTGGCTGTCGATGTCGGCGAACTCGGCCACCTTCTGGTTCTGCTGCCAGCCGTAGATCGTCGTCAGCGCGGCGCCGAGCAGCACCACCGGCAGCAGCAGCCGCAGCGACAGGCCGCCGAGGCCGCCGAAGCGCCCGACCAGACCTCCGGCCCAGGCGAGCGCCGACGCAGGCTGGGCTTTCTGCCGTGCCAGCGCCAGCTCGCGCGCCGCGCGCAGGCGCTCGGCCGCGCGCGCGTCGAGCGGCCCGCCCTGATCGAGGAGGTGGCGGACCTTGTTGCCGAATTCGGGTTCGTTCATGGCTATTGCCGGACGCCTGCCGAGCTACAGCGTAATGCCGCGGGCCTTGAGCGCCGTCGCCAGCGCGCGCGCAGCCCGGGAGCAATGCGTTTTCACGCTGCCCTCCGAGCATCCCATCGCCATTGCCGTCTCAGCCACGTCCAGTTCCTCCCAGTAACGCATCAAGAAAGCCTCTCGTTGACGCGGCGGCAGTCTCGCGATCTCTTGTTCCATGATTTCAACTACTTGCGATCGCCCCAACAGCTCGTCCGGTGTCCCTTCGTAGTGTGACCTTCGCTCGACCACAAGGGTATCGAGCGGATCATGCTCGTCGTCCTGGCCGCGCCCGGGGTGCAGCGAGGAGAGCAGCGTGCTCCACAGCGAGCGCACCTTCTGGCGCCGGTACCAGTCGCGGATCGCGTTCTGCATGATCCGATGAAACAGCAGCGGCAGCTCCTCCGCCGGCCGGTCGCCGTACTTCTCCGCCACTCTCAGCATCGCGTCCTGCACGATATCCAGCGCAGCGTCGTCATCGCGAACCGCAAACACGGCCTGCTTGAAGGCTCGCCGCTCGACACTCTCGAGGAACGCCGAAAGCTCGCTGCGAGTCGCCAGGGTAGGCCCTTTTGTCGTGCGCGGGTGCGCAATGTACTCCGGACGGGAATGTTACCAAAACCGTTGCCGCGGGTTCGTTTCGCTCCCTTGACCGCATCGCAACAAGTCTTTATTGTTCAAGGTTTTCCGCCACTTTCGGGCAATTCAAGTCATGGACCGAGTCAAGGGGGTTGCGCTTACCGGCGCCGAGATCGTCGTGCGCTGTCTGCAGGAGGAGGGCGTCGAGTACGTCTTCGGCTACCCCGGCGGTGCGGTGCTGTTCATCTACGACGAGTTGTTCAAGCAGGACAAGGTCAAGCACGTGCTGGTGCGCCACGAGCAGGGCGCGGCGCACGCCGCCGACGGCTACTCGCGCTCGTCGAACAAGGTCGGCGTGTGCCTGGTCACCTCCGGTCCCGGCGTCACCAACGCGGTAACCGGAATCGCTACCGCCTACATGGACTCGATCCCGATGGTCATCCTCACCGGCCAGGTGCCGACCGCCGCGATAGGGTTGGACGCGTTCCAGGAGGTAGACGCGGTCGGCATCACGCGCCCCTGCGTGAAGCACAACTTCCTGGTCAAGAACGTGAAGGACCTGGCCGGCACGATCAAGAAGGCGTTCTATCTGGCCAAGACCGGGCGCCCTGGGCCGGTGCTGGTCGACATCCCGAAGGATGTGACCATGCATAGCTGCGAGTTCGCCTATCCCGAGACGGTGGCGATGCGCTCCTACAACCCGGTGCGCAAGGGCCATGCCGGACAGCTGCGCAAGGCGGCGCAGCTGCTGCTCGGCGCGCAGCGTCCGATGATCTACACCGGCGGCGGCGTGATCCTGTCGGACGCCGCCAAGCAGCTGGGCGAGATCGTCAGGCTGCTCGGCTTTCCTTGCACCAGCACCCTGATGGGCCTGGGCGGCTACCCGGCGAGCGACCCGCAGTTCCTCGGCATGCTCGGCATGCACGGCACCTACGAAGCCAACATGGCGATGCAGAACTGCGACGTGTTGCTCGCGATCGGCGCGCGGTTTGACGACCGCGTGATCGGCAACCCGGCGCACTTCGCGCAGAACCCGCGCAAGATCATTCACATCGACATCGACCCTTCGTCGATCTCCAAGCGCGTCAGGGTCGACGTGCCGATCGTCGGCCACGTGTCGGACGTGCTGCAGGATCTGATCAAGCTGCTTTCGGCGGAGGGGGGCAAGCCCGACATCGCGCCCTGGTGGAAGCAGATCGGGGAGTGGCGCGCCAGGGAGTGCCTGAAGTACGACCGCAACTCGAAGATCATCAAGCCGCAGTTCGTGATCGAGAAGCTGTACGAGGTCACAAAGGGCGACGCGTTCGTTACGTCGGATGTCGGCCAGCACCAGATGTGGGCGGCCCAGTTTTACAAGTTCGAGAAGCCGCGCCGCTGGATAAACTCGGGCGGCCTGGGAACGATGGGCTTCGGACTGCCGGCGGCGATGGGCGTGCAGCTGGTGAATCCCGGCGCGACGGTGGCCTGCGTCACCGGCGAGTCGAGCATCCAGATGTGCCTGCAGGAGCTGTCGACCTGCAAGCAGTACCGGCTGCCGATCAAGATCGTCAACCTGAACAACAAGTACATGGGGATGGTGCGCCAGTGGCAGCAGTTCTTCCACGGCAACCGCTACTCCGAGTCCTACATGGACGCGCTGCCGGACTTCGTCAAGCTGGCCGAGGGCTACGGGCACCGCGGCGTGCTGATCGACAAGCCGGCCGACGTCGAGCCGGCGCTGCGCGACGCGTTCAAGCGCAAGGACGAGCTGGTGTTCATGGATTTCCTCACTGATCAGACCGAGAACGTCTACCCGATGGTGCCCGGCGGCAAGGGCATCTCGGAAATGATCCTCGCCGAAGACCTGTGAGCCGCCACATCATCTCCATCCTGCTGGAGAACGAGGCAGGAGCGCTGTCGCGCGTGTCGGGCCTGTTCTCGGCCCGCGCCTACAACATCGAATCGCTTACGGTGGCGCCGACCGAGGATCCGTCGATGTCGCGCATGACCATCGTCACCACCGGCTCGGAGGACGTGGTCGAGCAGATCACCAAGCAGCTCAACAAGCTGGTCGAGGTGGTGAAGGTGGTGGACCTGTCGGAAGCCGAGCACATCGAGCGCGAGATGATGCTGATCAAGGTCCGCGCCGGCGCCAAGGAGCGCGAGGACATGAAGCGCATGGCGGACATATTCCGCGCGCGCGTGATCGACGTTTCCGACAATACCTACACGATCGAGCTGACCGGCGACGGCAAGAAGCTCGACGCATTCATCCAGGCGCTCGACCAGAGCGCGATCCTGGAGACAGTGCGCACCGGCGCTTCGGGCATCGGGCGCGGCAACCGTATTTTGCGAGTCTAGACTAGGGGAAGACGATGAAGGTGTACTACGACAAGGATGCCGATCTCTCGCTCATCAAGGGCAAGAAGGTCACCATACTCGGCTACGGCTCGCAGGGGCATGCGCACGCGCTCAACCTGCACGATTCCGGGATCAAGGTCACGGTCGGGCTGCGCAAGGGCGGCGCATCGTGGGACAAGGCGAAGAAGGCCGGTCTCAAGGTCGCGCCGGTCGGGGACGCGGTGAAGGGCGCGGACATCGTGATGATGCTGATGCCCGACGAGCACATCGCCGCGGTCTACCAGGCCGAGGTCGAGCCGAACATCAAGAAGGGCGGCGCGCTCGCCTTCGCGCACGGCTTCAACGTCCACTACGGCCAGGTCCAGCCGCGCGCGGATCTCGACGTATGGATGGTGGCGCCCAAGGCGCCGGGCCACACCGTGCGCTCGACCTACGCCGGCGGCGGCGGCGTGCCGATGCTGATCGCGGTGCACCGCAATGCCTCGAAAAAGGCGCGCGACATGGCGCTTTCCTACGCTGCGGCGATCGGCGGCGGCAAGGCCGGCGTGATCGAGACCTCGTTCAAGGAGGAGACCGAAACCGACCTGTTCGGCGAGCAGGCGGTGCTGTGCGGCGGCTGCGTCGAACTGGTGAAGAAGGGCTTCGAGGTGCTTACCGAAGCGGGCTACGCGCCCGAGATGGCCTACTTCGAGTGCCTGCACGAGCTCAAGCTGATCGTCGACCTGATGTACGAGGGCGGCATCGGCACCATGAACTATTCGATCTCGAACAACGCCGAGTACGGCGAATACGTCACCGGGCCCAAGGTCATCGACGAGCGCGTCAAGAACGTCATGCGCGAGGCGCTGGCGCGCATCCAGTCGGGCGAGTACGCCAAGGACTTCGTGCTGGAGAACCGGGCCGGGGCGCCGACTCTGCTCAGCCGCAGGCGCATGACCGCGGAGCATCCGATCGAGACGGTCGGCGGCAAGCTGCGCGACATGATGCCGTGGATCCGCAAGAACCGCCTGGTCGATCAATCAAAGAATTGACGGATGGCCGCGCGCTATCCGCATCCGCTGATCGCGCGCGAGGGCTGGCCGTTCCTCGCCGTGGCGCTGCTTGCCGCGCTGCTGGTCGGCTGGCTCGCGGGCGGATGGTGGGCGGCACCACTGTGGCTCGCGGCGCTGTTCGTGCTGCAGTTCTTCCGCGACCCGCCGCGCGAGATTCCAGACGACCCGCGCGCGGTGCTCTCGGCCGCCGACGGGCGCGTGGTCGCGGTGGAAAAGGCGCGCGACCCCTGGCTCGAGCGCGACGCGCTCAAGGTGTCGGTGTTCATGAACGTGTTCAACGTGCACTCGAACCGCTCGCCGGTGGACGCCGGCGTCAAGCAACGCTGGTACCACGCGGGCAGCTTCCTCAACGCCGCGCTGGACAAGGCTTCGCTCGAGAACGAGCGTTGCGCGCTTTGGCTGCGCACCCCCGGCGGGCAGGACGTCACCTGCGTGCAGGTTGCGGGGCTGATTGCGCGCCGGATCCTGTGCTACGTCGACGCCGGCGGCGAGCTCGCGCGCGGCGAGCGCTACGGCTTCATCCGCTTCGGCTCGCGCGTCGACCTGTACCTGCCGCTCGATGCACAGGTCACGGCGGCGCTGGGCGACAAGGTGTACGCTGCGCAGAGCGTGCTCGCGAGGCTGGCGCAGAATGGCTGAACATCCCAACGACTGGCAGGGCAAGCGGCCGCCGATCGGCGCGCTGCGCCGGCGCGGCATCTACCTGCTGCCCAACCTGTTCACCACCGCGGCCCTGTTCGCCGGCTTCTATGCCATCGTGCAGGCGATGAACCTGCGCTTCGAGATCGCCGCGGTCGCGATCTACATCGCCATGGTGCTGGACGGACTGGACGGCCGCGTGGCGCGCCTTACCCGCACCCAGAGCGAGTTCGGCGCGGAGTACGACAGCCTGTCCGACATGGTGTCCTTCGGCGCCGCACCGGCGCTCGTGATCTACGAGTGGTCGCTCAAGGGCCTGGGCAAGCTGGGCTGGGTGGCCGCGTTCGTCTACTGCGCCGGCGCCGCGCTGCGCCTGGCGCGCTTCAACACCAACATCGACGTGGTCGACAAGCGCTGGTTCCAGGGCCTGCCGAGCCCCATGGCCGCGGCGCTGGTGGCGGGACTGGTGTGGATCATGAACGACCTGGGCTTCGGCGGCCAGACCTGGCTCGCCTGGCTGTCGTGGTGCGTGACGATGTTCGCCGGCATCACCATGGTGAGCAATGTGCCGTTCTACAGCTTCAAGGACATCAACCTGAAGAAGAGCGTGCCGTTCTGGGCCGTGCTCGCGATCGTCGCGGGGTTGACGGTGATCGCCACCAAGCCCGCGGTGGTGCTGTTCCTGCTGGTCGTGGCCTATTCGATCTCGGGCTACGTGCAATGGGTCATGAAGGGTCGCCCGGGGCGGATCGTCTGAGCGTGCGATCGGCGCTGCTCAACCTGGCTTTTCGCCCCTTCTACCTGCTCGCCGCGCTGTTCGCCGCCATCGCGGTGCCCGCCTGGGTCGCCGACCTCACCGGCTACGGCTGGCCAACCGGCTATCTCGAAGGGCTGGCGTGGCACCAGCACGAAATGGTTTTCGGCTTCGCCCTGGCGGTGATTGCCGGCTTCCTGCTCACCGCGGCGCGCGTCTGGACCGGGCGGCCGACGCCCTCCGGGTGGCCGCTTGCGCTGCTCGCCGCGCACTGGCTCGCCGCGCGCGTGCTGATGCTCACCGGGCCGGGCTGGCTCGGTGCGCTGGTCGACGGCGCGTTCCCCTTCGTCGTGGCGGCAGTGCTGGCGCGCGTGATCGTCGGCGCACGCAACAGGCGGAACTACTTCGTTCCCGCGCTGCTCGGCGTGCTCGGCCTGGCCGACGCCTGCTTTCACCTCTCGATGCTGGGGCTGATCGATGCGCCCGCGCCGCTCGCGGTGCAGGCTGCGCTGTACCTGATCGTGATCCTGCTGATCGTGATGGCGGGTCGGGTCGTGCCGTCGTTCACCGCCAGTGCGCTGCCGCAGGCGAAACTGCGCCGCTCGGCGGCGCTCGACCGCGCCGCGCTTGCGCTGTCGGTGCTCGCGTTCGCCTGCGCGCTGGCCGGGCTCGGCGGCTGGCTCACTGCGGCGCCGGCGTTCGCGGCCGCGGCGACGCACGCGGCGCGTCAGGCCGGCTGGGCGCCGCTCGCGACGCGCGGCCGTCCGCTCCTCTGGATCCTGCACCTTTCGCACGCCTGGATCCCGGTGGGCTTCGTGCTGCTGGGGCTGGCGGCCTTCGGCATGGTCATTGGTTCCGCCGCGCTGCACGCGTTCGCGGTCGGCGCGGTCTCGTGCACGATCGTCGGCATGATCACGCGCACCGCGCTCGGCCACACCGGCCGCCCGCTGGTAGCGCGCGGCGCGGAGACCCTGGCCTACGTGCTCGTTCTCGGCGCGGCGCTGCTGCGCGTGGCCGCGGCGCTGATCCCGAGCGCCTACCTGCCGCTGGTGATCGCGTCGGCCGCGCTCTGGAGCGCGGCCTTCCTGACCTACTTCGTGGCCTACGCGCCGCGCCTGGCGCAACCGCGCCTGGACGGCAAGCCGGGCTGAAGGCTTGCGCGGACCCGGGAGGGCGAGTTATATTGCCTGCCATGGCTCCGACCTTCAGGCTCGAGCTTCTCCTCTCCGGCACCGCACTTCTGCTTGCCGGTCTGCTGCTGCGCCTCGCGCGCACAAACTAAACCCCCCTTCAGGCAGTACCCCCTCCCGCCCTTCGCGGCGGATAGGCATTCGTACATTTGCACCCAAGGAGCGCACCATGAGCGGCAACACAAACCTGATCATCTTCGATACCACCATGCGCGACGGCGAGCAGAGCCCCGGCGCCTCGATGACCAAGGACGAGAAGCTGCGCATCGCCCGGGCCCTGGAGCGCATGAAAGTGGACGTGATCGAGGCCGGCTTTCCCGCCTCGTCCAACGGCGACTTCGAGGCAGTGCGCGCGATCGCCGACACGGTCAAGGACTCGACCGTCGCGGGGCTGTGCCGCGCCAACGACCGCGACATCCAGCGCGGCATCGACGCCCTGAAGGGAGCCAAGTCCTGGCGCGTGCACACCTTCATCGCCACCAGCCCGATCCACATGGAGAAGAAGCTGCGCATGACGGCGGAGCAGGTGCTCGAGCAGGCGACGCTGTCGGTGCGCTACGCGAGAAACGCCTGCCAGGACGTCGAGTTCTCGCCCGAGGACGCGAGCCGCTCCGAACCCGACTTCCTGTGCCGGGTGCTCGAGGCCGTGATCAAGGAGGGCGCGACCACGATCAACATCCCCGACACCGTCGGCTACGCGGTGCCGCAGCAGTTCGGGGAGTTCATACGAAGGCTCAGGGAGAAGATCCCGAACTCGGACAAGGCGGTGTGGAGCGTGCACTGCCACAACGACCTCGGCATGGCGGTGGCGAACTCGCTCGCCGCAGTGATGATCGGCGGCGCGCGCCAGATCGAATGCACCATCAACGGCCTGGGCGAGCGCGCGGGCAACACCTCGCTCGAGGAGGTAGTGATGGCGGTGCGAACACGCAGCGACTTCTTCCACCTCGGCACGCGCCTCGACACCACCCAGATCGTTCCGACCTCGCGCCTGGTGAGCCAGATCACCGGCTTCGTGGTGCAGCCGAACAAGGCGGTGGTGGGCGCGAACGCCTTCGCGCACGCCTCCGGTATCCACCAGGACGGGGTGATCAAGGCGCGCCAGACCTACGAGATCATGACCGCCGAGGACGTCGGCTGGAGCACAAACAAGATCGTGCTCGGCAAGCTCTCGGGCCGCAGCGCGTTCAAGCAGCGCCTGAAGGAGATCGGCATCGAGCTCGATTCCGAGGACGCCTACAACAAGGCCTTCCAGCGCTTCAAGGACCTGGCCGACAAGAAAGCCGACATCTTCGACGAGGACCTGCAGGCGCTGGTGGCGCAGGAGGCCGGGGCCGCGACCGAGGAGCACTGGGCGCTGGTGACCATGAACCAGGCCAGCGGCATGGGCGAACGGCCGCACGCGACCGTGGTCCTGTCCGAGGCGGGCAAGGAGCGCAAGGCCGAGGCGCAGGGCGACGGCCCGGTCGACGCCACCTTCAAGGCGATCGAAAGCGTGGCCAAGAGCGGCGCCGAGCTGCTGCTGTACTCGGTCAACGCGGTGACCCAGGGCACAGAGTCGCAGGGCGAGGTGACGGTGCGCCTGGCCAAGGGCGGCCGGGTGGTGAACGGAATCGGCGCCGACACCGACGTCATCGTCGCCTCGGCCAAGGCCTACGTCAGCGCGCTCAACCGGCTCTCGAGCAAGATGGAGCGCCTCAACCCGCAGCACCAGCTGTAGGGGCGCGGCGATGAGCCTCGACATTACCCTCGCCGCGCGCGCCGAGCTTGCGCCGAGCGGCACGCTGCGCGTCGGCCTGAACATGCAGAACTTCCTGCTGGTGAACAAGGACCCCAGGAGCGGCGAGCCGGTCGGCATCGTGCCCGACCTGGCACGCGAGCTCGGGCGGGTAAGCGGCCTGCCGCTCGAGTTCGTGCAGTTCGACCGCGCGGGCAAGCTCGCCGAGGCGGTGCGGCAGGGCGCCTGGGACGTGGCCTTCCTCGCCGCCGAGCCGGCGCGGGCGAAGGAGATCGCCTTCTCGCCGGCCTACCTCGAGATCGAGGCCACCTACCTGGTGCCCGCCGGGTCGCCGATTCGCGGCATCGCGGAGGTCGACCGCGCCGGGGTGCGCATCGCCGCGGCCGAGAAGAGCGCGTACGACCTGTACCTGACCCGCACGCTCAAGCACGCCACGCTGGTGCGCACGCCGGGGATCGACGCTTCCTTCGAGCGCTTCGTCGCCGACGGCCTCGAGGTGCTCGCCGGTCTCAAGGCGCGGCTGGTGGCCGACGCCGAGAAGCTGCCCGGCTCGCGCATACTCGAAGGACGCTTCACCGCCGTGCAACAGGCGATCGGCACCCCCATCGGGCGCGACGCCGGGGCCGCGTACCTGCGCGAGTTTGCTGCTCACGTGAAGGCCTCGGGTTTGGTGGCGCAGGCAATCGCGCGCCATGGCGTGCGCGGCGTGTCGGTGGCACCATAGGAGGCCGATGCACGTCATTTTCGGTGCGGGACAGGTCGGCACGCCGCTCGCGATCAAGCTGCGAGAGCAGGGACAGCGGGTGCGCGTCGTGCGGCGCTCGCGCGGCGAGATCGCGCCCGGCGCCGAGCTCGTGCCGGGTGATGCGCTCGATCCGGGCTTCTGTGCCCGCGCCTGCGAGGGCGCGCGCGTCGTCTACCACTGCATGAATCCGGCCTACGACTCGGCAGTCTGGGCCGAGGTCGTGCCGCGCGCGATGGACAACCTGATCGCGGCCGCCGGCGGCGCCGGCGCGCGCCTGGTGGTGCTCGACAACCTGTACATGCTCGGCCGCACCGGCGGGCGGCCGATCAACGAAGACACGCCGATGAATCCCTGCAGCCGCAAGGGCGAGATCCGCGCCCGCGTCGCGGCGCGGCTGTTCGAGGCGCATGCCGAGGGCAAAGTGCGCGCGGTGGCCGGGCGCGCCTCCGACTACTACGGCCCGCGCGGCACGCTCACCTACCTGGGCGACTTCTTCTGGAAGCCCGTGCTGGCCGGCAAGAAGGCCCGATCGCCGGTCGACCCGGACGCGGTGCACACCTACCACTACATTCCCGACGTCGCCGCCGGCCTGGCGCGTCTCGGCAGCGCGCCGGACGACGCGCTCGGGCGCGCCTGGATGCTGCCCTGCCAGCGCGCCGGCAGCATGCGCGAGCTGATCGATCGCTTCGCCAGGGTCCTCGGGCGGCGCATCCCCGTCGGCCGCGTCCCCAAGCCGGCGCTCAAGGCGGTCGGCCTGTTCGTGCCGCTGATCCGCGAGATGAATGAAATGCTCTACCAGTGGGAGGAGCCCTTCGTGGTCGACGACCGGCGCTTTCGCGAGCGCTTCGCCGCGCAGCCCGTTCCCGCCGACACCGCGGCGCGCGAGACCGTCGCCTGGGCCAGGCAGCACTACGGCGCAAGGCCGCGCTGATGAGGTCGATCATGCGCCTTCTGCTTGCCGCGCTCGCCGTAGCGCTGACGTCGACCGCCGCGGCGGCGCCCGTTCCGCTGGTCAAGGCGCCCCAGGTCGACACGCCAACGCGGGTGCTGTTCGTGGGCAACAGCTACTTCTATTACAACGACAGCCTGCACAACCACGTGCGCCGAATGGCGATGGCGGCCGATCCGAGCCTGAAAAAGAGGATGCACTACAAGTCGGCCACCATCGGCGGCGCGTTGCTGCACGAGCAGGACATCGACTGGCTCACCCGGCCGGGGCAGATCGGAGTCAAGCAGCCGTTCCAGCTCGTGATCCTGCAGGGTGCGAGCAACGAGCCGCTGTCGGAAGAAAAGCGGGCCGGGTTTCGCGCGACGGTCATCAGGTTCAGCAAGCTGATCGCCGAGCGCGGGGGCCAGACCGCGCTCTATATGACCCACGCCTACGTCAAGCCGCACAAGAAGGCCAATCCGCACAACATCCGACTGACCGAAGACCTCTACGTCTCGGTCGGCAACGAAGTCGGCGCGCTTGTCATTCCGGTCGGGCTCGCGTTCGAAGAGGCCTACCGCCGCCGGCCCGACATGAAGCTGCAGCAGGACTACGACGGCTCGCACCCCACCCTCATCGGCACCTACCTCGCGGCCTGCACGGTCTACGCCAGCATCTACGGCAAGTCGCCGGTCGGCAACAGCTACGACTACTTCGGCAAGATCGACAAGGACACTGCCGCGTTCCTGCAGCAGGTGGCCGAGCATACCGTGCAGAAGTTCTACGGGCGCTAGGCTCGAGTGCACGATCGCCGGCTAGAACTCGAGGGACGGCAGATGTACGAATTCGGCGGGGCCCGAGTGCTGATTGCCGGCGGGTCTTCCGGCATCGGCCTGGCCGCGGCCAGGTTGCTTATCCGCTGCGGAGCGCGGGTCGTCGTATGCGGGCGGGATCCGTCGAAGCTGGGGGCGGCGCGGAAGGAGCTCGGCGAGAGCGCGGCAGTCGCCGTATTCGACGCAACCAGGCCCGAAGGTCGGGCGCAGGCGCTCGAGCAGATTGGTTCCTTTGACCACCTCGTGCTCGCGCTCAGCGGTGGTAAGGGGGCGGGCCCCTTTGCCGCAATCGCGCCGGCGGACTTGCGCTCCGGATTCGACGCGAAATTCTGGTCGCATTTCTCGCTGGCACAGGAGTCGCTGCCTTACCTCAGTCGATCCGGATCGATCACCTTCGTTTCCGCCATCTC
>Ga0315540_10000213_pt1 | contig 31812 bp, 35 predicted proteins | sample SalMarSW160110MG_FD_203677 | JGI IMG/M metagenome (GOLD analysis project Ga0315540, IMG submission 203677) | Salt marsh sediment microbial communities from the Plum Island Ecosystem LTER, Massachusetts, United States - Salt Marsh Sediment SW1601-10 ...
CTCGATGCCGTCCGCAAGCGCTGGCCGTGGCTCAAGCACCTGTTCGCGGACGGCGCCTATGACAGGACGCAACTCATGGACAAGGCCGCTTTCCTCGACTTCGTCATCGAGGTCGTTCGCCGCATCGTAACCACCCGATTGAGGCCGCCTGCCAAGTTGTGAGAGCAGACCTTATGCTCCGTCGTTATTGGCGTCGGTAACGACGTCGTATCGAGCGGGAGCGCGGTATGCGGCATGAGGTGATTGTTGGCGTTGAGCGGCGGCGGCGTTGGTCGGACGAGCAGAAGCTGTCGATGGTGATGGAGGTTGGCGTTCTGGGTGCGACGGTTGCGGAGGTCGCTCGGCGGCACGATCTGACGCGTCAGCACATCTACCAATGGCGCCGGGAGCTTCGGCGCAAGGGGCTCTGGCCCTGTTCGGGGGAGGCAGTTTTCCTGGCGCTCGACGCGCCCCGGGAGGATTTCGGCGCCGGTGAACCGCCGCGGTGCGAAGCAGCTCTGGTCGAGATTGTGTTGCGTAATGGCCGTGAGCTGCGTTGCCGTGGCGGGATCGGGGATGCGGACCTCGCCCGGCTGATCCGGTTGGTGGAGACGGCATGATCGGTCCGGGCACCGGGGTCCGCGTCTATCTCGCCTGCGGCACGACCGACATGAGGAAGGGGATCGCGGGGCTGGCGGCTGTGGCACAGGATGTCCTGCGGCAGAAGCCGGCGAACGGCGCGGTGTTTGCCTTCCGGGGTCGTCGTGGTGACCGGCTGAAGCTCCTCTATTGGGACGGCCAAGGGTTCTGTCTCTACTACAAGATCCTGGAGAAGGGGCGGTTCCCTTGGCCGTCGGTGGCCGACGGAACGGCCCGCTTGACCTCTGCACAGTTGGCCATGCTGTGGGAGGGGATTGACTGGCGGCGGCCGCATTGGGGCGCCCCACCGGCCCGGGTGGGGTGATTTATCTCTCTGATTCCGCTTGTTTTTATGGCACAGCACCGAGGGATATGGTAGCCAAGGGCATGTCGCACGCCCCCGCCGATTTGTCCGATGATCCGGCCGCCTTGAAGGCCATGATCGCCGCCTTGCAGGCGGAGAACGGCAGGATGTCGGCGACGCTGCGCGCGCACGATCTGCTGATCCAGTCGCTGCGCCTCCGCATCGCCAAACTGCAAAAGCAGAGGTTCGGGGCGAGCTCGGATAGGATCGAGCGCGATATCGAGCAACTCGAGTTGGCGCTCGAGGATCTCAAGGTGGCGCTCGCCGAGGCCGACGACAGCCCGGCCGATGAGAGTGCTGACGCGGAAGACACCGCCCCCAACGTCGCCGAGCAGACGAAACCCCGCCGCCGGCCGCGCGTGTCCGAGGGTACGCCGCGCGAGCGCCGTGAACTGGACCCCGGCGAGACCTGCCCCGACTGCGGCGGTAGCCTGCGCGTCGTCGGCGAGGACGTGAGCGAATTGCTCGACATGATCGCCGCCCGGCTCAAGGTGATCGAGATCGCCCGGGTGAAGAAGTCCTGCCGGTGCTGCGAAAAGATGGTGCAATGCCCGGCCCCCAGCCGTCCGATCCCGGGCAGCATGGCGGGACCCGGCCTGCTGGCCTACGTTCTCACCTCCAAGTTTGACGATCACTTGCCCCTCTACCGCCTGAACGAGATCTTCGCCCGGATGGGCGCCGACATCCCGGACACCACGCTGGTCGACTGGTGCGGGCGGGCGATGAAGACCCTGCAGCCGCTGATCGAGCGGATCGAAGCCGAAGTCATGGCCAGCGATCTGCTGCATGCCGACGACACCCCGATCCGGGTGCTCGACCGGTCACGACGCGACAAGGGGCTGGGCAAGGGCGTCAGGCAGGGCCGCATCTGGACCTATGTCCGCGATCAGAGGCCATGGTCCGGCACGGCGCCGCCCGGCGCGGTCTACTACTTCGCGCCTGACCGCAAGGGTGAGCATGTTCGAGCCCATCTGCGCAACAGCGGCGGCATCCTGCAGGCGGACGCCTATCCGGGGTTCAACGACCTCTATGAGCAACAGGCCGACGGATCACCACAGTTCCGCGAGGCCGCGTGCTGGGCTCATCTGCGCCGCGACTTCCATGACGTCTGGACGGGGACGAAGTCCGAGATCGCCAGGGAGGCTCTCGATCGGATCGGCGCCCTCTACGACATCGAGCGCGAGATCGCTGGACAACCAGCCGCGGTACGGCTCGCCGTGCGCCAGGAGCGGAGCAGGCCGAAGGTGGATGCGTTCCGGAAATGGGCCGAGCAGCAACTGACGCGCATCCCCGGCAAGAGCGACCTGGCCAAGGCCTTCCGCTACGGCCTGAGCCGCTGGCCGTCCTTCTGCCTGTTCCTCGAGGATGGCCGCGTCGCCATCGACAACAACGCGGCCGAGCGCGGAATGCGCCCGATCGGCGTCGGCCGCCGCAACTGGCTATTCGCTGGCTCGGACACCGGCGGGGAGACCCTGGCACGGGCGCTCACCGTCATCGAGACGGCGAAGATGAACGGTCTCGACCCACAGGCCTATCTGGCCGACGTCCTTGACCGCATCCACGATCACAGGAACAACCGGCTCGACGACCTGCTGCCCTGGAACTGGGGCCCTCGGGCCTCCCGCCAGAGCAAAGCCGCCTGATGGGACGGGACACTCGCATCTACGCGATCGGCTACGTGTCGGAGATGACCGGCGAGAACCTCGAGCTCCTGGAGCAGATCGCCACCAACCTGGACAACATCGACTACGGCGAGGTGATCGATGTCGCCATCGGCCCGGACAGCAGCGTCACCGCATTCACGGGCCGGGGCATCGAAAGCCTGCAGGAGTTCATCGCCAACGTCCGAACCTGGCCCGGCGGCATCCGGCAGTTCCTCATCGACCAGGACTGCGACCCGGACATCATCGAACGCATCATCGCCGACGAGCCCACGTAGCAACCGGGCGGTTACGATGGAGACTTCCGTCGTGCCATAGTAGGGACATGACCGCCTCGAAGGCGTTGGCGGCGATAGCTGACCAAGCAGGCTTGGCGAGTAGCAGGCTGGCTTCTGCAAGAGCGCCAATCATCAGGCCGTTCCAGTCAGCTAGAACCTTATCATCGCAACCTGGGCGGGTGCGGATCTGGCGGTGTTCGAATAAGGTGTGACGCGCGGCCTTGAGATTCGCTTCGATGGTTGGACTGAGCATATTGGGATGATTGAGGCGGTTGAGAATGTTGTGGCCGTCGAAATTACCTGGTTGCGTCACGTCGTAGATTGTCTTGAATGTGAATGCTGATTCCGGAGAGAGCAGGCGTTCGATCTCGTCGGCGCTCCAGACGTAGAACTTGCCCTCCTCGCCTTCGGAATCGGCGTCATAACTGGCGGCGAAGGCTCCTTCTGCGGTCAGCATTTCCCTTATTGTCCAAGCTACAGTCTCTTCGATTCGTATCCGGAACAAATCGTCGGGACCGCTCAACCAATGGCGGGCAAGAAGACCAATGAGTTGGGCATTGTCGTAAAGCATCTTCTCAAAATGTGGCACAAGCCAATGGGCGTCCACACTGTAGCGCGCAAAGCCTCCCCCGAGGTGGTCGTAGATGCCGCCTTGGCAGATATGGCGCAGGGTGACATCTAGGGCATTTTGGCTGGTGGTGTCGCCAGAGGTTAGAGCGTGGCGGCGCAAAAGTTCGAAAATGGAGCATTGGGGAAATTTGGGAGCGCCCCGCAATCCGCCATTCTGGAAATCTATGGCGGCGACCAGATGCGTGGCGGCGTCGGGAATGAGATCAATTGTTAGATCGCTGGTGGCAGCGGGTGGGGATTGTGAGAGCGCTTCGAGGAGAGTCGCACGATTGCTGTCGACCTTGGGGCGCTCGTTACGCCAAATGCGAGCGATCTCTGTGAGTACATGGTGGAAACTGGGGCGGCCATACCGCGTTTCGGGTGGGAAGTAGGTACCCCCCCCAGAATGGTGTTCCATCGGGGGAGAGAAATATGGTGAGAGGCCAGCCGCCATGCTCGCCCAAGGCATGGAGGGCATCCATGTAGATCTTGTCGACATCGGGGCGCTCCTCGCGGTCGACCTTGATATTGATGAAATGCTTGTTCATGAGTTGAGCAATCTCGGTATCCTCGAAACTCTCATGGGCCATTACATGGCACCAGTGACAAGCGGCATAACCGATAGACAGAAGCACCGGCTTGTCCTCTGTACGGGCACGGGCGAAGGCATTGTTGCCCCAAGGTTGCCAATGAACAGGGTTGTCTCGATGCTGGAGAAGGTATGGGCTGGTTTCGTGCCTGAGAAGATTTTGGTTCATAGGCCATTTTGGCACGAGGCAGGCGTGCGGTCGACAAGCATCGCAGTAGGCTAGGCAGAAAACAATATAGATTCGATTCCGTAACAAGCTGGTTGACGCCGGCAAGATTGATAGAGGAATTGCGGTGTGAGCACCATTTATGCCCTTTCCAGTGGAGCAGGCTTGGCCGCGATAGCGGTAGTGCGTGTTAGCGGCTCGCGCGCTGGTGAGGTAGTGAAGGCGTTAACTGGTGGCATACCCAAAGCCCGGAGGGCAACGGTGCGCCGGCTGCGCAATCCCGACAGTCTAAGTGAAATAATTGACCAAGCACTGGTACTATGGATGCCGGGCCCGCGGAGTTTCACTGGCGAAGATATGGTCGAGTTTCACGTGCATGGAGGTCGTGCGGTTGTCGCGGCGCTGATGGGTGTGCTGTCGCGACAGGGCCTGAGGCTGGCAGAAGCAGGCGAGTTTACCCGACGGGCGTTCGAAGCCGGCCGACTTGATCTGACGGCGGTGGAAGGGCTTGCTGATCTTGTTGCGGCCGAGAGCGAGGCACAACGCGAACAGGCGCTATTTCATCAGCAGGGGGGTGCCGCTGCTGTCTTCGATGACTGGCGGCGGGCGTTGCTGGGAATGCTCGCACGATTTGAGGCGTCGATCGATTTTGCAGAAGAAGAGGATGTGGCGACTGCAGCGCTTGCGGACGTTGATAAGCGGCTGGCGATGCTGGAGAGGGAAATGCGCGATGCACTTGCAAGCGCGCATCGAGGCGAGAGGATCCGGGAAGGAGTGCGCGTGGTTATCGCGGGCCCGCCGAATGCCGGGAAGTCGACTTTGCTGAACCGGCTTGCCGGACGAGAAGCAGCGATTGTTTCGCATTTTCCCGGCACTACGCGTGACGTGATTGAGGTGCATCTCGAATTGGAGGGGATGCTGGTGGTGCTTGCTGACACGGCTGGCGTGCATGCGAGGGCGATTGATGTGGTCGAGGCAGAGGGTATGGCCAGGACCCGTAGACGACTGGCAGAGGCCGATGTGGTGTTATGGGTCGAAGCGCCAGACTCGCTGGCAGATGACGTTCAGAGAATATTCGATTCGCCTACGTTACGAATATGGAACAAAATGGACTTGGGTATGCCGAGTGGCGAGGGAAAGGATGACTGGGGTGTGCGGATTTGCGCGCAATCGGGTGTTGGGGTGGATGATCTGGTGGCGCGGCTTACCACGATGGTGGCGGAGCACTATGGGCGGCGCGAGCCAGCTCTTGTAACGCGCGAACGCCAGCAGCGAATGCTGAAGGAGTGCTGCGATGAGCTCGATAGGGCACGACAGGTGACGGGCGGCGGCGTAGAGCTAGAGGCTGAGCACATAAGACTGGCAGCACGAGCGCTGGGGCGCCTGACTGGTCGTATTGATGTTGAGGAACTGTTGGGGACCATCTTCGCCGAATTCTGTATCGGAAAGTAGGCTGGTGTCGGGAATTGTTTCACGTGAAACGGCCCATCGTGGCAGGTAGTCTGGCTTGAAAATGGTAGGCGTGATAGGGGACAACCGTCCGACAGTGCGGCAGGCGGCAGCTATTGCATGAAAACGAGTGAAACTTTCGACGTTATCGTGGTGGGCGGCGGACATGCTGGGGTCGAGGCGGCATCGGCGGCGGCACGTTGCGGCGCGCAGGTGGGCCTTGTTACCCATAGGTTTGCCAGTATTGGTGAAATGTCGTGCAACCCGGCAATTGGTGGGCTGGGCAAGGGCCATCTGGTGCGCGAGGTTGATGCACTTGACGGATTGATGGGCAGAGTCGCGGACGCGGCCGGCATTCAGTTCCGGTTGCTCAACCGATCGAAAGGACCGGCAGTGAGGGGTCCGCGGGCTCAGGCTGACCGGAAGCTCTATCGATTGGCGATGCAGGAAGCGGTACGAGCGGTTGATGGACTTGAGGTGATCGAGGCGGTAGCCGAAGATCTCCTGTGGTCCGGGAGCGGGCAGTTGGGCGGCATCAGGACGGCTGATGGGCAGGAAATACGGGCCGGGGCCGTGGTTCTCACGACAGGCACCTTTCTTGGTGGAATGATCCATATTGGCGAAAGGCGCATGCCTGCAGGTCGGTTTGGTGAAGCGCCGGCGCTCAGTCTGCCGAACAGTCTGAAACGAGCGGGCCTGGAACTTGGGCGCCTCAAGACTGGCACGCCGCCACGCCTCGACGGGCGTACGATCGACTGGGGTGGCCTGGACATCCAACGAGGCGATGATCCGCCAGTGCCGTTCTCGTTTCTGACGAAACGCATTACGACACCCCAGATCAATTGCCATATCACCCGGACCACTGCGGCAACGCACGAACTGATCGCGGCAAATATCCATCGCTCGCCGGTTTATTCAGGCCAGATAGAAGGTACGGGCCCGCGCTATTGTCCTTCAATCGAGGACAAGGTCGTGCGATTCCGGGAACGCCGGGCGCATCAAATTTTTCTCGAACCGGAAGGTCTCGATGACCCAACGATCTACCCCAACGGGATATCGACAGCGTTGCCGGAAGAGGTGCAACTAAAACTAATTGCCAGCATACCTGGATTGGAGCGGGCACAGATGCTGCGGCCCGGCTATGCCATCGAATACGACTTCGTCGATCCTCGGTGCTTGAACCGCGGCCTTCATGTGAAACGGGCGGCGGGATTGTTCCTTGCCGGACAGATCAATGGAACAACGGGGTATGAGGAAGCCGCGGCGCAGGGGCTGGTGGCAGGACTCAACGCGGCGCGCCACGCGGCGGGCATGGATGTGCATGTCTTCGGTCGCGATGAGGGGTATATCGGGGTGATGGTCGACGATCTTGTCACGAAAGGCGTGAGCGAGCCCTATCGAATGTTTACGTCCAGGGCCGAATATCGGTTAACTCTGAGAGCAGATAATGCAGATCAGCGCCTCACCGGGGTGGGCCGCGAGCTGGGACTGGTAGGCAGCCAACGCGCTGAAGTGTTTCGGCAGCGTGTAGCTGTGCTTGAATGCCTGAGATCGGCTGCACAAGAATGCAGGCTGACGTCCTCAAAGGCAGCGCGCCTTGGAATGCGGGTTAATCAGGACGGGCAGTGGCGTTCGGCTTTGGCGCTGCTTGCCCTGCCGGGCGTGACCGTGGGTCGTGTGCAGGAGATCTGGCCGGATCTACGACGGTATCCCGACTGGGCGTTCGAGCAGCTTGAGGTCGATGCCCTTTACTCTGGTTACCTTGAACGGCAGATCAGTGACATCGAGCGTGGTCGTAAAGACGAGGGTATGGCGGTGCCGGCTGACTTGGAATACAGCGCTATACCAGGGCTTTCCACCGAGATCAGGGAGAAACTGCAACGGGTACGGCCTGACACATTGGGCCAAGCCGGTCGGATTGATGGTATGACACCGACTGCGCTTACGCTGCTGCTGGCATATGTCAAAAGGCGGCGGTTGGAACAAAGCGCATGAGTGTGCCCTCCGAGGCTGAGTTGAAGCAGCTTGCTGGGGTAAATGTTTCACGTGAATCACTGGTGAGACTGGCGGATTATGTGGCGCTGCTGCGCCGGTGGCAGGCCCACATCAACTTGATTGGCGGGTCTACTGTCAATGATATCTGGAAACGCCATATCGCCGATGCCCTGCAATTGATGCCCTTGGCGGATGAGAAGCCGAGGGCAATAGTGGACCTCGGTTCTGGGGCGGGGATTCCAGGGTTGCCGCTAGCTCTCGCGTGGGAGCCAGTGGGTTCGGTGTTTGTGCATCTCATCGAAAGTAATGGCAAGAAGGCCGCGTTTCTGCGCGAGGTGTTGCGCGTTATCGAACTCCCAGGCGAGGTCCATGAGATGCGGATCGAAGCCGTAATCCCGACAACCTTAAGCCCGCTTCCGCGAGTGGTAGTCGCAAGGGCGGTGGCGCCGCTCTCAAAGCTGCTAGGGTTGGCTAAGCCTTTTGTGGATAATGGGGCGGTTTGCCTATTTCATAAGGGACAAGATGTGGACGATGAATTGACCGAGTCCACAAAATGCTGGAGAATCTCCTATCGCACGCATGCGAGTCGCCTACAAGGCGGTGGCTCGATTGTCGAAGTCAAGGAGATCGAGGTTGTCACCAAACCCGAATAGTTCGACTGTGTTCATGGCGCCGCGCATTCTTGCCATTGCCAACCAGAAGGGAGGTGTTGGCAAGACGACGACGGCCATCAATCTTGGCACCGCTTTGGCGGCTGTGGGTGAGAACGTGCTGATAGTCGATCTCGACCCGCAAGGGAATGCCAGCACAGGTCTGGGAATCGCGCGCCGGTCAACCCAGTTGTCGAGCTACCATGTCCTGATTGGCGAGGCGACTTTGACAGATACGATCGTCGGTTCGGGAATTCCGAGACTTGATTGCGCGCCTTCAACGCTGGACCTGCTGGGGGCTGAGCTGGAACTGTCCGGGCTTGAGCGCAAAACCCACCGCCTTGACGATGCCATCGGTATGCTCGGCCGCGACTTGATTCGGAAACGTAACTATACTTACATCCTGCTCGATTGCCCGCCATCACTCAATCTTCTCACGATCAACGCATTGACTGCAGCAGACGCCATTTTGGTCCCGCTGCAATGTGAATTCTTTGCCCTAGAGGGCTTGAGCCAACTCCTTAAAACAGTGGAGCGGGTGCGAGCCACTCTAAATTCACGGCTCACTATTCAGGGCGTTGTGCTGACCATGTTTGATCGACGCAATTCACTTTCGGAACAGGTGGCCCAGGACGTCCGAGGTGTACTCGGGGAGAAGGTGTATCAGACGGTCATACCGCGCAATGTGCGCGTGTCGGAAGCGCCATCCTATGGAAAGCCCGTATTGCTCTACGACAGCCAATGCGCTGGAAGTCAGGCCTATATCCGTCTTGCTTCAGAAATAATCCGGCGCGAACAACAGCTGCGGGCAGCATGATTGATTCGTGACCGAAACGAGTGGCTCATGGCCGAAATGATTCGCTAGCGCAGGATAGCCAGCATGACACTACAACAAAAGCGACGCCTAGGCCGCGGTCTTGCCGCCCTGATCGGTGATGATGCTTCAGAAGATAGCTTGGGGATGGACGCACGACATTTGCGTTATGTGCCCATCGAACTGCTATTTCCCAATCCATACAATCCGCGCAAGACATTTCGCGAGGAGGATCTCGACGACCTTGCCCGCTCGATTCGCGACAAGGGGGTACTGCAGCCGCTGGTGGCCAGGCCGCTTGGTGACGGTCAGAGTTATGAGATAGTGGCAGGCGAGCGCCGCTGGCGGGCCGCCCAGAACGCGGGAGTCCACAATCTGCCGGTATTGATCCGCGAACTATCCGATGGTGAGACGCTTGAAATTGCTCTTATCGAGAACATCCAGCGCAGTGACCTTAACGCCATCGAGGAAGCGCACGGTTATGCGCAACTCATGAACCAGTTCGCTTACACGCAGCAACAGCTTGCTGAGGCCGTTGGAAAGAGTCGCAGCCACGTCGCCAACACCATGCGACTGCTCGGCCTGCCCGATGCTGCGCGGGCGAGGGTTGAGGAGGGTGTTATCTCCGCTGGTCATGCGCGCGCGTTGATTGCTACAGAAAATGCTGATGACTTGGCTGAGAAGATTATCCAACTTGGCCTTACAGTGCGCGAGGCCGAGCAACTTGCGAGGCAGTCTCAAGCTAACGCAACCCCCGCCCGAACCAAGCGCAAGGCCGAGAAATCGGCCGATATCCGTTCGGTGGAACGCGAAGTTGGGAATGCTCTCGGGCTTAAAGTGGAAGTTGTCGACAGGGGTAGGTCAGGAGGGCAGGTGGTCATCCGCTACAAGACACTCGAGCAGTTCGATCTCATTCGCCGCCGCCTGACTCGTTCTGACTGAAGTGCACAACCATCAGGTCTTTCGTGCCCGTTGTGCTCGTATGATCAAGGCGAGAAAGGCTCGTTCGGCGATGACGCGATCAAGCTGGTTGAACCGTCGAGTCTGGAGGATGGCTTCAAATACAGTGTCTGCGGCAACCTGGATACGCTCGGGCGACCACACACGTAGCTGCTGCGCGTGCGAAGATTGACGCCGATAAAAGATCGATGGCCTGGCGGAGCGCACCGCCCGATCGGGCCCAACCTTTGCCGCTGCCGCCTGCAGGCTTCGCAATCGCGCGATGTGATTGGCTAGTGCCGACAACAACGCACCCGGATAGGCGCCAGCATCGTCAAGTTCATCCATCGTGTGCATCGCCACATCGGAACGGCCCTCCATAACCGTGTCCATTAGGCGATCGATGGTACCGGTCTGACCGTCACTACACACCGCCTCGACATCTTCCAGCCCGATAGAAGCTTGGCCTTGGCAAAACGTTATCAGCTTGTTCACCTCGGAGCGCGCCTGCATGCGGTCGTTGCCGAAGCGCACGCACAGAAACGCCAAAGCCTCGGAGTCGATTGTGAAACCCTGGTCTGTGAGGACGCCGGAAATCATGCTGGCGAGACTGTCAGTCTCCTCCTCGTAGCAGGCGATCGCCAGGCCCACGTCGGATTTCTCAATCAGGACACGAAGTGCGCTGGACTTGGTGAGAGCAGTCGATTCGACGACCACGACGCCAGCGACAACCAGGCTCTCCACGAGAGAACCCAGAGCTCTGGTCGTTGCCGAGCTCGCATCCGTCACCCAAACGGTTCGGGTGCCGCCACCGAAAGATATGCCATTGACCTCGTCGATAAGACGACCCGGATCTGCAGCAATGTCCTCCTCGCCGAGGCGCGTAACGGTGAAGGGATCATCATCGCTACCAGCCAATCCGATGACGATAGTACGCGCAGTTTCACGAACCCTACCCGTGTTCGGGCCGTAGACCAGAAATACTCGGGTAGGGCCATCACGATTGCGCAGAACCCCCGGTAGTCTTTCGAGCTTCAGGATTCCCATGCGCTGCGCTAGCTACTCTCTCAATGGTTAGAGAAATAAGCCGCAAGGCGCGTGCGGATATCAAGAGCCACTTCATCGGCGGCACGCTCTTCAGCGTTGGTGCGCGCCTGCTGGTTGGCGAAGGGTACCCCCGTGCGATCATAGGAGACGTAGGAAAAGGTCTTGCCGGAGTAAACGGACTTGCCGTTGGAGATGTCGACAAGATCGAAGCCAACTGTCAGCCGGTAACTCCGGCGCAAGACATCGGTGTTTTGTGCCTCTACCGCATCTTCCTCGCTTGTCTTGGGTGTCATATCGAAGCGGTACCTGGTGATCGCATTTGTGCCGACCGGCGCCGAGGCCGAGAGTATGGCATTACGAATCAACTGGCCGGCGCGTGTCGACTGTTCGGGTATGTTCACGCTGGCCAGTTTGGCCGACACCGATTCTCCCGCCAGCCTGGAGGTGCCGTAAAGTGGCTTGAACCCGCAACCTGAAAGCAGCACGAGCGCGACCGCGCAGGCCAGTCCTTGCAGCAATCTCGGCATAGTCATCCCGTCACGATATTGACAATGCGATCCGGTACGACAATGACCTTGCGCACTCGGAGCCCCGACAAGGCCCGTGCGACATTATCGACCTTCAAAGCGGCGGCTTCAACATCTTCCTTAGCGGCACCCAGGGGCATGACGAGTTCGCCTCGGCGCTTACCGTTCACCTGTATGGCAAGTGTCACCGCGTCCTCACGCACCAATTCAGGATCGGCCGTGGGCCATGCCGCCATGGCGGTCATGCGGTCGCCTCCGAGGCGCATGGCACATTCCTCGGCAAGGTGCGGCATCATGGGCGCAAATAAATGAACCAGCGCATTGGCCGCCTCATGTAGGGCGAAGTTCGTTGCCTCCGCATCGCCCGCTTCTCCGAGACAGGACGCCAGCGCATTGGCCAGTTCATAGATGCGGGCAATCGCGCGGTTAAAGCGCAAATGCTCGAGATCGTTACTGACGGCGGCGATGGCACGGTGGGTCTGGCGGCGCAGATCAAGCCCGGCTGGCGACATCGCGGAGCCGCTGGTGTCAGGCAGTCTTGCAGGCTGTGGCCGCCGGGCGACTTCGCCGATAAGCCGCCACAGCTTCTGGGTAAACCGCGAAGCGCCTTCGACGCCGGCCTCGGTCCACTCGATGTCGCGTTCTGGCGGCGTATCGGAAAGCATGAACCAGCGCGCCGTGTCGGCCCCATACTGGGCGATAATAGCTTCGGGATCGATGACATTCTTGCGCGATTTTGACATCTTCTCGGCGCTGCCGACGGTCAGCGGCTCGCCAGTCACCGCGTGCACCCAGCCGCCTTTGCGTGCCGCTGTATCGGCTGGGAGGATCCACGCGCCGTTTTTGGTGCGGTAGGTCTCGTGGATGACCATGCCTTGGGTAAACAGGGTGGCGAACGGCTCATCGATGTCGAGATGCCCGGTCTTTTTCATGGCGCGGCAGAAGAAACGGGAATAGAGCAGGTGCAAGATGGCGTGTTCGATGCCGCCAATATACTGATCGACTGGCATCCAATAGGCAGCGGCCGAGGTGTCCACGGGCACATCGGCAAGGGGTGAACAAAAGCGCGCAAAATACCAGGAGGAATCAACGAAGGTGTCGAAGGTATCGGTCTCACGGCGGGCGGGCTTGCCGCATTGCGGGCATGCCACATGCTTCCAGGTGGGATGGCGATCCAGCGGATTGCCCGGCTGGTCGAACGTCACGTCCTCGGGCAATACCACTGGCAGATCGGCATGCGGCACCGGCACAACGCCGCACGTCTCGCAGTGGATGATCGGGATCGGGCAGCCCCAATAGCGCTGACGTGATACGCCCCAGTCGCGCAGACGAAAATTCACCTTCCGCTCGCCGGTGCCGGCACTTTCGAAGCGGCGGGTAATCTCCTCCTTTGCGACTTCGACGGTCAGCCCGTTCAGGAAGTCCGAATTGATCATGCGCACCGCTTCGCCAGCCTTTTCCACGAAGGCTTCATCTCCGACCTCGAAGGTAGCCGGATCGGCACCCAGCGGTGCTACCACCGGTATGATCGGCAGGCCATACTTGCGGGCGAAGTCGAGGTCGCGCTGGTCGTGGCCCGGGCAGCCGAAGATGGCGCCTTCGCCATAGGCCATGAGCACGAAGTTGGCGGCATAGACCGGCAGTCTGACCCCTGGCCGGAACGGGTGGCGGGCATAAAGACCTAAGGCAAGGCCCCGCTTCTCCGCCTTTTCGATGTTTTCCTCGCTGGTGCCGAGGGAGGCGACTTCGCGACGGAACGCGGCAACAGCCGGATCTTTGTCGGCAAGTGCCAACGTCATCGGATGGTCAGGTGACAAGGCACAGAAGCTGGCCCCGAAGATGGTGTCGTGGCGCGTAGTGTAAACCGTCAGGCGCTCATCCAGCAGATTGCCCGCTTCGTCTTCCAGCGCGAAGGAAAAGCGCAGGCCCTCGGATCGGCCGATCCAGTTGCGCTGCATCAGCAGGACCTTTTCCGGCCAGCCGTCGAGGCCTTTCAGGGCGTCGAGCAGCTCCTCGGAATAGCTGGTGATCTTCAGGAACCATTGGGCCAGTTCGCGCTTTTCCACCAGGGCGCCAGAGCGCCAGCCCCGGCCATCGATCACCTGTTCATTGGCAAGAACGGTCTGGTCGACAGGATCCCAGTTGACCATGGACGTTCGGCGCTCTACCAAACCAGCGGCAAGAAAGTCCAGGAACATCGCCTGCTCATGTCGATAGTAGGATGGATCGCAGGTTGCCAGTTCGCGTTGCCAGTCGAGCGAAAGGCCCATGAGCTTGAGCTGGGCCCGCATGGCGGCGATATTCTCGTAGGTCCAGGTCTTGGGATGGACACCGCGCTCCATGGCGGCGTTCTCGGCCGGCATGCCGAAGGCATCCCAACCCATGGGATGGAGTACATTGTAGCCGCGCGCGCGCCGGTAGCGGGCGATTACATCACCCATGGCGTAGTTGCGGACGTGGCCCATATGGATGCGTCCTGAAGGGTAGGGAAACATCTCCAGTACGTAATATTTGGGCCGCTTGGCGTCCTCGCGGGCAGTGAAGCAGCCGGCCTCCTCCCACGCCTGCTGCCAGCGCGGCTCGGCCTCGCATGGGTTGTAGCGCTCGTCGGATTCGGTGGTCTTGGCGTCCATATCAATCTTTTCCGGGGCAGAAAGCCGCTCGTGCAGTACCAGCACTTGCATCGTCTCGCAAGCTCGGCCATATCGGCCGGTATGAAGTGCAGCGCTTTGTCCCATGACTGATGCTGCGGCAAAACAATTGGCCGTGGTCAGGGCGCGCATTGCCGCGGCGGAGCGTGCTGCCGGCCGTGTGCATGGCGATGTTTGCCTGGTTGCCGTTTCCAAGACCTTCGGTGCGGATGAAATCGCGCCCGTCATCGCCGCCGGCCAGCGCGTATTTGGAGAGAATCGAGTGCAGGAGGCGCAACACAAGTGGCCTAATCTCAAGGCTACCACGCCCGGGATCGAACTGCACCTTATCGGTCCCTTGCAAACGAACAAGGCTGCCGCCGCCGTCACTCTGTTTGATGTAATAGAAACCCTCGACCGGCCAAAACTCGCGCGCGTCCTTGCGGGTGAGATGGCCCGGCAAAAGCGATACCCGCGCCTATACGTACAGATCAATACCGGCGCCGAGCCGCAGAAGGCAGGGATCCTTCCTGAATATTCGACCGAATTCATCGCCTGGTGCCGCAATGATATTGGTCTGGAGATCGAAGGTCTCATGTGCATTCCGCCCGTCGAAGATGAGCCGAGAAAGCATTTCGCGCTATTGGCTGAACTGGCCCATGCCAACGGTTTGAAGACATTATCAATGGGCATGAGCGCCGACTTTGAGACGGCAATCGCATTGGGTGCCACGCATGTGAGAGTAGGCTCGGCTATCTTCGGGACACGGCCCCGGATGGATTGACTAATCAGACAATGATCAGTTCGGTATGTGGGCCGACGTCAGCGAGAACCCGGAGAAGTTCGTCCTGACGCAGGCTAACGCAACCGGCAGTAGGGCTAAATTCAGCGGCTGCCACATGCACGAAGATAGCGCTGCCCAGACCGCGGACGATTGGCCAATAATTGTGCCCGAGAACCACGATGACATTATAGATCGCATCCGCCCGCCAAAGATCTTCGGCGCTGCCTGCAAAGGGTTGGTGTATAAGACGATTGTAGCAGGCAGATGTGGGATCGTCGCACCAACCATGATTGGGTTTTAGGGGATGCAGGGGCAGGCCAGTGCGCGGGCGGACGACGCGGTCAGCGCGATAAAGCACACAACGCATGGCATGGGCACCTGCCGGGCTGGCTCCGTCGCCCTCGCGCTTGTTGCGGCGGATGCCGGCACTACCGATCGAACATTGAATTTGCCGCGAAGCGATTGTGAATCGACCACGCGTGGACCTCCCCGAAAGCGAGCGCACGATCACACGATCAACAAACTTCGGCCGGGCCATGACTGATTTTGATTTCCCGTCTAATGTAGCGGCATAAAACCACGTCCATCTACCACCACCAAGAAGGCCCGAGATCAATGAGTGCCGTCAAGAAGATCCTTATCGTCGATGATGACGTGGCGCTGCGCGAGAGTCTTTGCGAACAATTTTCCTTACACGACGAATTCATGGTGACAGCGGTGGGCAACGCGGCACAGGGAATAGGGCACCTTAAGTCGGAGCTCGTTGACCTAGTGATTCTTGATGTAAACATGCCCGATATCGACGGCCGCGAAGCGTGCAAGATTATGCGCCGCAATGGCTTCAAGGGGCCGGTCATCATGCTAACGGCACAGGATTCGGATTCCGATGCCATTCTCGGCCTTGATTCGGGTGCCAATGATTATGTCACGAAGCCATTCCGCTTCGCAGTCCTCCTGGCGCGGATCCGGGCGCAACTACGACAGCACGAACAAAGTGAGGATGCAGTTTTCAAGGTTGCCTTTTATACTTTCCGGCCAAGCGCAAAGATGTTGATTCGCGAGGACAATCGTAAGATTCGTCTCACCGACAAGGAGACATCGATATTGAAGTTTCTTTACAGGGCAGGAGATCAGGTAGTGGGACGGGAAATTCTGCTACACGAGGTATGGGGCTACAACGCCGGGGTCACCACACATACACTTGAAACTCATATTTATCGGCTGCGCCAGAAAATCGAGCGAGATCCTTCGCATGCGGAGATTCTGGTTACTGAAACAGGGGGTTATAAACTTGTTCCATAGGGCCTGTCCCGGGCCGAGCCACATCGCGAGCAGGTCTGCAGGACCACCCGGTCGGCGGGAGTGCGGAGCGATGGTGCTTGGGGCACTACCGATGATCGGCCGAGGGGGGATCGTGGATGGCCGTCAAATCGGAAGTTGAACTGCTGCGCCAGGTCCCGCTGTTTGCTGAAGTGGATGTCGCGCAGTTGCAACTTCTCGCTTTCAACTCGCGCAAACGACGCCTAGCGGCGGGCGCCGTTCTCATTAAGTATGGAGAGGTCACGAATGCCGCACAGCTGATCCTAGCAGGAGAAGCAGTGGCGCTTAAAGGACCCAAGGACGACGGCAAAATTGTTGCACGGCTTAAGCGAGGGGCCTTCATTGGCGAACTTTCCATGGTCGCTGGTTTGCCGGCCTCCGTGAGTGTTAGGACTTCTACGCCCGTGGAAGCCATGCGGATCACGCAGGATCTGTTTCAGCGGGTCTGTCAGGAGTTTCCCGCAGATGGCCAACGTATGCTGGCGTCGCTAAGCGAACGGCTCGATGTGGTACTGAACGATCTGCTTGATGTCCGCTCCATCCTGGAGCAGGCGCGCCCATTTTCACGCCTTTAAGTCAAGGTTCGCAATGAACGGCACGTGATCTGACGGTTGCTCCCAACCTCGTGCTTTGCGTACTATTTCAACGTTTGAGTACGCCGTTGCGAGGCGCTGATCGGCCTTGAACGTCGACCCACCCTCCTGACTCACGGATGGGGTCGAGTTTTGTGGTTTCCACGGGTATATGTGAAACGACTTTCAGCAATTGCCGGTGAGACCATACGTCGTTATCGTGTGGAGCGACGTTGAAATCGCCTGCCACGATGGAGGCCATTTACGTGGCACCGGCCAAAGCGTCTGTCCAGCTATGCATTTCAGCGAGGAACTCGATTTGAGGTGGACTCGCCTGATGAGACAGTTTGGCGGCTTGGCTGAGGTGGATCGGGGTTGTTTCTACGCCGCCAGTTGTTCCACTGTTTCTACGATAGCATAGACTTTGTCGGGCGTCTTGCCGCCGAAGGACGAGTGCGGGGGCCGGCTATTGTAATAATCGATCCAGGAACCGATGCCGCGTCGCGCGTCGCTGCCGGTCTCGAAGGCGTTGAGGAAGACGCACTCGTATTTGAGGCTGCGCCATAACCGCTCGATGAAGACGTTGTCCATTCAGCGGCCGCGCCCGTCCATGGATATGCGGATAGATGCGGTGTTGCGGGTGCGCTTCGCTCGTTTTCGGCGTCTGGTAGATCGGCGACAGGCCGATCTTGCGCATCAGCCGCCGGACCCGCTTGCGGCCAATGCACCAGCCCTGCCGACGCAAATGCCGCGCCATCTGGCGCGAGCCGTACCAGGGCGTCTCCATGAAGGCCTCATCGATGTTGCGCATCAGCTCGAGGTTCTCGGGCGTCTCTGCGGCGGGCTGACGATAGAACGATGCCCGCGAGATCGAGACCAGTCCGCACTGGCGGCGGATCGAGAACCGAGGGTGATCGGGGTCGATCATGATCGTCCTCCGATCCAGGCTCAGCGATCGAAGGCCTTGGCCAAAAAATCCTGCTTGACGACGAGTTGGCCAATCTTGGCGTGCAGCTTGGTCATCTCGGCTTCGCGGGCTACCTGCGCATCACAGGCCTTGTCGTCGAACACCTTGGCTAGCCTGTCGATGGCCTGCCGTTTCCATTGCGTGATCTGGTTCGGGCGTAGCTGGTGCTTCGTGGCTAGTTCCGAAATCGTCCGCTCGCCACGGATCGCCTCAAGTGCAACCTTGGCCTTGAACTCGCCCGAGAATCTTCTGCGTGTCTTCATCGTAGATCGTCCTTCTCATCGTTCGATCCACCTTATGCCCTTGTCTCAGAAACCGGGACCACCTCATGGTCAATGGCAGCGAAACGCGATTGGGCTAAAATAGAAGGGCGCCCGGTCGGGGGAGCCGGGCGCCCTTGCGCGTTTAACGCGCATGCCGGGAGGGGATTCCGACACGTACCAATGCTGCCCCAGACCACGAGCGGGGGGATAATGGACCGGCAGTTGGCAGCACCAGCCACTATTATGCAGGTAAGCAGGCGGGGAGAGATATTCAATATCAGTCCCTACAAATTCCTGTGAACGCAAATAAGGCAAGCATCAGCGCGACGATTTGGGTTTGCGGGTATTGGGCAACGCGACGATGAACAGCTTGGGGTCTGGGTGGTTGGAGGCCTCGATGTTGTTGAGCGAAATGGTGGTGCGCCGGCCCTGCCCATCGACAATGACCCATTGCTGCAGAGTATTGTGCTTGTTGTCGAAAACCAACTCCAATTGGCCTGGGACCAGACGATCCTTGTCCTCAAGAACCACAGTCGTGAGGCCGTTGGCCACGTTGACCGACTTGATATCGGCTTCCTTCATGAGATCGACGCGATCAGCCAAGACCAGTCGCAACGGAGTCGCAGAAAGTGGATATTGATCGGCTTTGTTTTTGGCGTTGTTTTTGATAGTTACCCAAGTTCCATCCGCAACCACCACGAAGGGATTTGGTGGAGCGTACTCGAAGCGCATGCGCCCTGGCTTGGAGATATAGAAGACACCGGAAGACACATTGCCCTGTGGGCCTACTTGAGTGAACTCGCCCTTGATGTCGCGGATGGTATTGAAATAGCTGCCCAAGCTTTGCAAAGCCGCCATCTGCTCAGGTGAGAAATTGGCAGCAGTCGCCATGGCATTGTCAACGGCCGGCAAACCCGCCAGCACCAGACTGCCAGCGAGCATTGATGTCAGCAGAAAATGTCGCATTCGATGCACCATAACAGTTCCCTTCACAATGTAGGTTTGTTTCTTGCCCTAACTTCGGGGCGGCAATGCGGCCGAGAGGTGAGCTGTTCAAACATCACCAGCATCCGGATTGCCCACTAGGATGTCCCGCTTGCCGGCGTGGTTGGGCGATGAGATCAAACCTTCGTTTTCCATACGCTCTATGAGGCTTGCGGCACGATTATAGCCAATCTGGAGGCGGCGCTGGACATAGCTCGTCGAAACTTTCTTGTCGCGCAAAACGACGGCCACAGCGCGATCGTAGAGATCGTTGCCACCACCATCATCGCAGGCCGTGTCTGTGCCAGGAAGCGCATACGGTTCGCCGTCTGGCTCCTCGGTGACGGCCTCCACATACTGTGGCGCACCTTGTGCTTTAAGGAAGTCGACGACTTTCTCGACTTCGCCGTCTGCGACGAAAGCGCCATGGAGGCGCGAGATGCGGCCACCACCCGCCATGTAGAGCATGTCACCCTGTCCAAGAAGTTGTTCGGCACCCTGCTCGCCAAGAATGGTGCGACTGTCGATCTTGGATGTCACCTGAAAGCTAATGCGGGTGGGGAAGTTGGCTTTGATTGTGCCGGTAATAACATCCACCGAAGGGCGCTGGGTGGCCATCACTACATGTATACCGGCAGCACGTGCCATCTGGGCAAGGCGCTGAACAGCCCCTTCGATTTCTTTGCCTGCTACCATCATCAGATCCGCCATCTCGTCAATGATGACCACGATGAAGGGCAGTGGCGAGAGATCCATTTCCTCCTGCTCGAGCACCGGCTCACCGGTTTCTGCATCGAAGCCGGTCTGCACGGTTCGGGTGACGACTTCCCCCTTCTTCAATGCCTGTTCGGTGCGCGAGTTGTAGCCATCGATATTGCGCACGCCGAGTTTGGACATCTTGCGGTAGCGGTCTTCCATCTCGCGCACCGCCCACTTTAGCGCGACAACAGCTTTGCGTGGATCGGTGACGACGGGCGACAAGAGGTGTGGGATGCCCTCATACACCGAAAGTTCAAGCATCTTGGGGTCGATCATGATCAACTTGCACCGCTCTGGCTCGAGTTTGTAGAGCAGTGATAGGATCATGGTGTTGATACCTACCGACTTACCCGATCCGGTGGTGCCGGCAATGAGCAGGTGCGGCATACGGGCTAAGTCGGCTAAAATCGGCTCTCCGCCAATATTCTTGCCCAGGGCCAGAGCCAGCGACTGGCTGGTCTTTTCATAGGCCTGCGAAGCCAGGAGCTCGCGCAGGTAGACGGTCTCGCGATGGGCGTTAGGCAGCTCGATGCCAATGACATTGCGCCCAGGTACCACAGCCACGCGGGCCGAAATGGCGCTCATTGAACGGGCGATGTCGTCGGCAAGGCCAATCACCCGCGACGACTTGATGCCGGCTGCGGGCTCAAGTTCATAAAGCGTGACCACGGGGCCAGGGCGAACATGAATGATTTCCCCGCGGACGCCAAAATCTTCTAGGACCCCCTCCAGCATCCGGGCATTCTGTTCCAGCATGTCATCGCTGGGTCCGCTTCTATTGGCCGACTTTCTTGGCTCGGCAAGCAGGGTCAGCGGCGGCAGTTGGTAACTCTCACGGGCCTCGAGCGGCAAGGGTGGGGATGTGTCGTGGCGAATGCGCTTGCCGGCCTTGATTGGTCGGGTGTTACGCTCAACTCGCAGCGCCGGCGCGGTAGGTGTTGAGGTCTCACTATCTTTAGCGAAATCAAGCGCGTGCGGGTCACTGCGCATCACATCCCCGGCCACCAGGCGCGGCTCGATCTTCATATCGCCGGGTGTAGCGCGAGCCGGACGCTTTGGTACACTGCTGAACCGTGGTTGGCGCCAGCTGTTAGCCAGCCGCACAATCCAGCCGTCGTTGTCCACTGTGGACTCCTGCGTCAATACAGCACGACGCACCTTCGCCGAACGTCGAGGTGCCCTGGATTGGAAATGACGTCGAAGCCAGCCGTGGACAGTAAACCAAAGGTGACCTATCGCGCCGAATGTGCGGGCCGTGAAGTCCCGCACGACTCCGCCAAAACTGCCGGAAAGTTCGACAATGTCGTCGCTTGAAAGTCCGGCGGCGGATACTGTGAATACGAGTGCAACCAGCAGGAACAATGCTCCTGCGACGATCTTGGCGAAAAATGCTTTGAAGATAATCGCAAGGGCGGGAACAGCAGCGTGGGCAAGGATGTCGCCAAAGGTCCCGCCCAAACCCGATCCAAGGACCCAGCCTTCGGGATGGGGCATCAGTGCAAAGAACCCGGCCGCCGCGAGAGTGGCTGTCAGCCAGGCAAGAAAGCGACGCAGGGGCCGGGAGATGCCGCTGTGGGCAAGTAGCGTTACGGCCCATACCACAGGGATGACCACGACAGCCAGCACCCCGATACCGAGCCGCTGTGTCAGTTCATCGGCGACGATCGCGCCGGCGGTGCCGAGCCAGTTGCGCGGTACTGTGCCGACAGCATTATTTAGGGAGGGATCAGTGATGCTCCAGCTTGCCAGACTTGCTGCTAATAGAGCAGTGGCGGCGAGCAGCGAGGCTCCGGCTAACTCCATGAAACGGTTGCGTAAAAACCGTCGAACTGCGGCCGGTATGGCCTGATCGTCAGTGTCGATCTGATGAGAATGCGCCATGGCCTTACCAGTCACGCCTCTGCCGGGAGCCGACGGTAAAGACAAGCGTCTGCTTGCCGGCGCCTGCCGCCGCTCCCAGCTGCAAAGCTTTTCACTTAGTTAAGGCTATACTGCGTGGTGTATGGTTAAGGAGCGGTTAAGTGGTGACATGATCACGACCCGAAAGGGCCCGATCGGCTAAAAGCCGACCGGGCCCCGTGGCGAGGGGGTCGTGGGGGTGATTACTGGACGACCTCGCCATGCAGATTGATGTCGAGACCTTCGATTTCAATTTCCTTGGTGACCCGCAGGCCGATGGTGGCATCGATCACCTTGAGGATGACGAAGCTCGCGACACCCGACCAGATGATGGTGGCAAGCGTACCGAGGAACTGGATCCAGACCTGTGAACCGATCGACACGCCGTCGGCAAGACCAACGCCGCCGAAGGTTTTGCTGATGAAGATGCCTGTCAGGATGGCCCCGACAAATCCGCCGACACCATGGACGCCAAAGGCATCGAGCGAGTCGTCATAGCCCAACATCGGCTTCAGCGAGGTCGCCGACCAGGCGCAGATAACACCAGCCGCGATACCGATAATGAGCGCGCCGGTCGGGCCGACGAAGCCGGATGCTGGCGTGATTGCGACAAGGCCGGCAACGGCACCCGAGATGATACCGAGGATACTCGGTTTGCCGTGACCAATCCATTCGTAGAACATCCAGGCGAGTGCAGCCGTAGCGGTGGCGATCTGGGTGACGGCCATGGCCATACCGGCGGTGCCGTCGGCTGCAAGCTCTGATCCGGCGTTGAAACCAAACCAACCGACCCAAAGTAAGGAAGCGCCGATCAGGCTCAGAACCAGGTTATGCGGTGCCATGTTGTCGGTGCCATAGCCGTTGCGCTTGCCGAGCACGAGGGCGCAAACGAGACCCGCGATACCGGCATTGATATGAACCACCGTACCGCCGGCGAAGTCTTTGACGCCTAACCCTCCGAGAAAGCCGCCGCCCCAGACCCAATGGCAAATCGGGCTGTAGACGATGATACTCCACAAACCCATGAACCATAGCATGGCCGAGAATTTCATGCGGTCCGCGAAAGCACCGGCAATGAGCGCCGGGGTGATGATGGCGAAGGTCATCTGGAAGACCATGAAGACCGTTTCCGGGATCGTCTGACCTGAGATGATAGTGCCGTCAGTCATGCCTCGGAGCAAGAAGCTCTGCAGTCCGCCGATATACGCATTCACGCTTCCGCCGTCCTTGAAGGCCAGCGAATAGCCAACAATCATCCACAGCACCGTCACAAGACAGCAGATTGCGAAGCTCTGCATGGCGGTGGCCAGCACGTTTTTCTTGCGCACCATGCCGCCATAGAACAGGGCCAGGCCCGGTACGGTCATCATCAGCACGAGAGCCGTCGAAGTGAGCATCCAAGCGGTATCGCCGCTGTTGAGGGTTGTATCCGCAGCAGCCGCAGGCAGGGTGAATGCCACTATTGCCAGCGCAAGCGCGGCGGCGTGGCCGGGAAGACGTTTGATGAGGGAATTCATGATCGTCAAATCTCCTTCAAGGGTCTAAAGCGCCGCGCTGCCTATTTCGCCAGTCCGAATGCGGATCACCTGGCTCATAGGCAGCACAAAGATCTTGCCGTCGCCGATCGATGACGTGCGCGCTGAAGTCTGGATGGCCTCAATGGCCTTTTCGGTGTTTGCCTCGTCTACAGCCACCTCTACGCGCGTCTTGGGTAGAAAGTGGACCTGGTATTCGGCGCCCCGATAGATTTCGGTATGGCCCTTCTGACGGCCATGGCCGCGCACCTCGCTGACCGTGAGACCCTCGATCCCGATCTGTTCGAGAGCAGCACGGACGTTGTCGAGACGGTGCGGCTTGATGATCGCTATAATGTAGTTCATCGCCTACTCCCATGTTCAACGCCGCGAAGGCCTTATGCCGCCGCGGTGTCCCGGGACGGGGCATTACAAGTCCTGTGCCAACTCCCGGCACGATTGGATGGTATTGATTTATTTAATTTTTATAGATCTCAAGGGCATTGGTGACGTGCTAGTGTGAGTAAAATTTAATCAATAATTAAATAATGCCTATTTTTTAATCAATCCAGTCGACGTCGAATCAGACCTTCTTGGCTTACGGAGGCAACCAGGCGGCCCTTGCGGCTGAAGATGAGGCCACGAGTGAAGCCCAGCGCACCAGAAGTCGATGGGGAATCTTGAGCATAGAGCAGGCATTCGTCGGCGCGAAAATCGCGGTGGAACCACAAGGCGTGGTCTAAGCTGGCCAGCATCAGTCCCGCATCGAAAACACTGTGTCCGTGTGTCACGAGCGCTGTATCGAGCACCGTCATGTCGGATGCATAGGCGAGCACGCACTGGTGCAGGGCACGGTCGTCGGGCAAAGCCCCCGTGGCGCGAATCCAAACGTTTTGAAGGGGTGGCAGGTCGGCCTTGGGCTCAAGATAATGCATGGGCCGAGTTGGTCTCAGTTCGATGGGTCGCTCGCGGCTGAAATAGCGGCGCATGTTAGCCGGCATGCGATCGGCGTATCGGAGCAGCATCTCCTTCTCGGCTGGCAGGTCGTCGGGATCAGGTACCTTTGGCATGGGCAGTTGATGCTCGAAACCGTCTTCCTGACGGTGAAATGATGCAGCCATGATGAAAATGGGAGCGCCATGCTGGATAGCACTTACCCGCCGAGTCAAGAAGCTGTGACCGTCGCGATCACGCTGGACGCCATAAATAATCGGCACTGCCGGGTCGCCTGGACGCATGAAATAGCCATGAAGCGAGTGAGCTACAAATTTCTCTGGTGCCGTTCTAGACGCCGCCACCAGGGCCTGGCCGATCACCTGACCGCCGAACACGCGCTGCCAGCCCACCTGTGGGCTTACACCGCGGAACAGATTGACTTCGAGGCGCTCCAGATCAAGCGTGGCGATGAGATTTTCAAGTTCGCGGGTCATGCCTGTTAACTCTCACGATGCGCGGGATTGTCGCGCGATGCGAAGCGAGGCGTTGAATGCCACGGTATTAGAGCCTAGCCTGACATCTTAGCGCGACCCTGGTAGCGGGTCCGATCACTAGCAGCCCTGCGGGCAATACAACAGGCCTAGTATGCCGCAAAGCACAATCTCAACCGATGTGGTCATCGCCGGCGGTGGCCTCAATGGACTTGCCGCGGCTGTCTGTCTTGCGGGGCCCGCTTCCCGAATGCCATTCAAATGTGTTCTTGTCGATGCTGGCGACCCCTCGGAGCAGGCAACCCCGGTTTCAGACGGCAGGGCCTCGGCTATCGCGCTATCATCGAGGCGCATGCTGGAAGCGATGGGGATATGGGCCGAACTTGCGCCCCATGCGCAGCCGATCAGGCACATAGCTGTGACCGATAGCGGTGTAGCTTCCACAGTACGCCCAACGCTGTTGCAGTTTGGTGAGCCCGGACCGTTGGGGCCCAGCGCCCACATCATCGAGAACCGTTACCTATACGCGGCATTGGCACGAGCGGCAGGGAATCTCCCTGGCCTCACTATTGTTCCCCACGCCACCGTGGAGGCTATGGAGACCGACAACCGCCACATATGGATCAGCATTGGCGGCGGCCAACACCTGCGTGCCGCGCTGACGATTGCAGCCGATGGGCGACGCTCGCTGCTGCGCGAGCTGGCCGGAATTGAAACGGTCGCATGGAGTTACGACCAATCAGCCATCGTCACAACAGTTGTGCACGAACGCCCACACGAGGGTTGTGCCTATGAGCACTTCCGACCCGCGGGACCCTTCGCCATCCTGCCGCTCACCGGCAACCGGGCGTCGCTGGTGTGGACCGAGGCCACTCACGACGCCGAACGCATCGTTGCGTCGGACGATGAGGACTTCACCACCGAGTTAACCAAGCGATTTGGCGAAGAACTCGGATGGGTACGGGCCGAAGGTCCACGTCGGGTCTATCCGCTTGGACTCTCCATCGCCAAGTCATTTCGTGCCCGGCGTTTGGCGCTCATCGGCGATGCTGCGCATGTGGTCCATCCAATTGCCGGGCTAGGCTTCAATTTGGGTCTGCGCGACATTGCCGCCCTGGCGGAGTGCATCGGCGATGCCGTGCAACTTGGTATGGACCCAGCCAGCGAGTCGGTGTTGGTACGCTACGAACGCTGGCGGCGGATCGATACGCTGAGGGTAGCGGCGGCCACCGATGGATTAAATCGGCTTTTTTCCAATGATAATGCCGCAGTGCGCCTACTCAGGAATGCCGGCTTGCGGGTGGTCGATGCCGTCAGGCCGCTCAAGACAGCCTTCATGCACGAAGCCGCCGGTGTCACGGGCGCACTGCCGCGCCTCCTGCTGGGACGCCCAGCCTAGTTCCGCTCAAGACCCTCGCGCGTGAGCCTTTCCAAATAGGCGGCCCACAGATCATCATGCTGGCGCCCAAGGCGCTCGATATAGTCCCATGAGTACAGACCAGTCGAATGCCCGTCAGAAAAGATCAGCCGCACTGCATAGTTGCCGACCGGCTCTATCCGGCTGATTTTCACCAGACGCTTGCCGGAAACCGTCACGGCCTGTCCGGGTCCGTGGCCCTTCACCTCGGCACTCGGACTTTCAACTCTCAGAAACTCGGCACTCAGGACGTGGCAGGTGCCATCATTGAATCGAACCGTGAGCAAAGTGCCGCTCTCGCTGAGGCGCAACTCTTCGGGCCAGGCACCCGACTTGGCGGTGCGGTCAGGACTCATCGTCGGTGAGTTCTCTGGCTACTTCGGCCAGCATGATGGGGATGCCGTCACGGATGGGAAAAGCTAGCTTGGCAGAGCGCGAAACCAACTCCTGGCGGTCAGAGCGGTAATCGAGGGCCTGGTGGGTGACGGGGCAGACCAGCAATTCCAGCAACCGCCGGTCGACAGCAAGCCCCACGCTTCGCGCGGTTGACGAATTGCCGGGCTGGTCGGAATCACTCATAGGCCTACTGTAGTCGAGATGTGGGCATGCCGAGCTCGCCCGATAGAGCCCGTTCGGTAAGCGCAACCAGCAACGCCGCGCGACCAGCCAAGGCGGGGGCTTCCAGCAGCGCCTGCTTGTCGGCCGGCCCATAGGGCGAAAGCATGGCGAGTGAATTTACCAGTTGCTCAATGGAGGCAGCGCCGATTTCCTTCCAGTCGGCGGTCAGGTTGTTGGCCTTGAGATAGGCCCGCAGAGCAGCGAGTAAAGCCTCGCGGTCTACCTCGTCTTCGCCGTTGCCGACTGCAAGATCGCCGGCAAATGGCGCATAGTCCGCGACAACTTGTCGAAACGGCGTCGACACCCCTATCTCGCGGGCGACAGCGAAGCGGCACAGGCCAGCTAGCGTGATGGCAATTCGTCCGTCGTCGGTCTCAGCATAGGCACTGATACGCCCGGCGCAGCCCACGCGTGCAAGTGACGGGCGGGCCGACGCAACACCCTCAAGTGCGATTGCTGCCTCCCCATCCGGCTGGATCACGCCGATCAAGCGATCGCCCGCCAGTGCTTGATCCACCATGGCCAGATAGCGTGGTTCAAACACATTAAGGGGCAACTGGGCACGCGGCAGCAACAGAACACCCGCTAACGGAAAAACCGGGATCGTGTTCGGTAGATCTAAGATCGTACGATATTGCGAGAGAAACGCCACTACAGTTTCACGAAAACAAAGTGGCTGACAATTTTCGGCGCCCGCTGAGAGTAAGTTCATCCAGGGGTCCCCACGCCTCGAAGAACGTCACGAGCTGTTTACGTGCAGCTTCTTCTCTCCACGAACGCGCATGACGCACGATGTACAAAAGGTGTTCGACAGCCTCCTCGCGCTTGCCGGCCCCATTGAGCGCAACCGCCAGATCAAAGCGCGACTCATAGTCACGAGCATCGGCTGCCACCGCTTGCGATAGTCTCGTGATGTCGCTCAGGTCCACCGGCTTTGCAGCAAGGTCAAGTGCGGCGCGAGCTCCCGCTACTTCGGTATGCTCGTTCTTGGCTGGCCGGACGCGGGCTAGCGTCATCTCTGCGCCCTCAAGGTTACCCATAGCGATCTGGCAACGTGCAAGTCCTGCGAGCGCATCCACATTCTCCCCATCGGTTTCAAGCACGGCATTGAATAGCTGCTGTGCCTTTTCAATATCCTCGGCTACCAGGGCTTCGCGCGCCTCGGCAATGGCGGCAGCGATTTCTTCAGCCATGCCGCCATCGCTCGTGATGCGCCTCAGAAAGGCCCGAAGTTCGCTTTCCGGCACCGCCCCCATAAAGCCATCTATCGGCTGGCCGTCTACGAACGCAAAGACCGCTGGAATCGACTGGATGCGCATCTGAGAGGCAAGCTGTTGATTCTCATCAACATTGATCTTAACCAGTCGAACTGCCCCCCTCAGTTCGCGCACGAGGCGTTCGATGAGGGGGCCGAGCTGTTTACATGGACCACACCATGGCGCCCAGAAGTCTACCAGCACCGGCACCTCGCGTGAGGCCTCAATAACGTCGACCGCGAAGGCACGAGTGTCCGATTCACGGACCAGTGTATCGCCGCTCGCCTGTTTGTCCCCATTGGGGCTTGCGGGCCCTGGGCCCAGATCGATCAGCGGACCTGACATATCATTCCATCCTCATTATGTCTGGGCGCTGACGGCGCCTGCCTCTTAAAGGAACTCATCCTCTTTCTATACATGGACAATCCTGGCAGTAAATACAATCCGGCGTCCTCTGGCGGACGAGGGTTCAGCCGAAATCGACAAGTTTCGCTACATGCCCGGTGCTCTGAATGAATGCCATCAAGTCACTCGAAGCAATGGTGGTGGTGCATGTGTTCTCCAGCGGATGGCAGCTGATTGCTCCAGCTATTGCGATGCGGGAATCTAGCACTACCTTTACCCGGTTTTGTAAGTCATTGATCAGAGCAAATGGTGTCACCGAACCAGGCTCGACGCCGAGTACCTCGCGCAATAATTCAACACGGCCGAAAGAAAGCCGCGACGAGCCGATCAGTGCTGGCAATGCCTTCAGATCGACAGTGGCTTCTTCCTCGCAGACTACCAGCCACAAGAGACCTTTTTTGTCCTTCAAGAACAAATTCTTTACGTGAAAGCCCGGTATGGTACCACGCAGGGCCTTGGCCTCTTCAACAGTGAAGACCGGTGGATGGCTGATGGTGGTCGTAGCAATTCCAAGGCCTTTGAGATGGCGGAATAGCATCTCGCTTGTGGCGGGCATGGCTATTTCCCTGCAAAATAAAGATACCCCGCAGCCGCGATGTAAACATCGGTTCCGTCTGGAAGCGGCTTCCGGTTGCTATTGCATTTCAATGCCGATTGCGCAATAAGGCCGATCACTTCGGCGACTGCAGGTGCCGCCGTCATGATGGAGTGCGGGCGTAGCTCAGGGGTAGAGCACAACCTTGCCAAGGTTGGGGTCGTGGGTTCGAATCCCATCGCCCGCTCCAAGTTTAGTAATAAAAACAATAATTTATATATGCATAAGTTAATATAGCAGTGCAGCTTTTTGACAGGGTGACCACCTGGTGACCACGGAGATCCTTAAGCCAAGTACCCTTGGCCTCTCGTCCGGTTGGCCCTCCCATTAAACAGGGCAGCAACATTGACGCGGAGATGCATCACTGTATCTCTCTGATCTGCGCGGTTGCACTGCACGCAGGCTGGCCGGTTAGCCAACAGTGGAGTGGGTATTGGCAGCGGGCGGCCTAGTCGCCCAAACGCATCTTACGGGCCGCTTCATAGCGTCGTTTCACTTCTGGCTCGGCTTTCAACCTATCGCGCATGAAGAACTCAAGCGCCTCCGCTACAATTCGGTATTCGGGCGCTCCAAAATATCCCTCCCTAAAATCGTGAACACGACCGATGAGTTCATCATCGAGGCCGAGCATTGCTAACCGTGAACCCTTCGACGGGCGTGACATCCGTCAACCCAACTAACGTTATTGCAAGTTTAGGTATTTTTAGGTACCAATTAGGCAAGAGTCGAATCGATTCGCATTCGCCTGTCTTAATGTGCTTGGATGGGAAAAAGGCACCCGCTTAGAGGTGCCCAATAGGGAAAGAGCAGGGCCGGAATCGAACCGGCGTATTCAGGATTGCAAGGCCCAACGCATGACCATTCTGCCACCTGCTCATATTTATATTTTCCCTTGTGGCGGAAGCGGTGGGATTTGAACCCACGGGGGGCCGGCTTTCAGGAGACCCCCGACGGTTTATAAGACCGCTGCAATAGACCGCTCTGCCACGCTTCCAGCGCACAAAGGGCCAGCCTCATTTGGCTGGCCCTTACTCTATGGATGGATTCCGATGGTCGGGTCAACGGCTAGTGTGTTAACAAAAAATGAATACAACATATTGTGCCACACCACGAACTCGGTGAGGTAGACTTCAACCAAACTCTGCCGATTCGGCCAGTAAGCATAAGCGTAGCAGTGTTTATTTGACGATCTGCCAAATCATGTAGGCGTCATGCTGGTCGCCCGTGCGGCCTTCATTGGCGAAGTTGCGGTTCCACAAGGCCGGATAGACCTCAACGATGGCCGAGCGCCCGGCTGGGATGTCCCAGCCGTCGAAAGGCCAGAAATGGACCCGGGCGCCGATCTGCAGGAAGTCTATGATACCGAGCGCCACCTGCTATACGTGGCCTGCACTCGGGCTCGTGACCATCTGCTGGTTACCGGCGTAAACCCGGCATCTGAATTCTTGGATGACTTCACGAAGGGCTACCACGGTCGTGCCGCAGTCGCTCTCGGTTGATTTTGTATGGATTGGAAGCCGAGGGGCAAATCCGTCCAGCGTTGGTACGACGGGGGCCGAGGAATTTAGCCTCTCGCGCCAGCAACACTCCATCGTCGGTCGGCGGACAGCGGGCAGCAATCCTATTCACTACTGTAGCGCTCACCGCCCTCCGGCTCGATCTCGCCCCTCCGCCATCACGTGATAGGCATAGAGAGAACGCATGGAGGAGCGTCTCTCGAATAGTCCACGAGTCTGACTTGGGTCCTAAATGGGTTGTTTGTTTTAGGTATACCGCAGAGATACAATTTCGTGAGACAGCGGAATGGCGGAATTTGCGTATCATTTGGGTTGACGTGGGTCTATATGAGACGGTAGAGGTTGGGCTCTACACCCTAACAATACACGGAGGCACCACCACCATGGCGACCTATGGCTATGCTCGGGTAAGCACCACCGACCAAGACACATCATTGCAGGAAGGGGCCCTGCGCCGCGCCGGGTGTGAGACCATCCGCACCGAGAAGCGCAGCGGCACGAGCCGTACGAGCCGCACCGAACTTGCCACACTGATGGATTTCCTGCGGGCAGGTGACACCCTGATGGTGACACGCATTGACCGGCTGGCCCGGTCCATCGGCGACCTACAGGACATTGTGAGGGCGCTCAAGGCCAAGGGCGTGGCGCTCAAGGCCACTGAGCAGCCCATCGACACCTCGACAGCGGCCGGCAAGGCGTTCCTCGACATGCTGGGGGTGTTCGCTGAGTTCGAGACCAACCTGCGGCGGGAGCGGCAGATGGAGGGCATCGCCAAGGCCAAGGAGCGGGGTGTTTATAAGGGAAGGAAGCCGACCATAGACCGGTCCGATGTTGATCGGCTTCGGGCGAAGGGGCTGGGACCTACAGCGATTGCAGAACGACTGGGCATCGGCAGGGCGTCGGTCTATCGCGTACTTGGGCGCAGTTGAATGCTAGACTGTCCGTAAGATAACCATAAATAGGACAGTTCCCGCGCTTTTGACCACGACCGCCTGGAATTTCCGCAACTCGCAAAACGGATTCTCGCTCAACGCCGATGCCGGCCGCCTGCGCGATGGAATGTGCGCAGTTCATACCGTCGCTCAATGGTCAGCGTCAGCCGATCGCCGCGCTGAGTTTTTCCTTTGCCGCACTTGCGGGGCGGGCTGGCGGCTTGTCTATTGCTTTGCCGACGGTGGC